>Ga0116227_10004853_pt1 | contig 28873 bp, 26 predicted proteins | sample S1TSphgellanicum_FD_89693 | JGI IMG/M metagenome (GOLD analysis project Ga0116227, IMG submission 89693) | Host-associated microbial communities from peat moss isolated from Minnesota, USA - S1T2_Fb - Sphagnum magellanicum MG | ecosystem: Host-associated > Plants > Peat moss > Unclassified...
GCAGGATGCGCGGGAGCGGAAAGTGCGTGAGTAGCATTTTTTCCGGATGAAAAAATGCGGGCGTCCCCCGCGGCGCCGCGCGCGAGGCCGCAACCGGGCCCGGCAGACGCCCCCGGGCCCGGCCGCCGCCGCCCCCGCAAACTTCAGAAGCTAAGATTCTGCGGGATGACCGAACCCGACTGCGTCCCGCTGAACCCGAACCCCGCGCCCTGCTGCGGAAACGCCAGGATCACGACCTGAAAGCTGAACTGCTTGAGGTCCTGATTGAACGACCCTTGGAGCTGATAGCAGTTGTCGATGATTTGGCTGATATAGATGTTCTTGTCTTCGAGCCGCATGTGGTTTTTCCAATCGATGTTGGTCGTGAGCTCGAGCGTCGAATCTTTGCCGAACGGGGTGATCGCCTGGAGGTTGGTCGACCCGAACCCGTTGCCGGGTCCCGGCGAATAGTAGCCGCCTACGACCAGGTAGGCGCGCGATGAGGGCTTGTAGTTGAGCTGATAGGTGATCGGTTGCCCCTGCCGGTCGAAGTCCGTGCCGTCGGAGAGCGAGAGCGAATAAACGTCCTTGTTGTAGAACCGCAGAACGTCTTGTGCGGAGTGGGCGCCCGGCGAGAGGTTATCGAGCAACTGGAACGGCACGTCGGAGGGTCCGATCGGATGCTGCTCGTTGTAGGTGATCGCGTTGACGAGATGGTTGCCGATCGGCGTCGAGAGCGCGGCGTTCTGCTGGTCGAACGCTTTTTCGTCGCCCGTGCCGTAGTAGTCTTGCGTTAAATTGTACGTGGCCGTGAAGTCGCTGTCGCCGAAGACTTTGGCATAGTACGACTCGTTCACTTGGCCTTGCACGCGCGACGTCGAGAAATGGTCTTGAGGTTCGGAATATTCGCCGAGCGTGAACTGGACTTGCGGGGCGTATTTGAAGCTTCCGAAGTCCAGATGCGGGAGCACTTCGAGCTCGGGCACGCGATCGTAGCCGAACGGTTGCGACGAGTAGTCGGTCTTGTCGTAGGTAAAATTATAGTCGGCGCCCTTTGTCGAGATGTGCGTGGTCAGGTCGATGTGGAACGTGTCGCTCGCCGAGAGCTGGCTGTTGAAAGTCGAGTACGACAAGTTGATCTGCTGCTGGATGTAGTTGCTCAGCGTGATCGAGTCGATGAATCCGATATTGAGATTGTCCGAGAGCGAGCCTTGCAAGAAGCGCGAGAAGGTCAGGTTCTCGGTGCTCTTGGTGCCGCTCTGATGGATCAGCGAACCCGTGATGTCGAGGCTGGCCGGCAACGTGAGATCGGGGCCGAAGTCGCCTTCGTAGTTTACGCCGAACTGACCGCGCAGGCTGCGGCTGAAGTTTTCGGTGTCCTGGATATTGATGTTCGTTTCGCGCGCCTCGGCCACGTGATCGTCGATCGTGTACGCATCGATCGTGGTATAGCGGTGCTTGTCCTTCGCGCCGATGTACGCGTCGTAGCCGAGCCCGAGGCCGCGCTTCGTGAAATACTCGACGCGATAGTAGCCGTAGTACGTGTTCGACGAGCCGAATCCGATGCGCAACTTGATCCACGCGCCCTCGCTGCTGTCGTATCCGACGAGCGGAAGAAAGCTCGGCTGACGCCGCGAGTCGTCGACGCTGCGCAGCGGTATGACCAGGAGCGGTAAATAGAAGATCGCGAGGGGTCCGAGGAAGATGACCGCTTTGCGCGCCACGAGTTTGTCCCCGGGCGTCACGTCGATCGTACGCGCCTCGACGTGGTACCCGCCGTGGGGATTCTCGCAGGTCGTGAAATAGGCGTGGTCGCCGTGCGTGACGCCGTCGGAGCGCGTCACGAGATTCTGGGCGCGGAAGTGCAGCTTCCCCTGCGCGACGCCCTCGATCGATTCTCCGGTGCCGTTCTCGAGGGTCGCACGCCGCGTCCGCAGGTCGAAGACGATCCGGTCCGCATAGAGGATCGAATCTTGCGAGCGGTTGACGAGATAGGTGTGGCCCGTGACCGCGATCGTGTGGTCGCCGTCGTAGTGCGCGCGGTCGCCGACGATTTGGCCTTCGACGTAAAAGATGTGGACGTTGCCGATGAGATCCGAGGGCGCGCTCCGGTCGGTCGAGCCGACGATCTTGTCGGCGATCGTGACGATCTGATACGGCTGCAGCGTGGGTTTCGGCGTTCCGCCGGACGCGGCGGGCGACGGGCCTCCCGCCGGCTGGCGGCCGCCCACGAGCGGGATCGTCGTCGGGAGGCCGCTCGGCCGCACGAGGAACACCGGCTGGTCTTGGTTCGACGCGCCGCTCGCCGACGGCAGCGGCACGGGGCTCGGCGTCGGGCTACCGGTCGGCCGTAAGGTGGGCGGGATGTTTTCGATCGGCGCCATGGCCGGCACGGCCGGAATCGGCAGCAGGGTCGCGGAGGCGGACGGTGCGGGGGGCGGAGCGAGCGGCGTGACTTGGTCGCCGCCGACGCCCTGGCTATTCGAGCTCGGGGGCTGCGACGCGTTGGCCGTGGGCGCCGCGCTCGCGGCCGGGCTCGGGGAAGCGGTCGGTTCCGGTGCCGGCGAAGGCGCTTGCGCGACCCGGATTTCGGAGGCCGCCGTATCGGGCACGTCGGACCGCAGCGGCGGGTTCGCGTAGGCCAGGGTCGCCGCCGAGCGCATGACGGGCGCCGCCGGCGCCGCCGGCACCGCATCGACGGCGTACGGTTTGGCCGCGTACGGCTTCGCCGGATCGACCTTCGCTGCGCCGCAGGAACGCGCGCGCAACAACGCCGCGAAGCGCGGGTCGAGCGCGACCGGTTCCTGGACCGCCGCGAAGATCGGCCCGACCACGTTGAAGAGCGCGGCGCCGAGGACGAGCGAGGCGGCTGCGGCGCGAACGCGCCGCAGCTTTATCAGCGCTCGACGCGCCGGAACATGATCGCTCCGGCGGTACCCATGATGATGTTCGGCGCCCACGCTGCAAGATACGGATTCATCGCATCGTTCTTTCCGAGCGCCTGAAACGCCGACATCAGGATGTAATAGACGAACAGCAACAGCACGGAGAGTGCGATGCCGAACGCCGTGCCCAAGTTCTTGCCCTTGCGTCCGATCTGCGTCGCGAGCGGGAGCGCGAGCACGACCGCGATGAAGGCCGAGAACGGGAACGCCAGCCGCTGCGCGAGGGTGATCTTGAGGACGTCGAGGGTCTGACCGCCTTGGCCCGTCGTCTCCATCGACTTGATCTGCGTCTTGAGCTGCTTCGAGTTGATCGTGTACGGATCGTTCGTCGTCGTGTTGACGAACTGATCGATCGTCTCGCCGAGCGGCAGGCCGATATCGACGTCGCGGATCACGGACTCGCCGTTGACTTCACCCGAGGTCTTGAATTGCGTGACGCGCGCCGCCGTGAGGTGCAGCTGCGTGCCGTCGACGGTCGCCGTGCTCGCGTTGATCACCGTCTTGTACGGTGAGTTCGTCGAGTTCTCGAAGATCATGATGTTGTGCATGGTCTTTTTGTCCTGGGCCACGTCGCCGACGTAGAACACGTTGCCGGTCGTATCGTCCTTACGGAAGAAGCCCGGCACGACCGGCAATTGTTCCGTATGATAGACGATCTGGTAGAACGTTCGCGTCGAGAGATCGGTCGTGATCGGCGAGATCGTTTCGTTGATCTCGTACGACAGGAAGAACATCGCGAGTCCGAAGAGGAGCGGCGTGAAACAGATCCGCAGAAACGGGACCCCGCTCGTGCGGAGTGCGTTGATCTCGTTGTCTTGCGCGAGGCGGCCGAACGCGAGGAGCGATGCGAGCAGGCATGCGAAGGGAAACGCGAGCGGCGTGCTCTGCGGAATCCGGAACAGGAGGAACCGCAACACCAGAAAGATCGGCGCGTGCGCGTTGATGATATAGTCGGCCGCCAAGAAAAAGATGTTGACGAACCAGAACAGCAGATACGCCCCGAACGCGAACGCGAACGGCGGCACGATTTCGCGTAGGAGATAGGCGTCGAGGATCCGCAAGCGCGGAAGCCGGCGCAGGGGTGCGAACGGTTCGACGCGCCGTAACGGTACGGTGGCCACGCCGGCCTAGATCGTCGTCGAAGCGTGCAATGCCGCGGAGACGCGCGCGACGTAGGCGCGCGTTTCCGGGAACGCGGGGACGCCGTGAATCGCGTCGACGACGCCGGGTCCGGCGTTGTACGCCGCGAGTGCGAGCGACACGTTTTTGTGATAGCGCCGCAGCAGGTCGTGCATGTAGCGGCAGCCGCCCGACACGTTCTCCTGCGGATCGAAGGCGTTGAGGACGCCGTACGTCAGGGCCGTATCGGGCATCAACTGCATCAGGCCTTGTGCGCCCGCGCGGCTGATGGCCGCCGGGTCCCCGTGCGACTCGACCGTTATCATCGCGTGGACGAGTTTGGGCGAGAGGCCGGTGGCGCGCGCGTTTTCGGCGACGATGCTTGCGAGCAATGCTTGATCCATTGCGTGCGGACCGCCCGGAACCAAGCCCCCGGCGCCACAGCCGTAGAGCGCACCGAGCAACAGCAGTGCGGCAAAAAATCTCACGTTAAGGCCCTGCGTTCGTCGGCCGCGGCGCCCGGCCTCCGGCTTCACCGGAACTTCATGTTAGGACTCACATTGCGCCGAGCGCCTGTTGCGCGGGCCGCTCCGGCCAAGGTATAGTGGGAAAAAGTGGTAGTGAATGGGTCGAAGTGGAGGCTTTTCCCTGGCTCGCGAGGTCGTGCGTTTTACGGGTCGAGCCGATGGGGCTCTTGACGACAAGGGCCGTCTCGTCGTGCCCGCGCGCTTCCGCGAGCGCCTGGGCGCGAAGTTCATCGTGACGATCGCCCAGCCCGATCCGTGCCTCGCGCTTTATCCACAGGCCACGTGGGAGACGTTCTGCGAACGCCTGGAAGCCGCGCCGCACAAAGACGAGAGTTACCGCCGCTTCGTGCGGCATCTCTTCGCCCACACGGACGAAACGTCGTGCGACGCCCAAGGGCGCGTCCTCTTACCGGCAGCGCTGCGCGCCTACGCCGCGATCGAGCGCGACGTCGTCTCGATCGGGTCGCTGACGCGCGTCGAGGTCTGGTCGAAGGACCGGCTGGGCTCGAGCGCGCCGAGCGAAGACGAAGCCGCCGCATTCGCAACGGAGCTCGGCCTCTATTGACGCCGAGGACGCCGGCCGGCACGCGCCGGTTCTACTCGTCGAGTCGATCGACGCGCTCGCGATCCGGCCGGACGGCCTCTACCTCGACGGGACGTTCGGGGCGGCGGGTCACACGCGTGCGATCGTCGCGCGCGGCGGCCGCGTCATCGCCTTCGACGTGGATCCGGCGGCCGCGGTCCCGCCCGATCTTGCCGAACGCGTCACGCTCGTGCGCCGTAATTTTGGTGACCTCGCCGACGCCCTCGACGAGCTCGGCGCCGCCGAGGTCGACGGCACGCTCTTCGACCTCGGCGTGTCGTCGATGCAATTCGATCGCGGCGAACGCGGCTTCTCGCTGCAACACGACGGGCCGCTCGACATGCGCATGAGCGGCGCGGGCGGGCAGACCGCCTACGATTTACTTGCGAGCGCGAGCGAACGCGAACTCGCGGACACGATCTTTACGTTCGGCGAGGAGCGCGCCGCGCGCCGGATCGCGCGCGCGATCGTCGCCGCGCGCACGGCGAACCGCTTGCCGGAACGCACCTCGGAACTCGCGCGGCTGGTCGCAGGCGTGGTGCAGGTGCGCGGGAAGCGCGAACGGATCCACCCCGCCACGCGCACGTTCCAGGCGTTGCGCATCGCGGTCAACGACGAACTCGGCTCGCTCGAACGCGGGCTCGACGCCGCGATCGGCCGGACGCGTCCCGGCGGTCGCGTGGCCGTCATCAGCTTCCATTCGCTCGAAGACCGGATCGTCAAGCAGCGTTTTCGCGACGACGAGCGGGTCCGTCCGCTCACCAAAAAACCCCTCCTTCCCGGCGACGACGAACTCGCGCGCAACCCGCGCGCTCGAAGCGCGAAGCTTCGCGTCGCGGAGCGCAACCCGTGATCGCACAACCGTTACCGCACGAGGAGCGCCCGCGGTTTCGCACCGGCACGCGGGCCGGACGCAGCGCCGTTCCCCGGCGGCGCGCGCGGACGCGCCGCGATCGCTACGCGGGGCTCGCGCGCATCTTCGCGATCATCGCCACGCTGGTATTCCTCGTCGTCGTGTATCTCGGGCTGATGGCCAACGTGACGCGCCTGAATTACGAGTTGACCAAACTCGCGCAGCAACGCGCGCAACTGCTCGACCGGACCGCTGCCTTCGACGATGCGATCGCGAGCGCGGAGTCGGACGAGCGTCTCTGGGCCGATGCCCGGAAATTGCGGATGACCGAACCGCAAACGTTCGTCTCCATCGCGCTGCCGCGCGATCCTCCGCGCCCGACCGCCGGCATCGCGTTTCTCGGCTGGCTCCGGGGGGCGTCGGGGGGCCTCGCCGCCCCGACTTCCAAGTGAGGCGGTGACGGACGGGGACCGCCGGCCGGCGGAAGCGGCGGCGCGCGCGATGGCCGGTCGCGCGAAGCTGCTCTTCTATTTTTTCTTTTTCATCGCGTGCCTGGTCGTCGGACGCTTCTACGTCGTGCAAGTGCGGCAGGGACCGATGCTCGCGGAGCGCGGTTACGAGCAACGCTTGACGACCGTTAATTTCGCGGCGCATCGCGGCGCGATCTTCGATCGGGCGGGCGAAACGCTCGTCCGTTCGCTGCCGTCGCAGAGCGTGTATGCGACGACGGGCGAGGTCACGGACGTGCCGCTCGAAGCGCGAGAACTGGCCGCGATCCTCAAGGATACGACGTACGCTGACGTCGCGTCGTCGCTGCGCGCGCGGGCCGCGTACATTCAGATCGATCACAAGGTCGGGCGCGCGCAGGCCGAGGCGATCGCCGGCCTCAAACTCCCCGGCATCAGCATCGTTCCCGAAGCGACGGGCGTGCGTTTCGATCCGTCGGGCCGGCTCGCGTCGACCGTGCTCGGGTTTACGGGTTTTAGCGAAAACGGACTCGCGGGCATCGAGTATGCCTACGACGGCGTGCTGCGCGGCACGCCCGGTAAGATGGAGCTCGAGGGCGACGAGTTCGGCCGCGCGATTCCGTTCGCGACGCCGCACATGGTGGTCGAAGCGAAACCGGGACATTCGCTCGTGCTCACGCTGGACTCGTATCTGCAGAACGAGGCGGAGCGCGTCTTGGACGAGACGGTTGCCAAATGGCACGCAACGAGCGGCAGCGCGATCGTGATGGACCCGTGGACGGGCGACGTCTTGGCGCTCGCAAACGTGCCCGATTACGACGTGCCGCACTACGAACGGTATAGCGCCGATAGCCGGCGCGACCGCGCGGTCGAAGACGCCTACGAGCCGGGCTCCGTCTTCAAGCTCGTCACCGCCGCCGCCGCGCTCGATAGCGGCAAGGTAACGCCGCAGGACCGGTTCCCGGCGCGCGACCGGCTTCCGATCGGCGGTTACATCATCAACAACGCCGAGGACGGCTTCCTCGCCGGCTCCGGTTCGACCGAGAACCTCGGTGAGATCATCGAGAAGTCGCACAACGTGGGTGCCGCGGAGGTGGGGCTGCGCATCGGCGCGCGGACGCTGTTCGACGCCCTGCGGCGTTTCGGCTTCGGGTCGCCGACGGGAGTCGGACTGCCCGGCGAAAGTCCGGGCATCGTGCCGGATCTCCCGAACTGGAGCACGACCACCCTGCCCACGATCGCGTTCGGCCAAGGCATCTCGACGACGCCGCTTGCGATCGCGCGGGCGTACTGCGCGATCGCCAACGGCGGCCTGTTGCTGCGGCCGCACATCGTCGCGGCGATTCTCGACGCCGACGGCCGCGTGGCCGTCCGCTACGCTCCCGAAATCGAACGGCGCGCGATCACGGCTCCGACGGCCGCGATCCTGCGCGGCTATCTGCGCGCGGTTGTAACGAGTGGAACCGGAAACCCGACCGCTCAGGTTCCGGGATACACGACGGCCGGCAAGACGGGGACCGCGCAGATGGTCGAGAACGGCGTGTATGCATCCGGCGCGTACGTGGCGTCGTTCGTCGGCATGGTGCCGGCCACGGCGCCGAAGTTCGTGATCCTCGTCAAGATCGAGCGTCCCCGCGGCTCGATTTACGGCGGCGTCGTCGCGGCGCCGGCGTTTGCCGAACTCGCGAGAATCGCGATGATGCATGCCGGAGTCTTGCCCGCCGGCCCGCGCTTGGTTCGCGCCGGGCACGTCACGAAACGGAGATCATGACCGGGACCACGCCACGAAGCATCGCTCTCGAACCGCTGGTCGCGGCGCTCGAGGGCGCGCGCGTCGCGGGGCCCCTCGCGCGCGCGGCCGTCGGGATCGAACACGACTCGCGCGCGGTCCGGTCGGGCAGCGTGTTCGTCGCGCTCCGCGGCGAGCGGGCCGACGGCCACGATTTCGTGGCCCGCGCCGTCGCGGCCGGCGCCCGGACGATCGTCGTCGACGAGGCGTACGCGGCGGCGCACGACGCGGCGCCGGACGTCGCGACGATCGTCGTGCCGGACACCCGGCGCGCTCTCTCGCGCTTGGCGGCCGCGTTCTACGGCCGGCCGTCGGATGCCGTACGGACGGTCGGCGTGACCGGCACGAACGGAAAGACCACGACGACCCGGCTGGTCGCGGCGATCTTGAACGAGGCGGGTCTGCCGGCCGGCACGATCGGGACGCTCGGCGCGAACTTCGCGCAGACGGATTGGCCCCTCGCGCACACGACGCCGCTCGCGCCCGAACTGCAGCGGCTCCTCGGCGAGATGCGCGACCGCGGCGCCCGAGCGGTCGCGATGGAAGTGAGTTCGCACGCGCTCGCGCTCGATCGCGTCGCCGACGTCACCTTTGCCGTGGCGGCGCTCACGAACGTGACCCGCGATCACCTCGATTTTCACGGCACGTTCGAGGCCTACGCCGAAGCCAAACGCGGCTTATTCGAGCGTGCGGCCGCGCTCGTCCTCAATCGCGACGATCCGCACGGCGCCGCTTGGGCGACGGCGTTCGCGCGTCGCGGGCGCGCCGTGACGACGTACGGCATCGACGGTCCGGCGACCGTGCGCGCCGTGGGGCTGCGCGCGCGGGCCGACGGGTCGTGCTTTACGGTGGACGGGCGGCCGTTTTCGATCCGGCTGCCCGGCCGGTTCAACGTGGCGAACGCCCTTGCGGCGCTCGGCGTTGCGCGCGCGCTCGATATCGACGACGCCGTTTCTGCGCGGGCGCTCGCGGCGTTCGCCCGTGTGCCCGGACGCATGGAGCATTTCGCGGAAGCGGGGATCGACGTGCTCGTCGATTACGCCCACACGCCGGACGCGCTCGACGCCGTGCTGCGCGCCGCGCGCGAAACGGCCGCGGGCGCCCTGATCGTCGTCTTCGGTTGCGGCGGCGACCGCGACCGCGGAAAGCGTCCCGAGATGGGCCGCATCGCAAGCCGGCTCGCGGACCGCGTGTTCGTCACGAGCGACAATCCGCGCGGCGAAGAACCCGGCGCGATCGCGGGCGCGATCGTCGCCGGTGTTTCCGGCGCCGCACGCGTGACGCTCGAACTGGACCGGCACGAAGCGATCCGGCGCGCGATCGTGGAGGCGGCGCCCGGCGACGTCGTGGTCGTGGCGGGCAAGGGGCACGAGCCCTACCAGATCGTGGGCGAGACGGTGCTGCCGTTCGACGACCGCGTCGAGGTCCGGAACGCCCTGGCGCTCCGCGCGCGCGCGGCCGCGCGATGACGATCGATGCCGAGGGCGCGTTACGCGCCGCGGGCGCTCGCGTCGTGGGCGACGCGCCGCTCCCCGCGCAGCTTGCGTTCTCGACCGATACGCGCAGCCTCGTGCCGGGCGACGTGTTCGTGGCGTTGCGCGGCGAGCGGTTCGACGGGCACGACTACGTGGCGGCGGCGCTCGCGGCGGGGGCCTCGGCCGTGGTCGTGGACGACGTCCGGGCCGTTCCGCGCGGTGCCGCGGGGATCGTCACGTCCGACACGACGCGGGCGTATCTTGCGTTCGCGTCGGTCGCGCGCAGCCGGTCCTCCGCGCGCTTCGTCGCGATCACGGGGAGCGCCGGCAAGACGACCACCAAGGCCTTCCTCGCCCACGTGCTCGGCGTCGCGGCGCCCGGCCGGACCGCGGCGACCCCGCGCAACGAGAACAACGAGATCGGCGTCGCCAAGTTCTTATTGGGCCTGCCGGCGGACGCGGCGTTCGCCGTCGTCGAGTTCGGCGCGCGGCATGCGGGCGAGATCGAACCGCTGGCCCGGGCGGCGCGGCCGGAGACGGCGGTGATCACCAACATCGGCGAAGCGCATCTCGAGGTCTTCGGGTCGTTCGAGCGGCTCGCTCAAACCAAGTGGGGCATCTTCGCGACGGGCGCCCGGCGCGTGCTCGGCGCCGCCGACCCCACGTCCCGCGCCTTCGCGGAGCGGGAGCCCGCGCGGGAAACGTGGTTCGGCCGGGACGGCGATCCCGCCGCGCCGCGCGGGACCTCCGTCGTGCTCGTCGGCCGTTCCGAATTGCGGGTGCGAGCGGCGGACGGGACGGACGTTACCTGCGAGACGGACGTCGCCGTTGCGGGCGACCACAATCTTGCGAACGCCGCTGCGGCGGCCGCCGCGGCCTGCGACCTCGGCCTAGCGCCGAGCGCGGTCGCTGCGGCGCTGCGCACGCTCGTGCTCCCGGCGGGCCGTTACGAACGCACCTCGGTCGCCGGCTTCGACGGCGTCGACATCATCTACGATGCGTACAACGCGAACCGCAGCGGAATGCTGGCGGCGCTATCGTCGTTCGGCCGGGAACCCGCCGTGCGCCGCATCGCGGTGCTCGCGAGCATGGCCGAGCTTGGAGATGAGTCGGCCGCGATGCACCGCGACGTGGGAGCCGCCGCCGCCGCCGCCGGTCTCGCGACGCTGCTGGTGGGCGGTGACTTTGCCGCGGATCTCGCCGGCGGCGCGCGTGCGGCCGGGATGGCGAGCGCGGACGTCGTTCCGTTTGCCGACGCCCGGGCGGCCGCGGCCTGGCTGCGCGAACACGCGCGGCCGGGGGACCTCGTGCTCCTCAAAGGGTCGCGACGCTACCGGCTCGAGGACGTGCTGGCCGGACTCGGGGGCGTCCATGCCGGCTGACGCGCTGCCCGCGACCGTCGGCCGTTCGGATCCCGCGCGTAAGCGCCCGCCGTTCGGCCGGCGTTACGTCGCGATCCCGGTCCGGACGCGGCTCGTGCGCGCGGGCGACGACCTGCCGGCCGTCGTGCGCGACGCGGTGCGCGGCATCGCGCGGCCGCAGGACGTCGTGGCCGTCTCGGAAACCGCCGTGGCCATCGCGCAGAACCGCACGATTGCGGCGGAAACGATCCGTCCGAGCCGGCTCGCCTACGCCCTCTCGCGGCGGGCGGGGGCGCTTGCCACGATCAACCAGCCGGAGTCGCTGCAACTCGTGATCGACGACGTCGGCGCGTGGCGCGTCGCCTTCGCCGCCGCCGCCCACGTCGTGGGCCGGCTTGCGGGCCGCCGCGGCGTTTTCTACCGCGTGCTCGGCGAAGCGATTGCGGCGATCGACGGATACACCGGAACCTTACCACCCTTCGAGCGCACGATCGTGCTCGGCCCCGAAGACCCGGCCGGCGCGGCGCGCGCGATCGCGGCGGCAGCGGGTTCGCACGCGGTCGTCGTCGACGCGAACGATCTCGGCGTCGCGAAGGTGCTCGGCGCTTCCCCGGGCGTCGACGCGGCCCGCGTCGCGGCGGCGCTGCGCGGAAATCCCCACGGCAACGGCGACGAGCAGACGCCGATCGTCGTGCTCGCCTGGCGCGACGCGGGTCCGAATCCGCTGCTGCGTGGCGCGGCGTGAACGCGTTCGCCGGGGCCGCGGCGCTCTTCGCCGCAACGCTCGCCGCGACGCTGCTCCTCGGGCGGCCGCTGATCGCGTACCTGCGGCGGCTCTCGTTCCGTCAGCAAGCCTATGAAGACGCGCCGAAGACGCACGCCCGCAAGAGCGGCACGCCCACGATGGGCGGCGTGATCTTCTTCATCGGTCTCGCGTTCGCCGCGCTCGCGCGGCCCGACGGTGCGACGCTCTCGCTCGCGGCGCTCGGCGTCGCGTGCGCCGCGATCGGCTTCTGGGACGATTACACGTCGATTCGACGCGGCCGCAATCGCGGCTTGCCAGCGCGCGATAAATTCGCGCTCACGCTCGTCGTCGGCGTCGCGTTCCTCGCGGTCGCCGGTCGCGTGTCGTCGCCGTCGCTGCGGGATGCGATCTTCACCTTCGGGGGCACGACGCTTTACGCGCCGCACTGGCTCTGGTACGGCCTCGGACTCCTCGCGCTTCTCGCGACGACGCACGCCGTCAATCTGACCGACGGACTGGACGGGCTCGCGGGCGGGACGATCCTGCCGCCGCTCGCCGTCTTCGCGTGGCTCGGATGGCAAACCGGCGCCCGCGGCGTAACCTGCGTCGACGTCGCGCTCGCGGCGTCCGTCGTCGGGTTCCTCGTCTACAACCGTCATCCGGCACGCGTCTTCATGGGAGATACGGGATCGCTCGCGCTCGGAGGCGTGCTCGCCGGGAGCGCGATCCTCACGGGTACGCAACTCCTGTTGCCGCTGGTCGGAGGGGTGTTCGCCGCCGAAGCCATCTCCGTCATCGTTCAGGTTACATACTTCAAAATCACTCGCAAACGGATCTTTCGCATGAGCCCGCTCCACCATCACTTCGAACTCGGCGGCTGGCCCGAAACCAAAGTCACGGCCCGCTTTTGGACCGCGTCGGCGTTGCTGTCGCTCGCCGGCGCGGCACTGGCGCGATGAGCGTGCGCGATCCCGGTTCGACGGGAACCTTCGACGCGCGCGAGCGCGTGCTCGTGATCGGGCTCGGACGCAGCGGCGTCGCGAGCGCCCAGGTGCTTCGCGCGCGCGGCTGCACGGTTTACGCGACCGATGAAAAACCGCGTGCGGCGCTCGAAGCGACGATCGCGAGTCTCGCGACGGCGCAGGTGCGTTTCGTCGACCCGGAGTCCCTCGCAACGCTCTTCGGCGAACTGACGGCCTGCGTGCTCTCGCCCGGCGTGCCGCTCAACAGCGCGCTCGTACGCGGCGTGCAGGCGGCGCGCGTGCCCGTCTTTTCGGAAATCGAAGTCGCCTATCGCATCGGGAAGGCGCCGATGGTCGCGATCACGGGGACCAAAGGGAAGACGACGACGACGGCGCTGGTCGGCGCGATGTTCCGGAGCGCGGGCAAAACGACGCGCGTCGGCGGCAACATCGGCAACGCGCTTATCAACGAGACGTTCGTCGCGGCCCCGAGCGATTGGGTGATCGCCGAGGTTTCGTCGTTTCAGCTCGAATCGATCCGTTCGTTCAAACCGCGGATCGCGACGATCCTGAACCTCTCGCCCGATCATCTCGACCGTTACCATTCGATGGACGAATACGGTGAAGCGAAGTTTCGCATCTTCGCGAATCAGAGTGCGACCGACGTCTTCATCGGCAATCTCGACGACCCGATCGTCGGCGGCCTCGCGGAAGGCGAAGCCGCCAAGCGCATCCCCTCGCGCGCGCTCTGGTTCGGGATCGCGCCGCGCCGCATGACGTCGCTGTACGTGCGCCACGATACGATCACGTACGCGCCGCCGAAGGGCGATCCGCGGCCGATCGAGATCATGCCCACGAGCGAGATCCCGCTGCTCGGCCGGCATAACCTTTCGAACGTCTTGGCCGCACTCTCCATCGGGCTCGCGGCCGACCTCGACCCGGCGGCACTGCGCGCCGCGGTGCGCGACTTCGAGGCCCTGCCCCATCGCTTGCAGCGCGTCGCGGTCCAAGACGGCGTCACGTACATCGACGATTCCAAGTCGACGAATCCGGGTTCCGTGATCGCGGCGCTCGACGCCTTCACCGCGCCGATCGTATTGATCGCCGGCGGCAAATCCAAGCGGACCGACTTCCGCGCGATGGGCGCGGCGATCGAACGGCGCACCAAGGCCGTCGTGCTGATCGGCGAAGCGGCGGACGAAATGTCCGATGCGATCGGCTCGGCGCGGGCCGCCCGCGCGGCGTCGCTCGACGAAGCGGTCGCGATCGCCCGCGGCCTCGCGGTGCCGGGCGACGTCGTGCTGCTCTCGCCGGGGTGCGCGTCGTTCGACATGTTCGAATCGGCCGAGGCCCGCGGCGAGGCGTTCGCCCGCGCGGCGAACGCGCTCGCGGGCGCCCGTGGTTAACGCGAACGCGGCCCGTCTCGTGCGGGCTGCGCCCGACACGACGCTGGTCGCGGCGATCGCAGCGCTCGTCGCGATCGGGCTAGTGATGATCTTCAGCGCGTCGAGCGCCTTCGCGGTGGCATTACACCACGACGCCGCGTACTTTCTCAAACGGCAGGCCGCGTGGCTGGTCGTCGCGAGCGTCGCCGCGTACGCCGCGTATCGCGTCGATTACCGGGCGCTGCGCAAGATCGCCCCGTTCGTGCTCGGCGCGACGCTCGTGGCGCTCGTCCTCGTGCTCGTCCCGCACGTCGGCCAACTCCGGGGCGGCGCGAGCCGCTGGCTCGGCTACGGGCCGTTCCAATTCGAACCGTCGGAAGTCGCGAAGCTCGCGCTCGTGCTCTATCTGGCGTCCGCGCTCGCGCAAAGCCGCCCGGACCGGATCGCCTCGCTCGTGCGGGGCGTCTTTCCGCTCGCCTTCGTGACGGGGCTGCTCGCGATGCTCGTCATCAAGCAGCCGGACCTCGGCACGGCGAGCCTGCTCGCGTTTACGGCGGGCGTCATGCTCTTCGTCGCGGGCGCCCGCAAGCGCCATCTCGCACTCGTGCTCGCCGTCGTCGCGCCGCCCGCGCTGTTGCTCGTGCGGCACGATCCGTACAAGTGGGCGCGCGTGACCGCCTTCCTCGATCCGTGGAAGGATCCGCAAGATAAGGGCTTCCACATCGTCCAGTCGCTGATGGCGCTCGGCAGCGGCGGCTGGTTCGGCGTCGGCCTCGGGTTCTCACATCAGAAATTCTTTTGGCTGCCCGAAGCGCACACCGACTTCATCGCGGCGATCATCGGCGAAGAGACGGGCTTCGTGGGCATCGCGATCGTCGTCGCGCTCTTCGTCGTCTTCGCGTATCGCGCGATCCGCATCGCACTCGGCGCGCACGATCGCTTCGGATTTTTCCTGGTCGTCGGCTGCACGACGACGATCGTGATCCAAGCGTTCGTCAATTTAGGCGTCGTCTCGTCGTCGTGGCCCGTGACCGGCGTGCCGCTGCCCTTCATCTCGTTCGGTGGTACGTCGCTCGTCACGTCGCTCGTCGCGGTCGCGCTCATCGCGAACGTCGGACGTTCGCGCGTCGCGCGACCGCCCGTGTGAAGGTGGTCCTCACGGGCGGCGGGACGGGCGGTCACGTGTATCCGGCACTCGCGATCGCCGAGGCGTTGCGCGACGATCCCGCGCTCGCGCCCTGCGACGTGCTCTTCATCGGAACGCGCGACCGGCTCGAAGCGCAGATCGTGCCGCGCGCCGGCGTTGCGATCGCGTTCGTGCGCGCGGCACCGCTCGCGCGCGCCCGGCCGTTCGCCCTCGTGCCGACGCTCGTGGCGAACGCCGCCGGGTTCGTGCAGGCGCTCGCGATCCTGCATCGCGCGCGTCCCGATCTCGCGATCGCCACCGGCGGGTACGTCGCGTTTCCGGTCGTGGCGGCGCTGCGGTTCGTGCGCGCTCTCGGACGTTCGCGCGCGCGCATCGCCGTGCTCGAGCCCAACGCCACGGCGGGTTTGGCGAACCGTCTGCTGGCGCCGCTCGCCGACGAGATCTGGTTTTCGATCGCGCCGGACCGGCCGCTCGGGCCGCGCGAACGCGTCGTCGGGACGCCCGTGCGTACCGCCCTGCGCCGTCCGATGCCGGCCGCCGCGGCGCGGGCCGCGCTCGGACTCGATCCCGCCAAGACGACGGTCGTCGCGATCGGCGGAAGTCAGGGCGCGGCGTCTATCAACGACGCGGTCGCGACGCTCGCCGCCGAGGGGCGCGAGCCGGAGCGGCAGTATGCGATTTTAACGGGCGCGCGCGATTACGACGCACTGCGCGCGCGGTTGTCCGGCGTGGCCGGCGTCGCGCTCTTCCCGTACCTCGACGATCCGCGCGCGGCGTATGCGGCGGCCGACCTGATCGTCGCGCGCGCGGGAGCGTCGACGCTCGGCGAACTCGCCGCGACCGGAACGCCGGCGATTCTCGTGCCGTACCCGTATGCGACGGGCGATCACCAAATGGCGAACGCCCGCGCGTACGCGCGCAGCGGCGCCGCGCGGGTCGTCGCGGACGCGGATTTCGATGCGGCGCGTTTACGCCGCGAAATCGATGCCGCGCTCGCGCCGCCGGCGCTCGCGGAATTGCGTGCTGCGGCGCGCGCGCGCGCGGACGTCGACCCGCGCGCGACGATCGTCGCACGGGTGAAATCGCTGCTCGCTGCGAACACCCGCATCCCGTGAGGCTTTCCCCAGCGGTCCATTTCGTCGGGATCAGCGGCATCGGCATGTCTGCGCTCGCGCGCATCCTCTTACAGCGTGGTTACCGGGTTTCGGGTTCGTCCGATCGCCGGACCGCGCTGACCGACCGCCTGGTCGCCGAAGGCGCCGTCGTTTTCGTCGGTCACGCAGCCGCCCATCTCGGCGGAGCCGGCACGGTCGTAACGAGCACGGCGATCGCCCGCGACAATCCCGAACTCGTCGCCGCGCGCGAACGCGAACTCGAGGTCGTGCATCGCGGCGCGTTGCTCGCACATCTGATGCAGGGTCGGCGCGGCATCGCGATCGGCGGAACGCACGGGAAGACGACGACGACCGCGATGACCGCGCGGGTGCTCGAAGCGGGCGGGCTCGATCCGACGGTCGTGGTCGGCGGCGAACGCATCGATACGGACTCGAACGCGCGCGACGGGGCGGGCGCGTGGCTCGTCAGCGAGGCGGACGAATCCGACCTGTCGTTCCTGGATTTGCGGCCCGAGATCGCGGTGATCACGAATATCGAAAACGACCACGTCGCTTCCGATGCGGAGTTAACGCGGCTGATCGCGGCGTTCGAGACGTTCGCCGCGAACGTTCCGGCACGCGGCCTCGCGCTCGTCGCCGCCGACGAACCGCGCGCGGCGGCACTCGCGCAGCGGCCGCGTGCGGCGCGCACGCACACGTTCGGATTTTCCGAAGCGGCGCGGATTCGTGCGAGCGACGCCGCCTACGCCGCGTTCGGATCGCACTTCGCGGTGACGGTCGACGGCGTGCGCGCGGGCGACGTTCGGCTCGCGGTGCCGGGCGCGATCAACGTGCTCGACGCGTTACCGGCGATCGCGATCGGTCTCGAACTCGGCGTGCCGTTTCCGGCGATCGCGGAGGCGCTCGCAACGTTTCGCGGCGTTCGCCGCCGCTTCGAGTTCCTCGCGCGCACGCCGCGCATGATCGTGGTCGACGATTACGCGCACCATCCGACCGCGGTGGCGGCGACGCTCGCGGCGGCGCGCGCGAACTTCGCGGGGCCGATCGTCGTGGCGTTTCAACCGCATCGCTACACGCGCACGCGGTATCTTGCGGGCGAGTTCGCGCGAGCGCTCCGCGGCGCGGACCACGCGATCCTCACCGACATCTACGGCGCGTCGGAGCCGCCGCTGCCGGGCGTCGACGCGACGCTGATCGGTGCGCCGCTCGCCGCGTTCGGCACCGCCGTTACCTACGTGCCCGACGTTGCCGACCTGCCGGCGCATCTACTCGCGCACGCGCCCCCGGGGGCGCTCGTGCTCGTCCTCGGCGCGGGCTCGATCACGCACGCCGCGGCTGCGCTCGCGGCCGAACTCGTGCGCAGCGCGGCGCCCGCGTGAACGACGTGCACGACGCCGGTGTTGCGACCGAACTCGACGGCGCCGCCCGCGCGCGGCTCACCGAAATCCTGGGCGACCGGGTTCGCTTCGACGAGCCGCTCGCGCCGTACACGTCGTGGAAGATCGGCGGCCCGGCCGACGCCTTCGCGAACGTGCGCAGCGAGGCGGAATTAGCCGCGATCCTGCGTCTCGCGCACCGGCGCGGGCTCCCCTGGTTCGTGCTCGGCAGCGGCTCCAATCTGCTCGTGGGCGACGGCGGCATTCGCGGCGTCGTGATCCGGCTCGGCGGTGCGTACGCCGAGATCGCCGTCGCGCGCGAGCACGGGCAGGTCGTCGTTCGCGCGGGTGCGTCGGCCGGCATGCCGCTGCTGGTGGCGCAAGGCGCGTCGCAGGGCGCGCGCGGGATCGGTTCGCTCGCGGGCATTCCCGGCAGCGTCGGCGGCGCGCTGCGCATGAATGCCGGCACCGACCGCGAGTTCGGCGAGTTCGTCCGCGACGTCGCCGTGCAGACGCCGGCGAAACCGGACGCCCACACCGTAACGCCGCAGTACTTTTACCGGCACACGACGCTCGCGCGCGACGCGGTCGTCGCGAGCGTTACGCTGACGTTTCCGGCGGACGAGCCGGCCGCCGTGCGCGAGGAAACGCAGGGGCGGCTCGTGCGGCGCAAGGCGACGCAGCCGCTGAACGTCCCGAACGCGGGCTCGTGCTTCCGCAACCCGCCGGGCGATGCGGCGGGTCGTCTGATCGAAGCGGCCGGCGCGAAGGGCTGGCGCGAGGGCGGCGCGGAGGTCTCGGAACTGCACGCGAATTTCATCGTCAATCGGGGAGATGCGACCGCGTCCGACGTCGCGGCGCTGCTCGCGCGCGTGCGTCGCGCGGTCGCCGAACGTTTCGGTATCGAACTCGAACTCGAAGTGCATTTCGTCGGAGCGTTCGTCTGATGGGCGACGCGCGCATCGCCGTGGTGATGGGCGGGCCGAGTACCGAACGTGAGGTTTCGATCGCGAGCGGCCGCGGCGCGGTCGCGGCACTCGAACGGCTGGGCTACGACGTGCAGTCGCTCGACTTCGACGACCGCTTCGTCGAAGCGCTCGCCTCGCTCGCACCGGACGCGGTCTTCAACGCGCTGCACGGCGCGGGCGGCGAAGACGGAACGTTGCAAGGCATCCTCGATTGGATGCGCGTCCCCTACACGGGCAGCGACCTGCGCTCGAGCGCGCTCGCGATGGATAAGCACCTTACCAAAAAGTTGTTGTCGGCCGAAGGCCTGCCGACGCCGGCCTGGGATACGTTCGATTTCGACGGCGGCACGCTGCCGCTACTGCCCGGCTCCCTCAACCTTCCACTCGTCGTCAAGCCGCGCGCCGAAGGTTCGAGCACGGGGGTGCGTCTGGTGCGCACGCACGAGGAATGGTCGCGCGCGATGATCGCGATCTCGGAGCAACGCTCCACGATCCTCGCCGAAGAGTTCGTCGAGGGCCGCGAGTTTTCGTGCGGCGTCTTTTTCGAGCACCCGATGCCCGTGATCGAAATCGTGCCGCAGGGGCGCGCGTTTTACGATTACGATGCGAAGTACGCCAGCGGCGGAAGCCGGCACGACGTTCCGGCGAAGATCGATCACGATCTCGCGCATCGCATCGGGATGCTCGCACTCTCGACGCACCGGCTGCTCGGCCTGCGCGATTACTCGCGAACCGACGTCATGGTAACCGCCTCCGGCCGGCCGTACATTCTCGAGATCAACGCGTTACCGGGCTTGACGCCCACGAGCCTGTTTCCGGAGGTCTGCGCGTCGGCGGGAATTCCGTACGACGCGCTGATCGACCGGCTCGTCCGCGCCGCGCTCGACCGCGGGCGCGCACTCGTCGACGCGCCCTACTAGGACGGTCCGTGACGGCGCGGATCGGGATCCCGGTCGCGCTCGCCCTCGGAATCCTGGCCGTCGTCGCCGCCTTTCCGGACGCACGGCTCGCCTACGCCGAGATCGTGCCGCTCGTGCTCGCGAGCCGTGTGCTCGGGTTTCGCGCGGCGCTGGTTCTCGCGCTCGGCGCGGCGCTCGGGCTCGAAGCGCTCCAGGTCGCGCTTCGGCCCGAGGCGGCGGCCTTCGACGCCCTTCTCGACGGCGCGTTGCTGGCGGCGGTGTTCGTTGCGGTCCTCGCACTCGCGACCCACTACGAGGGCGTGCTGACCGCGCGGTACGTGCGGCAAAGCGCGGCCCGCGCGCGCGAACGGGAGATCGCGCGAATTCGCGACCTCACGGCGATCGCCGAGGCGATTCCGGACCTGTGCTGGACGCATCGCAGGGACGGGACGGCCGAGTACTTCAATGCCGCCTGGCTCGCCTATACGGGCCTCGATCGCGTGTCGCTCGAGATCGGCGGCCTCACGGCCCTCGTGCACCCGGCCGACGCCGACGCCGTTCGCGACGGGTGGCCGGCCCGCAACGATGCGAGCGGCGCCGCCGATCTCGAGCTTCGCTTGCGCGATCGCGACGGGGAGTTCGCCTGGTTCCGCGCCCGCGCGACGCCGCTCTTGGCGGACGACGGCGAGACGATTCTGCGCTGGTTCGGCACGTGCACGAACATCGACACCCGGAAGCGCGCACGGTCCGATCCGCGCGTCCCGGCCCCCGCAGCCGCGCTGCCGCCGGCAATGCTATCTCCGGCGCTGCCGCACGTTCCCGGGCTGAGTTTCGACGCCGGCCACGGCGCGGGACCGGATGACGCTGCGGCTGAGGCGGGCGCCCGGCACGACTGGTACGATGCGTTCCGGCTGCTCGACGGACGCGTACTCCTCTCCATCGGAGACGTCGCCGGCCACGGCGCGGCGGTCGCGACGGCGACGTTCGCCGTGCGCCAGGCGATTCGCGGGGCCGCCGCAGTCTACGCCGAGCCGCTGGCCGTCCTCGAAGCCGCGGACCGGATCTTACGCGACGGTTGGCCCGACGTGACCGCGAGCGCCTTCGCCGGCATCTACGATCCGATGGTGTGGGAACTGCGCTTCGCCTCGGCCGGGCATCCCGCGCCCCGGCTGCGGGGGCCGCGCGGCGAGATCCGCGACCTGACGGCGCCGGGGCGACCGCTCGGCATCCGCCGGACGGGCGACGCGGAGGCCGCCTTCGCGGCGGTCGATCCGGGGTCGGTCCTCGCCCTCGTTTCCGGGCCCTCCGTGTTGACGATCGCGTTCGAAGCCGACGCCGGCGCGAATGCGCCGCTGCGCCGGCGGTGGCAGTTCGATTCGCGCGATGGAGCTGCCGCCCGGGCAGCGACCGCCGGCGTGGTATCGACGCTCGCCGCAGCCGGAGCGACTCAGGCCGACGCGGACGACGCCGAGACCGTCGCCCGCGAGCTGCTCGCGAACGTGGCGCGCCACGCGCCGGGAGCCTGCGAGGTGGTGCTCGACGCGACCGGCTCTCTCCCGGTCCTCGGCGTCCTCGACCGCGGCCGTGGCCGCCCCCTCATCCACGCCGCCTGCCTCCCCATAACCGCCTTCGCCGCCTCCGGCCGCGGCCTCTTCATCGTCCGCGCCCTCACCGTCGACTTCAGCGCCACCCCCCGCCACGGCGGCGGCACCACCGCCCGCGCCGTCCTCCACGCCCCCACGCCCCACTAATCTCGCCGCCCCCAAACCCACGCCGGCGCGGTGCCCCCCCGCCCCCGAACTCGCGCGCCAGCGGGGCCCGCGAGCGCGGGCCCGGGGGCAGTCGGGGGGCCGTGCCGCCCCGACTTACAATGGAAATCGCCTCTAAGGTTCGAATCGTGCCGGGACGCATGATAAGCAGCGGTACGATCGTCGATCGAGGCCTCGAAGGCGTCGTCGTCGGATCCACGGATCTCAGTAGCGTCGACGGGGCCGTGGGACGTTTGACCTATCGCGGATACGATATCCACGATTTGGCCGCGTACGCGGGCTTCGAGGAAGTCTGCTACCTGCTGCTCTTCGGCCAGCTCCCCAATTCGTTCCAGCTCGCCGATTTCAACGTGCGTCTCGCGGCGAACCGGGCGCTCCCCCCGCAACTGACCGATCTGATGAAGGCGACCCCCGCGGGGGCATGGCCGATGGACGTGCTGCGCACGGCGGTATCCGCCCTCGCGCTCTTCACGCCGCATCTCGAAGACGGCACGCACCTCTCGAATCCGCGCGCCGCGATCCACCTGATCGCCAAGACGCCGGCGATCGTGGCCGCCTGGGATCGCATTCGCCGCGGACTCGAACCGATTGCGCCCGAGCCCCACCTCTCGACCGCCGCGAACTTTCTCTATATGCGGACCGGCCGCGCGCCGGGTCCCGAAGCGGAACGCGCCCTCGACACGTACCTCGTCCTGCTCGCGGATCATTCCTACAACGCGTCGACCTTCGCGGCCCGGGTGACCGCCTCGACGCGCGCCGACATCTATGCGGCGGCCACGTCGGCGGTCGCGACCCTGGAAGGCGACCTCCACGGCGGAGCGCCGGGGAAGGTGATGGCGGCGATTCTCGAGGCCGGCACGCCGGACCGGGCCGAGGAGTACGTGCGCGCGACCCTCGCCCGCGGCGAGCGGATCATGGGCATGGGGCATCGCGAGTACAAGATCCGCGACCCGCGCGCGCAGCATCTCGAAGCGATGGCGAAAGCGCTCGGCGGCGTGTCGGACGGGACGTGGTACGACGTGGCGCGCGCCCTGGAGGACGCGGCCGACCGCGTCTTGCGCGAAGAGAAACCCGGCAGCGCGATCTTCGCGAACGTCGAGTTCTACACGGCGCCCACGCTGTACGCACTCGGCATCCCGCCCGATGAGTTCACCTGCCTGTTCGCGTGCGCGCGCATGGCCGGCTGGACCGCGCACATCTTGGAGCAGCTCGCGAACAACCGCTTGATCCGGCCGCAGGCCGCATACACCGGTGCGGGCGTGACGCCATGGGTCCCGCTCGAGCGTCGCGGCGCCGGGAAAGCCGACCGCGGGTGATGCACCTCGCGCGCCGGGCCGCGGTCTCGCGAGCCACCAAAGAGACCAAGATCGAATTGCGCGTCGACCTCGACGGCGGTCCGATCGAAATCGCGACGGACGTCAAGTTCCTCGACCACATGCTCGAGGCGTTCGCAAAGCACTCCGGCTGCGGTCTCTTCTTGCAAGCCGGCGGCGACGGGATGGACCATCACCATCTGATCGAGGACGTCGGCATCGCGCTCGGCGGCGCGCTGTACGAAGCCCTCGGGGACAAGCGTGGAATCGCCCGCTTCGGGTCGATGGCCGTTCCGCTCGACGACGCGCTCGTGCTCGGCAGCGTGGACCTCTCGGGACGGTTTTGGTGCAATTTCGACGTCCGCTTCGGCGTGGAGAACTTGGGCGATCTCAAGACCGAACTGATCGGCCATTTCTTTCACAGCCTCAGCGAGAACGGACGGTTCAATCTCCATCTCGTGCAACTCGCCGGGCACAACTCGCACCATCTCTGCGAGGCGTCGTTCAAGGCGTTCGCGCGTGCGTTCGCGCAGGCGAAGATGCCGACCGGCGACGCTTCCGTTCCGTCCACGAAAGGGCTCTTGGCGTAGCGTCATGTCTGACTTCACGCTCCGGGACGACCAGGGTCGCGACGTCGCGAAACTGCCCCTGCTGGCTGCGACCGTCGGGGCGGGCGCGGTCGACGTGCGCCGCTTGCTCGACGACGCGGGCATCACGACCTACGACCCCGGCTTTTCGAGCACGGCCAGTTGCAGTTCGGCGATCACGTACGTGGACGGCGACAACGGCGTCCTGCTCTATCGCGGCTATTCGATCGACGAATTGGTCGAGCATAGTTCGTTCGTCGAAGTCGCGTATCTGCTGCTCTTCGGCGAGTTGCCGACGCCGGCGCAATTACAGAGCTTCACGCACGACGTCACCTATCATTCTATGCTGCACGAGCAGCTCTCGAGTTTCTATCGCGGCTTCCGGCGCGACGCGCATCCGATGGCCGTGATGCTCGGCGTCGTCGGCGCGCTCTCGGCGTTTTATCCCGACTCGATCGACGTCTTCGATCCGCGTCAGCGCTTGATCTCGATCGAACGGCTGGTAGCGAAGATGCCGACGATCGCGGCGATGGCCTACAAATACACGATCGGCCAGCCCTTCGTGTACCCGCGCAACGATCTGGACTACTGTTCCAACTTTCTCTCGATGATGTTCTCGGTACCGGCAGAACCGTACAAGGTCAGCCCGACCCTTGCGAAGGCGATGAACGCACTGCTGATCGTGCAGGCGGATCACGAGCAGAACGCCTCGACGTCGACGGTGCGCACCGTCGGCTCCAGCCGCGCCAATCCGTTCGCGTGCGTTGCGGCCGGCATCTCGTCGCTGTGGGGTCCGATCCACGGCGGCGCGAACGAAGCCGTGGTCAGCATGCTGATGGGCCTGGGCTCCAAAGCCAATTTGCCGGACGCCATCCGCCGCGCGAAAGACAAGGACGATCCGTTCCGCCTGATGGGCTTTGGCCACCGCGTCTACAAGAGTTACGATCCGCGCGCCAAGGTCATGCGGCGCATCTACGAAGAGCTGCTCGACGAACTCGATCTCGGTAACGATCCGCTGTTCGAACTCGCCAAAGAACTCGAGCGGCTCGCCCTCGAGGACGAGTACTTCGTGCAGCGCAAACTCTATCCGAACGTGGACTTCTATTCCGGATTGATCATGAAGGCGATCGGCATTCCGATCAACATGTTCACCGCGATCTTCGCGCTTTCGCGGACCGTCGGCTGGCTCTCGCACTGGAAAGAAATGATCGAGGATCCGGACCAACGGATCACGCGCCCGCGCCAACTCTACGTCGGGCCGGCCGAGCGCCCGTACGTCGAGATCCGCGGACGGAGCGGCAATGGGGCGCCCGCGAAATTGCCGTCGGGTCCCGCGATGCCGAGTGAGACGAGTATCGTCGGCGGATGATCGCCGTCGTCGATTACGGCGGCGGTAATCTCGGGTCGCTCGTGTCCGCGCTCGAACGGCGGCAGGCCGAGTTCGTGGTCACGGACGATCCCGCGACGGTGACGGCGGCGGGCGCCGCAATCTTGCCGGGGGACGGTGCGTTCGGCGCCACGATGAAGGCGCTGGCCGAGCGCGGCCTCGACGAAGCGGTCCGCGCGTCCGTCGCGTCGGGGCGCCCGTTTCTCGGTATTTGCGTCGGGATGCAGATCCTCTACGAAGGGAGCGACGAATTCGGAACGCACGCCGGACTCGGATTACTGCCGGGCCGCGTCACGCGCTTCCGCGGGGCGCCGCGCGTTCCGCACATGGGCTGGAACCGGCTCGAAATCCTGGCCGATCATCCGTTCGTGCGCGGACTTCCGCCGGACGCGTACGCCTACTTCCTGCACAGTTACCGCGCCGGCGTCGGCCCCGATACGGTTGCGGCCACGACGCACGGCGAGCGCTTCGCCGCGATCGTCGCGCGCGATAACCTGATGGCCACGCAGTTCCATCCGGAGAAGAGCCAGGCCACGGGCGCGGCACTCCTGGACAACTTCATCGCGCTCGCGCGGGCGGTGACGGCTCCCGCGACGCGGCCGTGACGATCGTTCCCGCAATCGATCTGCGCGGGGGCCGGTGCGTCCGCCTCCTCTACGGCGATCCGGCGCGCGAGACGCGCTACGACGGCGATCCGGTCGAACGGGCGCGCGCGTTCGTGGCTGCGGGAGCGCGCCGCCTGCACGTGGTCGATCTCGACGGTGCGTTCGGAACGGGCGAGAACCTCGGCGCGCTCGGCCGGATTTGCGCGGCGGCGGGCGTGCCCGTCCAGACGGGCGGCGGCATCCGCAGTGCCGCCGACGCGCGCGCGCGCTTCGACGCGGGCGCTTCGTTCGTGGTTCTCGGAACGCTTCTGATCGAGGCCCCGCAGGTCGCGCGCGCGATCGTCGATTCGTTCGGCGGTCGTGCGATCGCGGGCGTCGACGCGCGCGGCGCGGAAGTCGCGATCGGCGGCTGGCAACGCGCCGCGCCGCTCGCGCGTGACGCGTTCGTCATGGAGCTCGCGGCCTGGGGTTTCGAGCGGATCGTCTACACCGAGATCGCGCGCGACGGCGCGGGCACCGGCTACGACGTTGGAGCGCTCGCGCACGTCGCGCGTCTGGCTCCGGTCCGCGTGACGGCGAGCGGCGGCGCGCGCACGACGGACGACTTACTCGCCCTCGCGCGCGGCACCCCGGCCAACGTCGACAGCGCGATCGTGGGCCGTGCGCTCTACGAAGGGACGCTCGACCTCGCCGCGGCAATCGCCGCGCTCTCGGATGCGCGACTGCCGTCCACGTAGCGTCGCGGGATCTCCGCCGGCAGGCGGGCCAGCAATTCGTAGCCGATCGAACCGGCGGCTTCCGCCGACTCGTTCGCGTCGAGCCGCTCGGCGCCGTCGCTGCCGATTAGCGTGACGCGGCTTCCCGGCCGCGCGTCCGGAACGTCCGTCACGTCGAGGAAGGCCATGTTCATGCAGACGCGCCCGACGAACTTGACCCGCTTGCCGCCGACGAGCGCGGTTCCCGCGCTCGAGAACGCGCGCGGAATGCCTTCCGCGTAGCCGATGGGGAGGATGCCGATGCGCGACGGCCGCGTCGTCGTGAACGTGCAGCCGTAGCCGACGGAGCGGCCCGCTTCGACCTCGCGCACGACCACGAGATCCGTGCGCCAACTCAGTGCCGGCGTCAGCTCAAGCCCGTCCGCAACGGCGTGACGTGTTTCGTGGGACGGCCAGATCCCGTAGGTGGCGATGCCGGCGCGAATCGCGTCGAGGCGCGAGCTCGGGAAGAGCATGGCGGCGGCCGACGCCGCCGCATGGCGCACGACCCCGCGCTCGGTCAGCCGCGCTGCAACGGGCGCGAGCGCGCGTTCGAAACGGGCGAGTTGCGCGAGCGTGTACGCCGACTCCAGCTCTTCGGCCGCGGCCAGGTGCGTGAAGACGCCCTCGAACGCGAGCGCCGGATCGTCGAGATACGACGCGAGCAACGGCGGTGCCGCATCCGCCGCGATTCCGAGTCGCGTGACGCCCGTGTCGAGCTTGACGTGGGCGCGCACGGGACGCCCGCTGCGCGCGGCGAGGCGCGCCGTATCTCGGCGAAACGCGCCGTCGCTCCAAAGGGCGATCGCGGCGTGCGCGTCGTGCGCTGCAGCACGCTCGTCCGGTTCGACCGGCCCGAGCACGAGGATCGGTTCGGCGACGCCCGCATCGCGTAACGCGGTCGCTTCATCCGCGCGATAAACGCAGAACCCGTCGACCTGCCCCGCGAGCGCCCGGGCGACCGGCACGAGGCCGTGCCCGAAGGCGTTGGCCTTGACGACGGCGAGGTAACGCGCCGGGCGCACGAGTGCCCGCAGGCGCGCGACGTTCGCGCGGATCGCCGCGAGATCGACCGTCAGTTCGGCGCGCACGCTACGACCGGCCGAGGCGTTGGGTCGCGACGTACGCAACCGGGATCCCGAAAAAGAGCGTATGCGCGACGAATGCGTTGGCGAGCGCGTACGTGTCGGGCAACGTGTAGGTGTTCGCGGCAACTTCGACGAGTTGCATCGCGAGCATCACGACCACGCCGAACACGATCCCGGACGTGATGGGCCGCGCCCGGAGTTGCGGTGTGCGCGCCGCAGCGTACGCGTAGCCGACACCCCACGCGACGCTGACCACGAGGTGGAGGGCGACGCCGAGCCAGACGGCGTTCGGGTCGCCCGCGGCGTTCTTCCCGACGGCCGTCGCAGCTACGAAACGATAGAAGCCGGCGAGCGTGGTGCGATGGGCGATCGCGACGAGCGTCACGAGCAGATATGCGTCGATGAGGACGGCTCCGAGCGCGCCGGCGACGACGCCGGGCATCGCGGGAGCCCACGCGATGCGTGTCCGGGATTGCATTGGGCGTCGGCTTCGACGGAATCGAACGGTACGCCCGCGAACGTCCCCGGCGTGTCGCGGAAAGTGCCGGTCCGGCGATCGATGGTCGGTGTGGCGCGATCGCACTGGTTTCTGAGCATCGCTCGCACGGTGTTCCTCGCAGTCGTCGCATACTTCGTGGCCGCGTGCGCCTACATCGTGCTGTCGCAGATCAGCCGCATGCCCCACGGCGTCGTCTGGGACCCGTCGTTTCAGGGGCCGTTGCTCTTCGTCATGCTCTTCGTCGTCGTGGGCCTGCTCGCCGCGCCGTCGTTCCAAAGAGAATTCGGCGCCGGCGTGCGCACGCTCTCGTTTCTCGCGGCGCTGTTCCTCGTCGTCTACGCCGGTTTGGTCATGACGGGATACGGCGATCCGGGGTGGCCGTTGCGCTTCGTCATGTCGCACGTCTTCTTGCCCTTTCGTCGAGCGATCGGGTACTGAGCGCTCGACTTCCGGCAGGGGGAGGCGACCGGCAAGCTGGGCGAAGGCTGGGAAATGGCGAGACCGCTCCTCCTCCTGCTCGGCGCGCTGGCGGGTTTGCAGTGCGCGTTGTTCGGCACGCTCGCGCCCGCTTTCGCGGGCACGACCGGCGTGATCCAAGGCCGCGTGATCGACGAGAAGACGCAGGCGCCCATCGCCGGCGCGCGCGTCACGGTGGCCTCCCCCTCGCAGCAGGCGACGTCGGTGACGGACGGCTCCGGCGGCTTTCGGTTTCTCTCGCTCGCACCGGACACGTACGTGCTCAGCGTAGAACGCGAGGGCTACCTCTCGGTCACCCAGAGCGGTATCACGGTGCAGGCCGATCAAACGCAGGCGCTCGTACCGATTCCGCTCGGCAAGGAACTCGCGACGGTCGCGCGCGTGACGGCGCGCGCGCCCGGCCTCGTGCGCGCCGGCACGACGAGCGATGTCTATTCCGTCAACGCCGCGGGCGCCGAGGCGGCGCAGGCGATCGGCGGCCCGGGCGGTCTCAACAATGCCTACAGCGCGATCGCGTCGGTGCCGGGCGCCGTCGTGCAACAGGGGCAGCAGGGCTGGTATCAGACCGTCAACATTCGCGGCGGCGACATCGACCAGGTCGGGTACGAACTCGACGGCATCCCCGTCAATCGCGTGTACGACAACGCGCCGCAGTCGATTCTCTCGAGCGTCGGCCAGCAAGAGCTGCAAGTCTACAC
>Ga0116227_10004854_pt1 | contig 28865 bp, 25 predicted proteins | sample S1TSphgellanicum_FD_89693 | JGI IMG/M metagenome (GOLD analysis project Ga0116227, IMG submission 89693) | Host-associated microbial communities from peat moss isolated from Minnesota, USA - S1T2_Fb - Sphagnum magellanicum MG | ecosystem: Host-associated > Plants > Peat moss > Unclassified...
CCCCAAAAAGAACCTAGCAATGTGGTATATAGAGAGGTTTTGGAAATGTAGTTTGTAGTTGTAATTTTGTAATATGTACCGTCAAATACACACACACCTGTGCATTAGGCACGGGGTTCACACAAGTATTCTTAGTATAGGAGAAGCGACTGAGTACAGACCCTTTGGTGATTTGAGATCTGTGCCTGAGGCTCGAAGGCCAAGGGAACAGGTTGAAAATCATGGAAGGGCCTGTACTCACTGCTCAGGTCCTTTTTCTAAGTAAAGCAGAGTTGGGATTTTTTCACTTTTTAAAAATAATGACAGGCTGGCTGATACCTTCCGCTAGTCAGAAGATCCCAATATAGCCCGGCTGGTACCTTCCACTGCAAAAGATCCCCCTTGTTGAAAACAGGTTTCTTTAGATAGATAATGGAGCTGAAAATACAAAAGAAAAATCCAGGCAGTGCTTTATGCATACGGATCGGCCTTTTCTAGGTATGAAATTTTGTACAAATGTGAGAAATAAAAATATTTTTGTCTTGTATTCCTTGTTTGGGAAAACATTTGCCAAATTTTTTTAAAAAGAAAAAGTTTCAACACATTTTGACCCAGATTTTGGATTGGTAGCATTTTAGAATAGTCTTTCGCTGGCCCTTTATTGCTAAATCTCTCTTGGAATGCTAAATTATTATGATTGGTTTGCCCATGCTAAACAGTTTAAACTTTAACCATAGTAATCATTGTTGAAGATTATTGAAGACCCTTTTGATTAAATCAACCTCATATCATAGAAGTAGGCTAATAAGTAGCATTCTTTGACCAATGCTGACCATTTCTGCCCAACATGCAACATTCACTTGTCAATATTGAAACAAAATAAAATGCGAAAAAAAAATTTCAGAACATTTTTGGTTGCCATAATCCAACAAATGGAGTAGGGATATGCAGTATAGGGGTAGCCAAGCAACTTCAATGCATGTCTACCAAATAATTAATTAATTTTGAATATTTTATTTCCAAAAAAATATCACTGAATATTTTCAAAGATCCTTAAATTTTTACACAAAATTTTTTTTTTGAGAAAAAGATTTTTTGGAAAATTTCAGCTTTAAAAAGAATTTATAAATCATGCCAAAGTTGCCAAGGTACTATGGTAATCAAGCCCTATTTAGTCCTTAATTTTTTAAAAATAATTATTTCATAGTACCCCAACCTATTAAAGCACACCAAATCTTACCATAACTTGCAAAGTAAATGAATCCATATTTCCATGTGATTTAGAGACACAACAAAGTAACCAATCAAATTATGTTCTCAATTTAAAAAAGAAAATCAACCAATTATCTCATCATATGTAATTATTCATACCATACAAGTTGTGTAATGAAGAATTTTTTTGAACATAATTAACTCATATTACAAATATATATCATAGCTAGTGTTTTTATTTTTGGCAAATTATCACATCCTAGCCAAAAGAAACATGAAAAAAGAAAGGTTTGCCAAACTAAGACCTGAAAAATTTGAAAAAGAGTAGATTGCAACAAACTATAACATAGATGTTAGACCTCATATTGATTTAATAATAACTACGATGACTATAGTTTCAAAATTAGATGCCTTAAATGCATGATAAGCAGAAAAATGGTTTTTTAAAATTATAAATTGATGCAACAAGTTTAAAAAGTTCAAAAAAAAATTTGGGCCATGTGGAGTAGGGTCATAGGCTCCAAATGATATGTTAATTAGAGAAGCGTCTGCCAATTTGGGGAGGGAGGAATGCATACACCAAAATAAAGCATGCAATGACATAAAGAGAATGATGTTGAGTTTGTGCCATCTTGTCCAACTTCGAGGGATCTGAGTCCAACTCGGGAGGATGCGGATTTGGAAGGAGTGCTTATGGGATATCCTAACATTTCCCCAACTCCTTTCACAAACTTGGTTGCTTTCAAGAGGATTTGCTTGGCGCGTTCCAAGAGACTGGGAACAACTTGGGTGAGAGTTTGTGCTTGAAGGCAATAGAGAACCAATCTAAAGAAAAACGATATCAACAAAGGTTGAAATTATATTTGGGAGGGGGTTTATGAACAACACTTATTATGGCTCCTCCACTTATGGCATTCCTATTTGATGTGTTACTATCAAGTCATAATTTGTTTTATTTCAATCACAATATAGCCTACTTCATTGTACTATGAGTTGAGCTCTGAAAGATACCAAGTCTTTAGGTGTTTAAGACATATGGAGAGCTATTGTAGTTTTTAACATTGATTAATTACATATTTTCAATGTATTCGTAGTTCTCCAACGAAAGGCCCATGTCCATGCAACAAGAAACAAAGGCCTTATATCAATGGCTTTCCATTAGGTTGTTGGGATCACAACACATTGTGTTTGACAGAATCACAATTGCCTGATGAAAAGAGAACCTAAAGGTCTCTTTTTACATGAGTCTACCGTATTCTGGCTCAATAGCAGCTTTTCATTACATTGTTGAATCTAGTTGTGCTCATAGTCATCTCATAGCTAGATCAAACATTGATCAAATGCAAAGTTGTTTTGATAATGAGTCAACGTGTGAATTGAGGATGACACATGTTATCTTCCTTTATTGGACGGTGTGTTCCTAGAAGGTCTTTACATATGAATTGCTCTCAACATTTTTAATTACATATACATATTTTGAACCCAACTGCAGCTTTCTAATGGAAAGTGCTTGACCATGCAATAAGAACTAGAACTTTCAGTAAACTATTGTAATCTTTTACCTTTTTAAACTTGTGATGATAACACATCATCACAAGTTACTTTTATATAATAAAAAAAATCATAAAATGATTGTAACTTGAAGTCACAAAAATAATTATCCACATATACATGTTAAATGTCTTAAATAGTACCATGATTTGATGTAATATTATAATCACATGTTTAACACATATTTGAATTGTTAATATTTCCAAAATTTCTCGGTTTGTGATAACAATAATGTGCATGGAACATTGGAAAATTGAGAAATTGGGTTCATTGCCCTAAACACATTCATGTTGCAAGGTTTCTTTTCCCTAAGATCATGATGATCACACCAAATGTTATATGAAAGTGATGGGTTGAACTTATACACTTGCTATCAGAAGAATGAACATAATTCACCAAACATTTCACTCATTTTGTAATGAAATTCATGAAAATTAACTATGAATTTATAATTAAAAACATGAACCAATAAATGATTAGTGAATCAGAACCAATGTTATTGACCAAGTGGAGGAACATGGTTGGTACACATGTATACTCGGTTTTTTTTCAAAAATTCCTCAAGTCCAATGGCAAGGATCCCTAGCATTAAATGGTGATTCTCCTAAGTGGGATGTAGCATTTTTCCAAAAAAATTTGGTACAAGCAATTAATGAAATTATTTTTATTTCAAAAAATGACCCAAAATCCCTAAAATCACAAACATTTTGTTGTTTTTTCGTTTTTTGAAAAGCAAATCACCAAGTTGCAAAATTTCACCACAAAAAAAAAGTTCATGGTTATTTTTCATTTATCATTTCTAATAATAATACTTTTTAGAATTAAAAATAATTTTGATTTCATTATATGGTAAAATATCTAATTAGAAAGAGAAATTTAAATTTTAAAAAAATTTACAAAAAATGCTAGATCTATTTTTAAAACATTTAAAATCTTAATTCCTTTATGATTTTGTACATATGTAAATACGTGATTTATTTATTGTTGAAAATTTTGAAATCGATCATGTGCTTCAAAAATCATGTATGCTACTTACATAAGAATCATATATTTACAATCTGCTTATGAAGTAAAACATGTAAAACCTAAAATACGTGGTCAATTTGAACTCAAACCAAACAGGTCATGGAAGCAAGGTGAATTCTTTTGCCATCAAACTACTTATTCCTTAAGAAATTAAGACATTTGTTGCAAATTCATTCAGAATTCCAGCTTTGAAGCTCAACTGAAGCAAATAAAGGATCTTCAAGATTTTTAAAAGACAATTTTTTAAAAATAATTTAATTAATTAAATTTTAAAAACAATAATATTGGTGAAAGTCAACTGTGTTTCATGAATCAAATTTACTATTCTCTTATTAAATTATTTTGGCTTGAATTGATTTTATTTTTTTAAAGGTCCTCCAAGTCAATGTGAATTCAAGACTTTAAGAACTTTGAGAAGGTTTGTTTTGGTTAGATAAAATATGAAATGATCACCTTTATAACCATTTGTTGCAATTTGTAAGAAGTTCAATGTTTTTTTTGGGCCAAAATTTTGCAACTTGGGGCTTTGTTTTTCGAAAAATGAGAAAAATGAAAAAATTGCAATTTTTAGGGATTTTATACCATTTTAAAAATAAAAATAATTCAATTATCCGCATGTAGACCTAGGCACTTCCTAGGTCACCTTGTAAAAACATTTTGTAAAAATGCTACAACCCACCTGCCACAGTTGCCATTTAATTTAATGCTAATTAATGTTGGGGATCCTCACTGTGGACCTACTTGAGGAATTTGAAAAAACAAAAGGACCATGGTAACAAGACACAAGGAAAAAAAAGTTCCATTTTCATGTTTAAATTTCTTTGATTTTCATTTCAGCCAAACTTAACATAAACATATTTGAAATGAAATCATTTTGCATTGAGACTGTGTAGTGAGATGTGCATTGCATGCAATTGGACATGCATTGCAGAGACAATGTACATGTGTGATTGTGATCATGTGAAGTACCATCTCATCATAAATGAATGACAATTTAGTGAAATAGAACCATGGAATGTGCCCATGATTTGTTGCAATCAAAAAAAATTCATTCATGCCCCATTCACCAACAATGGTGAACCAAATTCTCTGACACCTCAAAACTTGTAAGACCATCTCTAGCAGTGCTCCTTATGTGACTCTGCATAGTAAATTAGATGAAGAAAATCCAACACATGCGGTTTGGCTCAGGAAAATGGTTTTGTTACAGCATAATGATGCAGGTTGCCCGTGGCTGGTAAAAGGTTCACCAGCGCTTTGCACCTGAAAAAAAAGTGTAATGAATATGATCTAACTGCAACTCAGTGTTTCTGATTGGCGCATCATAATGATTGGTCCAGGTGGTTTGCTATTAGTAGTCCCTCACCTATTTGCTGTCCTGGTTTCAGTTGTTTGGGTGGGGTTGCAAAAGAGTACATAAAAAAACTTGGATATGAAAAATATTTTCACAGGGTCACATACTGAGCACCGCTGGAGATGCTCTAAAGTATGCGGGCCAATGTTACTGATTGGTAATATGCTTCAAAATTATTTTAGGATAATAAAAACTTATTGAAAATATGTTTTTGGATAAGTGGATAGCAAATGTATGTGGAACATTGAATTCTGATGGATAGTTGTCCAAAATCATGACCCTGGTAGTGCTTATAACATCAAAACAACAGCAGACTACAGGTTTTGATCATGAAGTCCTACATTAAAGAAAAACTCATCACATAACAGTTTAAAAATATGAAACATTCCCTGAAGTTTTCATAGACAAAATAACTGTACAATTCACAGTATGTACACCTATTCAACATCCCTCAAAATGTGGGACCAACTTTTCATCCTATTCACCTCCCCTGTTCACCTCTAATCTTTTTCTTTGTTTTTCTCTTGCAATGAGTCAATTTAATTGGCCTATCACTCAAAACCAAATGAAACTATGGAGGCTCTCCAAAACAGAAGGTTCTATTTTGAAGCATAGAGTTCCTTCCCCTTGGCTCAGCTATATAGGTGAAAGGAGGACAACATTTGCCAAAGCATATGGGGTAAAAGTGAGGTGCTATTGAGAATGCTTTGAGGAACATGTGAGGAATTTGGGAACTCTTTGCTTTGACCCACCCCCACAGGAGAAAAAAGAGAGGTCCCTTCACTCCATGACGTGACTTCTCATTGGTTGCATAGAAATTCTAATCCTAAAATTGGCTCCACTATTTTTGGCCTAGACTAATGGCCCTTCCTAAGAACACCCTACCTATTCAGAGCACACCTGTTTGAGGACGGCTAGAATAACAGAATTGTCCATGAAGTTTTCAGAAATCAAATGCGGATCCAGCAGCGGATTTAATAGCTACAGAAAATTTGACAAAAGATTTGCAACTGATCCATATTGGGAGAGATTTTAAAACTGCTGAAAATCACACAAAACACTACATAGTAACAAAAGCATATATATTTACTTAAATTGCTCTAGGTATATAATAATCAAGGTAGTACAAAATTGACCCCAAAAATACATGGTCTTCAATGCATGTGACACAATGGTGCAACACAGTGCAGGTCTATTTTATGCATGGCAAAAAAGGGCCAATAACAATCATAAAAATAACACATAATGGAGAATCCTCAAATCGCGAGAGCAACTTCCCATTCTTCAATTTACAACCGATGTGGTGAACATTCTTCAAAATGTGCAACCAAATGAAAACTACAAGTTCTGTGATCTCTCTCATCAAAATGGGTTCAAAATGCCCCCCACACTTGTCCACCACCTCACCCTCCAAGAAAAATCTAATGAAAGAAACAAGACATAATCATAACAAGGGGAGTGTCACACTGCGGCCTTGCCATTTACAATAAAAAGTATCTTAAGGCAAAAGAAGAATGATGAAATATCTCACCATGCAAAAATATAATCTTCAAAGAATCCTCTAAAGAACCAAAATCCTTCAAGATATTATAACTTTGTCACTAGTCTCAAGTTTCAACACAAGCCAAAACATTATCTTTCAAAAATATAGACCTATTATTATTACCTAGGGGCCAAAATCCCTTAAGCTACTATATACTCTATGATGAATCTAAACACAATATCCTTGCCTTGCTAGGTAAGGCCAATAAAGATTTTGGGAAGGCACAAAACATAAAGATGTTTGTTCATGTAAAATTTTGACATGTTTGTGTACCTACTACATTCCCATCTTCAGAAAAAACAAATCCCATTTTGCAAAACCAACTTTTTCCTTTGTGGCTTCATTCTCTCTGTCTCCCTCTCCCATTTCCCAAAAAAATCTCATTGATTAAAATCAGAAATTTAGGATTATCAAAAACATATTCCCCCAAAAGTTGGCACCCATTGGAAGTTTAAAGTAGTACCTATTGGAAGTTAATGAAAAGAGTTTCTATGTTGCCGTTGGACGCCCATGCACCATTTTTGGGTGGGCGTAATTTGGATACCGTTCCAGCGTCTGAACAATCACAGCTTTTGCATTCTCCCATTTGCTATTGCTTCTCTCTCACCTCTGTCTCAGATTTTGGGTATCCTCTGTTGTTGTTGTTGTTGGAGGAGGAGGTAAGATCTCCATGGGACGATGACCTCGTGCATGTGACATATTGGTTCTTGTTGGAGGTAACATCTGCATTGGACAATGACCTTGTGCATGTGATATATTGGTTCTTGTTGGAGGTAACATCTGCATTGGACGATGACCTTGTGCATGTGATGTATGGGTTCTTGGTGGAGGTAACATTTGCATTGGACGATGACCTTGTGCATGTGATATATTGGTTCTTGTTGGAGGTAACATTTGCATTGGACGATGACCTTGTGCATGTGACATTGGTTCTTGCTGGAGGTAACATTTGCATTGGACGATGACCTTGTGCATGTGACATTGGTTCTTGCTGGAGGTAACATTTGCATTGGACGATGACCTTGTGCATGTGACATTGGTTCTTGTTGGAGGTAACATTTGCATTGGACGATGACCTTGTGGGTTGATTTATTTGTTTCCACCATTGCAATTGTTGAGATAATTGCGTTAGAGTTTATTGTTTTGTCACTTGTTTTTGGGAAAGGGAATTCGTAATTTTGCGGTCGGAAAAAGAAGACGAAGAAGAAGAAGAAGAAGACGAAGCAGCAGCATGGTGGTGTGTGCTGTTGGAATCTGCTGCATCGAGTTTGGCGAGAATTTTTGTTCTTTCATTGTTTTTCCGTTTTTGTGTCAGCCTTGATTGTTGTGTCCTCGTCTTATCAATTTCTTGGGAGAAATCCAGGATGACATCGCTTAAATATATCCAAAAGATTTCTGCTCAGACAATCGAGGTTGAAGATCCTTTACCAAAAAAAAAATCAAACTCAATCTTCTTCTTCTCCTTTTCTCTCTCTCTCTCAATGGGACGTTTGTCTTGTGGTGCAGGAAAATCGATACAGAGGTATTTGCACGCACACGTCTACAATCTACAAGCGCAAGGATCTATCGCAGAGAGCAGAAAAAAGGGAGCGCCTCCACACCGTGTTGTTGTTGTCAAAACTTCAGAGCGTTTTGATGCCCATGTAATTCAAGCATTGGGCCATTTCACAAGCCATACAATTTTTTAAGGATCTCTTGCACACCCAAGAATGACGCGTGAATCAGGAAGAAGAGCAAGCATCTGAACGTTCAAATGCAAGAAGCTCCCATACCTCTATGAGCATCCAGCTAGTGACGCCAGGCTGCACTGTTGCACATAATTGCTGCTGGTAATGGGGATAACAACCGACATACGTAGTGAAGAAACGAGCTCGCGCCGATCATGGCAAGCAGATGCTAGCTTTGATGAGATTTGAATCTTCAGAATTCAAAAAAGTCGTGAAGAAACTCCAGAGACTGGGCAGAGATTTGGGGTCAAACAAAGTTCTCGATAAGGACGTGCAAGAAAGCTCCTCGGGAAGGTATCTCTAAGATTTCCTCATACATAACTGCATTGGTGGTTGTTAGATTCGAAACAACCACCAATGCAGTTATGTAGCAAAAAAATACACAACAATTGTCTTGTGGAAAGGACTTCCTTTAGATCTTGTTGCTGATGAAGATTCCTTCATGCATTAGATCTATGAACCTTGTCTCGAGCTCTTTAGCTTGGATCATGCAGCATCTGGTGTCCGGATAATCTACAGTCTTCACTTTGCATCCGATCTGTGAGTTCTGATGGCTCTTTGAGATACACAAATCTGCTGTCGATAGTTCCGAGCTCATCATGTATTGTCTTACAAGGTTCCACAAATCTTGTACAGATTACCTTTGTTAACGGTAGCCAAGGGGAAATCATTTCAGGCATCATGGGTGAGATTGAACCAGCTCTACCTGAGGACGAGAATTGTCATAAGACAAGTGAAGGTATGATGATGATGCGAAAGGAAAACAACAACAGTGGCAGCGATGAGTCAAGAGCAGTAGCATCTGACTTGAGTTTCAAAGAAGATGTGAACTTTCATGAGCTCTGGGAAGATGAATGCATGAGGTATTTAGCACGAGAACCAGACTTCCGTGCAAGGCTACAATATGAAGTGCGGGTGATTGCAATTTCACCTCTGTTTGAAGTGAAGGGCCGACATGTCTCCACCTTCGTGAGCTTGTATGAGAACACATTTGGAAAGAAGATTGAGGATTCAGGGTTCAGCAATGCAGCAAGGTTGTGTCGAGCCATGCCACATGTGGTGGAGCGTGTAATCCTGAGTGAACAAAGGAGAATCCATCTGGTGGACTCATCCAAGAATCATAGGGTTGTAGCAGGCATTCGATCTGGTCTGCGCAGGATTGTTTATGACGTCCTAGTGCAACATCCTGGAGGCCTTGGATTCAGCGAAATGGAAGAGGAATGCTCCAGGCTACTCATGGAACCACTATGCAAGATTCTTACAGATCATGGCTATCATTCCCCCAATGTGGAGTGCATGCTCACTGACATGCCTGACATAGCTTACATCAGTGAGGTTGGGCTGGAGAATCGTGTGTATCTGTCTAAGAGAGCCGAAGACCCCGCTTTCACAGATGGGTTGCTTCTTGGAAGAGCTGACAAGAGGCTTTTGCCTCTTAGAGAAGGCAAGCACTGTGTGGTTAATGAGGAAGAGAAGACAGCTGACACAAAATACAATCATCAGCAATGGAGCAGCTATTCAGCACCACCACCACAAGCAGACATGGCAAGTGATGTCACTGAAGGTGCATGACTCCAAACTCTTCCAGGTGCATTCTTTCCACTCTAAGAGTAAGCTCTTGTCATGATCATGTCATGTGCCATGGGTTGGAGGCAATCATGAAGCCGAACATCACATCAGTAAAATCACAAAGAGGGTCTTACTTTGATGATAGATTTGAGAGAACTTTCACAGGTTTTTATCCTGCCAGTAACGATCCCTTTCGCAGGAAGATCTATCTTTCTGCCATTGTTGTAAGAGATTTGAAGTTTGTTGATTACATATGGAAGCCATGGTTTAAGAGGAAGTATTTGTTCTAGCAGATGCAAGAATTGGGCCAGGAGGTATGTGCCTAGAAGAGCTTGCAGACCTACAAGTCTTGAGAGCCTCTGAATTACAAATGTCTGAAGATTGTGATGATGACTTTCCATGGTCTGGAGAAGATGTTGCCCGACAAGTGAGATTGCGACTCAGATTACTATTAGCATTGCACAATGAGGGCCAAGGTGCAGAGCTTTTGAAGATATCAGAAATCTATGAAAAGATGTTTTCCACCACTCTTGATCTAAATGCAATGGGATTTTCCTCAGTTGAAGCACTTGTACATTGTTGGGAAGATATTTTCCTTCAAAGAAGCCACCTACCGGGTTATGTGTTCCCTGCAGAAACCCATGAAAATTGGCGTGTTGTCAATACTGTCACCACTGGCTTGCGGTCAGCAGTTTTTGCTATCTTGCTGGCCCGTTACCCCGAAGGACCAGACCCTTTTGAACTTGTCCAATGCCTTGAACAAACCCTTTCTGGGAAACTGTCAGATATGTTTAAAGCAAATGGATACCTCTATGATTTAGATGCCACCACCCAAGGACTGCTTGGTGGTAGGGGTTCAGAATTTCAACTTGCTGATTGTGCAGAGCTGCAAATGTTATTGCATGATATGGATGATTTTGTACGCCTTGGATGTCGAGAAGATGGATCACTAGTGGTGAAATTGAGGGATGGTGAATTTCCACTTCTTGACCTATTGGATTGCAATGTTGGTGATGGCACTTGCTCTGACAATGAGGTTGAGTCCAAAGATTTGACTTCACTCAAACCCTGTGATGTGAAGCTCAGCATTTCTGGACTCAAAACAAGCAGTCAGAGTCAAAGCCAGAGCCTTCAAATTGGGAGTTGGGCAAACAAGTTGAGTGACACTGAAGCTTGCAATTCAAACTCAAATTTCTTGAATCCCTCTCCCTCTCCAAAAGTCAAGCATGAACTTAGGCTGATACTGGGTAGTGACAACTATATTGGACATGGTCTTCCTGTGGCAGAGTTTTTTGAGGTCTACAAGAAAAGGAAAGGCCACACCTTACCCTTGGAAGGGTATGAGAATCTTAAGGCAGTAGTACTAGCAATGCCTGAAGTCATAGATCAAACAGCATTTGCTGCCACAGATTGTCTCAAGCTTGTACAATCTGCCAAGAATTTGAGGGTGCTCTCCGTAACAAAAGCAGGGCTTCGACAGGTCCTTTTCTGGGTGCTCCTGAAGAATCCAAGTGGGATATGGGCAGAGCTTCTTGAAGGATGGTACCTTGACTTTGCAGGCTGCACCCTGTCAAGCACACTTACAAGACATGGGTATGAAAAGTCAAGGCACTCGGCCCTGTTGCCTGTTTTCCAGTTTCTGCATGATATGGCTGATGTCCTCAAAATACATCCGAAGAATCCTCACATCTACATGTGGGCTGAAGAGGTAGAGGATCCTGTGCTATCTGATAGCCCATTGCTTGGACTCCTTCCTGAAATGATTCAATATGATTGCTTGCGGGAAGACTATGAAAACTCTCGCAGCAAATCAAATCTAAGTCTGCATTTAGCAACTGCCGGAATCCAGCCATATCAAGGTCTGGATGCAGGGGGATCCTCAAATGTGTGTCACAAGGAGGATGACTGCCACTCAAGTAGTAGTGAGGTGTCAACAGACCTGGGAGAAATGTGGGAAAATAGGCACAATTCAACAAGCAGCTAGATAAATTGCAGATTCAAATCTACCAAAACAAGAGCAGCTACTGCAGGTTGTGGCTTGATTACATCACCAACGGATTCTCCAAAAAATGATACCAGGGAAGGCAAAGTAGCTGATTTCATCAGAAGTTGTCCTATAAGGACATGACAAATTCATGCAAAGTAGTCATCAGGGCCTTAGTGACATTTTATCCACTTCTACAGATTTTCTGGGCAGAGGAGCCCATGTATATTATTGCAGAGCTCTCGTAATGAATTTCCTTTTTACATTCAATTTAAAATGATGATGGGAATTAAGTTGTTTCATCGACCCATCATTTCTGCACATTGTCCCAGACATTTCTGATCTCCATTTTTCTGGGAACCAAATCCGTAGAAATAGTACCCAAGTGAAAGGTGCATGAAATATTATCAGCTTAGTGGGACTGGACTTGCATCTATTACACATATCTTAGCTGGAATAACTGCTACCTGACCTACTGCTGAGCAGCAAATTTGTGAGCTTCATCTTGTTCTTGTAAAAGATGTGTGCATATGGCAACAAATTGATGAACTTACTCATGTTGGTAAATAGAAAGCCACAGATGGTTTCAGAGTTCAACAGCATATGATAATGGATTTCTGAGCTTCCCCATTATGGTCTAGATTAAGTTATGTATGTTTTCACAGATGCATGTGATGTTTATCATATCTTATCATGCAATGTTCCATCTTATTTGGACAAACAAGCATATTGCTAGTGATTTTAGCATCTAAGCAAGCACCATCATGAGGCCCATGAACTCCACATGCTTCCCACATATCACAGTCATAAAATGAAGGTTTGATATTACATAATCAGCATTTGAAGGTAGTTGGAATTTTGTACTGGAGTATGAGTGGGCCAATAAAGTTATCCACCAACTCACCCTATCTTTGGGCTTTAGTTTTTAACCCTCAAATCCTTGTTGCATCCCCAATTGGAGGGAAACTAGAAAGTGAGTAAAATTGGATGCCATTTCATGAAACTGGGCATCACTTCACAAGATTTGAAGGATTTCATTCTTATAACATTTGATTTTATGCAAAGTACAAGCTGCACTAAATGCAGCAGGTAAAGCAAATCTAAATCAAGGATGAACTCATGTCAGGACTTATTAGGCAAGGAAAGCAGTTTAGTCCCCTATTTTCTTTGTGTGTACTTTTTCCATCCTCACTTTGGATTTGGTTCACAATTTTCACTGGGCCCAGTTGATTTCAAATGCTTTGCAATAACTTAAATGTGATAGAAATTTTCTTTGGTCCATTGATAGGATTCATATTGAGTCTTGGAACATGCTCATCTTTTTCACACAGAAACAATAGCTAACTACAGGAAAGGTGTCATTGTTAGTTTGAGAGCATGTTTTGTGGCATAGCCTTCCTTGTAGAGGAAAATGAGGAACAATGTGAACTCAACAATGAATCCAGGCCTACTATGAATATGGGAAATTGCTGACAATCAAGCTACATTGTTTTGAATTACATAGACAGCAAGTTGAGAGCTTTGAAAATCAGCATGGCAGCATGATTCTCACACTCTACCCACAAAAATGTTTTCAAGTCATAAAAGAATCATTCCAGCAATGCATTGTCAACAGCATAATCACAAAATGCTATTCTCTCCATTGGACAGACAGATTGGGATGCAGCTCATAGCAGCAAGATTCACAAGAAACCTCATGTAGGCAAAGTATGAGAACAGAGACTGACATGGACAAATATATCTGCATGAAGAAAGAAACTGTAGCTGTTTGTGGCAATAGCACCTTGGTGAGGACCATCCAGGCAGACTAGCATGCAATTGGATTAGCCAGCATAGACAACACAATGCATGACCAATCAGGCCTCTTCACAATGCACCAACTGTTCATGAAATGACCTCAAAGGTAATACTACCATGTGATATAGCCAGAGAACAAACCATGCTATAGATACTATCCAATACCCTGCTTGGAGTCTGCACAACAAATCAACTGCAGCTGGCCCATAGTAGTAAGGGTCAGCAGCTTGGATAGGAGCAATTGAATTGCACATGAGAATGTCCATCTTCTTTGACAAACAGAATCTTGCAAAAGGTATGGCTCACTACAGCTCTAATCAAATTTCATAGCAAGAAATCAAAAAATTTGATCTCTATAGTAGAATACAAATTGCGAGATTTGAGGCTGCAGACTAGGCTTAATGTGAAGAGATGTCATGGAGTGCACTAATAGCAACAGGTGCAGCCTTGGTAAAGTTTGGATGACAAACACAAAAGCAGACTGGCACATCCTCTTCAATTGATCTGTCACTGAATCAGCCAGTGACTTGAGCATGCTGGAGGCCTGGTAGCACAGTGTTCTTCTCTACTGTGTACCAGACCCCAAACCATCCCAGTGGAAAGGAGATTGAACAAACTTCACAGGTGGAGGACCCTTAAACACCAGAGACACACAAACACAGACAGTTGCAATCAACACCAAAGATAGAAAGAAGGACTTAGGAATATAGCTAGATAGGATACCACCCTGCCTGCTAGGGCATCTTGCAGAAACCCTGCATGAGGACCTTGCCTTGCCAGCATTGAGCTTCTCTCCTGAAGCAGAGCTGCAATTTCCCCATGCTGACCTTAAAGCTTCACTGGATCTTCCATCCTGACTGGGTGGAAAAGATTCCCCTGGGATATTGATAGCCACACTTCTTCCTACACGCTCAAGGAGAGCAACTTTGGCTCTCACCAACTGTACAGACCTGACATTTCCTCCTAAGAGTGCCAAGCTGTGAGGTGTCTGCCCACTCTCATCCTGTGTGTTGAACCAAGCAAGCAACCCAACCTGTACAGGTACCACCATGTGAATGTTTTAACTTAGCAATATCCACTGGATCCACAAATACAGCTGATAGTGAATAATATGGGTCACTGATGAAGTTGCAAGTTGCCTTTCAAAAATATCTAAATATCTATGAAACTGCAAAGGAATCTCCACAACAACAATTTGAAGGCAACATGAAAATGAGTGCAGTCATAACCTTATGAGAGATGCTCACAAAGTGTCAGACAATCACCGTCATCACAAACAGAAGTGATGACCTGTGATGACTGCTGCTTTTAAACATCATCTAAACCAAATTCAGATGCAACTGAAAACACACCTGACAGGGGTCACTTGTGAGGGCATCCACAACATCCTCAGCACCTTGCATGCTAGCTGCAATGTGCAAGGGTGTCAAGCCTGCAGGTCCAGCCATGTCTGGCCTTATCAAGTTGCCCCACTGCAATTTGAACTGCATGATCGTCTGGAAATTCTCCAACCCAGAATCAGTCCCTTTTGTTAGGGATGAAGGTACATAAGCCAACAGAAGCTCCACCATGGGCCTGCACTTCCTGCGAACTGCATGATGCAACAAACTCATCTTGTCTTTCATGACATAGGACAGTTTGCTGAAAAAAGAGTCAGCCTCTGCTTTTTCAAATGGCATGTCCAGAAGATTTTGCACCACAGAGCACCAATCACGTTCAACTGAGAAGACCAACAGTTGCTTCATACGGAGAGCATGAACCTGCAAAAAATGGATCATAATTCAATTGGAGAAAAGACATAATTTTCCAAAGCACAACCACAAGCACACAACAATGTAAAATTTGTACATGGTATGTAATAGATACCCTCCATGTTACCCATGGCAAAACAGCTACATAAAGGTGCTCCTTCTACACTCAGACCTTGTGTAATGTTTTCAATAGTCAGGCAGGGTGTGTGGGCAAAAGTGACCTTTGGGGGTGCCTTTCTAACCCCTTAGCCCCACCATGATATCCCTGAACCAGAATTCAAGGTAATTTGAAAGTTTGCCTGCTGAAATTCCTAACTTTCTAGCAGCGCATGCAGCAATTTATCATATGAGCTCATTTATCATTGACTACACTATCCTCATCTGTTGATCTGCTTATTTGCCAGCATCGGCAGACTATAACCACAAATCTCAATCCAGATTGGGCAATAGCACATGAGTGCAAGCACAACTAACCTACTTGCCCATGAAATCAAGGACATGAACCAAGACATGAAATCACTTACCATGTCAAGAGAACCAGAGCTATTCAATTGCCAACAGCTGCTGCTCTGGAAGTACCATCCCAGTTCATGTAAGATGCATGCAACATTCTCTTCTGCTACAGCACGTCCCACCTCTCTACAGAACAGAATGTCACAGGGTGCAAGGCCATCTCTTTCAGCTGCCTCAGCTGCACGTAAACTTGCTGCCTCAATCTCTTCTTCTAGGTTGCAGAGCTCCTTGCATACTAATGCGTTTGAAATTATGACTGGCTTTGAATTTCCTCCATTGAGATTTCGTTCCACCTGCATCCATCACAAAATCATGAATTCTCAGCATATCCCAAGATTTTACAAGTTAAGACCTCCCTTGGATCAAAAGCAGTACAACTATTCCCAAGTCCCAGGCCTTAAATGAAACATTAAACCATTAGGCCCCACAGACATCATTCTCCCCTAGAAAAAGACCCCACAAGTATGCTAATAGATGTATAAACAATCAATGTCAAGCTCCAAACTTGAGTAGAGATTTTCTTTGTAATCTACAACTGGGACATTCATACCTCCACAAAGCATCGACCCACAGCATCAGAACGTGCTCCACAGACAGTGAAAGTGTGATCAACTTTAAATACAGCTTGATCAATTGTGGGCACAACACTGTTGTTCTCTACACCCTCCACATCATAGCTGTGGACTTCATCACTTTCAATATCACTTTCAACATCAGTATTGTCTGTGTCTTCGTCCTCCACACTCAAAACTCCTTGTGACAAATGCTTTCCACGGTACACACAAAGTAACCTGAACCAAAGAGAACCAAAAATCAATGTATCCCATTGATGGCAATTTATGTCAAGGCACATGTCATACATTGAATTGCAATCTTCACATACCCACCCATGAAATTATCTAAAAGCAATCACACTTGCCTGGTCCCAGAATGGGCAAGGTTGAACCCCTTTAAACTGATTTTCGTTTCTTCACCAGCTACAATTGCAAGGGGGCGCACTGATTGAATGTAGGGTTGACTCAATGGATCCATCACTTTCCTTTCAACAATATTGCCTGCAGACCCAAGTCAGACATATGCAGCTGTTACCAAGCCGACTCCACCATCTAAAAACAGAATCTAATTTTCCTGGTTGTATCAACACCAAATGCTGGTCATCAGAGGTCTCGACACCAACTGAATATAAATTTGATCCAGAAAGTCCTAAAAGTCTTCATTCTATCATTTGTTGTGAGGCATTAAGAATAGCCATTCATGTATTCATCCAGCTCTTATATAGCTACAGAATGTGACATGAAACTGACCATCAACAATCAAAACCATTTGGTGTTCCACTTGCACCAAGATGCGGCCTTTGTGCCAAAATTTATCAGTGCATACACTGAATAATTTCTCCAAGCTTCCTTGCAAGTCCCTATCTAACTGCATGAACATGATAATTAACATCAGCAACAGTGCATATATTGAACATTTCATCTGGCAAGGATCAGTAACCACATCAGCACGAGGACAAACAAGGACTTCAAATGCAATGTAATCCTGCAGGAAGGTTCACAAAATAGTGTGCAATTGTGCTCTGTTCTTCTGACACTATTTGAACAGTGCATGTAAGAGAGTTGAACCAACTGTTCTTAGGGCAGGTCTATACAGCCTCTGGAATGCCATTCCCTTGGAGTTCACACAAGAGTGTGCAATCACAAAGCCTTTTGGGTCAGAGAGAAAACTATGTTGAAGAGATTTCACTACGCACCTCCACCCATGCAGAATGTGGCATGGCAACATATATAGTCAATACAACACAACCAGGTTTTATGTAACTCTCCATGTCTGAAGGCACATGTGCTAGCCATGTATCAATCTGCATAACAAACAGACAAATCATCAGTACTATGGACAGAATCTTTGCAAGACTTCTAACTTGACATGATATACCAACATGCTAGCCACTTCAAAATTTCACTCACATGAAGTAAGGAAAGAAACAATTCTGGTTTTTGTAATCAACTCCACCTAAATCCACCTAAGACATACTAGACAGCAGCACAAAGGCTGTCATGAATTCAGCACCTGCGTTCGTAGATTATCAGGCAGGTCTTCAGGTGTCCGACCAAATAGCTTGAGTGAGATGCGACGTGTAGGATTCTTCCACTTCTGCCATACACCAATCCAAAATCACATTCAAATCAAAATGGCACATTAAGAAATGTGTGAAGGTACATTTCCTAACAATATCTAAGGAATACATCAAACTCTTATGCAACACCTACAGACAAATAAAACTACTGCCAGCAGAAGCTTTACCTCCATATTTGCGAGCAGGTGAGCTGGTAATTGCTCATCTGACCCCGACTGTGAACTGTCACTGAGTTGCACAATTGGAGGTTGCATTGCTGGCTGAAGATCAGCTGGAATAGGCCTAAAAGATGACCCAATCACTCTAGCATCCGTCCCAATGGCTGCAGTTAAATGGTGAACAGTTGACTGCTGTGGGAACAGTCTCTGCATCAATGGTGCTGGAGGGACCTGGTTTTCCTGCACAGCTGAAAGTTCAGAATTCCGCATTGGTTGCTCAGCAACTGGCCTTGCCAAGGAGCTATCAGTAGACTTTGGAACGAGTTCCAAGGGCACAGCTGGCTTGTCACGGATGGGAGTTGATACTGAAGGAGCATGTAAAGAAGATGAGTGGCCGAATTGTCTTTGTGAAGGGCATGCTTGCATCCTCACTGGGTCAGGGCTGGAAGGGGAGGCATGTGTCAATGGCACTGGACCTGCCCGCTCATGTACAAGAGGATGAGATCCTAGAGCATGCCCTGGTGTGGTAGACAATCGCCCACCACTTTGAAGCAGCAATGCTAAAGCTTCCGGCAATGCAGCTGCAGCCAATCTGGAAAGAAGATATTGTGTTTCAAGTGACAGATCAGTAGCATGACCATTTGATTGTGCAACTTGCTCTTGCCTACTCACTAATCCAGCTGCTATGTGGTCAAGATTTGGAATCAACTGATTCCACGACGGTGTTATTCTGTTCTCCAAAGCGGCCAAGACTGCTTTCTTGAATAGTGCCTCCCTGTCAACGATTGGTATATTGCCACGGTCGAGGGATGTTGATGCTGCATCCACACAGTGAGGTCTCATCAAAGAGAAAAAGTACTGAGACAGGTCATGTTGAGAACCCAAAATCTCCATCAATTGGATGAGATCCTCAGAATGAATAGACTGGTAATTGTATTTCCTCCTTTGGCTCACAGATATCCTACTGCACCAAAGATGAGCGGCAGTAATAAGAGTATGTACCTTCAATGAAAAGGGATGGCTACTCACTGAGCCTCCCAAACTCTTTCAAAACTATACGAACAGGATGGCAGCCTGCACTCACAGAGTGAAGAAAATACACAAAACTGGGCTCTACAATCAAGAAAAAGAGAGGCCCTAATAGGCATTTTTAAGTTCTACCTTGCAATCGTGCCAAGATATGAAGAAGTCCTCCAACTAACCCTGCTCCATCTTTGCCCATAAGATCTTCCTCGCCCATCAAGTAACCTCTAGCTGCTGAATCAGGCTGTGTCTTCCTTCGTCGCCTATTATGGCCCTCAAGCCGCCTGCGACAGCTGCGTTTTCCCTCATCAAACTCTGGTAGTGGATGAAATCTGCACACATGAAAGAATTTATCAGCAGGCATCCTCACAAAACCAGGTAAGAGGAAAGCTCATTCATGACAGATGACAGAAGGCTTGCCTGTAATAGGAATTCCAAAGATTCTAGTCCTGATAGGAATGTGGCACTATAAATCTCCAACAAGGCATCACAGATCTGGTGACAACATGAGAAACATGATCCAAACTGGGTTGCAACTCGCACAAGATTGGCAAAGGCAACCAAATACTTCTCACTTGAACATAGTTAGAAAATCAAGGTGGTCTTCCAGGTGTATCTCAACAAAGAGAAGTGAGACCCGTTACATGGACCTTGACAAAATTTTGAAGAACCACATTCTTTGCCTGTTCTCTGCCAGCAGCACAAATCTCACTCTGATGACTAAGCATCTGCTACAAAGGATGAACAAGTGAATGGACCTGCTACACTGCTGGCAGAAGCGCTGCATAACTCCTGTAACTGTTGCCTCCACTGCTTTGGAGTGCATTTCACAGACTTTGTGTCGCCGGTGATAGTCCTTAGCTTCACTTAGGTCTGCTTTGCAGTTGTCAACTTGGCACATAGGAAACTGGGACTGGGGAGAAGAAGTGCAGAACCTTTTTGCACCATGGGAGCTAATGCCATCCTCCTCCAAGATTGGGTAAGAGCTTCCTCCTAGCTTGAGGCTGAGTGATTCAAGTTCCTCAGGAGCTGTGTCATCTCTTGTCAGGCGTTTTGCACCATTCAGTGCCAAGGATGGGCTCTGGCTCCTACAGAAGGATCTGCACTGGAGTTCTGATTCACTTGAACCCTCACCCAGGAGTGGTTGTACATGATCACCTGATAACCTGTCAAGCTGTAAGGTGAGCTCAGGAACTCTGCGATACTCTTCATTTCCATCAACACTGTAAATTTGTGTCCCCCCACTTGCTGTATCAGTGGCCATCCCAGAGGCAGACTGTGCAACAAATGCTACACTGTCCCAGTTCCATGCTGTCATATCCCATTCCTTTCGGTGGGAGGGAGTCTCCCCTCCTTGAGCCATAGTATGGTCCCTGTTTGAAGGTGAAGACCAAGGTCCATGCTCATGGTCCATAGGTCGAAACATGCAGTTTGCAAGTGTGGGCTGTTTTTCATTACCTGCAGTGATAACAACAGATCAACCAACAGTTGCTGTTATAGATACATTGGAGGTCAGAGCAACACTGGCACATGAACACATGAGACAATGGTATGGGATGGAATCACCACTTCAACTGTCCTGTCACCCCTACTTCAGGCTAGAATTTGCCTCATTTCCTGTCACCCTACAAACTATACCAAGAGTGTGCTGGAGGAGCAGTTTGTACAAACAGTGTACCCAAAAGTAGCCTAGATATGAAGGCCAATATGATTATTCAATCTGCTCAGCAACAAATGGATATGCAAGGTAGGATACCATGGAGATGATACTTGCAAGCATATATCAAGACAGTCACTTGCAAATGCAAAACTGAAAGTAGAAGGTGAGCCAGAGAAGTACACTGACCTCCTGGAAAGAACTGATGCTGATATAAAAGAGGACCAGTACGAGTGAGGCTGTCCACTCCTATGTGAGCCATTTCCCTCTCCATTATAGTCAGCTGTCTGCCCACAGACTCCCAGGTTGCCTGGTGGTCTGTAGACAACAACACCAGAGACCAGTAAAGCTATAAAGGAAGTGAATAATGGTAGCTCTGAGAAGAGCAATTGAGAACCCCTTCCTAGTCCCCAAGTCTCAAACAATAGAAAGACTTCAGCTCCTTGTCCAGCCTTCCATTAAAAATCATACACAGCATCTGCCACAACTACCACAGCAAGCTCCACTTTTGAATTCCCTTACTTGCACAAACCAGCCCACAAGCTAACATGGAAGCAAACTCTGCTTCAGCTGAACAATAATGACCTCTGCTTGGGTGATAGTTAACAAAAGTCAAAGAGCACATCCTTTCTGGAATCTCTTGCACATGACAGCTCCAGATGACCATGTGCAAGGTGTCATGTGTGCATTAGATAGTCAGGACATGCAGAGTTTTCTCAGGAGCTCACAAGCTTCTCATCTATAATCTGCTTCAGACAGCCTCTCAAACCAGAGCTAGCTTTCTCCCCAAAATATGTCAAGGTGCAGCAGTTGTTGCCTGGATCCAGTGATTCTGACAGCGAAGGAGTTGTAGTACCTGCTTCCACTCCTTTACAGCACTCATTTGCAACCACATGTGTCACATATTCATCCAAAAGCTGTTGAAGTAGATAAGATTGTTGTTGTGTCTGGTCTCCTGGTGGCACATCCCCTCAAGCTATACCTCCCATCCCAGGGCAGGGACAGTCAATTTGCAGAGCCAGACTAATCAGACGCCTGAGCTAACCTAGTGCTCATATTCCACAAACAATATACTGAACAACGTGCTGAAGAGCTTCTGAGATGCAGCATCCATCAGTCTCTGCTTCGTTGCATGCCAAGAGACGGTTTGCACCAAGCCGAGGGAACTGGACTTACAGCTGCAAATAGGCAGTGTACAGAAATGACAAGAAGCATGAAGCAAATTCCAGTTTTGTCAGGACTGATAGAATCATCTCCAAAAAGCAGAACTCTCGTGGCACATGATGAAAACCCGCTAGTGGTCTAAGAAGCTCATAAGCTCCCTTGTGTGAACGGCAGTCGCATCATAATCCCTAATCGGTACACCATGGTGATCTCCTCCAGTAAGCCTGAAATGTAAGAGAGCTCAAAGCAGGAGCTTTCAAACTCGAGGGCCGTGAAGAAGAAGACTTTTCTCCAGCCGGCGCCGTGTCTCCAAATGCAGTCCTGTAAGAGAAACTCTCTAAAGCTAATACCTCATGCTCCCAAGTCCCAGTCAAGCACAGCTCGTGACCACTGCAGGACCTTGAAATGCAAGCCGCTGGAAGACAGTCTCCCAGCTACTACTGGCTCCCAGATCCAGCGCGAAACTCCCCCTTCTTCGTCTCTCTTCAACTGTACAGCTTCTCGGGAAGCAAACCCGCAATAATCCCGAAAATCAGGGCAAAAAAAAAAATCTCACAAACCTGTGTTCAAGAGACGTCCGAACAGACCAGAACTCGACACGAGCGCCTCTGGATACTGCCGGGATCTCATTTCCTGTTGGCCGAGCAAGGCCATTACCTTCGTCTCCGCAACCACACCAACCCCCGACTCTTCTTCTTTTTCTTTCCACTGTCTTCTGATCCTGAAAATAAAACCACAACCGCCCAGCACCAAAAATAATTGAATCAAAGTCCACCAAAAACCAGAATCCTAGAAATCGCAAACCAGAGATCGTCTCGCCGAAGAGCCAAACGAGACATGAGAAACACCACGCATCGATGGGCGTCGTTAGCCGAAAGAAGAAGAGGAAGAAGAGCTTCAGAGAAACAGCGATGGCGCAACCTCCCTGCAAGACCCCTCTCTGTCTCCGTGCAGCCCACTTTTGGACAGATGTCAGTCAGGATTCGAACCTCAGACCTCTCCAATAACGTCAAAGCAGTGGGCCAACACGATAGGTACATTAAAAAGAAAGAAAAACTGCATGTACATAATATAACTTTTCACACCAATCAAGTTTGGATTCTTTTCCCAATTTGGCCAATCCTAGGGTTTTTTTTTTTGTGATACCAAAACTTTGGAGGATTTTTTGGTTGGGAAACCGACAAAAAATTTCCCAAAAAAAAATTCACTGAGATTCCTAGTTCCTCATCCATTCTAATCAATGTTTTCTCTTTTCCTCCCAATTTTGTGATGGCTATAAATTAAATATGAAAATTTTAAAAATTAAGCATCCTTTTATAATTTTGGTTACCTTTTGGAATTTATTGTTTTATTCCCAAAGTCTAGCAAATTTGGGTCTTTTTCATTAAAACAATCCTTTGTATAGGTTGAAATCAAACTTTTCATGTTTGAAGATTAACATCACAAAAATAAATAAATAAATAAATAATTGTATTGCATCATAATAATAATAATAGAGTTAGGGTCCCTTTTCCAAATTTATCCTCATTTCTCATCCCATCATAATAGTGATTTAACAATAATAATATAAATATGCCAATATTGACAATATTCCCAATTGACTAACCCTAGTTCTTCTTGATCCCATCCTAGTGTTCAAATAATAATAATCACAATATTAATAAATATAATTTCAATGATAATGATAATTAAACCTAATGTAGTTAAGGCAAGTATAAAATCCATTTTGCACCATCATTCCTCCAATAGTCACACCAAAAATTGTATTTGAAAATAATTCAATCCATTGCCAAGTAAGGTGTATAAAAAAAGGAACAATTGGCAAAAGGAAGAACTATATTTTCTTTTTAGTTTTTTGTTCAATTTCAAAATGGAATTTGTGATTGTTTGCATGAAAATGCATATGTTTTGTTTATAATGAAGGGAGAGAGAGAGAGGACCAAAATTGCTTGAAAGATTTCAAGTAGTGATAAAAAGGTTATTTGAAAATGTTGAGCTTAGAACAAGTAATAAGAATTAAACTAAAGAAGGTTTTTTATTTTGCTTTGGAAGGAATGGTTATACCAAAGGAAATACAACTACAAGTTTGATGAAAATGGCATTTGTAGACAATATGGTGATGGAGGTTGCAATAAAACATAATGGTCTAGTATGGAAGAACTAACCTATGAATTTCATATTGGATGCTTAATGTAAATATATGTCATGTTTGTCTCAAATGAACCTATGTTTTTTTTATGTTCAGTTGCATTTTTTTCTTGGAGTACTTAAATTTGTAATACACAAGCTTTATGTTCAAAATGGGTGAAAAAAATTAATGATGAACAATTTATGAATGATTCAAAAAAACAAGGCATCAAGAATCCTTTAGGTGCTATGGACCAAGCCCTTAAATTCATGGTGTAACCTTTCTTCATTTCATAATCAACTCTTTGAAACAATAGTTTATGCTACAATCAAGGAAATAATTCAAATGTGAAATTTTGTTTAAGTGATGTTATTTTAATGCAAATTGCTTGAGTTAAAAAAAAACACCATTTTTTTCTATAACAAAACATTTACAATTCTTATTCATGAACAATCATTAAATTGGTGTGTGCCATTATTTCTAACTTATTTCATCATAAAAAATATATTCATTAAGGTTAGAAGGTTGCAAGTCATAGGGCATGGTGCTCATGATATTGTCAAGGATCCTAAGTTTTAATATTATTCCTATAAACGACGATTTGGTTTTATCAAGCTTTCACTTGGAATTCATTTAAGTCTTTCATATCTATACATGCAAAATCTTTCTTCAATTTGGTAAATGGGAGAGAAGATTAAGGGTTAACAACATATACAAAGAATTGTCTCTAATAATTGTTTTGTCATTAAATTGGACTTTACATTTTATCATTTCAAAAGCAATGCTTTGCAAAAAAATTGGTGGAAGAGGTAAGGTTACAAGAATTATGTACAATGAAATTTTACAATTTCATTCTAGTTTTTGGATTGTGAGCTTTCTAGACATTGACTATTTTTTATATATGCATGAGATTTTGCAAGGTATTTTCCTTTCAATTGCATGTGATAGGTTCAAGTTTAGTATTATGGGTTGTTTTTTGCCACACCGAAACCTACTTGTGTGATAATAATTTATATTATCAAACCAAAAAAAAAACCATGAACTAAGTTTGTTTATTGTTTTGGGTGACTAAAATTTTATTATGGTGGCCCATGTACAAGTGGAATTTGTTTTGAAAGCATGGGAAACAACACCTTGAAACAAAATTCAATGTTGTTGTTGAATGAGTTGAATAGCTAATAGTTGATTTGATTAACATATGGTTATTTTTTGGTAGTATCTTGTAAGAAATAATCCTTGTTTCAAGAATGGACATTACAATGTGATAGGTCTAAATTTTGAAAATCACCTATGTTCATTAACAAAATCATTTTTCATTTTCACTTAACTTAACATTAAGAAATTGTAAAAATTAAAAAATTAAAAATAATTTTTTTTGAGTGTTTAATGTTTGAGGTGTTAAAAAATATATTTGCTTGCCATGTTCCTTCTATTCAAGTTTTTATAAGTCTAAATTTCTCAATGCAAATTATGAAGTTTCAATGAATGGTTGAGAAGAGTTAATGGATTTTAATAATCATTTATAATTGTATTTTTATTTTATTTTTGAAAATATGTGTTTGTTTGAATGAAAGTAGGTTTTAGTTTAAACAAAGGTATGTCATATAAACATGATTGATAGGAAATAAAATGTTTTTTTTGTTGGGAAAACAATAGCACTTTCTCTTATTTTATCTAATTTAGAATCACATAATTCATTTTTGTTTTAACATGTTTTTCCAATTCTTATATGACCTTAAAGGGATTTAGGTCACGATGTTTTGGTTCAAAACTTATTGTGCCTCTAGGTATACGATTTCATGTTTCCCTTTCAAAGGGAATTTATTTTATAAAATTTTTAAAACTTTGATGTCATTTATTATTTGTATGTTCAAAGAAGTTTCAAATTGAAATTGAGATTTCTAATGGTAATCATTGTCCTAATTGTGATGGACGTAGTTTTATAGTGTGATATTTTGTTGAATGATTATGGTTATGTTCTAAAGTTGCATTTGGTGTTTTTTGACACTTTCATTCAATTTGCAAGCTTAAAATAGTATACAATACTAAAAATGAATAAGGTTGATCATACAAACTTAGGTTACTATCTTTGGAATTTGTAACTCATATGATCTAGTGGTTTTACAAGGCTTTGATTTACTTGAAACCAAACCTAAATCATGTCCTTTATTAAGCAACTTAAGAATGTTTTATTAAAATGGAAAAAACCCATTGCATGCACTTTTTATAATGATTTTAATTCACCTCACTACAACAAAAGGTGTCCTTTGTACGCCAAATGATTTCATTGGATTTTGAGAGAATTTAATGGTTGTAGTGAATGGGGACCAATGAAGTTTAGTGAACAAGGACTAATGAACTACACCCACATTTTGTAGTAGTGCCTCTAGATGCCTTTAGTGGTGCCAAGGAAGAAAAATGTGGCAATTCTTGTTTGCACCAAAATATGAACCTAAGGTGTGCTTCTTAACTCCCAAATAAAAGAGTGGGGATGAAAGCTTAAAAATAAAACTAAGAAGAATTCACAAACTTGAATTTAATGTGAAATCAATATCCATAAACCACTAAAAAAAGCGATTAATGCAAATTAAAACCAAAAATGATGCATGAATGAAACACAAATAACCTATAGTCACAAAACACATTATAGCCCAAACTTAAAAGGACTAATCAATTTTCTCCCTTTATTATATTTTGTGATTGATGACGATGACTACATTGAAATAACAAAAGTTCTCAACACTCCAAATGGGAGTATTAATTTTTTATTTATTTTATGAATCTTATAATTGCATGGACTCATAATGCCCAAAAATATAAACTAACAATTGAAAAGTTACAACCTTTGAAAAGAAATCTCCAATGTTTTATTAGACAATCCATTTGGAGTTCTTTGACCACTAAGCTTTTGAAATTCATGTGGAATTGAAAAATAATCTATACCCATGAAAGATTTAAGACTTGTGACATTTATGTCACCGTATCGAAAGACTAGCCATTGTTTAAATTGAAATGATTAACATATACCTTTTTTTTTTTGCATTTTTAAGAATTTATGAATGTGTGGCAACTACCATACAATTTGTTTTCTTCATTTTGAAGATGGTTTATGTTTTGTCAAGATCATCATTGGTGAAGTCCAATGGTTGGTTTATCAATAGCATTGATTGAATTATTTGATTCCATCAAACATCGAATGTTCCATTGCATGAAAATCTTGCAATTTGTAACAATTTTCAAATGAAAAGAGAATGTGATCATCATAATGTAAGTTATAAAAGATAGGTTGATGAATAACAAGACTAATAATGATTTGGAGGAAGTTTGGACTAAGGGTTGATTGATTAACATTTAAATAATTAGAGTATAAAATGAATCATTCATCCATTTCATCCAAGCTTCTAAAGAGAGGACAAAAAAATAAAATGTGAAGGGTTTATCAAAACTTTGGTGTCAAGTTTTATCAATTCTAAATCTTTAGAACATTAAGGATTTTCATCAAATTATAATTTTTTTTTTCAAAGGTGTGGAACATTTGTTTATTAGCTTATCACATTTAGATTTTTTTGGTTGAAAAAATGTTTGTGTAATTAATATTAACATGTTTTTTTCTCACTCATGTTTCTAATATCATGAAGCAATACAAAAGTCCAAATAATCCATGATAATTTTTATTTGGGTGTAATGCCCTATTATTGTTAAGCGCTCTCTCCTACATAAAAAATTATATTATGGGCATTTCTACTAATATGTTATCATATTGTAACCTATGATAATTCATGATAATTACACTCTGAATAATTTCACTACTCATATGACAATGGAAAATTCAGTAATTTTTTAAAAAAATTATTGAATTTTTTTCTTTTTGATTTTTTTTTTTTTTCTCAATGTGAAAACTGACCCTAGTCTATATTATATATAAGATGCTCAAACAAAATAGGGCAAATAAACTTAGGAAATTATTTATCGGAGTGCTAAAAAAAATTTCATCTACTTACGGAGGGATATTCACGAATATGTGTTGCTTTCTAAATACACTTGGGAATTTGTCCACATGCTTTATACCATATTGTACCTGGCATTTTCCAGGACGGGTCACACAATACACATTCACGTTTAAGTTCAAGGGGGGTACCATAATGTACAATATTTCTTTAATTCGTGAAATTTCGCCACTTAACCTAACGAGATTTTCTTTTAAATAATTTTGAGTAGCCTAATAAATTTGTCTTTCACGGTTAAATTCTGTTGCCGATTACCAAAAAGGATTCCAAAAATGAAAGGGGAAAAAAAAAAACAAAAAAACAAAAAAAAAGTCACCAAAGTTTTTGTATCATGATCCAGTATCAATAGTAGCCAACAATATAGAAAAATGCTTAGAATTTTTATTTTTCATAATTCTTTCATAGCCAAATTTGGCTAATTTTTTTTTAAAATAATTTATTTACTACGGATGATTTGCCACCCTTATCTACTACATTACAAATATGTGAAAAGAAACTCTAGTGATGTGCACATAAAGTGAAGACAAACAACCAAAAACAACAAACCACCAAAAAAAAAAACAAAAGACAAACAAAAAAAAAAAACAA
>Ga0116227_10004855_pt1 | contig 28865 bp, 14 predicted proteins | sample S1TSphgellanicum_FD_89693 | JGI IMG/M metagenome (GOLD analysis project Ga0116227, IMG submission 89693) | Host-associated microbial communities from peat moss isolated from Minnesota, USA - S1T2_Fb - Sphagnum magellanicum MG | ecosystem: Host-associated > Plants > Peat moss > Unclassified...
AAAAAAAAAAAAAAAAAAACAGAACAGAACAAAACTGCACCACCACCACGAACACCCAAAGAACGATTACGAAATTGAATAAAGCAAACGAGAAAGCTTTTTGGTATGTCAGGCGAAATCAAATCGCCGACCGACCCACCCACACCGACCTCCCGCCGATTTCCTTTTGGTTTGGTCTCAGTTCTCTGTTTGGGGCAGTGAGTTATGGCGTTTTCGAAGAGAAAGAGCAATATCATGCTCCATCTGATGACGTTGTTTCTCACGGGGAGGGAGGGAAGGAAAGAAGTAAGGAAGGAAGGGAAGGGTATGGGAGGGGAGGACTCGGAGGCGGACAAAGGATGGGCGTGCTGATGAGGGAGAGGGAAAGGGAAGGAGGGGAAGCACCAGGGGCGGCAGCGACAACCATTGAAGCCCTCCCGCCCGCACGCCTGCCTTACCTTCGATCCTTCCTCGCCTTCCCCGCCCTAATTCTGGAGCCGTCAGATCACCGTTCTCCAGGGGAGAACGACCTCATAGCCGTACACGTGGCCTGTCTAATTTCAGCCGCCTTACTTCTAGGAGCTTTTAGTTTGTTGGGATGTGGAACCGTCGAGACTGCAAGTGAGGTCCGGCCCGGGAACCTCGGTTGTCTACGTGGATGCTTTCCTAGCGCACTCTCCACACGTAGGTCTCAACACCTTGCACTAGCGTAAGGACCCCTGTGGGTCTAAGACTTTGGTCCCAAGACCATAAGAACATGGGCGTAAGGACCCATGTGGGTCTAAGACTTTGGTCTCAAGACCACGATAACATGGTGTAAGGACACATGTGGGTCCAACACCATGGTTTCAAGACTGTAATAACATGGCATAAAGACCATTGTGTGTCTAAGACTTTGGTCTCAAGACCATAATAATATGATATAAGGGCCCCTGTGGGTCTAAGATTTTGGTCTCAAGACCACAATAACATGGCGTAAGGACACATGTGGATCTAACACCATGGCTTCAAGACCATAATAACATGGCATAAAGACCATTGTGTGTCCAAGACTTTGGTCTCAAGACCATAATAACATGGCGTAAGGACCCTTGTGGGTTCAAATTACTCTTGGTGTCGAGAATAACGCAACAATGGAGCTTCCAAAAAAAAGAAAAAAACAAAAACAAAACTTGAGCTTGGGTTTGGGTTCTTCTTGGACCCAATCTCAAGTTCTTGCAAACATTGCTGAGCTACTTTCAATGTTGATAGTAGCTCGACGATGAAATTTTTTTTAAAAAGCAAAAAAGGACTCACATGGGTTGGGTTTCTTACAACCCTCACCAAGCTACTCTTGGCGCCGAGAGTAGTTTGGCAATGAAGCTTTTAAATTTTTTTTATTTTTTTTTAAAAAAACCTAAACTTGGGCATGGGTTCTTTTTGGACCCAAGCCCAAGCTCTATTCTTGGTGCCAAGAGTAGCTTGATGAGGAACAAGAATCCAAGCCAAAGATTGAATTTGTTCACAATGATTCAAAAGGAAATATGAACTCAAGTTCAGATTTCTTTTCATCTTTAACCGAGTTTGAGCTCGACTTGGACCTCAAGTTGGAGCTCCAAGCCAAGCTCAAACTCAACTTTTTTCCTTCAAAAAAAAAATGGGAGCAAGAAGGAGGAGGACTCACTTGTCAATGAAGCTCCTTCAAATTGGTTTCTCAAATCCTTGAACTTTCTACACCTTCTCCTTCTTCTTGCAAACGCAAGTGCAAAATAAAAATGATCTCATCTAATTCTCACTCCATTTGTACATCCAAAAACCCTAAAAGCTTCACCAAACCTTAGAATTATTTATAGATTATTGGCGGCTTGTGAACTTTATTGTTTCCTCTTCCTATGTGTCTTCCCCAGAGCTCTCTTGTGTGACCTTCTAATGAAGAAAAAACAATTTATAATTTACTACAAAATGCATATTTTTCAACCATGTTTCAAAATGCACAATATAATTTTCTCTATACTTTCATTCTACTATCAAATCAAGACTTTTTCTATTCTCACAAATGTGAGGCGTACCTTGTCACTTGCCTTTCGTGCTACGAAAAGACCAATTTGCTCCTCTCTAGCCTAGGATTATGTTTCATGTGTAATTGGATTAATAAACTTGAAAATAGAAATTGTTTTAGAACAAAAACTTTTCATAATCTAGTTTGTCTAAAACGTTGAAACTTTCCTTTGAGCGGTATGTCTCACCTACATTCTTGGAATCCTCCTTGGGCACCCTCCAATCTTCCTTTTCCCCATTGCAAGCTTCTTCTACTAACCCTTTCTATGCATCTAATTGTGTTTTCGTCACTTTCAACCTTTTATTGGAACTTGTTTCAAGCATGTGATAATTCTCTGCATTTGGGGAACAATTATATCTTTTGCATTTTGTTGATATATTTATATTATCTTGTACTCAATAAACGACATGCTGGTGTTTCATGTCCAAACATTTCAACTTTTGCGACACCACAATATCCTGCAATACTTAAGAAAGTAGCTTTCCCATGCTACTAGTGTAGATAATTTCTTGACAAGTCCTTCATGTTTTGTTGTCACAATAATAATGGTAATTTCAAATTTTGTTTATTTTAGTATGCATTTTCCATGATAATAGTTAATGTACGTCCTTCCATCCATTGAATCATTTAACAAAAACATCAAATATTGTACCTAATTTCTAATCATCTATAATTTTTGCCAACTGACCCACATGGATGGTGCATATGTATCGTACATAGTTATTTATGGAATACATATATGATGTTGAAATATTAATGGCACATACATTAGTTACATGCATATGGCACATTTAGATGGCATACATAGATTTAAAAAGCTTATGGTACAAGTTTGTGGAAAATTCATATACATTGTACATACACATATGTGTGACATACATATGGTGCATAGATTTATGGCAAATACATATTGAATATCTCATGTGTTGTACACTTAGTGCACCTTGTATTGTTTTTAGAATCCATATGCGGTGGATTCTCTATGTTAAATCTACCATCGAATATGTGGTTATCATGTGGTTATATGTGTTTCTAGATGTGTTTTCTGATAATTACCTTCAAAGTTGTTATTTGTGTTCTCATTGTGTCATTCCAACTGTAACATTAATGTACCCTAGAATTGCACAAGTTTGTACCACATAGTTTAGACTACTTTGTATGCTATATGGGGTTTTCAAACATTAAGTTATTACATATGTGGGTGAAGTATTCTCTTCTTTTATAACCTATGTGTATATCCCATGTAAATAATTGAATTCAAGTTAAGATCATCATGTTCTTCATTCATGTCTATTGCAACCACTATGTGTTATTTGTGTGTTGTGATTTGTGTGCCGTAAATGATTTTGTTATTCAATATTCCTTCCCCCAAAAGGTTAGTCTTTTTGGGGGAGAATATTATGCTTTTTATTCAAGCATTTGAGTGTTTCCAATTTTGCATCCAGTCATTAGATGTTATCGACAACCCAGTTATAGAGTGTTTTTAAATTATTGTTTGTAGCATCTTCTATCCTCAATGACATATTGTCCCAATAGAATCATAGCAGTCACATGTCATACAATTTTCCTAGTCTAGGGTTGAGTTTGGCATACGCAAATCATCATTGAACTAACATATATTTGCTCTATTAATTGCTTTGCTTATAACCTTTGATGTAATTACCTTCTTCCACCTATTACACTATTCCTATTGCCCCTTACCCTATGCACATTTTTCTTATTGCATTTGTGAACATTGTAAATACAACCAATATAGTGAATTGAATTCATGTTATATTGATGGTTAGTTCCCATAGGTTTGTTTTTTTTTCTTAATGTTTTGTCATCACCTTCTCTGACCTTTTTTAATGGCAATACATTCTTTGTTTTTCTAGTTCGTTGTTGCTTTCAAAAATGCATGTTTGATATTAATGTACTTGATGTTTAGCAAATCAATATTCATTTTCAGCTCTTTCGTTTTAATAGCTCTCAACATTTTCCTTAATTTTTTCATGTGTTTGTTAGAATCCATTAAATTTATTTGATTAAATTAATGAAGGCTAACCTTTGGAAATTACTTGTTAGGTCCTTGATGATGCAAAAATAAGGATGAATGCCCCATTCCATTTTCAATTATCTACATCAATATACATAATATTTGGTTATATCAATCTTTCTAATTTTTACCATTCAATGTTGGCATTCGTGTTAAAAAGATCCCCCTAGTCAATACTCATTGTGATTTTTTTATGTGTGTTTCAAATCTTTGTTGTTTTTTCTTTAATCCCATAATCATTCGATTGCAAGCTTGCACCATATTTCTAGGGTTCCTCCTCCTTGTCCTCCAAACTATTCAAAGTTGTATGTTGCATTTGATTACACTTCAATCTATTTACATTATTGTTGTTTCATATCCCTCTTATTCTTTCACTATTTTCCTTGTGCCCCTAGTAATATAACAACATTTCATGTTGTTTGGACATTCAGACTTCATCATCATGGTTGACAATTCAAGGACAATCGTTGTTTTTTAACATTGTTTATGTGCTATGTTTGTTTTTCAACCAAGTTGTTCACATATATCCAAGGATGCTTCATATGATTATAATAATTTGTTTTAAGTTTGTTGTACCAAATTTCTACGATCTTTTTTCAAGGAAGACAATGGGTTGTTGGTTCTGGTTGTTATTGCATTATTGGGGATAGTTTGACTCACAACTTTCAAAAAACCATCTTAACACTAGGAACAACAAGTTATATGGTCAAGTTTGTGAAGTAAGGAAATGATGTTAACCACACTTTCCTTCAATGTTCAGACACTCATGGATCTTCTATTTTCATTGAATTGTTTGATTTTTCCTCAAGTGACAATTTGATAGCCCTTCATTTGTCAACAAAATCACCCAAAAAAATTCCTCAATTCATTACCCAATTATCACCACAACCCTCCAACTCAGTTAGTAATATTCAATTTGTTGTCTCTTGCTTTCGTGCCATGGTGCTACCAAGACATACCTTCAATGAGTTGTAGAATTTAGATCACGATAAGATACCTTTTCAGAAAGTCCAATTCTTGTCAATTATTTTCGATGGGGATATTTTGTTCAAATTATTGTCGGTGCTTTCGACTATTCATAGGCCTTTGCAAATGTAAAGCATGGATAGAAAGTATGATGGCCATCTTAGTGTAAAGTGATCATAACCAATATCAAAAACAATTTTGGGCCTAGTTTCAAGAAGGCTTGTTTTTTGGATTACTTGCGTTATATATAAAATGATTGTGAACGTTTTATGCATTATGCCTTTTGCAATGAATTTTCTGGTGTAGTAAGTGCACACATATTCTACTCACAGGTCAAATGGCAATGTTTCCATCAGCTTCTTTGCTTGGATGTAAATTATGTCATGTTCCTCCCCTCTATGTCGCTAATTGTAGTGGACAAATCTATTATGTTGTGCATAAACTTCAATCAATTTCTAGAATGAAGATTCATTTTAAGGTCCATAAACATCTTGTTACGAATGGCAAGTGCAAGGAGTTTGTGGACAAGACGAAAAGGTTGATCACAAAGGAGGTTGATCACACACCTAATATGAAGATATCTACAATTCCCTTATGTGCTAGCAAGACCTTATTAACTAGGCATGTGCTAGATGATAGTGGTGATAACACAATGGAAATTTTGGATGATGAAGAGTTAAAACAGATTCAGGACAAGTTTTTTGAATTGAATTCATCCAACATTCATAACCTTGTTACTTATTTCAAACATTGTTCAAGGGGTGGTTATATTAATAACATCCTTAAATTGAAGTCCAATAATTTTTATGACTACACCAAGAATGTTACTTCCCAAAACAAGTTGTAAAATAAAAGGTTTTCATTTTCAAGATATTGATAAATGGCGTGGGGAGTGGAGTAAGCCTCGTCACAAATGCAATTTGTAAAGGATTTGCATAACGTTTGGATCATGTTTGATCATGTGAAGTGTGTTGCTAGCTAAACAATTACAGCTTGTCATGTGTACGATCCTACCTATTGTAAATTGATGACCATTGTGATTTGTGACATGTAGTTTGAGGACACCAAAGCTCAACAAATCATGTAGACAAAGCTTAATGAGATGATGTTGAAGCATGAGTTTCCGAAACCAAATTTTTAGGGATTCATGGTTGATAGCACAACACATTATGGGTTTTTTGACTGGTCAAACAAATGACTACTATCATTTTTTACTAGAATTGTAACTATTTAATCACAATAATCATTAAGTAGTTATAAAGGTCATTCACATGTCATGTGATGTTGTGGTTTTGCGACTATAGTTAATATCACAATTAGTGAGTTTTTTTTGTTAAATATATTATTATTCTTAAAATTATAATAATATGTTTTAAATAAATTAAAATATCTTGACTTTTACAATTATAATAATAACTTCTTATCTCACAACACAATGATGTGGCATTCCACTTACAACGTAATGCCAAAACATGTCTTTTATTACTTGTCCTATTTAATTACAATGGGAGAAATGATTAGAAAATAGCATAAGTGACAAAAAAAGACTAGAAAAATGATTATAATTGAATAAAACCAGTCGTAAAAGACATGTTTTGGCATTGTGGTGGTAATGAAATACTTGACTATTGGTTAACATGATGACACATACACTACTTTGGATAAAAGGAAACATTTGTTGGTTAGTCATTATGTTAGAGATGATGTTTAATCCTTCAATGTAGTTATTTGCATCAAGATGCAAATCCACATATTTTACCCTCCTTACAACAAATCTTATCCTTTGAACTGGACATAAAAATGATTTTTTTAAAACTACATTTATAATTATTTAGTCATAAAAATCATTAAGTGATGTTTAAAAACATCAACATGCCACATGGCATCATGATTTTGCAACTATAGCCAATATGACAACTTGTTGAATTTTTTTGTAAATCATCATATTATTTTTCAATTTTTGTTCATTAGTTAATTAGTTATAAGAACCATCCACCTTTGCGACTAATAACGATTCAATTTCCCATGATGATGGCATGGCATGATATATGCCAATAAAATGATATGGTCCTATTTGTCAACATCATGATTCATGTCGATAAATTAATGAATTAATTTCATTCATTGGCTAGTTGAAAATATCATTGTCCTTGCGATTAATAATGATTCAATCTTCCATGTGATTATGACATGGCATGCCATTTGGCAACAAGGTGTCACAAATTTTCATGACAATCCATGACTTCTTGCAACACCATAAGTTTTTGTGTGTTTTGAATTTATAGCACCAATTTTTGTCATGGCATGCCATTCAATTTTTTGTGTGCCATGAGGTTTTTGAAGTCATGAATTCACATGCATGCATGTGTATGTATATTAAACAATCAAATGTTAATTTATAAGTATGAATACAATATTAGTAGTCATTTTTCAAAAGGTGACATATAACTCTTTAATTTTTTAACTACTTAACACACTAGCTTAGGTTAACATACCTATTAAGTTAACTTATGTATGTAGGCTACTTAACAAAAACTTATTTCATAATATAGGCTACCTTGTAAGTTACTTAATTAAACATAAGAAATTTATTACATCTAGTGTGTTTAAATATACCTAAAATAGGTTACCCTACTAATAGGTTAACCTAAGTAAGTTTGCCTAGGTTTTTAACTTTAGGTTTTTTGCCAAGTCAACCTAAGTAGCCTAATTACAAGATATTTTATTAAGTTTGTAACCACCTCAAGTTTGTGCAACTAGATGCGACTATGATGCAATTAGATGCAACATAATTATTCTAAGTTAATTATTTTTTAGCTTAAAAATGTTTAGGTTGACCTAGGTTAGGTCAGTAAGTAATATAGGTTAATAAACTAGTTCATTTTAAATCAACCTAGGGAGGTATAGGTGTAAGCTAAGTTGGTAGGTAATAGGTAGGTTGACCTAAGTCAACATAGGGTGGCCAAGGTTAATTCAAAACTAAAAATTTTGAACTTTATAACTGTGTGTTAAATATATATAATATAAAAAAATTTGGAAGTGCAATGGATGAGGACTTAAACCCCAAAGTGGAGGTGAAGGGTTCAAATCCTCACTTTTACAACTTATGATACCTAGGCCACTTGGCTTAGGTTAGGTAACCTAGTATAAGCTTCTTGGTCTAAAAATTTAATGTTTATTTTTAATCTAGGCCATTTAGCCTAAGTTAAATAGTATAGGTTTCCTAGCATATGTAGCTAACCTAACTAGGTTAAATTAGGTTGACTTTTGGCAATGCTAGGTTGACTTTTGGTTATGTTAACTACATGGGCTAAATTAAGTTGATTTTTTATCATGTGCAATGACTCATAATGTGTTTATAAATGTTTGACACATGTCATCCATCCATCAAGGGTTTTTTTATGACATTTATGTGAATAAAATGACTAAGTTGAAATGACATGCATTTTACATGTCATACTAAAATTAATGATGACATGAAATTTCATTATTTTAAGAAAAAAATTAAATGATAATTGTTAAAACAACTAAGTTTTGCAATTGAACATCCCTTGCGACTAAATGGGAACGTTCATGACATGGGTTTCGTAACTCATTCATCACTAAGCACATATGTCCTTGATTAGTATGTAGTTATAAAGGCCAATGGAAAAACCTAAAATGTTTTGTTGTGTAATGCATAGGCCAATTGGAACATTGTTAAAATTGTTTATGGTTCTAAGGACCCCTCTATGATGATCATTGATGAGGAGTGCACATGTTTATTCCATTGGATTTAGTTATTCAATAAACACACCAAACAATTGATCAAACCTGAGTTGGAAGAACAACATAATGTTCTTTGCCATTTGTACAAGAATGCAAAATCCTTTACGGAAGTTCATAGTCTCTATGTTATAATTCATTGTTGGTGGCTTTCATTAGGGGTTGCTTGTGAAGCAGGTGTCCATGAACTTGCAAATTGGCTTTATTTTTAGCATTTTTATGTCAAGTACTAAGGAGGTTTCATGGTCCATGTGAGTATTTCACCTATGAACCTCCTATGATTCCTTCTTTCATCTATTAATTCAAAATTAAAATTCCATTTACACTCTACTTCCATCTGGGCTTCCATTTCCATTGTGACATTTTAAATTTTGATGATTTTTCCTTTCCTTTGATTTACAAAATTTCAATGATGAGGAATGGGCGGACATGCCCATTTGTAATATGGTAAAAACTATGCATAATAACTTGTTGTAACAGTTGAAAAAACACAACACAACACTTATCTATACACAATGACATCCGATGACTAAGTTTGTGTTTTCAAATAATTTACATTGTATAAATAGTACTTGCAAGGTGGTCCACCTAATCATGGACTTGATAGGAATGAATTGTTGTTGAAGAGGGGCCAAGGGTCAAATGATCTTATTAAACCTACAGTAGATGTGGCAAATTACATGTCCAAATCATCTTTCACAAATTTCCTTTCGCACCTCAAGGGATAAAAGGTTTTTGGGTCTACTAAGTGACCAGTTGATTATATATTTTGCACAAACAATGATTCCCATTGTCATGGCCGTGTGAATTTCTTTCATCCATGAGTAACCGTTCCTATTGTTGAACCCAATATTGTGGACAATGTGTGCATGCAACATTCGCCCTCTAGTTCTAGTAATTTGTTACCTTTAGTATTTCGAGGTGGCCTGGAGTTAAAGGAAAATATTTATGTTGATGGCTAGTGGGGTATTGAATATTGCCCACCCAATTCAATGTTATATATTCTTAAAAACCATAATGCTCAAGTGCAAAACAAGGATCAACCTTTACAAATCTATAAATGGAATTATTGCTCCATGTTACTTAGGTTTCTAGGTATAATATCATGACAGATCATTCAAACATCATATGCACTGGTTTTGTCCTGATAACTTGAGCCATTACGTTGGTGGGGCAAAAATTTGCAATTATTAGGCTTGTAGTTCCAATTATTTGGCCCATCCAAGAAGGTACTAACTTAACTCAAAAGGAGGTAATAACTTTAAAAGAAACAAGGTTTTCCTTTGACCGCCTACATAGAAATAACGTTCAAAGTTTATTTGGTTCCTAATCTTCTTGGTCAAGCAATTCCCATGTGTCTGTTGTGAATTGCCACAGCCTTGTGAAGTCGTCTGATGCAAGTTGTTAGCCCATAATTCATGGTAGCAAGAAGGTGAGACGGCTTTCTGTCTTCAAATTATCACAACACACTAACAATTGGGAGGTTGGCATCTTACTTATCCAATGCATTGTTTTCCCCGCTATTGATGTTCCACCACCTAGGTATGGATGAATTTATAGTATTATTTATGATGACAAATGAGATGACATCACAATTGGAAATTTCCCTAATTGTTCATGCATTTATTTTGTCGCAATGTTGGCAATTTCTTTGGGTGGCTATGGGGCATATGTGCAATGTAAACATGTGTATCATGTCTTGTAGATGGTTATGTTCTATGGGCTCATGAAAGAGTTCATTGATCATTGCACATGGAATTGGGATGAAATTCAATGCTTGTTGATATGCTTTAAAGCGTTTGGACTCTAGTGATAGTACATCACAATTGCATCAAATCAAATCAATTGTGATTTTTTCATTCATCAAGCTTGTTGTAGTTGCTTAGATTATGTAGGAAGTTTATATTTTAATTATGGCTTTAAAAAAAATTCTCCATTTTGTATTATTTCAATCATTCTTATGAGATTTTTTTTGTTCCGATGAATATACATTGGTGGTGTTCATAAGTTTATTTATTTTCATTTAGGCCATGGCCAATATCAACAATAAAACCTTTGACTGTCATAATGTGCTTCCATGTATATTATCTTTTTATTATAATGTCGTAATGTTTTAGCCATTTCAACACATGTTCAGTAAATAATTAAAGATTTTGAAATTTTAATTTCATCAAATATTTTTCAACCATGTAGTCTCCACCCATTTCAATAGTTTTGAATACATTATAATTTTTGTCCAAGAGCCCTAGACATTTAGAATATTGTTTGCACTAGGGATGATGAAATGCATCCTTTTTTTTGGTCTTTGAACCCTCACATGATGTTGCACTCAATAGCTTTGTTAGCCAAACCCATGTTCAAAGTCAATAAACTATTGTTGATCCCAGAAAATCATTCACATGGTGTGGCAAAATATTCCATGACTTGTCATGGAATATTTTGCCACATCACATAAAATTTTCCATATGGAAAATGAATATACCAAGAATATTCCATGACATGGCATGGAATATTTTCAAAAATTCCTTCCTTCTTAGTTGAGTAGGCTCACGTGCTCACCCATTAACATCGTTGGATCCGGACTCATTGCACATAATAGTTAGATTTAACTTTTTGTTGGCATGAAAAATTGCCATTGAATGCAAACAAAAAAATGGAATGAAACTAACAAAAATAATTATTTGAAACATATGTATGCAATGCATGAGCTAAATAAAAAGCCTAGTAAAAAAATGTAGATCCTAAAACATTTTCTACTACAACCAAAAGTTACCAACATTTTGAGGTTCATATAAGGCAAGAAATTTTTTAACAATATATGAAATAAGACAAATAGGAAAACAACATGCAAAAGGGGGGGAAGAAGGAAGTATTGTTCTAGATGTTAAATCCAATTATGTAATACAAATATTTTAAAATATAAATAACAACAAGGATGATTACAGAATGGAGTGTAGGAAGTAGGAATGAATGTTCTTAATAGTGTATAAACATGAACTACCAATAACATTGATATTAATGAGTGGAAATTATGTAAAATTTATCTCACGTGAAAGGAGGATTCACTACAAGGGGAAGGATATTGGTTGAAATGCCAATAGTCACCTTTAGAAGAATGTGTTAGATGGTTTGGTGCCAATGGGTGGGTGGTGGGAAATAATTGATTAAACTTGGAAAGTTAAAACAAGATTCAAAAGTATTTTCATTGAATTAATTACCTTATGTGACTTAATTACTAAATTAATTTGTTTAAACCACCCATTATAATTATAATTATAATTATAATTTATGTATTTCAATGAGTGTTGGAAAAATATTTATGATTTGGTGAACCAAAATGGCAAAGTAAACCTATAATGATGTAAAGAGTAATGTATAAATACATACAATCTAATAGGTTGTTTTGCATATGCTATGGTATAGGTGAACATGGAAAAACTTTTGACTAATAATATCTTGAATGGTCGCTTGGATTATTTTTTTGAATTATCTTGAATCAACTACTTGTTAAATGTGAAATAGGGTTAGGTGGTTTGGGAAAGTGTTACATGATTAATTGTTATTTTTTGTCCATATTTATGGAATATAATCCTATTAAAAAACTTTAAATGTGGTAAACCTCACAACTCAAGAATAAATATTATAATTATTTTCATTACTACAAATCATGGTTTTTTAAGAGGTTCAAATTGACTAACTTATCATTTTGACTAGTTGACATGTCTATTTTGAATAAAGGCCAAGGGTTTGAATAACACATTTATTTGTCAACTGATCAACTTGACTATAATGATTTATTTGATTAAATAAACATAATTAAATTGTACAACTTTAATCAAACCAATGGTCTTTAGTCAAGTTAAATAGTTAATCAAGATGGCTATTGTTCTTTAATCAAATTAACCAATGATTTTTATTCAAGTTGAACATTTAGTCAAAATGGCCAATGATATTTAGTCAAGTTGAACATTTAGTCAAGATGGTCAATGATTTTTAATCAAATATGACATGATCTATTACATTATGTATCTACTTCTTACCTATTCATCCACCTATTTATTTAAGTACTTACTTACCTACCTATTATCCACCCACCCACCCACCTACCTATATATTTATACTTTTTCATCTACCTATTTACATACCTACCTATATTTTTCACCTTCATACAACCTACCTACTTACTTACCCACCTACCTACATATTATCCATTTCCTTATCCACCCATTTACCTATTTAATTTTAATCACTAAATGTAACCATTATGTTTAGCCATTACATTTACCATTAAATATTCCCAAATTTTAGCCATTAAGTTTAATTTAAATTTAGGTGTTAAGTTTAGCCATTAGGTTTAACCTAAGTTTGGTCACTATGTTTAGCAAAAAATTTGTCATTATATTAGCCACTAGATTTTGTCATTAGGTTTAGCCTAAGTTTAAAAATGAAATATGTTTAGCCATTAGGTTTATCAACTAAGTTTAGTCACTACGTTTAACCATGAAATTTAGCCATTAGGTTTATTAATTAAATTCAGTCACTATGTTTAACCATGAAATTTAACCATTAAGTTTATTAACTAAGTTTAACCACTATGTTTAACCATTAGATTTAATCACTAAGTTTAACCATTATGTTTAGTCAAATCAAGTTTAGTTATTAATTTAAGTCCTTAAGTTTAACCATTAAGTTTAGCCATCAGTTTAAATCATCAAGTTTAACCACTAAATTTAACCATTACTTTAAGTCATTAAGTTTTGTCATTACTTTAAGTCATTAAGATTAGCCAATATTTTCAACTCATTAAGTTTAGCCATTACTTTAAGTCCTTGAGTTTAGCCATTAGGTTTAATTATTACTTTAAGTCACTAAATTTAACCATTAAGTTTAATAATTATTTTAAATAATTAAATTTAGCAACTAGGTTTAGTCAATTAAATAAAATAATTAAGTTTAACCATTAGGTTTAACTATTAATTTACATCATTGAGTTTAACCATTAGGTTTAACCATTAGTTTAAATTATTAAATTTAGCCATTACTTTAAATCATTGAGTTTAACCATTAAGTTTTGCCATTACTTTAAGCCACTAAATGTAAACATTAAGTTTAGTCATTAGATTTAACCATTACTTTAAGTCATTAAATTTAGCCATTGGGTTTAATCATTAATTTAAATCATTAAGTTTAGTTAATTAATTTAAGTCATTAAGTTTAGGCACAAGGTTTAACGATTACTTTAAGTCATTGAGTTAGCCACTAGGTTTACCTAGGACGTTTAGCCATTTGTTTAATGATGTGAAATAAACATGTGAAATAAAAAAAATTGTAAAACTTAAACAATAGTGTAATCCATTGGTAAGGAGTGGGTTTATCATTGCAAAGGTTTGGGGTTCAAACCCTTATACTTACAACCTATATGCATGCTTAGAAGGCTAGGGTAGGTGGGTTAAACTAAGGTAGATGGGGGTGAAGTTGAGTAGGTTAAGTAGGTTAAGCTAGCGCCTACTTACCTAAATGTTTTTTTTCCACCTAAACCTATTTACTACCTACCTACCTATTAATTTTTGAAATAATAATCCCAAAAATATTTTTATTTTAGGTATAAAATTGACCTGGTCAAATGGTCCCCTATCTACTAGTCAAATAGTCAGTCATTTTATTAATCACATTGTTAATCAAATGACAAGGTTCAATTTGACTGCTTAGTCATGTTAAACATGGCCAAAACAACTTGTCTAGATTGACAGGGTGGTTTTTTTTATGCCTATCATTTTTGGGTTTTTTTTTACTAAAAAACCCAATCGAAAAAACCATGAATTGTAGTAGTGATTTTCATTTATGAAGATCTCAAAAACCAAGCCATTTTTGGATAATAAATGAATAGAGTATGCAACATAATTTAGTAATATTTACAAAGAATGGAAAATGATAATTGAAATAAAAGGATCTCTCCACACATGGGGTGATAATGCTTCATAGGTTTGTATCTTCTAAACATGAATTTCATGCATTATTTAAACATGGAAGTCATGTGCATGACTTTCATGTGTAAACATTAATCGACATACAACATATTTGTTTAAACAATACAAGTAGGCATATGACATTCGTGTTTAATCCATATAAACCTATGAAAAGAAAATTTCACACGACTATTATTGCTAAATCGTGACCCATGAAGTTTGTGATGGACCACACCATTAAATCTTAGATGAAGTTAATTTTTTAAAATTTTGATTTAATGTATTTTGTCAATTCACCTAACCTTAAAAAGAAGAGAAATTTGTGTCATTCTATTTGTAAAAAATACACAATGTATTTTTTTTATAACCATGAATTCAACCATAATTCCAAACTCCATAAATATGAATATCATTATCCCAATTATTTTATTAGGAATCTTATATTAGAAAATGAGAATTATTTTAGTGGGCATTGTATTAATTGATCAAACTAACAAAGGATAAATAAAAATTATTGGTGACATGGAAAACAATATAATTCCACATGACATTCATGTATTTTCACATATGACATTTGGTGACCACACATCACCAAAATAACTATAGAAGAAAAGGTGGAACAATTGAATGATTTGTTGAACCTTGTAATTATGGGCAATGCATCTTGATGGATTTTTTGAACACACAAATGAAGCAAATGGGATGAACATTACAAAAAAATGCACAAAAAAATTCCATTAGTTTTGAAGAGATTTTTAAATGACAAATATGACTACAATGGAAGATATGAAATGCCCCACATGGCACCATATAATGTGGTTTAAAAATTTGACCTCCATATGATAAGTTGTGGTAGACTTTGTATAAACCTCCATGGTTTTAGTGGTGAAAAAACCATTTCCAAATTTAGAAATTTAGCACAATCAACAAGGAAACTCCATGGAAAGCAAGAAGAAAGCATGAACATATCTAATCACATGCAAAAGGTGACAAAGCGTAATAATGATGGCGAAAAAATACACCAACGACATTCATAAAATTCCATGAAGGCAGTTGAAAAAGTTATAAAGTTATGTAATAAGGTGGGTTCACTTATTAACCATAGAAAAACATTCACTGCATTTATGTTTTGCAAATGTTTTTTCCTTATGGAATTAAGCTTTTGTGGATGCATATGTGAAAGAAATTGAACAAAATGAAGGATAAATAGATCTTGAGTTTTTTAAGCATAGGGAGGAAGTGAATTAATAAATACAATTTGATTTTAAACAAATTAGGTAAATATATGCATATTTGAATGAAATATGGCTTAGATTTGTGATCTTGTCTAAACTATTTTTCCTCTTAGCAAATGGAATCAAGAGTTTTTTCGAGAATCCAAAGAGGACAAAACCAAAATGGAAAGGACAAGTTTTCCTAGCATGATATGAGTAACAAAATTTTAAGGCTTAAGTTCATAAAGGTTGAATAGCTTTTAAATTCAATAGTTTTTATCTTTTAGGGTTAAAGTACTTGAAAAACCATGTTTAGATCCAAGCTCAAAGAGCTTGGGTTTCTTTCTTGTCTTTTGGGGTTGTTTTACTATTATTGACATTGAAAACAGGTTGACATCCCCCCAAAAAGGAACAAACCCAAGCTCGGACTTGGGTTTTTTGAACTTATTGGGGCTACCAAGCTACTTTTGACATTAAAAGTAACTTAACAACCCCAAAAAACAAGGAAAAAACTCAAGCCTCAAAAAGTAACACTATAGTTTGAGCTCGGGTCCACATGTGGATTCAAGTTTAAGTTCAAATTTCTTTTTTGTTTATTAGAGTTTTCAAGTTTTTCGGGGTTACTAAGCTTTTAAAGGTTATTCTATTCAAACTATACTCAGTGTCCCCAAAAAATCACTAAAAAAGACCTAAGCTCAAATTCAGTTTTATTTGTTTATTTGGGCTATTAAGCTACTATTGGCACTGAAAGTAGTTCAACTTACAATATTTTGAAATTGAAACTTGATTTCAAGTTCAAATATGGATTCAATTTTAGGCATAAGTATTATTTTATTTTGTTGGGTTTCCATTTCTATTGGATTTTAAAAAGTTTTCCCTAGCTTGGAATTGTAAAGATTATACATTAAGTTCATTTTTTGGAGATGATTTCTATTGAATTCTACTCGCATTTTAGTTTTTGCAAATCTTTCCAATGTCTTTGCATGTTCATTTACTTTTGAGAATCATAAAAAAACCCTATGATGGAAACCTCCAAAGTGAGCATCACAAATGTATTATATTCAATTAATCTCTCTATTGCTTGGGGTTCATAACATTGTCCCTCTTGTAGGGTCGACATGATATTGATCCTAAGTTCTTCAACATGACCATCCAAGCAATCTAAAGCCACAACAAGTTCAATAATGCAAAGTTATGGACATACATAAAATGTTGCCAAAACACAAGGCATGAATGAACATTCTTTTGAGTAAGATGGTTCCCATGTTAGTTGTGTGCCCTACTTTCAATATTGACGTCTTGAATATGAAACACGTTTTTTAGATGGGCTATTGAGAGATGACAAAGTATTAGTTGTGTTTCTTTTCAATTGGAAAGGAAAGGAGGTTTTTTTTTAATGTGTATGAAGTGATTCGGAACACCCCTAGCACTTTGAAAATGAGAAGTTTGAGAACTTCCTTCTTGGAGATGTTGACCTAAAGGGCTTCTCAAAGCGCATGTTCTTTGTTTGGGATGGCAATCATAGGCTTTAAGTTTGGTTGCCATACATTGGCCATGTTCGCAATGAAAACCCATCATGGCATATATTTGTGGATTCCATTATATTCAACACATTTCAAGGACTTGTGGAGCTTCTCATTACCATTACTGATTTGAACAAGTAGGTCCCCAAACATTCATCCTTGTTTCAATTTTCTCATAACTTGCATTATCATTGTAGTTTTGTTTATTGCATGGTTTGTGGAGTTAAACCATGTTAAGCCCAACCTTGTTCATGATGTTTTTATGGATTTCATTCCATTGGCATTATTTTTTAGCCTGAAATAGTTCAAGGATGTCCTCCTTGTGGATGTATATAAGAATTGCAAAATTAAGTTTAAGAAAACATGGCACTCCCAAACATTGAAGGCTTTTTTGAGTATATGTACAAGGTATGAATGATTTTCAGCTTTCTTTGATTTGTTACTTCAATTCAATGCTTACTTCACTTCTTTATGTTCTTCACTATGTGTTTTCCTTTGTTTGCAATGTGAGATTTTTGCATCAGCCAATGTGGCCATGAGGTTGTACTATGATTAAATGCCTAATAATTGGGAGTGTTCTCCAATCAAACTACAAGAGTGAATGGAAAAGGTCATAGAACAAGTGTGAAAGGATCAATATTTTGCGTTTTGCAAACAAATGTTGGTATGTGACTTCATGTTTGGTCATGACTTCTTGAAAGAGATCCAACTTCATTACAAGATGAATTCAAAATTTGAGATGTTCATGAAAAAGATTTAGATGTTAGCATATTCATGTGTCACCTCAAAATATAAGCTTGTTTGGCTCAAATAGTGAAATAGGTCAAGGATTTTGTGAAAGGCTTTGAAATTCCCAAAGCACGGTTTCTTCAATTCCAAATTTGATAGGTGGTTACACAAGGCTACCTTTTGGCATTGCGTAAAAACCAAATTTCTTTTCCTTTGTCTTTCATCCTTTCCTTTTCTTTCAATTTTTTAGCTTTATGTTCATACCATTATGTTTCATAGAACTTGAAATCAAAGTGCTCAAATTGTATGAACCAACAATGTTAAATTTGGCATCGATTGTGAGAAAGGTCATTAGAATGGTCCTTTTCTTTCCTACTTCCTAGTCCCAATACAATTCACTTGTGAAACATGTTTTTTTTCTGAAAATTCAAGCTAAAGGATGGGACTAGTAAATAGGAAGCACGTAAACACTAAAGCAAATGATATACATGTATTTAAAGTTCTCTCCACTTCTTGAAATCCTTTTAGTCCACTCCTCCATGCCCCAAAGCCTTACATTGTTAATGAAACATCAAGAAGCAATCAAACCTTATGTGCCAATTAAAAATTACTAGAATATAATGTCTATTTATCTTTTTTTTAAAGGTACTTTAACCATATCTTGCGTCCCACATGAGTCATTGACTAGCTTCCCAAACTCTTGGAGACTTGGCATGATCCTAAGGTGGACAATACAATGTTCTACAAGGATCTACTCAAGGATTGGAGATATTTCCATTTCCTAGATAATAGCATTCCCAATTTTGAGTTGCATTGTAGGAGGTTCATGAGCCTAGGTTCAATTGGTAGACAACTAGATGTTACAAAGACAAAAGGTCCATCAAAGGCAAAGAATACAAGGAAGGAATCTACCAAAGGAGCTACACGATTGGATGAAGAGGGAGATGACTTTCTTGTGGATGTTCCCATACATAAAAATATTCCTCCACTTGCAAATGAGTAGCTTGATGAAATGTTCACTATTAGGGAATGACTTGTTTGGGTCATCAAATTTCCTATTTCTATAAATGTCAACCCAAACATGCAACATGATTATGTCACCTCATTAAAGTTCACCCCATCTTAGCTCGACCCAATTGTTGTGCCTACGACCCTTACGCCTAGATTACATCAAAAGGTTTTCCCATACTTTTGGTTGACTATCATTGCAAAGAAAATTGGCACTAATAAGTGGCTTGCAAAATATGATACCGTTGCAAAATTTATTCACTAAATGATTGCCATTTCATCTCCTTGGATCTTTTTTTTTTAATATGGCATTTGGTGATAACTTTTTCAATACACTAAAAGAAATCAAGGTTTTTTCAACTAGTTTATGTAATTAGTTTTTAGTCACATGCAAAAATTTATGACTATATTTCCTTTAGTTATATTGGACAAGTTACAAATGATAACCATTCATGGATGGAAAAGAGGTCAACAAAATACATGTTCATCTACTGACCCATCGTATACGTATTGTTGCATACAATTAGTTTACAACTAATTTACTCAACCTTGTGATTTTATGATATGTTGCCATGTATCACTAAGTTAATATATATATATTTTTATTATTCTATTTATTCTATTTTGAAATAATTTAAGAATTCAATTTATATGTTTGGGTGGTTTAAATTATGACATGTGGCATAATCATAATATGCCATGTGGCATATTTATTAAATTTGTCTTTGAAATCAATTTAGGTAGATAGGTATGTAAATAGGTTGAACCAAATAGGTAGGTAGGTAGGATTTATTTATTTATTTACGTAGAATAAATGTTTACTTACGTACCTAAGTTTAAAGTAGGTAAATAGGTGAATAATTAAGCTGATAAGTTGGTTAGGGAAGTAGGGTAATTAAAGGGCTTGGGGTAGGTACATAAATATATTTTTTCAATTTTGGGTTAATCCTTTCTAATTGGTTCATCTCATATGGCCTATGTTTTTTAATATAAATATATGAGGCAAAAGACCTTCCTTATACATTTTCCAAAATGAAAAAAAACTTAATGGGATAAACTTTGGAGTTGCAACTTAGTTACAAACTATGTTGCAATTTTTAAAATTAATTAAATTTTACTTAAAATTAAAAAGATTATTCACTACAACAAAATGTGTCCCTATATGCCAAATGATTTCACCAGATGTTCAATAAATTCAATGGTCATAATGAATGGGACCTAGTGGGGAAACAATGAATTCACTAACTTGGTGAATGGGGACTAGTGAATTGCACCCACATTTTGTAATAATGATTCCATATTTTTCATCCTAATTTTTATGTTTTTTAATTTTATAATTAAGTAGGTAAGTGTTTAACTAGCTAGCTAACTAATTCACTAATGAGAAAACTAGCTATTAATTAATTAGTTAATTACCTCATTAAATAATTAACAAAAAATTAACCAACAAACTAGTTATATATAATAATAATTTATACTCGCATAAGTAAAAAATTAACAAAATATTCCAAATATTATTAAATAAATAAAATTGAGACTTCCATTTTTTAAATGCTAATTATAACATTCTATCATGTAATTAATAAAATTACTAATTTTTAAAAAAATCATATTTGAAATAATAGCTATAAATTCTAGACCATGAATAATTAAAATAAATTATAAATTGTGAAACTAATGTAATTAATGTGAAAAAAATTTATTTAAAATTATTTTATTTTAATTAGTCGTTAATTTCAATAATTATAGTTATAGTGTAAAATAAATAATTATCACAATAAAAAAAATGTAGTAGCAATAATTATTTATTATGAATAATTAATTCTAATTAATAGATAAAATAAACTATTATAATTTAACTTTTATAATATATAATTACATCAATTCGAAAATTATATTAAGAATATTATTATTTGAAATTAAAAAATAAATTGTAAGTCATAATTCTTAAATTATGAATACCAAGTTGAAATATAAAAGGTATAATAAATGTATCAATTTTCTTATTAAATTTTTAAATAATAGTGTGATTTTTTTATTGGTTATAAATAAAAATAACTTACTTTAATTAAATTATTAAAATTAAAATAATTATTAAAAAATTATGTTGATATTTAAATAAATTTATTTTGAATATTTTAATATAATCTGGAATAAAATCATTATTTTTATTATATTAAAATTAATTAAAAAATACAAGTTTATAAATAAAATTTTATATGTTATAAGTTATGAATAATTTAATTATAAATTGTGACACTTATATAATTAGTGTACTAATAAAGTAATTACAATGTCTTTTAAATAATTAATTTTATTGCTGAAAAATGCTAATAGTTTAGTATAAAAATTTATGTTATTGTAATATTTTTAAAATATGGGTTTATAATAAATTAATACAATTAATTAATTTAATTTAATTATTATAATTACAATAATTATATCAAATAATGTTTTACAATAAAATAATTGCGAGTAATCATAAATTGATTGTTTACAAAAACCCAATTTTTTTCTAATGATATGGCCTTTGGTTTTCTCTTCTTATGTAGGTGGATCCACATGACAATGTTCATCTTGTTCTCGATGTTCTGAGGAACTTTGTTGTTTCATTGGTTTTAACCATCCTTTCAAAGATTATTTCATGATATGTGCAAATGGAGGACTACATCATGTTTGTTTTTTATTTTGCAAACAAGTTAGGTGCGACTAACAATGTTGTTTTGTTGTTCCACCTTGATGATCTTCATGTTTTAAAGGAGGTTAGACCCTATTTGGAGAGCATTGGGCTCAAGATTCGCACGAAATGGGACATGGTGGACTTTCTCCCACTTACTATTAGTGATGACTTGAGTTTGAAGGTTTAATTTCAATTGATTGTCTTTCATTTCCATTCCTTTCCATTACTTTCCCTCTAATTCTTTCAAAATTTTATAAATATTTATGAATCGATTTTTTTTCTTGTGAGGGCACATCAATTGGTGAAGTGTATATCTTTCTAATTATCCTCTCCTTATGAGACGCTTGTCAAGAAGGGCATCAACTTCATTCTAGAAGATGTTTTATACAACTAGACAAACATGACTTCAATGTCCACTTCCAAAACTAGTAAGGCTTTAAGGGCGGTCCAAGAGGTTCATGTCATGACACTTCAAGCTCTTGTTGAGGTTGGCTCCAAATCAGGTTCTTTTGTTGTTGATTTATCTACATCTATAGGTCTTCATGTTCCCTTTTATAACTTCATTTGATTCCATTGTCTCAAATGGAAGATTTAACTAATGTGATTAATGTAGGGAATAATGTCATCATTTGCCAAATCCTTGATTGCCACATTTTGGCATTAAAACCAAACATGGAGGTTTTCATCAAGGTGTGGAACCTTTCATTCAAGTTGCCAAGCCCACAAATGAGCCTTAAAGATAACCCAGCTCAAGGATTTGACTCACCCATGAATAACATTTGATAAGAATTTTAATAATAAATTTATTGTTTGGTCTTTTTAAGAAAATAATTTCTTATGGGTTTACATATCTTTCCTTATTGATGTTTTTTGTCTTTTGCTCTTATAAAAAATTGTCTCCATCAAGGTCTAGGAGTTTACCATTTTTGCAAATAGCAAATTCCTTTTAATTCTTTCAACAACTTCTAATAACTACCATATGCTAAGGCTTGAACCTAGGCCATGGCTTCTATGTTTTCACTACCTCCCAGTAGGGGTTCCTCTTAGTACGATCCTACATTTAAAGCTTTCATTGATGATGAAGCTTTAAAGTGAAGTAGGATTAGTTCTTTGATAACTTGAGGGGGTCAATCATAGGTTTGTAGCAATTGTTGTGTGGTCCTTTGGTTGGGCACAAAGCTTTAATCAAATGTTGATTTGTTATACCAACTTTTGTTGTGTTATTTCCTTCATTGGCATTATCAACAAACAATTCCATTTTATTTAATTTTGGCTTTCATGCTTTCATGTATTTTTTCCTTAAAACAAAATTTGTCCCCTTTACGATATATTTAAATATTTTTCAACCTTGCAAAAATGTCCTTGAATCCATAATCGATTCCATCATCTCCATATGTGTCTTCAAAAAGATTGATTTGTTCCCATCACCTTCCAAAATCTTAAATGAATAATTTTAACAAAACCTTATGAACTTCATTGTGTTTATAGCTTGGGAATTCATCCATTGCACCTTGTTCAAGTCCAATGGTTTTGTTGGACATACCACAATCTATTTATCTTTTGCACCAACATATTAATGTTTTTCTAATTTATTTTTTGGAGCCAATTGCACTAGAGGCTTTGCATTTTCATTCACAATTTTTTTCTAACCTTTTGCATTAATTTTTTCAAAAAAAGTATGTAAAAATTATGTGAATTTCTTTGATTGTAATCAATTTTTAAATGAGCTTATGATTGTAATTCATGTTTTGCTTTGCAAGCTCAGATGTGCATTAGATTCATCACCCTATTAGTCATTGGAATCACTAACTCTTTCCATATTGTGTTATCTATTATTATGTTTTTTTCTTATATCTTCACATTACACATTTGTAGTCATCCTAACACATGTATTTCATCCAATTTCAAGTTCTATAAAGTTCAAAAGCTATTAGTATAATTGTCTTTTGTAAAGTTCAAAGGTGAAACACAATTTTCCTTAACATTTGGTCTTGTCCAAATCTTTTGAATTTTTCATTTTTCACCTTTAAATAAATGTTTATATCCACACATAAAAATTGCTTTCACATCAGTGGATATTAATTCACTTTTGTTAGGAAAAAAATATTAGAAATAAACCAAGTGTTTGGTCTTGTTTTTTTTGTTCCATTGCCATTTTACTTATACCTTGTCATGCAAAATGAGATCAAAATGTTTCTCCTAACCTATATGAGGTGATATTACCAACATATTTGTTGGTTTTTTGATAAATACCACATCTTTTACAACCTCGTGCCTTTTTTGGACCTTTATACATTTTGCATTGTCATAGGTGTTTGTTTCTTCATATTAAATAAGAATTACAACAATTGATACTTCTAGGTGAAAAAATAAAAAATACAAAATGTAGTGTTGGCAAACAATTTTAAATAGTTATTCAATTTTTGGAAATAATCAAAATAATTATCTATATATCCCTACACATTGATAATCAACAATACCACCTTACATAGATAAATAACTATATTAGACACTAAACAAATATCTTGCCCATTTTAAAAGATGTTTTGCATTATTATCAAATCAATACAAGATTTTGGGAAATATATTCTTGTTGAATATCATCAATGATATCATGGGTCTCTACTATGAATATATTTGGGTGAACCACCTTTCACCAATGGTAGGATATCATCATTGGAGTCATTGTTGAACCCTAGGTTAGGTTGAAAGGTGGTCACCTCTTCATCATTAGAACACCTAATAGAGCCTAATGTATGTGGTAGAGTGGTTTACTTTTCCATTAGTTCCCAACTATTAATATCCCTTTTTGACACCATCAAGTCCATCACTCTATTGTACATAAGTTTACGTGACTTGTATGCATCATTTTTTGAGTTAAAAACATTTGTTGGCCAATTTTTTTGTAGGAATGTGTCATAGAGCAGCTTATTTTCTTGCTTTGGAATCCCAATAGGAAGTCACATTACCTTTGAAAAGGTGTTAAATATAATTTGATTAGTTAGGTGCATTGGCCATGGATTGTCTTTAGAAGGTCGTGGCAAGCTATTCAAAAACTTTGGTATAAACACCTTGATTATTTTCCCATACATCTTGTAGTCACATTAGCCATTTTTTGATGCCCAATATCTCATCTCTATTTGGAACTTTACATCTACCCTTTTCAACTTATTCTTCTCCATAGGCAAGTACAAGTCCTAGTCCATTAAACTTTGACAAGAATGTTGTTGATTTCTTTTAGACATGTTACAAATGAATAAAGAACTTTGAAACTAGACAAATAATTTTTGTGAAAGTTCACATAAACAAACCCAATATTGATCCATGTTTACCAACTGTAATGTCTTAATATATAATTGCACCTTCTTTGGTGCCACATCGGTATATTGCATTTATTGACAATTGATAACATGATGGATTTTAAAAAATAAAGCGATATTGGGAACACTTATTCTAAGATGTTCATAAAATTCATTCAATATTTGGTCAAAAAAACTTCCAAACCATGTTAAATTTTTTAACAATTACCAAAATCATATTGAGAATTTAAAGAACTCCCAAACCATGTCATAAATATAATGTGTGTAAGATAAATATTTGTTAAAAAAGGTTGTTCGAAATTTCATTAGGTCATATCCCAATGATAACACATTAATCATTGGAGACCACTGCATGGACATGATAATAGCTAACAAGTTGCCATGTGGACAAGTCAATTAATTGGCTGAATATTTAAATATGCTAAAAAATAGTTTCCCACATCACCAAAATTTGTTAGAGGATATATTTTTTAATTGGGATGAAATATATTAAGAATATTCTTTTTTGTTCACATTCACACGTTCACAAAATAACATCATTGCATAGTTGGGAATGAGATATTTATCATCTTTGTTCTTTTTATTGATTTTATCAAAATATTTTTACATTCTAGTGTAATTTTATGCCAATTATAAACTTTTCATATTATATATAATATTAATTTAATCAAATTTAATCTCTAAAATAAATTTATGTGTTTCTTCAATGATTTTTTGAAAAACTAACAACAAATATTTTTCATTTAGAAAAACACAACGAAGTTCTTCCATTTTTTCAAAAAAAATGAATGAAAATAATAATCTACTTTTCTACATGATCTTTTGTCTCATTTATTGTTCTTCCTAAACTAATTCAACATCCAAATTCCTTTAACCAATATCTAATCAATAACAAATAATTAATAATGGTTTAGATATTTCATCAAAACAAGACAAACCCTAAACATAAATAAAACAACAAAATAAGTTTAAAAAATCGGTTGACATTACCCCATTGATACGCTAGATTTCATCCTTGTGATCCATTAGGTAATGCAATAAAAAAGAAAATTATTGAAAAAGAAAGTACTAAAATACTTATTCATCAACATGATCAAGTTTTGTATCAATAATTTGTGTTCGTAGAGATTCAAACATCTTTATAACTTCGAAAATATGTGGTTATGTGGTAATCATTTCTACATAAGGACTTGAACTTATTTATACAATAATTGGTGAAAGTTGAGGATGTGCAATGACATCCAAATCTACACCTCCATAGATATCTATCAGTGTAATAACAAAAAAACACTTTTACAAAACCAAGTGGATGATTTGGTCCAATTCCAAAATTTGGTGTAGGGTTGTTAGTGCGTATGTGTGTCCATCACGACATGATAAACGCATATGGACATAGACGCACCCCTACATCATGCTAATACAGGGTTAGTTTAAGTCAACTTAGGTCAAAAACGCTCTCAAGTTGCCCGAGGCATGCTTATGGGTGATCAAAATTGGACCCGTTTTAGTTGTTGAAACCTTGCAACAACTTAAAAAATTTGGTCACCTTACCTCGTGGCAATTGAAAAAAAAAAAATAGTTGTCATAGGGTACAACAATCGAATTTTTTGTTCACCAAACCTTACGATGACCAAAATTTTTGGTTGCCAAACTTGTGGCAATTGAATTTTTTTTGGTCACCAAGAAAGGTAACATGTCACATGCTTTTAGAAAACCTTCGACAAGGGCTTTCAAAAAAGATGCCACAAGCCAACCTTTTGTGGCGATCAAATTTTTTCGATTGCCACAGTTATCATAGGGGGGCAACCAAAAATTTATTGTCACCATTCAACACACCCCCACCTTCAGATGGCGATTGAAATTTTTCAGTCACACAAGACGGCACGGTGGGGATGATTTTTTTTTTTTTTTAAATTTTCAAAAATGATATTACATGCATCCTTCCATTTTGGTGATCGAAAAATTTCAGTCGCCATTCAACATACCCCCATTATCGGATTACAATAAAAAGGGGTGAAAATATGTGTTATCATTTTGGGAAAAAAAATAATTTCATGCTTCGCTTTCCCTCTTGGGCGACTAAAGAATTTTGGTTGCCATTCGATGGTGTGGGTGTGTTGAATGGTGACCAAAATTCTTCAGTTGCTTAAAAGGGGGTTGACTAGTTTTTTTTCAATTTCCCATCCTTGTGGTGATTAAAAAATTTTAGTCGCCATAGGGGGGTGATTAAAATGGGACAAGGTGTGATGATCGAAAATTTTCAATTACCATCCTACCATCACTATTTTTCGAATGGCAATCAAATTTTTTTCAACTGCCACAAAAAGGGTTGTCATATGTTTTTGGAAAGCTTTTGTCAAGATGTTTTCAAAGACATGTGACATGACCCTCCCCCCCTTTAGCAACTGAAAAACTTTAATTGCCATCTAAGAAATTGTGATAGTTAAATGGGAACCATATTTCTTAAATCACCCATCCTTGTGGGTGATTGAAACAAGCAAAAAGGGGTTAGTAATATTCCCCCTTTTTCAATCTCCATCCGATGACAACAATTGAATTTGGTGGTGACAATTAAATCCATTTTATTCACCATCGAATGGTGCCGACCGAATCCATTTTAGTCACCATTTGACAAGGCTAAATGAATTGGATTAGGGCTAGCAAATTTAGGTACCATCTCATGAAAACCCCTATTTTTGTTTTATTTTTCCTTCCCCATCATTTGGGTTTTTTCCTTGTTCTTTGGTTTTTCACCCCTCTTGTTTTGCTTGTTTTCTTGCTTGTTTTTTCCCCACTCCCCTTTTGTTTTTTTTTTCCCTTTTTTTCATACACTGCCACCTTCTATTCTTTTTTCTTTCATCCCCCTTTCATTTTTTATTATTATTCTTTGGTTACTAACCCCCCCTTTTTTGTTTTGTTTTTCCTTTTTTTTTTTTTTCTCCCTTTGTTTTTTTTTTTTTTTTTTTTTTTTTTTTTTTTCTTTTTTTTCTTTCCCCCCTTTTTTTTTTTTTTTTTCCCTTTTTTTTTTTTTTCTCCCTTTTTTTTTTTTCCTTTTTTTTTTTGGTTCTCACCCCTCTCATTTTCCCTCATTCTTCTTCTTGCCTTTTCTTTTCTTCCTCTACTTAGTCTTGTTAATATTTTCCCCTTTTTTTATTACCTTTTCTCTTTCCCCTTTTTCCATTATTTTTTCCCCTCCCCTTGTTCTTATTGTCATTTCATGTCCTTCCCCCATGCCTTTTTGGGCGATCAAAAAAAATTCAGCCGTCATTGGATAGTGGGGGTGTTTTGGATGGCAATTGGAAAAATTCAATCACCATTCGACATACCCACACCATTGGATAATGATTGAAGAATTTCAATTGCCATTCGACACACTTACACCCACTAGTAGAAAACCTAGGATTTACGACTGGTGTTTACGACTAGTTTTTAGTCGCAGGCGACATTTTACAACTATTTTGCTATTAGTCGCCTAAGACAAGTCACAAGCGACAAATAGTCGCAAAAACCAATTACATCAGCATGACGTCACCAAATGGTGGATGGAGCCTAAATGTAGTACATAGGTAGTATATACGGTTTCATCCGATGGTATCCTAATCGTGTGGGTAAGGAGTGGCCATGTTTTTTCCGATTAACTAA
>Ga0116227_10004856_pt1 | contig 28856 bp, 15 predicted proteins | sample S1TSphgellanicum_FD_89693 | JGI IMG/M metagenome (GOLD analysis project Ga0116227, IMG submission 89693) | Host-associated microbial communities from peat moss isolated from Minnesota, USA - S1T2_Fb - Sphagnum magellanicum MG | ecosystem: Host-associated > Plants > Peat moss > Unclassified...
AATATATATATATATATATATATATATATATATATATATATATATATATATATATATAAGGTGGGAAAAAATAAAGTTCGATGACATAATACCCCCCAAAACTACACTTATAGTGAGAGAAATTAACACATGTTGAACCCACCCTTGCAAAGGCCTCCTTTTGTTGGTTCACAAGGTTTAAGGCCATGTTACAAAGGCATTACATAGATTTATTTTTAAGAATCATTTCTTTGTTTGTTGCATTGAGAGCTTCCAACCATGGTGGTGCCCATTGTGTCTTTGATATGGTTGGAAAGCCTTCAATGAATAGGGGCGTGTTGAGGTGGTTTCATAATGTTTGGACCTACAATGTGAGAGTTATTGAATACTGAACAATTTAGAAATATAAATAAATAAATAGGGAAATGGGTGTACGTTTATTATATTGTTGGAAAACATTCCATGAGTAGGTTTTTGTGGAGGTGATTTCATAATCCTTGGTCCTAAAGTGCAAGACATATTGAATAATACTTGGAAGTTCAATAGAAATGCAAATTTTAAATTCAATCAATTGGGTAATGAATTCACACTTGGTTTGGCAATGACACATGCCACACTAGTTCAAATAGACTAGGATAGTACTCCACATTAACACAAATAGTTCAAATGGTTAGAACTAGTAGTGTTGTTCGATTATATTGAGAAAATGGTCAATTATCAACAAGGGTCCAAAGGTAGGTTATTCTTAATGGACATGTAGGCTTGGATAGAGACCCTACTTGTTAAAGGTGAATATTTTGTAAGGACTACATGAGACTTTTATGAGTTGAATATTGTTGTGATAAAAACCAAAAATCAACCCAAACCTTTTAGGGTTTCATATAAATAAGTTTTTAATCCCTTAAAATTTAAGGCCTTTGAACTATCATTTGTCACTTGGTTGCACTTTTTCAATTTTGGCTCCAATTTTTAAGTCCCTTTTTAACTTGAATTTGATCACTATAGGTTGGCAACTATCAAAAATACATGGGCAATGAATTTTTTTTCCCTCTTTTGATTGGGGGAGCAGGCAGGTTTACCTACAAAATCCTACCTTGATATTGTACTTGATGGTCATTAGATCAAGTATCATGTGTTAAGTATTTTAAATTTGACCCATTATGGTATTATAAAAAGAAATTGGGATATTGATTAAACAAGCAAATTGATAATGAATGAGTTTCAAAAACAAAATTGGTTATTTGATACCTTGTGCAATTGAATCATGTTTGTCAACTATGGTTTCCAAAGGATTGATAAAATAGTTTGACAAAGATCCTAGCCCCCTGATTATAGAAAAAGGGAAAACCAAGCAACATCGGTTACAATGTTTGGGTGAATATCATAGTATTTAATCAATTTCAACAAGGATTTGCCAAATATTTAATTTATTTTGATTTTTTAGCTTTGACAAATGGATTTCTGAATTTTAAATTTTTCAACATGTCATGAATATCAATCATGAAAATGCAATTTATATCACACACATGTGCAAATAAGTAGTTTGTTTATATTATGACACAATTGAAGACTTTGGAACGTTATGGACCAAGTTTCAATCTAATAATGAACAATGCGAATAGGTTTTGATTACATTGGGCTTCACATGATTTTCAATTTAATTGATTTTTTGAAAGTTTCAGCATATTGGGTCCATAATTTTCCAAAAAAATGGTAAAAATAATAATTTGTCAATCTAATCATGTACTACAATATCATAAATGGCCCAAAACCCTTGCCAATTCTCAAGGTGGTTGGATGTCATCATCAACCATGGTTGAGATTAAACAAACAAAAAAACATTGTGATAGATGGTTTTGGTTAGATCTCATATAACCATGGTTCAAATTCTTGAATAACCTTTTAAAATGAAACTACTAATTTTTTGCCCATGCTAAATTCATGAAATTATTAGTTATTTAAGGGGTTTGAAATAACAAGAATCAAAGGTTTTTGATTCTAAAAACTTAACATTATTAACAAAATTGAAAGTCATTAACAAAATCAAATATTCTTTCAACATTGATCATAATTTATGGTTTCATTGTGAATGGTTGTAAGGTGTGACTTGATCATTAACCCTTGAAGCATTAAGGTGGACCAATTTGGTCCTACATCTAATGTATATTTGGCGTTTGGGGATCATGGATGCATGTAAATGTTATTTTACAATAATAAGAAAAAAAAATTATGAAAAAAGACCGAATTAAGCATCAAGACTTGAAAAATGCTGTCTAACCATGTGTGCTTTTCATTAAGGTGCTTGTGATTGTCCACTTACAAAAGGACATATATTTATGAAGGAAGGTAGTTTGTTTGTTTTGTTTTGTTTGTACTTATGAGATCCATCGAACCAGGATGCTTCAAATCGCATTCTTGGTCTCCTTGGAAAGCTCTTGGGGAGGAGGGGTGCATAAGCTTGGTTTCATGGTGTTTGGACTTGCAGTGTAGAAGTTCTTGAATATTGAATGATTTCTTCATTAAAGATTAAATTAAATCCTAGCTGAAAATTTTGGAGGAGTTGGAATGTGCCTTTGGTGTTGTTAGAAAGACCTTGATGAACAGGATTTAATGGAATTTATTTGAGAAGATTTGGATTCAGAATGTGGGAGATATTGATTTTAAAGTGATTTCTGCCACTGAAAATTCAAATAAATTCCAAAAAACCAGGTTTTGGAAGGGAAAATCAGTTGAGGATGTGGTAACACTTGGGCCAACAGCACAGGCCACACTAGTTGTAATTAAAACATGTTGGTCACATTTCGTTCACAAATTTTGTGCATCATTTATCATTATTGATTTTGCAATCCATGTCACAGTTCAACGATGTTTTGAAAAAAAATCACTAGAATTTGAAAATAATTTAAAACAATTTGAAAAACATTTGTACAGATGGTTCAAGCGAGTAACCAAAAATATGTTGAAAAAGTTTCCTTTCATATTTTGTTGATTGTAAAAGTTGGCTAAATTGGCTTATGGATGATCACCACCTTGGCTATAGTGCAAATTTGAAAAAAAATCCAATATGTTTTCAATTTCAAAAGTTCTTTGTCACATGCATAATCCTACTATTTAACAAAGGTTGCTTGTTTGTTTTGTCCTGTTGACACCTTTTGTTATGCACTTGCTATTATTGGAAAACCTCAATGATTATGAGTGCATCAAGGTGGTTTTGTAATGTTTACACCAATGATGCAAGATTTATTGAATTTTGAAAAATGTTATCATTGAAAATTTAGTAAAAAATATTGATTGAAAATTGGATTTTTGACTTAGGTTGAAGAAGGTGCATCATTTGTCCATTCCAAATTCATTCAATATTACAAATTGTGCTCAATGACACATGCCACACAAATGTACATGATGTATAAAACACATCATTTGTAGGTTGCAATATAAATCTAAAAAATCATGACATATTAAATGTATAATGTATAGAAGAAGACATTGTTCTTAGTGGCTTCCACCTTAAACCCTAGGCTTCCCTTCATAAAAACCAAGGTGCACTATTATAAGGATGACCCAAATGCATTCAAATGAATGTTGCATGTCACCTTAGAGCAAATGTTTCTCACCCTAGGGATATTACATGTAATTTATATCTAGGAGTGAAATATTGCAGTTGTGGAGGTCCTCCAAACGACATTACAATCTTCAACAAACGTTTTTACATTGTGGTTAACCATTTTTTGAATACTACACATGCACATTTTAAAATTGAATGTTTATTCAATAATGATAATCACAAACTAGTGAGACATTAAAGCAATGTCTAGTATACATGAAACAAAACATTTCATTCAAAGATTTTAAATAAATAAAATTTGATTTTTGGACCAAAAAGACCCATGAAGTCCTTGTATAATAGTATAAGGTTTCATGTTCCTTGCATTGTGAATGTAATGTATGATAAAGAAACATGTTTTTAAATTGAATTAAAATTTTGAGTTGTCATGTTCATGAAACAAGTCAGAATTTTCTTTGATGATTTTTTACAATAATATTTTTCCTTTCCTTATTCAAAGTTCTACATGTTGACAATAATTCCAATGGGTAGTCCTACCTCTTTGGTCAAACATTTTGTCAAAATAAGTTGTTAGTGTTGTAATTGTTATGTTGTTCTCAAATGGTTTTTCCTCTATAAACATTTATTTGAAGCTATTGTGTAAGCATGATGAATTTTGTTTCCCCTTTGTAACAAGAATCAAATAGGTGGTCATGTTCTTATGCAACGGTATTAGCTCAAGGAAAAAAAATTAGTGATCATCAGAGTTAAAAATAAATATTTTACATAAATCAACAAGGGGAAGCAATAAGCATGTGAAAGGTGGGTTGGATTACCATGCTTAGTTTTGTCTAAATTCCATTGACCAATGTTTTTTCAAAATATATATTTTAGGCAATTGGAAATATGGTTATTAAATAGGGGGCAATAGTAAGGGGGCCAATGGCACTTGTCTTGTGCAAAACTTTGTCTAGTTTTGGCATGTTTTCTTGAGCACATATGGTATATAGTATATAACAACTTGAGCTTTAGGCTTGAATTCTAGAAGATCTCTCTCTCTCAAACAAAAGCAAGGAGGGGGATCAATAAAAATATATTTGGTAACTTTTTTTTTTGATTTGCTTTTTGTTTAAAAAATAGTTTTTTTTGGTCTTTGTTTGAGCCAATGTTGGGCAGGTAAACCTATTATTACCTGCATATACTCATCGGCATATAAAATGGTAAATGAATTCCCTACTTGACTAGTAATTTTTTAATTACCTCTTATAACCCTACTCAACTAGTAAGTAATATTTAAATACTCAACATTTATTTTATCCAGTTGACATATATTTCAGATTTACTCGTACGTGGGTGTGGGTAATGTGTTTTTGGGAGGGTAAAAGACATGTATATCAAGTGTAGTTAAAATAAAATAAGGTAAAAAAGGAACATACCTTCACTAATCGATGATTTTTTGGGTGAATTCTTTTGCCATTTTGTGAAAAATATTATGTCAAATATTCTTTTTTTAAATTAAAAAATCTCCAAAAACCCACACAATTGTCTACAATATTAAAGGGTGCTTAAGATTTCCTACTTTCATATTTGAAATCTCACCAAATTTGGCTAAATATACTTATGAATGATCACCACTTGAACAACATTACCAAATTGAAAAAACACAAAAAAACAAAAAGACGAAACATTGTCCCTAATCCTTTCAAATATGTTTGAGAATTTTCATTTTTACCCACATATACATACCCACATGGTAAACATTGAAAAAAGGTAAGCATGTACCTTGACACTTATCCTATTAAAAAGGGAGTAAATTTACCATTTGAAATAAAATTTTGAGAACCCTATTTACCCTTACCCCTTACCTGGAGTGATTTTTTGGGAAACGTGTATATAGACCATTTACCCAGCTAATTGGTTTGAACCTATCAAAATTTTCAAAAACGAATAAATATATAAAACTCAGGGAAGTAAAAAAGAAAGACCTCCAGAATAAGGGGCTCGTCAGGTGATGAAACATCCATTTTTAGATGTGGATGTAAATGGGGGCAGGCATGCCCTTCAATCTTCACCTTAGTGATTTCATGGCCCACCTATTCAGGGTCGATCCCACAACCACCCAACTATACACAGTTCTTATAACCAACTAATCACTGCTCTTATGATGACATTCGACTCAATTCGTTTAATATTTGCTTGTACAACTCCAAGTGTCAAACTGAACAAGCAATTAGTTGTCTGCTTCTAGTAAAGTGGATCATTTATCATTCTTCATTTTGCACTCCATTCTTGTTAGTCTTTTTTGGTGCAAAAATTTGGAAATTTTTATGTCATTATATTCAATGATTGTAAAAATATATATATCAATATAGGGTAGGATGTAGTAGGTACATATATATATATAGGGGTTAGGTTTAGGTTTAGGGTTTAGGGTATGTATATATAGGCATATGCTCAAGTAGCAATATTGTGAATCCAAGATATTTAGCTACTTACCTATGCAACTGACCCACTTACATTATAGGTGGTTGAATTAAGTAAGGGAAGTGGGGAAAGTAGGATGCTTTAATATATTGGTCACCTAGAGGTGAAACCTTGGTACCTTAGTTTTGGTCCATCCACAACTGAGTTATAAGGGGAACTTTTTAGCTGATTACCTATGCATTGCTGGGTGATGGGTCAATAGTAATAATTGGGCCTCCTTAGCCTACATTGGTGTAAAAAGGTTCTATCCTCTCATTTCATGGATGGTAATTTATTTCAACACATATCAATATATATCAAAGTCTTACATACTCATATTACATTACATATTTAGTAAGCTACTTAATTAATTAACAAAGAAGAAATGAAAGTATTTGATCAATGGATAAAATATTTCCAAGTTATCTATTTTTTGGGGGCTTATTTTATTTTTGGAGTAAGAGTCTCCTATCAGGATGTATTTGGATTAGATCATACATCTACATAATATGTAAACACCATGTACACCAAAACTTATTTTTTGTGTACTAAATTTTAACATAATTTAATCAATATATTTTTAATAATGTTATTGGTGGACTACATGAGGAAACCAACTTATATGGATCCCATGAAGGTCATGTTCATGTAGTCTTTTAAGCGTTTGGGTCTAGCAAAAGAAATTGTTACTTGGTGCAAGTGCCTTGACTTACGAAAGTAGTTTTTTCAAACCTCAACTCTTTGCCATATGACTTAGTTGAATCTTTATTGTTAAGCAATTTTTTTGAGCATACAATATATTAACACATTTGTTAATTTTTACATTTTTGACATCTCAATTGTTTTTAATAATTAACAAACATCTAAGTGACATTCACTCCCCTAAAAAAACATATTGCATCATTTGTATAAACATCATTGGTTGATGGCTTGAGTTGGATGTCATGAACCAAATGTGGTTTTCTAAATTACAAAAATATTGTCACCCATAGTGTAAGCTTGTTTCAAACATTTCACAAGGTAGTTAATCTTTCCTCCAAATCTTCCATTCCAAAGTTGAAGCTTGTTTCCTAGAAGAGTTCAAATTAGGACTATGTCTTATCAAGAAAACATATAGGTTGCCACTTAACCGAGAAACACTTGCCATGGCTCCCCTAACTAAATTTCTATGACGAAGCCTCAGATACATATTGAAAACTTATGGTTCTAGAGCATAAGCACGAGTTAAGTGATAAAGGTCATAATTTGTCAACATTCTTTATACGTTGACAAATTATGTTGAACACATGTAGATATGTACATCCTTGTCACTTATGTGTGAGGAGAAACAAATAATACCTATGCATTGTCTTGCATGAAGTTTTGAAGAGGAAATATGAAAGATTATGCTAGCTTCCAACATTTTGAGTTTTTTCCTTTGCCCACAATTTTGCCCGTGCTTTAGATTCAAAAAGTAATTGATAGGTCAATTCTAGCTAGTCAAAAAAAAAGAGACATGATCTTTTGAGTATCATTCACGAAGTCTTGGACATATTTATATCTATGTAATCATTTGCAAATTATTTTGGCCTCTTAAGAATTGTAATTGATAATATGGGAGCATGGAAAATACTTATTTGGTTAGTTCTTCTATGCAATTATGTGCTCAAATTTACAAGTGTATGGACTAATAGAGATTATGCACGATGAATTTACTAGTTTTGAGCGTTCATTGAACTAAATATATGAAACAAAATGATGCATAGTGAAACAACTAAAACAACAAAAAAATAGTGTTTGAACTTTGAAGATTCAAGACTATAATATGTTAACCTCATCTTTCTTTTGCATTGGCACAAAAAAATGAAAGAATAATCAAGGGAAAAATAATTGAATTATAGTGTACATGTAGAATACATATCTTTGTAGCAATTTTATCTTTTTTTTTTTCAAACGTTGGGTCAAAAAACATATAGATTTTAAATGCAAGTTGCAATCATTACAAATAAGGGCATCTAGATTCTAGTTGTTATTTTTTTGCTCATTGGTGAGGGCTAAATTAATGTTGTAAATTAGGTTGCTCCATACAAAGCTCAATGCCACATTTTGGCAACATGGATGAATTGTGAATAATGTTGCCATAGTTGTTGAAAAACATCATGAATCACATAAGGATGCTTTTTTTACAATTTTAAGGTTACTAAGACTTGCTTGCTAACTACCACAAACCATGATCCTCAACCTTTAACTTCTATATGTGTTTTGATGATCATGGTGAATTGATTTCATTTAAGAGAAAACATATTTGGTTGTTTGGAGGCTTGATTTTAAAGGTCTAATCTTGGACAAGATTTAGGTTTTAAAAAAAAAAACATGTTGAATGACAAAATTGTCCTCCCAAGCTATGAATTGCAAACCTTCAAGGTGTTGGAAATATGCTTCTAAAATTTGCATGTTGCAAAACCCATTTTGATCTCCTAAATTGCAAGGAAATTAAAACTCAAGCCTTCAACTCCCCCTTGATTCATTACTTTAAACTCATATAGTGTAAGTTGTAACTTCATTATTTTACAATGCACATTGATGAATAACTTGCTCCTCATTGCTTGCAAGTTGATTAATGCTTGTACACCATAATGATAATACCATATCTCTCTAAATCAAAATTCAACTCAAAATTCATGCAACCACCAATTTCCAAAGTAAACATTTAGAGATATAAAAAATTATTTTTGATTGTACAACTAATACCACTACCACCATGCAAATTCACAACCTCCTTTGAAAATCCCAATGCTTTTAAAGGTGCTAGTGATTATGAGGTATCGTTATATTGTCATTGTTGGCAATTTTGTTTGAGATGTGGAAGCTATGGTGGTAAAAAGCTCAATAGTGCTCATAATGTTCTCGGTGAATGGGAATCGTGATAGTAAAGACAATGTGACTTTAACATTTTAAATGTCTGAACATTTCACACCATGAGGAACTAACAAATTTTCCTAGGTTTTATCCCCCATTTCACAATGGCCCTATCTAAGGGATGATTTTTTTAGGCTTTGGTGTTTTTTCACGAAAAAAATTATTGTTCAATTGACCTATGAAAGTTCAAGAGGACACATTACCAAACCAATTGTTATAATGGGGATAATATGTTAGACTACTTCAATATTCATTACTAGCTATTCATTTTTGTTAATGATTAATATGTCATTGAGTTATAATTGTTTTAGCTAAGAAAAAATACTTAAAAAAATAAGAATGTTGAAATGCTAAAAGGCATCCAAAATGTGTGATGAAAGTTATCTATTTATATCTTGGTGAGAGATTGGTTGTAGATGATAACTTGCACGATTTTACCAAATTGAGACAAAACATGATCAATTAAAGGGAAAGAAAACAAGGGGATTGCACAAAGTTGGGAAGATGGCATAACACTTTTAGGTTTTAATGACTTTGCAAATGATGCATAAAAAATCAATTTAATTTTCCAATTGTACTTAGATAAATTTCACAATATAATTTTCTTTTTAACCTTTTAAATATTTTAAAAACCATGTTTATATATTGTATATAAACCAAGGTTATAATATTAGTACAGTAATATTAAAAAAGGTGTTGAATAAACTTGTGTGTAGCTATGCAAAAACATGTTATGGTTTAATATAAAATTGTTGGATTTGTTGTTTCAATTATCTTAAATGAACTAATGGTTAAATGTGTAATATGGTATTGTAGGTTTGTTAAAATTTTAGAGGACCAATGACAACGTTTTAAAGAATCATTATTTTCAATGTTTAATAGAATAAAATTGTGCATAAGCATGAAGATTTTTTTTCAAGCCAATGAGAGTGCTAGATTTGAAGGTCTAAATTTATTTTGTTAGTTATCTTTCATAAACTAATAGTTCAATATGTAATAACTTTTCACAAACAAGATTTGAACACATTACATGTGCACTTTGTTAACCTTCATTTTAAACATTGGAAGTCAAAAGGCCTACTGGATTCTTTAGATAATTCCAATACCTTAATACTTTTCAGATTCAACAATAATTAAATTATTTTTGAAAATATTCAATTCCATAGAATTATATGTATGGAAATGTTGAAATTTAAAGAAATTACAAGGGAGAATGAAATAAAAAAATTGGTGGAAACTAGTGTTGCTAGTTCTTGGACTTTACAAAAATTATTAGATCTAGGGTTTTTGAAAAAAACAAAAGAACCTTTGATTTTGGTTCTAAGGAATATTTTAAAAAATTAAAACATTTTGGCTCTAGGCCCATGTCAAATTTTCTTGACCAACAGTTTTAAGTCTGGTAGGTCCAACCTTTATAAAAACTTTTGGTTTTGAATGTGGGCTAAGGCTAGTTTTAGCTTATTCTTGGGGATGGTACAAATGTTAATTTCTAAGTTGTTTTGATTTTTTTGGATTTTGGTGTTTCCAAAATGTTCCTAACATGTTCTCAAAAGGTTCCCATGGTGTTCTATTAAGATCTCAAAATTTTCAAATTGTTCCTTAACATGTTCCCAATAATTTCAAAAGAGAGAAACATAAGGAATAGTTAGCCAACAATGGTTTCCACCCACATGGGCCATATTTGGGCTTTTATTCAACATAGGGAACAACTTAAGGAACATCACAAGATATTTGTGTAAAGGTCATTTTAATGTTACCATTGGAGTTGCCCTTATATAGGAAAGCTTAAGGCTAAGACCTATGACCTTAGAACTTAGACATAGGACTCTAAAACCTAAAACCCTAAAACATTATCTAAACCTAAGATTCTAACCGCCTACTTAACCTTAAGAACTGGACCTTGTAAAGAACTTGTAAAAAGCTCTTAAAACTTGTTGGGTTTGGTTCTCGAGCTAGGCTTGGGTCCATGTAAAACTACAAGGTTCAGTTTTTGGCTAGTTATGGATGTATGTATACTCCTTAGGTCCAGTTGTTAAAATTTCATAAATATTTTTATTGTTGAAGTAGATTTTGAAAAAATAAAATAATTATTTGACACCCAAGTACCAAACTTGAAAACATATTATGATATTCATGTTTAATACTAGCCGGCATTGGTCTTCTTATTACTTATATTCATAGCCATTATTCAAAATTTAATAGTTTCAAGTTGGTTATACTCATACCATATTGTATCTAAAATTAACAATTTGCCTACTATCTATTTCATTTTGATAATTAGCATTTATGGAGATTTTCATACCTTTAGCATATTGGTATTATGAAAAACCATATACTTACAATGCAAGCAATGCTCCAATGAAATCAACACTCTAACACTATATACTCCATTTGTTAATGAACATTTTTGCTAAACCCACACCCCATACACAAGGTACCATATTCGGTCCATGCAAATGACCCTAAGCAAGGGGCACATGGGTATCACACATATAAAAGAATAAGGTTATACTAAGAAGGCTTGTTTTGAAATATCACTATCAACACCCACAAAAACCTTCCTCACTCACCGATTTTTTAATTTTTAAATGTGAAATTTTGGAAAACATTTATTGCAAATTCAATGATTTTTTTGAGAGAATTGCCAAATTTTGAAAAAAAAAATCCACAAAAATCACGAAAATCTATCATATTAATATTCATGGTTTCAAGTAAATAGCCACAAATATATAAAGATCTTTAGAAAATTTTCCTTCAATATTTTGTTAATTAATAAGAGCCAAAATTGGCTAAATTGGCTTATGGGTGATCAATGAGGTTCTGGTGCAGATCTCCTAACTGCATTGTTATTGCAGGATTCAGATGATGAAGATGATGAGAAAGCTGGAATGAAGGGAGTTCAGACGACCCATTCTAGGGCTTCTGGGAGATTGTTAGATCAATCCAGAGAAACCCTAAATGCCAAATTCGCTGTATGAGGTTCTGGTGCACAGCTCCTAACTGCATTGCTATTGCAGGAGTCAGTTGATGAAGATGATGAGGTGAGAAAGCTGTAATGAAGGGAGTTCAGATGACCCATCCTAGGGCTTCTGGGAGATTGTTAGATCAATCCAGAGAGACCCAAATGCTGCCCATGTGTTGAGCCCAAGATCAATGTTTCAGAAGCAGGTCCCGAACCAGCTGTTCGGAGGAGATTCAGCTCTCGGGTTCCCAAGTGATCGGTGATGTATGCAATACCTAATTTCAAAATGATTGTCCATGCTTCAACCCTGAAGGTGCCCACTGATTTGGAAGAGGGTTCAGGGGTTTGAGGGAGAGAAAGAAGAGCAGCTGGAGCAAGGACATTTGAGAGTAAGATGAAGATTTGACTGTGAATGCTCCTGGTGTGATTGGGGATGAGGAGGATGATTTGGAAGAACAAGGTGAAGAAGGACTTGGTGTCCGTCTAAAGAAGCATATGGAAATGCTGTACTGAGTTCGATTGAGTTCCCAGAAGACGCAGCAACTCCACTGCATAGAGGTAAATTCCCTCCGTTTCTGGAACGGTGTTTTTTGTAGGGATCTCGCATGAGGTCAGCTTGACTGAGGTTGATGATTGAGATTGGATATGCAGAGGATTGGTTTATGTATTTGTAATGCTGACCCTTCTGTGCTTGGGTGCAGAGGGAAAACTTAGGGCTTTTGGATGCAGACAGACAGGTAAAGAGGGCAGAAGCAGCTCATTGTCAGAAACAAAGAGGTGAGAAGGTTGCTATAGAGATTCAGGGACTGAAACTTGCTTGTTAGTGCTGTCCACATGTTCTCTAGTTTAAGCATTTGGCCATGCCATTCTTTATGAGCAAGGAATTTTGTTTGTAAGAAGTGATTAAGGGCCACTTTAGACAAGGGTCCAGGGACCAAAAGCCCAGGGACCACTTTGAAGCAAATTGAACCTTGAATTGGACCCTTCTTCACATTAAAAAAAAAAAAGTTCCTAAGGTACAATGAGTGTGTCTAAAGGCTTGGGGTCCAATTCCAGGGTCCAATATCAAAAATGTGTGATTGACATGTGAAAGGATTAGGTTAGCATTTGGTCTTTTCTCTCTTCTTCTTCCTCTTTTTTCATGGTTTTAAAAATTTTCTGTTTTCACTTCCATTTCGTGCACTTGGGAGGAGCTGAAAATGCACTCTTTCTAGCAACCACCTTGTGAGGATCCACAAAACCAGCCATGTTAACCCTAGAATTGATCAAAAAATGAGAGAGCAGGTGTGCTCTCAACAATGTCCTCAATCCATAGACATGTCTTCCATTCTCACGGAATTTGAGCATCAAGGGTAAAAGGAAACAGTGGAAAAGAGCAAAAAATGAAGAAATGAGCAACCTTGGACCCTAGCTTACACTTTGGTTCTCCAAACTATTAACTCTCCTTTAAGCTGTTTTTTCTGGTCTGAACCAATTGGTTTTCCCTCCAAAATGATGCCATGTAGGCTAAATCACAATTTGATTTGTCTTGGTCCTGGACTCCTGTTTAAAGGCCTTGGGACCAATTTAAAGCTCTTGACCAAGAGGAATGCTCGATTTCATTGGACACTGCTCCTTGGACCCTTGTCTAAAGTGGCCTTAAGAACCATGATTAGTGTTGGACTGTAAAAAGATTTCTTTGTTGTAGTATTTGTGATTTATCCTGTTTGGGTATTATAGACAAGCACAATCCAAAAAATTTGGGCCAAGTTTCCACAAGAATGAGGCATGAAAATCACCTGCAAAAGTGGAGGCAAGAGATTGAGCAGGTATTTGGTGGCTGGGTTTGTGCATAGGAAGCAGGTGTCACATTGCCCATACATAACTTTCAACCTTCTTAAGCTGGTTTCAATGTGATGTTTCTTGGTTGATGCAGTTGTTCACCTAGATTGTTTCCTTATGTTACAGGACACAAAGATGGCTGTGTTGGTGCCAGCCACCAATGCCATTTAATGGAGCCTTGGCCCATCAGGGACAGTTGTGTCATTTCCAGAAGATGTGGTGGATCGCCCAAATCCTTCAACTCTGGGGTTTGCAGGTCTCATACATTTCCCTCTTTTGGCTGTGGGAACATAATGCAGTTTCATGGTCAAACATGATGTGAAAGATGCTGTTCTTTACCAAGTCTTCCCTGTTCTCCAGAACTATTAGGTCACTTTCTACTGGAATTGGCTTGTTTTTTTTCATGGTCTTCTTAGGTCCTTGAGGGCATCATTGCCCAAATTGCATGTGTAGGGAACAGAAACATGAGCATTACCAGTCATGCTTGGTTGGCAAACTATGCATCTTGTAGAGAAAAGTATAATCATATGGGTGCACACAATTGTGGGGTTTGTTGATTTGTGTTGTGTTGTTGGTGAGGATCTGGACTGTTTTGCTATGGTTGTGGTTTTAAGTTCTGTTTCTTTGTAAATGATCTGTATCCTGAACTTTCCTTTCTGCAGATCCCATTTGTGAGACATGCCTATGTTAGGCATTGCACCTGACAATCTGGATCTTTTTCCATTTCATTTTCTTGCAGGTACCCACATGTACAAGAGCAATTTTCTGCACTCTTATGCCCCAACTCGTACAACTTTCAAGATTGCAAGTCCAAACTGTCCCTCTGCAGCCTTACATACTATAAAGTGGTCCATGCTATTACTTCAATGTAGTTGTTGCTGGGACAAATTTTTGTCACATATACTACCCTGTACCTGACACATCAAGTTGTAAATTCAACTTTCAATCTATCATGCCAATGCTTACCTTCAACAACTGGAGTCCCTTTGGGCACATAAGGCTGGATGAAGACCTATAACACAAATTTGCATCTGGGGTCTGAAGCTGTGATGCCTCATGTGCAGATGTTACAGCAAAAGGTGAAGTGTTCTTGGGTGGTTCAAGGTGCTGAGGTTTTCAAGCAGCGTATGCAAGCCCTATGACACATGTGGGGCACAGAACCACTGAGCAGCTGCTGCCAAGTCTTGAAAACCATGGCTTCAGACATTGCTGGCTCAATGCCCTTGTTTTGGGAAGTCTGCTGCTGAAGCAGAATGTGGATAGAAAGCTGGGTATGTTGGCACTGATTATGCATATAATAGAAAGGTCATTTGAAATTTGCAAGCATGTCTGACCATTCTTGGTTGGTTTTCTGAGACATCTTCAATGGAGCTGTTTTAACTGTTTAGGAGGATGGTGCAAAAGTATGTTCTGGTTGGCTTGTAGATAACAATTGAGGTCTAAACATCACCAATGCAATGTCCTGGCTAATACACCAGCTGGAGTGGGGGTGAACTCAACAACCTGTGATGTTGTCAGGTGCCCAATTACCCCTTCACAATTCATTTTGTATCTTTCAGCACGCTACAGGAAGCTGAAGGACATTGAGTTCTTTGCAGATAGTATAAAGTTCACATAATTATCACTTGCACTGCAAAAGCAGTGCCTGAAAATTGTGAAGATTTTATCTCTTGACAAAGTCAAGACTGTCCTTCAAACCAGACCTGAGGTTCATGCACTGGATTATGAGCAAAACATGTTACTATTGAATACTTCAGATGAGCAGTCTTCAGAGTTTCCTAGCTTTTGATGATTTCCAGAGAGTTTTATGTACATGGAACTCTTCCAAAGCACCAAAGGAGTGACTGTGGTGCCCAGAGTCCTTGGCAGAAATCATCAGCAGATTTTTGCAATATTGCAAATCCATTTCTTCATTGTCTGGTTTATTTTGTCTTGATATTGCATTGGCATCAAGACTTCAGAGTTTTAAAGCTTTACCAAACTGTGTACAAGAAAATTCCAATAAGGTACTGAAACCTAATTCCAATCAGGATATGGTGTAACATCCTGAGAATTCAATCCAAAAACTTTCAATTGTTTAGAGAGAAGTGTCAATGTGATTGCAGCTTTACATCACCCAGTCATCTCTGTGCTCTCAGATGGGAGAGAGAGAGAGTGCAGTATGCTACGCATTTCCTTGGCTCAATGCGTATGATGTTTTATGATGAATTAACTTGGCTATCACTGCAAGGAAATTGTGTCTCTTGGATAGGTACCCAAGTTCAGCAAAGCAACCACATTGAAATCAACAGATGTATAAGTAGATTTTCTTTGAGTTTCTTTGGTAAAAAGTTTCCCCCTTTACCAAGCTGAAAAGGATTTTTCTACTACAAGGATTGAGATTGATTCCAATGTCTGTCAAAAATTGGGTAAAAACCCATCATGAGGACAGCCATTAATGACCCTCTTTTTTAGCCTTTTGTCTTTTCCTTCACTTTCAATGGAAGATGTGGCCACCCTACTCTTAACTCAGGAGACCATAGCACATGTCAGTAATCTTCTGCACAAAATTTAAGAGCTCTGTCATGTGTTTTCAAATCATTGTGAACTTTGTACAAACCAGCTAGACCTTCAGTCCTGTTGTGTGAATTTAGGGGGGGTGAGGGATTGTGTATGGTGGTTTATATGTCATACTTATTCCTCCCTACAAAGTAAGTTTTGTTGTGGAGGATGTTAAGTACCACTGCAAAATTTTGCAGGTGTCAGGGCGTGGTGTCCTCCATGGTTGCACAATTCATTGATCCCAATTATTGTATATGGTAGAACACCCCCATTGAACTTTGTGGGCGGTGTTAGAAAAAGGCATGTAATGCCTTGTGTGGTTGTATTGCAGGGTTTGATTAAAAACTTGAAAAATAAAAGTAAAATAAACCATCAAATACAGTTCTTTCAAGCAACAGGTAATAGGATAGTGATAATAATTAGATCCTTACTTACTTGTGGTGGTGGGTTCAGATTCCATGAGGAGCTTGCAGAACATCCCAATTTCTTTTGTTTTGTGTAGAACAAAACATCAACCAGGCAATTCTGTGTGAAATGATGCAAGGCACAAAATGATAACCCATCCCCCCAAGTTCGAGATGGGGTTGTTTAAAGTTCCCCCAATTATCACACTTCTTGTTTTGCATGTCTTGCAATTGCTCACCACTTTAAACCCACAACCATTAAAGACACAGATCAAGTACCTACCAGTAGCCTAGTTCCATCCATTGGACTATTGCAGTGGCATTGTAATTTGTTTGAACTATTTACGGTGTTGACATTATTCAAACACTTGTGGCAGAACCATGCAGGTGTTACGCATGGTACTACACTGACACCTGCAGAGTTTGTAGGGTGGATGTTTAACATCTTGCCATTTTGTTTTGTATGCATCTTCAGATAAGTTATTGGCGAGTTCTGTTGAACTGCACAATACAAGCTACCTATTTTTATGATCAGATTATGGATACAGAAAAGAAAATCCAGAGAGCTTGGTGTATATAAATAGCAAAATCTCTCTCTGCAGCTGCACACCCATTACCTTAACCGAAATCTCGGAATGTTATTTGCAAGTAGGAAAGGGTACACAAGACTCCTATTACTGATTGGTACTTCTTGGGGGGGTTTGCACTTTGCACAAATTATTGCACTGGCAGTGCTTGTACTTGAAGTTGGCAACCACTCGTATCATCAAGCATATGCTGGTGAAGCAAGTGGGTGATGTAGGAAAGCATGAGAAAATGTGACGTAAGTAGCAATGTAAATTGTGGTCATGATAACATACCACTTGTGTCCAAGTAATATTAATAATACCGCTTAATACTGGTAGAACTAGATTTCTCTACCCTGTGCAGTGTGCACTACAGCATGCAGCTGCGGGATTGAATTTTAAAATAATTTTTAACATGCAACCATAACGGTGTTACAATTACTAACAGCTTTCAACAACCACATCTGAGTAGACAAAGGCAATCTTCACACAAGCACCAGATTTTCTAGATTTGCAAAATATGTTGTGCACATAACAGTTATATCACATTTAAAGCTACATGTTATTAATCATTTGTATCATTTTTGCTTAAAAGTAAACTTTGTCATTTTGGAAGGATGTAACTTTAGGGATATGAAGAACACATGTCTCCAAGTAGAAGCTTGGTTTATTTTTATACAATAAAGTTATTTGCAAAGTGTTGTGAATTGGGTGTGAGAATTATAGCTAGTTTCATCAAAATAGTCAATCAAATGACAAAAGTGAGAAAAAATTCAAAAGTGTAGAGTTTTCTTTAAAGTCATACCCAATCCAACTCTTCTTTTGTATCCAGTTAATTTTATCATCTCCTCTTTGTGATTATTCATAATGTTTTAAAAAGATTTGACCACACAACAAAATTCAACATAAGATTGTATTGATTATTTGATGTGATTGCGAAGGATGTGCTAGCAAGCAAAGGACACTTGCTTGCTTCAAAGTTGCTTTGGGGGTGATTGCATGGAAAGGGGGCTCATTTATGGTCACATTCATATTTTTGCAGGGTACCTTTTGTTTAAATGGATGTGGTCATAAATATATGTTTCAATTTGTTAATTGATAATTGATTCTAAATTCATAACTTGATTATGAAATTAAAAGTATATATATTTTTGTGAAAATGTTACCCTTATTTTTAATAATGGACTTTTGAAGGGACAATGTATGGACTAGTTTCCTAACTATAATGGTATAACATCAATGTATTCATAGTAAGTTACAATTTAATTGATTTTTAGTGACTAAGTACATATGTTGAAGAATGGAATAAATAACATATATATGAGACCATTTTCTTGAAAACCTTAGCAAATATTTTTTTATGGAATTTAAAATAGTTAAAATTTGACCTTATTTTCGTAAATCCTTATGAGTTACAAATTATTTTTTCTTTTCTTTTTTTTTGTTCTAAAAATGTTTGTTTATGAAATATCTAAAAGGGTCATTATTCATATCAAAGTATTATGATTTTTAAAAAATTACATCCATCCAAATAGCTAATGTCATCACCATTTTATTTAATTTAAAAAATAGAATATGAATGTCCACAAATGTGTGAACATTAACTTATAAATGATTATAATCATAAGTTATGATAAACAAGTAACCTTGTTTTTTAGCAAACTTTTATGGACTCCTATGGAGTGGAGCGTCTACCCAAAATGAGCCACCTTACCATGCATTCACCCTTGGGCATTACAAATAAAACCAAATCCATTTTAGCACATGTAGATCAGAAGTAAATTTATTGGTGATATTGTGTGGCAAGATCCAAAACAATTAGCAATATGTGCATGTCATTAATCAAGCTTGTAAATGATCTTCTATTTTAAAAATTCAATATTATGTGAAATTGATTATTTGTTTTTCAAACGGAATTAGTGAATGTAAAAATTTCAATGTTGAATAAGTAGCAATATGTGGAAACACAACTTAAGAATCTAGCAAACATATTGTGCTGAAATTCAAAATTATAGCAAATGTGTCATGTGGGGGAATTGAACCCCAACAAAGATCGCCTTGCCCATTGTAACACATGGTTGATTTGCACAAGCAATCAAGGTTACTATTTTAAAGAAAAATCATCAAATTACCTTTGTATGTTGATTTGCTAATTTGTTGATTGTCGTTTACCAAACAAGCCATGATTATGGAAACAAAGGCCATTAATTAAGAATATCAAGTTTGTGGTCCAACCCTTCACCATCTTTCCCAATGCCATCCATTCAAAGCTTAAATATTTACTAATTGCAATTAACATAACAAGACTTAAAGAGGCAACTTGCTTGCTTCACATTTTGAGTACTTTACAAAATCAAAGCACAACTTCAAATTATGCATCAAACCCATACCGAGTGGACATTTCCTTCCATTCCTTGATGGCTGCATCATAAGGAAAGTTCTAAAAAGTGTAAAAATGTTTTGAAAACATACGGATTACCAAATCAAGGTGAGTGATAAGTCTATTTCTGAGCTTGGATTTCATGAAACTTAGAGTGTTAAAAGTGCATGAATGTCTTCCATAGATCTAATCACTTGGACAATTATAACCTTTGCCAATTTCATGTACTATGGGATGTGATACTTGACATTTTGGTTAGTAGTTAATTTTCCACAATTGAATCAAAGGATTAACTAGATGTGGAGGGGCCATGGCAGCCCGTACATTGTTTTTTCATGGACAAAAAAATGTGAATTTTTGTAAATCCAATGTTGCAACATCTAATAGTGGGAGAATCCACAATTCTATAGGGCCAACCTTCCAAGGGGTATTGTAGAAGGATTCAGATGTGATCCAAATTTGCCCATTGGGTCATCTTACAACTACTACATACAAGGGGTAGACCACCCCTAGAGCATCCATGAGTTCTTGAGAAGGAAATTGCATTTCCAATTCATTAATCAGTTGAACAACAACAATCGATGCTTGTAGCTTCACCCCATCCATGATAGTAGGATAAATCTTTTGGGTCACAAAGGTTACCACCCTAATCTCTAAGTTCTTATGCCATGCCCAAACATGTTGCCTTGAGCCCAAGTGATTAATTCCAATGTTTGGGTTTGTGATCCATTTCAAGTTAATTTGATCATGATTTGCTTCCACCAACCCATGGAAGCTTTGAAAAAGGTCATCGATGAAAGTTAAAACATGATCAACATAAAGTTTGTTCAAATCATCCTATTGGATGTTCACCACCACCACCACAAATCACAAACAAAAATATCACGTAGTTGGGTAAATTTCACTAATATATTAACAATTTCCACATCACAAAACAACTTAACATTGGAGGCAGCCAATGCGATGGTGGGAGAATCCAAAGCCATCTTCATCAATAGGGGGCAATACTCACAAAAAACATGTTTCATAGGTGATAACATGGAGATCCAACATATCTTCACATTATGTAAAAACTTGTTTCCTTTTGTTTCCAAATGTCAATTAGTTTAGTAAACTCCATGTCTCTCTTTGAACTTTTTGCAAAGTAGGAGTATAAAGATTAGATGAGGTTTTCTAACTTCACAATTGTTAACAAATCAAAGAGTGTTTGCATCACCAAATTGCACTAGTGAGCCATGCAATGCATGCCCACAACAAATGGTGTGTAATCTTGCTGGATTTGCATTATGACTCCATTTCACACTCCTTGAAACACACTTACTCCATCTAACCCAAAAGAAACAAGTTTATTAGTAATGTGCTCTTTTGAAATCCCTTCACAAAGTTTAAGAGAGGTCATAAGAACCCTTGTAAGGTTGTCTAAATTAAAACCATCCACAATCTGTTTCATAGTCAACAAAACTAGAATCCAAGACCAATCCTTTAACACATATCCATGGATTGAAATCCAATTTTGGTTGTCCATGTTTGTGATTTCATTAGCTGTCAATGCAACATATGAAACATTGTTCAATGTTGCCACGATTTGGTTGTGGATGTAATCTACCATTTCCTAACCGACAGAATCACTCCAACATTTCTTTGAATTTTTTTTCAATTTCAAAATCAAAGAGAGCTTTGAAGCTTTTACAATTAGTCACAGGTCTTCTTTTCCTCAACAACAAACAAATGGAATAAAATTGGATCAGCTTCTTCTTGTGTTGTGAAACCACACCAAATTGAAAAGTTGTTCCATCACTAAAAGACATTTCATAGTTGCATATTGGATTTCATACTTTTCATATGTACATTTTGCATCCATAACTGCTTGCCCATCCTTTGTTTTCTTCTTTGTGACATGTTTTTCTAGTGAATCCCATTTTGGAACAAGTAACTTTTCTTTCTTTGACATCTTGGAACACACTATGCATTTCACTACAGTTAGGATGCTAACATCATTGAAAATAATCTCTGCCCAAGGCATCTTCACAAACCATATCTTTTGAAACTTTCAATTAGTATCACCTTCAGGTTTTGTGGGCCACCATGATGTGAAGCAAATTTTGGTTCAATTGATTTTATAATTGTTATGGGAAAAACAACATATCAACAATATTTGCATCAGCACCCACATCACCAAACAATGATTGATCAAGGTCATGACAACTAGCATCAACTATTTCAAGTATCTCAACATGATGACAAAGACACCTTTCAGCCACATAAGAGTTGTCAAGGTGATAAAAAACAACATTTTTGAAACATGAAGAGTTTCGATAAGAATTCGAGAATGAAAAAAAGCTTGGAATTTAAAGTTGGGAGGAGGATAGATTTGTCCTTAGTGGTACCACTAGGAATGTCACATCTTGATTTTCTTAGGCCCATCAAACTTTGAAAAATCATAAGAAACATTTAATGAACATTTTCATTTTTATTTTTTTGGAATGCATTTATTAGGTTCCATAGATTTTGAAATCTTAAAGATATAAAAAAATATTGTGTATTTTGATGTTCCTAATCGTTGCATTTAGAAAAAGTTTCAAGAACATAATGCTTGTTTTTTCCTTGAAACTTTTGGTTAGAAACGCAAATTTGGAACATGATTTATGATTTTCTTTATGAATTTTTTTCTAAGGTAATTTGAAAGTCAATTTATTTTTAAGTTTTTATTTGGTAATTAATTGATTAAATACGATTTAGTTATGAATTTCCAAAGTTGAGGTTGTCAATTTTTTAAGGGGTCATTTTAATTGGGAACATAAATTTTTAAAATTTTCAAATAAACTTCAAGCCATATATTAGAACATGAAATTGATAAGCATGAAAAATTTATAATTTATAATTGTGCAAACATTTAACAACAAGGGCCCAAAAAAATGATTTGGTTGTTTTTGGTTTTTTAACCATTCCTTGAGGTGGTTCCTAGTGGTACCACCCAAGGATTGGTTTGCCCATGAGGAGCTATTTTGGGTGCCATCTCTACAAAATAAGAGAATACAAACTTGAATAGACTTGAAATTCAACTAAATTTGGAGAGACAAGAAGTTCATGGATGCAAATGATTCCTCAACATTCAAATATAAAAACAAGAAAATGGTTGGTTTAGGATTTAGAAATGTAGCATGAAACTTGAAGATTCCAAGCTTGCACATTGCACAAGTTTTAACACTTTGAGCACCTCTAATGCATATACCGACACCATTGTTTAATGCCATCACTACGAGCCCAATTGAGATCTTTTGTTTTGAAAACATTTCATGGTCTTATTTTCCCAAAACCACATTGTAATTGTAAAATGTCACCATTAGAACTTAAACAACAATTGAAGGACATGTTCATTTTCCAATCACTTAAGACTTAATTTTTTTAAAAAAGAACCAAAACAAGAATCAATACCCAAGAAGATCAATCAAACTGACCTGCAACTTCATTTTTATAATCTTGAACCCACAAATGAAATGTGTCATAAAGAAATAATGTTAATAGACATATGTGACAGATGTTGCTGCAAGTGCAATGAAAGTGAAGCCATTAATGAAAGTCACAATAAAAATCTATCACTTATTTGTTAGTGATGGCGACAATGATATTTTTTTGTGAACATGACCACACTCTTTGTTGTGGTGATGGTGAAAAGGAAAAAAATTTACAAAAAAAATTAATGAAACCTAACCTTAATAGAGTGTTGCATTTGCGAAGAGTGGTCAATTTTTACCGTTTGATCCAAACATCAAATTTTGCACCACATGAAACAAGGTCGAAATAAAGTGAAATTTTGCCACAAAAAAAAATGTTGATGTGAATGTGTAAAAACAAATTTGGTATTGACAATGGCACCCAATGCAATTTAATTTATGAATTTAATGCTCACCTAACATTTCAACCTTTGTTGAACCCCTAGTGAGTAGTTTCATCCCTTATTTAAAGCATTTTACGAATACTTGTAATGAATGGGGAGAGAATTTGTTTTTTGTTCCAAAATTGGTCCAAAAAGGAATTTGGTTTTTGATGTTTTTATTCATGAATCAAAGTGCTCCAATGATCTCTTTTACACCTTGCCTTTATTTTCTTTGATATTGAAATGTACCTTGTCGTTATTACTAGTGAAACTTTTTTGTTTTCTTGAATTTTCAAAATTAGATGTTCATTTTCATCAACTTCATGGACAACCTCCAATTGGGCATGGAATGAGAAGTTAGTAAGCTTTAAGTTGCCACCAAATTGTGTCCAACAAGGTATATATTATAGATAATTAATGTTCACCTGGAAAATGAGGAGAACAAGTCCACCAATATTGTTATAATGGCTTGAAAATAATGATTTGTATGAAGTTCAAGGTTTAAATAACATGAAACTAAGTTTAGTCTTGTAGCTATGTGGATGATGAGGTGTTTTTCAAAAGGGCCAATAGAGAAATGTTATTGGTTTTGATCATTTGATCCCAACAATTGGGCCATGTGGTGACATTTAATTCACATTCTAGGATTTCATGTTTATACAAAAGGAGGGGAAATAACTTGTACAGTGTTTTGAATGTGGTTCACATATATTGGGTTTGGGCATATTTGCTCAAATTACAAGAATGTAACCTACTAGTGCAAATGTGGCAAGTCACTATGAACTTGTTTATGGATTTGAACCAATAAATTAAAAAAGTCCCTAACCAAGAGGGGTTTTAAAATTATGTCAAAGAAATCAAGATGACTTGAAAAATAATTAAAAAGAGGTTATCACATCTATATAAGAAAAAAATGTTGTTTGTTTGTTTGTGATATTTGTAGCTACCTTTCATGTCTACCTATAATCATGTGTATTTATGAACTTACAAACCTAGCTTCATACCTACTCAAAAACCTAGCTTTCTTTCAAAATATCATAGGACAAATCAAGAACATCATAACATTCAAGTAATGAAAAAGGAAGCCATTAAAAGTATGTTTTTCTTTAGATTTATCGTGTGTAGTTTATGAGTTTAATGGAATTAATGTGATTCAAACATAGGTAAGCTTTGTTTCAAAAAGTGTTTTGGAAATTTCATACCTACATTAGTTTAATTTCTAATTTAGCAAAATAATTGCTATGTTTCAACCAAATTTTTTATCACCATTGTAATAAAATCTCAGCCTTATACTAATTTTTTATTATTTATTATTGGTAATTAATTCAATAGCAATTAGCAATTGGAAAAAATTAGAGGTTCATACAAGTTGATCCATGTAGTTATGCATGATATTGAATTGATCAAGGGATTCACACAACCTCAAATAATGAAGAAGCCATTGTATAATGTTACCTTAATCCTAGAAGAAACTCAAAATATTACAAGTGGGTACCCACAATTCAAAAATGGGCATCAAGAAATATTTGCCTAATTCATTAAATTATAGAATTTGCATAATCATTATTTTTTATGGGGATTACTTATCTTTTTTATGACAAGGAAAATTGATTTTCTTGGTTAGTGTGATGGAAAATTTATAAATGCATTTCACATGACAAATTGACAAGTATTATTTTATTAACACAAAAATAGGAGAATATCATATTAATTCAAAATCTGAAAACAAAAGAAAATTTTGAACTTCTTACCAATTGTCCAAAAATTGAATCCTTTGATGTTTCTTGTGTTGAGATTTGTCATTTGCCTAGTGTGCTACATGAACATTTTAGGAACATTTCAAAATCTCCCCATTTTAAGACATGTTCAAAAAATATTTTCTTGTTGTAGTCCATTGATGAAGGAGCTTATCAAATGAATATTCATTCAATTGTTCACTTTTCAAACCATATTAATGTACAAAAATTTCTTCTACCCTCAATCTTGGGAGTAAAAACCCAACCCACCTAAGACATAAAAAAACCTTATTTCTTGACTTTTCACAACTCTCTTATTACCATTGAAAAAATAAAAAAACATCACCGATCCCTATAATTGACCAATAAATGTTGGTTTACTTATAAGAATCAAAACTTGTAAGCATATGAAACCATGAAAAAAATAAAATCACATTGGTCCCACTATTCATTTTCGTCTAATAATCATAATAATTGATCAACAAATGTTAGTTTAACCACAAGAAAAGAAAACTTGTAAGAACATGCCCAACCACACATAGTAAATAGCCATGCAACAACATATAAAAGGTTTAGTGATAGAGGTAGGGCAGTGGTGAATCCTACTGGTTGGATGGCTTGACAAATTGTGAATGGCCCCAACAAAACATCTTTGCAACTTGGTAAAAATGTGTCAATATTATTTCAAGATTCTTCTTTCTTCATGCAATTAGTGATGGTGGCTTTCACACACAAAGGTGGGATTGCCATCACAATGGTTTCTATGAATGAAAGTGGGAGCTCTAAGATTGAAACAATGAAAGTGGGAGATTTTAGTGTGGAGGAATGTCTATTTTGCCAAAAACTTTTTGTTATTTTCAAGATTCAATCATGGGAAATGTAAACCTCTAGTTTTTTAGGAGCACATCATGTGCATCATGTGAAGCACAACCCACAAGGTTTTGGAGATTGTCATGTGTGTGAAATCTATAAACAAAATGGGGTAGTATTAAGTATGACATAACCAAATTCATGAGTTCTTATGGTTTTATGCTTGCTTTGAATGAGTTTGAAACATTTTAAAAGATGTTTTGCAAAGAGCTTTGGAGTTTTACAAGCTCAAACATGTCTTTTTTGCACACATTCATTATTGATTGCTTCTGAAAGAAATGCCCATATGGGTTAACATAGGAATTGAATTGAAGAAATGTCTTAATATGAAGCAAAAAATGCTAGGGATTAGCATGGTGTAGCTATATGAAAAATATGAAGATGTGGAATCCTTCAACAATGGTTGGGTAAAGTTGCCCAAGTGCCTACAATGCAACAAAGTTAGAAGGAAGGTCTTAGAAAATGGAGGCATTTATTAAGGATTGTGTTGTGCATGCAAACAAAAGCGATCGTGAACAAGTCAAAATCCTGTAAGGTGTATAAAAAATGGTTTCACATCATCATCCTTTTGTATCAATGTAAATTGGTTTGGATCTTTTTTTTTTCATCATGCACATGGACACAAAATGAATGATATTGATGACTTTAAATGTATCATGATTTAAACTATCATATTATAAAATATTTGACACTTTTTGATTCATTATGATTGATGACAATCAAAATATAGAATACATTAATGATTGAATCCAAGATTGCTTCTACTTCATCCTAGTTAATATATACATTTAAAATTTTGTCCCTTCGAACATGGGAACAACTTTGAAAAAGGTGGAGATTTTTGAGGACTAGTCAACCTTCTAGGTGGTCTTCATTGTGCTTAAGAATGCTTTGAGTTTGGTAAAGGTGTGAAAATACCTACAACTACATTGACAAGAAGAGCTTGTGAAATTTCAATGTTGTTTGGTTATTAGTGCAAATGTGGCCTCTACAACAAACAATGTTGAGATGTTTTCACCATCATTCGTCCAATTTCAAAACAACAATTTTAAATTCCAACTTTGGTGTGAATACAAGTCCTACTCTTCAATTGTAAAATTCTACTTCATTTTTTTTGTGGTTAGGTATCTTTTATGCATGAATCAACTTTGAATTGAACACCGGTTCACATGAAAACATAGAATGTGAAGACATTTATAAAAGCTTTGCCCCTACCAACATTTTGTTTCAATAACATTTGTCCTTTGAATTTTGGAGCTTTTTTATGTTTTGTTTGTGGAATGCAAATGTCACCAAAATGTCAATTTCAAGTTAATGGCATGGGCAAGTAAAGCTTCATCATTGATTGATGTTCCATTTCGGTTTTATTATATTGTTTGAACTTAGGGTTTAAATTGTGAAAATCATGAAAACATAATCATGTTTTTTTTGTGCAAGGCTCTTTTCTTTTGTTTATGCAATTTTTTTTGGTGTGAACCTTTCTTTGTGTGCAAAGTTGGAGGAAAATGCCCATTGGGGCATGTGATGAACCAAATTTAGCTATATAGGGTTTCAATACAAGTTATTACGTTTAAACAACTTTTTGCATTATAGCCACACTATTTGGTTGGGTTGGCAAACAATACTCCAAATTATCTTTGTGAGCCATGTTTAGAAGGCAACAATCGGGCATGATTTAAGCACATGAAACCATTTGTTTAAACAAAATTGACCAATGTTTCTATTCCCCAATTTATCTCTTCATTCTCTTTAGCTCAAAATTAGAATTTATTGAGTAGCTAAGAGTTGATACTAGTGCACTTTTTCAAAAGTTTGATCATGTGTGAGGTTATGAAATGTGTTTTATGCACCACAGTTAATATTAACATTAGATAGAGTTTGTGGGGGCACACTAAACACCACTCATTGAGTTTTGTACAATGCATTTTTTAGGCCTATATTTGGAACATACATAATTTTACTTTGGTTTTGTATAATTTGTTTCACTTGCTATCTAAAATTAAAACTAGTTTAACAAAACATTTAAAAAAAGTTTATGTTTTGTTGTCACCCATCAAGATTTCAACCTAGGATTCTAGTGAGACCACTTATGAAACCCACCATTAACCTACATTCTTTCATCCATTACATTAGAGATTAGAAACTTATCACACAATAAGTCCACAAGAAATAGCTACAAATTATTACAAGAGCCTAATATTGGGGAGAAAAAAATCACTATTCAAAACCTTTCAGTCTCTTCAGTTTAGTATCTATTTTTATTAATGTTGCACCATGGCTTTATTTTGGTAAGCTGCTAATTTTTGAATCTTTTGATAGAGTTTAAATTTTTTTTCAAATTTTCACTTCATTGACAAGTGTTTTTTGGGGGACATTTCTTTTCCATTCCATTTGCTTGTGAATGATACAATTTTTTTTGCACATGTACACAAGTTTCTTTCATAATAGACTACAACTTATTCAGGGGCATTATGTGTAGGGTAAGGACCAAGAATGGTTCCATTTTTTTGGAATGAGAGCCCAGCATGAGGTGAGAGCCAAATGTGGGACCTAAGTTCCTAGAACCACCCCTTTTGAGATCCTTACCCAGTGTAAAAAGAACTCGTATTATTTTGATTTTAAAATGGAGGGTGATGATTTAATTTGACCCACCAATGCACCATCCATTGGAAATCTCTTCAGACTGGAACCAAAACAGAGTTACTACCTATCCTTGTAGACACCCTCCTACTTCCCCCCCCCACCCCCCCCCCCCCCCCCCCCCCCCCCCCCCCCCTCCCCCCCCACCCCCCCCCCCCGAGATCTCTCTAGCTTC
>Ga0116227_10004857_pt1 | contig 28855 bp, 15 predicted proteins | sample S1TSphgellanicum_FD_89693 | JGI IMG/M metagenome (GOLD analysis project Ga0116227, IMG submission 89693) | Host-associated microbial communities from peat moss isolated from Minnesota, USA - S1T2_Fb - Sphagnum magellanicum MG | ecosystem: Host-associated > Plants > Peat moss > Unclassified...
GATGGCAGAGAACAAAATGTGGTGTTTTCTTGGACGGTTGTGATCTCTTGATGAAGGTTTCCTAACGCACCCCCCGCCCGGCGTACCTGCAGGTCAAGGAAAGGTAAAAAGGAATAATCCGTACGTGACTATAATGGTTTGTCTTACCAAATGTGAAAAAGGGCCAAAAAAAAAAACCCCTTTTTTTCTGTAGTTTGAGGGGGAGGGGGCTAATATTGCGTTGTTCGGTTATTTCCCAATTTAGTAAGTAATCAAAATGAGGGATGCATAAGGGAGGGGGTGTGTCCCCTTCCAAAATGAAATGCTATTTTATGATGCAAAACATGGCAAACTTTATTGTTCGAAATTAAAAAAATACTTGTGTTCTCAAAAATGTTCCCATGTTTGGACTTTGGACTTTTCTTTAATATTTGTTGAAATAGAACGTGCATGTTCTCACAAAAGTTCTTATGTTTGGAGTTTGGACTTTCCTTCACACAAGTTCTTATGTTTATTATTATTATTATTATTATTATTCCTTTAGATTCGGCAATACACAATAATATTTTAGAAGTGAACATTATACTAAATAATGAAGACGGGTGCTGCAAAGTTTTTTTTTATATTTTCAACGTGGCAAGCAAATATTTATAACTAAAATAATAACTTTAATGATGATATTTTTTGAGGAATTTGTATATGGGAGATTTTTCGTTATTTTTTTGTATGATTGTCTTTGAACAATTTTAAAGGCGATTTCAACTGAAATCCAACAATTGTAGTATTTTTCTTTCCAAAAATCATTTTTTCAAGTTTCTTTGGGAAAGGTAAGAATGTATGTTGTTTGAGTTCAATAGATAGGAAGAGGTGAGAGCTCACCATGACAACCATTTTGTGATTCAGATTTTTATTTGATTTTTGGGTTTGTCATCACATCTAGATTGTTGATGTTTGTTATGCAAAAAGTTTTCACCAAATTACAAATGTGAGATGCACACATGCATGTGCATTGCTTTGTCGACCTCATTGAGCTCTTTTCGTATTGCTCCATCCTTCTTAGTTGGTATGATCTCCTTTTTCTTCTATTTCAAATACGTAATTTAAATCACATATCTATGGATCTTTTAAATCCTTGTTTTTGGATGTCTTTTTTTCTCAACATTGCATTGTAAGAAAGTGAATTAGAAAGAGAAAGAGGAGGAAAGTTTATCAACAGATTTTACGGGGGCACACAATTGCAAGCACAATTGACATATATGTCATTGTGTTATTGCACATGTGGTTTTTGGCATGTTTTATATGTTTTGTGGCAATGTGAACTTTAGCATTTAAAACACAATCAAAATGATGTTGTAATTCATTACATCTTGATGATGACAATGTTTTTTCTAAGTGGGTGTTGAGTTTTGCTTTGACTCTTAATGTTCAATAGTAGTAGTAATGGGGTTTGGGTAGATACTTATGTTGCTTTTTGTAAATAGAATGCAAAAATAAGTATGGTAGAGTCATTCAATGGTGGTTCATTGGAAGGAAAGAAAACATTTGAATTTGAACTTGCAGTGCAAAAATATGCTACCAAGTTGGTGGCAATGTAAAAGGAGGTAATTAGAAGTTCAAGCAATGGTTTAACAAGGTGCGAAATATTTTTGATGTCAAGTTTGGTCCAAGACTTACAAGAAGGCCAAATATTGTATTTCGACAAATGTCGCATCTGTAGAGTTCTCACCAAATGACAATTACTTTGTTTATAATAATGCAAATAAACATGTATGTATGAAACATATGCAACCACTATTACTTTATGTTTGTGTATATATATATATATATATATATATATGCAACATACTAAAACATTATTGTGCATCTAATCGTTTGTAACAATATTTGTTAGTGTAACAAAGTGGCCACATGTGGTGTTAAGCTTAATGTTAAATTAGTGTTGAACATGTTAAAAATACACATTAGTTCACACTTGCAATGCTCACTAACATTAAATCTTAAATGACGTGATATGGCATTAATGTTAAGAATGTGTTAACAACCATCATTAATTAACATTGAATTTTGAAAGAATTTAAATTTTAGAGTCAAATACCAGTGTTAATTAAAGTATAAAAAATGACAAAATAGTTCAATGTTAATATGCATTCCATAGTGTTTATCTTTGTATCTTTTATTTTTCGATTTTGTTTATCTTCCCCTTTTTCTTTCACCTTTTTTTCTCTCTCCATCCTTTTGATTCTTCTAACCCTCTTATCTCCTTACCTTTCCCTTTTTCACAAAGATTGCATTCAAACTTGAAAGTAAGAAAAGACAAGAGAAACCAAAAGCAACTTAACAAAAAGAAAAAGGTGAAAAGAAAAAAAATTACATATTTACACCCAAAAAACAACAAAACTAAACTTTTAATGGAACCAAAACACAAAGATTGCATTGAAACTTCAATGCACAAAAAGATGAAAAAAACCACAAACAATACAATGAGAGAAAAGAAGACCAAGAATAAGAGAAAATAAGAACTTAAATGAATAATAAGAGAGAACAAAATTTATAAAAAAATTATGGGAAAACATAATGGGAAAAAGAAGGAGGAAAAGAAATCAAATAAGAATGAAAAGGAAGAAACATTACCTTGTAAGTGTATCGTTATGGTTGGCCAACCAAAAGTGATCATTTTCCTTTTCACATGCATTTGAAACCACACCATATAATGCCTTTTTCTAGGAGCTAACCCCATTTTATGCCAAAGTGGTGCAAATTCCATCTGAATTTGGCATGGAATTTGTTTTATTGCAATAGTTGAAAATGCTTTTATTATGATAAAAAAAAATCATCATCATTTTTAATGGTTTATAAGCATTGAACCAAACTATAGAAAAGAAAACAACATTTTGGAAATGCGCATGAAATGCCACATATATGTGGAGCATTGGATTGTAAACATGTAGAATTGAACTATAATTTAATGCAATATCAACTAGTTACTTTGATAAGGATTATAATTATGAGTTTTTTTACAAGATATAATAAATTGTATAATGTGATTCTTAAATTTATTTACAAGCTACCATGGTGTAGTAAATGACCAACATGTAATATTGAACTTTAGATTATATCCATCCAATTTTGACATTGGTTGTTCATGGTTTTTAAAAAAAATTCAAGGAACTTGGATACCTAAGTTCATCACAACACATATTAGATATACAACAAGTGGTTTTTGGTTCCTTTCCCAAAGAAAAAAATGTGGAATGTAAAGATATTACTACTTTAGTCATTTCACAATACAAAAATTGCAAGACAATGCGTTTTTGGTAGGTTGAACATGTATGTCATATCTTGATGCATCTAATTTGTAATCCATACATGAACCTTTTGCACAAGTTTATGTGTGTTATATGTACTACATAACATACAATTAGAATGTAGTGATGTAATAGATAATGATATTAGTACAAAAGTGGGATGTAATTTACTAGCTTAAATCACTATGGGGTTTTTATAGAAAGTGAAATAAGTTCACACCACCCTAATCATTTCACATGGGCTATGTTATGTCATTAAAGGGTCATTGTGTAATCATCATGTTCCATTATTAATTGAAATTGTTTATTATTAGTTGAAATAATTTAATATAATAAATAAATTTGTTTTGATATTGTTATTCTAAATAAGTTATAAACTAATAGAAAAGTGTTAGTTTGTGACTATAATTTGCAACTATAAATAAATTGCAATGAACATTAACAATTAAAAATTCATTAATTGCATAAATAAAGTTGCATTCAACATCAAGTCACAAATAATAATTCATAATGATGTCAACATATTTCACATGAATGATGTATATAGTTAACATATATGTTCTCATTCCTTAACTATTAATATACAACTTATAATTAACCCTCACTTTTGTAACTAATATATAACCCATTCATTAATCACCCTTTGTTAACACAATAAATTTTATTGTAATTTTTTTGAAAATATAAATTGAATCTTCATCATCTATTTTAAATGGCCCACAATGTCACCACATTGATCAATGGAAATATGTCATGTGACATGGTTTCTTTTGATGGGATTTTACCATGTGACATAATTTGGTCAAAATTCATGAATATTAAAACTAAATTTTGGCCAAAGTAATTTTAAATAAATATTTAGATACGTAGGTAAATAAGACTAAATGGATTGATATGTAAGATTAAATAGGTAGGTAAGTAGGAACAAGTACATAAGTGAGTAAGATTAGGTAGGTAGGTGAGCTAAAAGGCATGAACATTAATATTTTATATGTGATAATTTTTAAAATTGCAACCTAGTTTCAAATTAAATAACTTAGTCACAAATTATGTTACAATTAAAAAAAAATCATGTATCCTTTGTTCTTTTTTATTTTGTAAATTATACAACTAATTAATTAATTAATTAACAAACTAGGCAAGTAGCTAATTAATTAATTTAATAATCACTAATAAATCACCTACTCACCTACCCATTTACCAACCTACTTACTACTTATTATTCCTTACTATTTTTAATTAGTTAGTAGTAATAATTCTTCAACAACTATTAATTATTTTAAAATACTAATTAAATGTTTTAAACTAACTAATTAGTGAGTTATAAGTTATTAATTAATTAACTTGTAATTATTCCCTATTAAATATAACATGTAATTAGTAGGCAATAACAATAATTCATTGATATTAATAAATTATTAATATTAATTAACTAATTAACATATAACTATTAGTTTATATTACATATTAATATAGTACTTAATTAAAAAGTAGCCTTACCTACCTATTCACCAACCTACTTAATTACTTACCTAATTTCTTTCCTATTTACCTAGCCTACCTAACGAACCCACAATATATATAATAATGTAAATTAAACATGCCTTAAATATAATATAAATTTATACAACATTTTATAAATACAACCATTATATATTCAAAAACACCCTAATATATTTCAAAAGTACATCACATAAAAATAATCAAGTAATGATTATTTTCACAACTAATTTGATGTAGAAGCTTCTTCTTGAATGAAAAGCCAAAAAAAATTATTGACATGGAAAGATGGAAAATTTAGTAAACACAAACTAATCACATCATAGTCACAAGAAAAATACCTTACCCTAAGGTCAGTTTTGTCATTGAATAGTCCTAAAAATAATGAAATGAAAATTTGTGAAAATATGAGGTTCATATGTTGAAAATCATCATAATGATCATAGGTTACAATATGAATAATTTCACTACTCATATCACAATATTATAATGGATGATGGAAAAATATGTAATTTCAAAATTAGAAAACGAATTCATATTTTGGAAGAAAAAAAAACTATTCGTTTTGTCAACATGGAAATTGACCCGAAGATACAGTAATAAATTGGAAAGGATGGTGACTAGTTGAAAAAATGACAAAACAAAGTTGTAAATGATTAATCACATGTAGTTGCAAATTGGAAGGTTTCATAATACAACCTTTTTTTATAGTTCATACATAGGTAGGGAAAGGTAGGTAGGTAGGTAGGTTAAAAAATATGTATGTAGTTTACACAGTCTTGTGGTAGGTTACAATAGTCCTTAGGTAGGTCCAAAATAGTTACAACCTTTATGTAGTAGGCCTATGTTTTTCATAGATAAGTTGTTAAAGGCCACCTGATGAAATATTGGATTTTGTTGTGAAAATATGTAGGAGCAAAAGATAAAACCTATTTTTGCGACGTAGGAAAACAAATAACTTAAGTATTTCCAATCAACATGGTAAAAAAGAAATAACAAACATTCAATATAAACGCATTTGAAGCGAATACAAATTAAAAGACCTTACAACATAGAAAATACTTCCAACAACAATTGGAAGGGACAATTTTTTATGAATAAAAAAGGTACATGATAACTACATCAACTTTTGATTAAAACACCCCTTGTTCCACCTTCAAAATTTGAACATCTTAAATACATTAAAAGAAATTACATCAAAACAGTGGAACAAATGTTTAATTTAACCCAAAATTCTTGATTTAACAAATAAACATACAAATTTAGTGACAAAATACATTAAAAAAAATTTGGTGATACAAAATCGATGCACAATCAAAATTTGGAAATGTGTTTCCAATATAAAATCTAGTAATACAAGTTCAATAAATTTTTTACATTCAAAATAGGCTTTAAGTAACATAACTTATAGCCTTTAAATTGGTCCCAAAATAGCTTCAATAGGCCTTAGGTAGGCCCTAAATAATCTACATACCTTAAGTAACCTACATAACCCCTATTATAACCTAGGTAAGCCCTAGGTAATTTACATAACCCTAAGTAACCTACATAACCCTTAGGTAGGCCTACGTAGTCTTTAAGTTTGCCAATAATAACATTTAAATAGGCCTATGTTGTGCTTAAGTAGGTCTTATGAAAAGCTCCTAGGTAGGTCTTATAACAAGCATGAAACAACCAAGTTTATAAGATTTTCTAAACCAAAATTAAAATAAGGACATGTTTAATTCCAAATCCAAATCATGAAACAAAATAAACAAAAATAAGCACACAACATGTGCGAAACAAAAATCCAACAAGATTTTATTGCAAGAACGAAACAAAAACATAACAAGGATTTTTAACAAAATGTACTTAAAATTGGTGTTGAACAGACTAAAAGTTCTTAAAGGTCTTACCTATATTTATATCCATTGGAGACCTAATTCAAGGAAACCTCCATGGAAACTTTGTCCTCATGTGTGGCCCATGACTATTCGTGGGGCCCATGTTTACCCATGTGGCCCATGACTAAACTAGGAGTGAATTAAAAATGAACTATTATTTAATTAAGAATGAATTGAACTAATAATTAATTAAGGGTGAATTAATAGTTAACTGAATTGACAATTGACTAAAGCTGAACTAGTTAACTAAGAATGAACTAAGAATGAACTAAAAGTGTAGCTAACAATGATGTTGGCAACGTACTAATAATGATGTTGTTGACGATGCTCATAATGATGTTAGCAATGTCATTCATGACATCACCTCTCCTTTTAGCAATGTGTTCCATAAAGAACGACCTTGGGTTTGTTTGGATAGTGTTGATGAATTTTTTTCACCTTGTTGATGGCATTTGATAGATGTTTAGTAGGTTTCCAAGTGCGTTCACTAATGCCATATATCATATGTAACCTTTCCAATGGACAAGGTATTGTAGTTGTTGATTAAACAACTTAAAGTTGAAGATACTTCATATTCTTGTTCACCATTGACTTTTATTGATGAAGGTGGTTCCAAAACCCATCATGGGATGATGGATGCATGATACGGTTCAAACAAGGAAACATGAAACATTAGATAGATCTTCATGGAGTCTAGAAGTTGTTTGAATTGGAAGGTCACAACATTGATTTGTTTCATGATGGTGAATGGACCAAGTTTTTAGTAGTCCAATTTTTCCAAAGGCCAAATTGTTTTGATATGTTATCATCAAAACCAAACTTGCTATCCAACCTTGAAATTTGGTTGATATTTGTAATGGACATTAACATCCTCCTTGTATCGTCTTTGTGCCTCCTTAAAGTTAGATACAAGTTGTGCTTAAATGTTTACTAGCCACATGATTCGATCCTTAGCTAAAGGATTCACAATGTTGTGCACACCTTGGATGTCAAACTTGGGCTACAAATCATGATTTGTAAAAAAAAAGGGTTATTGTGTTTATGAATGCATCACATTGTTATATGCAAACTCCACCATGGATAAGAGGTTTGACTGATTATTTTGATGACGATTGGTTCTGCATTGCGAATATTATTCCAAGACTTAATTGACCCATTCCATTTGCCCATTCATTTGGGGGTGGAAGTTTGATGATACCTAATGGCCAAAGAGCTGCCTCCAAAACTTGGATGTAGATTGGGGTCCATGATTATAAATAATATTTTTAAAAATGCCATGATACCAAAAAACATGATCAAGAAATAACTTGGTTGTTTTTTCGCTAGTTATTGTTTTATTATAAGGAATGAAATGAACCACTTTCATTAAGCAATCCAGCACCACCAAAATGGAATCAAATGAGGTAAAAGGTGGGAGATATGTGATGAAGTTCATAGAAATGAAAGACCATGGCAATGGAAGGGTAGGCAATAACTGAAGGAGCCCATATGGTCGATGGTGAAGATTATTTGCATGTGCACAAATATCACATGATCCAACAAACTCTTTCACATACTTCCACATTTGTGGCCACTAATAGTCACAAGACATTAACTTTGTGATCTTTTTCAATCTAAAATGACTCGTTGCCAAAACATTGTGTTTAGCTTGGAGAACTCGAAGCCGAGCAAGACCATCATGTACGTACAAAAGCCCATTGCAATATAACAAACCATCACGAAATTCAAATTTGTGATAATGGCCTAGAGTTGGACTTGAATTTTTCAATTAATCTTGAACAATGTTGGGAATAAGATCTTGGGTTGGGCCGGTCGGATACCAATGAAAATGAAGTAGGATGACAAGCGCACTTGGTTGACAAAATTTTGAAACTTTGATCATAAACCATCGAACTTGTGAGGTAAATTTATTCGTGGCTCCTTTGGTTGGGGTTGTATCACGGAAATGCATCCCAAAGATGTTGAAGTTTGATTGTTTTAGAAATGAACAATGGATTCATGAAATGCTTGATTTTCTTGTTGTAGCTTTTGAAAAACAACAAAGACTTCTTCCATGGACACAAAAACAAATTCTTTAAATGTAAGCATGATTTACCAATAACAAGGATAATGAAAATAGGCTTGATGGGAGTTTGTTTAAACTGTAAGGAACACAAAACAACTAATTCTATAAGATTTCCTAAACCAAGATAAGAACAAGGGTAGGTTTATTTCCAAGTCTAGATTGTGAAATAAGATAAACAAAAAGATACACATGACATGTGCAAAACAATAATCCAATAATATTTTATTCCAAGAACGAAACAAGAATAGAACAAGGTTATGATTATAAAAAAACCCAAAATTGATGTTGAATAGATTAAAAATAATTAAATATCCTACTTATGTTTATACCTTGGGGATTTGATTCAAAGAAGCTTCTATGGAAACTTTGTTCCTAGTGGCCCATGTCTACCCATGTGGCCCATAATTGGATTAAAAATGAACTAAATTTGAATTAAAAGTTAACTAAAATTGAATTAAACTAATAGTTATAAAATTTTAAATTAAGTCATTTATTTAAACCTAAATTGCTTAGCCTAACCTAACCTAAATTTATAGCCTGATCGATGAACTAATAAATTAATTTAATGAGTTTCATTGACTATTAATGAATTCACCATGTCTTTAACCATTGGTCTTTATTCACTTCGAGGATGGTCATTGGTATCAACAAGGTAAATTTGTCCAAGTTCATTCATATTCTAGTGAAACACATAGTGAAGTAGGGTACATATTGTAATAATATATATTTTTTCATGGTCATCATGATAAAAGTAGGTATAGGTAAATATCTTGCCATGTTGTAATTGATGAAGTTGAAATCATGTAACCAATAAGCATGGAAAATGTGGTTCTTGCAGATCTGATCGTATGTAATTCAATATCATCCATGGATGACACAAGTTTATCCCAATTTCATTTCAACACATAGCATAACACCATAGAAACACATGGCCAAACTTTTTTATGTTTATTTAATGAAATACCTTGAATCCATTATCATGTGCATCTTTGTCATTTGACTAATTTGGGTTTTTTCTAATTTACTTTCATGACCATTGATCATCACATGCCACCAAATGAAACTGTGTGAAGATAAATCCATAATGAAGTTATTCAATAGAAAATTGGAGTTTAAAAAATCAATACGAAAGTTTATTTCATGTGGAAGAGTTCAAAGTCATGGTGTCCACCATTTGTTCTTGCTTAAAAAGTTGGTGAAGTTCATTGGGCAACCATGATCCTTAATGGTCATTAGTGTTGTGAATATTGTGTTTTGAAGCACTAAAATCACAAGTGCAATTTCCCAATCCTTGTGCTTGCTTGTTCAAAAAATGAAATGTTCATCTAAAGTTCATGAATTTATATTATATGTGTAACCATTGTGAAGCCCTTTAATTTTTATACATTTTGTTTCATTCAAATCCAAAGAAGTTGATAATTAGGAAACCAATTATGGGTTCCAAGACATGTTTCCATAACCAATGAATTACACAAAAGCCTTCAACATCAATTCATAAAATTAAAATTGAATTTTTGAAGTTATATGAAATCAATGTCAAGGTGCTAAATATCTTTGTGACAAAACATCAAAGATCAAACAATAATTGCATTTAAAAATCCATTTGGCAACCAAAATTGAAAATAAAAAGAAACCCTAATAGAAAAATAACTTATTTGTCATTTGTAACAAATGTTTTTGTCACCGTGCAATTGTGCAAATCCACACATTCATGAAAAAAAATCATATAAAAAATGCAATGCTACCTTGAATTGTGTCAACAAACCCATCTTGTGCAACTTTTTTAAACCATTGTTGCTAGTTCATGTGTGGTGCTTGTGTCCTTTCACAATGCAAGAAGGATCACAAGTTTGCACTTCACAAATGTGGGATGGTTCACACATTTGCCATGTTTGAATGTGATGGCCTATGAAAACTTGGAGAACATTGAGAACTTGAGGACATGACACTTGTCATTAGGAAGGAGGCTTATTGGAGTTGATATTCAATGCTTTAGTTTGACAAACTGTATTTGTGAGACTTATATTTTGGAACCTAATTACACTTTCAACTTGGGAATGTTTTGTTAATGGAAATTTATTGGACCTTCAAAAATTGAAGTTGCAACTTTTCAATGGAAAGGTGTCTTTAGAGGGTCAAACTATGAGTAACCTTATGCATAGTTTTATTGTTATTAACAACATCATCACACTTATTCTCCTTAAGGATGAAATCAATATCACTTGTGGGAAATGTAACATTATATATATATATATATTGATATTGTTTAGTGTGAGGAACATGAATAGTGATTTCAAAAAGTTTTACTTTGATGTCATTGTTGTGTATAACGTTTTCCACCTTGTCAATGAGGATTTTCATGTGAATGGCCATAATGCCATATTTTAACTTTTTTTTTTGGCAACAATGTTATATTAATTTAGTTACATTTCATTCCAAAAATACTAGTTTCAAAAAGATAGTCCATGAATTTTTTAAAATTTTAACAATAAAGGATGTTGGACCTAAACGAGTTGCAAAAATTATGTTATTTGAAAGTTTGATCATCAATTAAACATTTAAACTTTGAGATCTTCATGGCAATGACATTGACAATTCAAAAATGTCATTAACATTATGAAAAAAATATAGAAATTTTTTTTTTGAAATATTTACTCATAATTCAAAAATGAAAAATGAATATGAAATCTAAGCCATGTATTGTGTACTTTTTCAACATTATTTCCTTTTGGAATTAACATACTTAAAATGAAAAACATTATAGTGAAATTATTGTTCCAAACACATATATAAGGTATGTATTGTTGAGTTTTGACAACATAAAATATAAATTCTTAGAACACCATTCTTTATGTTCAACATCATCAAAAAGAATACTTGTGTTCAATACTGAAATTGTATCAAATCCTTCTTTCATGCTTGAAGCACAAATATTTAACAATGTTTGATAAATCAATCTTACCGACATGTTGATTTATTTTCATGTGATTTGATGGAAGCAAAAAATGTAATATTCATTTCAACATTTGAAACATTTAACAAAAATGTTATGGCTTTCAATAGCTCTTGAGATTTGAGCATCCCAAAAGACCAAGTATTTATTTTTATACATTATTTGTAAGCATAAGCTTGTTTTTCATTTGTTCACAATCCACTAGATTATCTATGGAAAAGAAAGGATAAAAACTTAGATTGTATGGTTCAATATCATCTCTTTAACAAAAATGAAAAGCACCAAATTGACAATTACAAATTTTAATGCTCAAGCAAACTTGTATATATTTTGATCAATGCAACTTTAAAATATTATTTGGTTTGAGTCAAAAACAACACAAAAGTTTATTAAACAACAATGTTGGTGTTTTCGAATCATCAGGAGGACATTGCAATTGTTATGAAACCATAACCAATGGGATATTCCATGGTTAAAATCATTATGGTTAATGTTTAATATGTAGTAGACCTGATTGAATGTCTTCAAAAACTACAAATAAATAATAGGTTAAAAAATATGATAGTAAGATAAATGGATAACATAATTATTAGAAATATAAAACAATAAATGTTTGTTAAATATATTACAAATATCTAGTACATTGGAGATTAATGTTATTCAAGTGAATTTGATATTGAACATGTATAATACATCATTGTAATACAAAACCTCCTACTTCAAATGCCAAAAATTTCCATGAAACTTTTAAAACAAATGTGTACAAATTATTAAATATTTGCAATAGTCACATTTGTAGCTTTGCATCTTATAAAAATAACAATGACATTTTAATAAGGCTTTGTAAGTACAAGTATCCCATTTTACTTAATCAAAATTCCAATTAAATGAGTAAACCAACTTGTCACATCTAATGAGGACAATTGTTGTTTAAATAATGCAAATCCTTGGATTATTAATGGCATGTTGATGCAATCATAACATAAAATTATCTTTTGCATTTGGTAAATATGATAATGCATTTATATGTTATATAACATATTACATAGTAAAATAATAATAATAATTAATGAAAAGCCATGATTTCCAAACATAATTTTTTCACATGATATTTAATATTTGGAACCTATAAATGGATTGTCCCCTTCATAGACCTATAGTAAGTGGAATTTTTTTGATGATATATAATTCATCAATATGTCACATTGAACTAGGGGTGTAATAATATGTGTGGCATCAAGTTCATAGCGGAGTTTCAATAGATCCAAGGTGTTAATAATAATGTTGATAGGTTTTTTATTTTATGAAAATTTAGATTCATGTTAAAGGTCAAATTTTAGGGGTTTTGGACCAAAGGTTCAACATTTTATTCAAACCACCATTAGAAACAAATTGGGTAACCAACCATATTGAATTAGAACATGAACCATTGTTGTTGTCTTTTGTTCAACAAGTTCAGGTTCTCTAGGTACATAAGGACAACTTAAAAAAAAACTTAACCCTACTTTTTATGTAAATAATTAGTTTAAATTGGTTATGTGTAATTAATGTTACATAATATCTATCTTGGATTGTGTGTAATGAAAATGGAATTGAACTTGATTTAAAATTAAATTGGACTCCAATTTTGTTAAAAATAGATTGAAATTGAAAATTTGAGAAACCCAAATAACTAGTCTCAAGACTAAATTGAGGAATTCATTGAAAACTAAAAAAAAATCATAATAAAATATGAAGGTTCTTCTATAGTCAAGAATTGGACAACATTAATTAAGAGCTTCTTCACCTAAGAGGTGTCACATGCTTCAATGAATAGAAAAACATGTTATGTTTGTTAACCAAAGGAGATTTAATGCATGAAATAATAACATGTGATACCTCAAATCTAAATTCCAATAATTCCAAATGTCACTTTGATAATGACATTGAACTCATCACAAAAGAGTTAATGCCCCTAAATTTGGACTTTTAATCCCTAAACAAGTTATCAAAAATTGAAATTGAAGTTTGGAAAAGCAAAATTTGCAAGCATTTTGCAAAGGAAACATAAGAAAAGACACATAAGACTTGGATTGAATGCACAATGGATCCCCTCCAAAAAGAAATTCTCAAAAGAATCATAATCAGCTTAGGGGCCATTTCCTTGCTTCTTTCTGGTTTGGTAGAAAAGAAATATTTGGATGGGAACGTGGGAACATATAAAATTGGGGAGTTCCCATGGCATAATGACCTAGGGTTCTACATGCCCATTCCGTAAATCCACATGCCCATTATGCATATCCTGAAAGCCATTATGTTATGGAACATGCCAGGTACATGCCATTGTGCCTGTTTGGTTGCTTGTTTGGAAATTTGGGCAAGCCCAGTATTTAGCAATTGTGATCATTTTGTTTGCCTGTTTGGAATTTTGGCTAACCCACACCCTACTGGACTCGCCCAAATTCCTCACTTGCCCAAATTCCTCACATGCACATTATTGGGCACAATGGCATGTACCCCCACACATTCCATAATAGTTTAGTACCTTACCAATTGCATAATTTGAAGATTTTTATTCCAATAAAACAGAAGATTCTTGAAAATTCAATAATTTTCCTTCACAAATTTTTTAAACATTCTTTGAAATAAAGAAAAAAAAAAAAGGAAATTTCAACATTTCTGAAAATAATTTAATTAGTGTTGAAGCTGCAAAAAGTAGATTTTTCCTGGCAGATTTTAGCCAATTTGTGAAAAATATTTCAAAAAAACATATTCTGTCACAAATTCCCTCTTTTTGCCAAAAAGTTGCCAGATTGTTTTTATTTATTTATAAACAGTCAAAAAAAAAAAACCACAATTGCAAAAAAATCACCACAATTGCCTACAGTATAAAACGGTACTTAAAATTTTCTACTTTCATACTTTGACTATCGCCAAATTTGGCTAAATATACTTAAATCATGATAGTCACTTGAGCAACATCACGAAATGCAGTGTTATTTATTTTTATTTATATTCTTAAATTGTGTGATGCTGCAGCAGTGTTTTTCTTTTTGTCTTTTTTCAATTTTGTGATGTCGCTCAGGTGGCGACGGTCCTTAAGTATATTTAGCCAAATTTGGCGAGATTCAAAATACGAAAGTAGAAAATCTGAAGTACCCTTTAATATTGTAGGCAATTGTGGCGATTTTTGGCGATTTTTTTTCTTTTTCTCAAATTTTGGCGATTCAAAAAACAGGGAATTTGCAACAGATCGTTCTTTTTCCAAAATATTTTTCGCAAAATGGCGAAGATTCGTCACCAGAAAAATCGCTGCTGCCAAGGTAGTAGTATGGTACGTAGTTTGCTACTGAAGACTGTTGGCCGTCTTTCGGATTACAAACAAATTTCTACGTCCCCGAAGCCAAATTCATCATGGTTGTCGGACTCGCGGGTTTTGCAAGAGCGAAGAAGAAGAGTTTTTGGAGTCGGATTTGCCGTTGCATCCGGCATCGGATTCTTCAGAGATCCGCTCTCATGTGGTGGTTTCTGCGTCCGGCAAGTGTCTCAAATCCAGCCGGCTGCCGGAAGTCTTCGATCAGATGCAAAAATGGAGTGAACTAGGTAATAACTAATAACTTAGCATACAAAAACATGATAGCTCGGTCTTTACGTTTTCGAATGATATTTTCTCCTTCGCGAAATCCCTGAGGGCATCAGCGCAGAGACGGATCCTTCTTGCTTCTTGCTGTTACAATAATCAGCATCTTGTTGTTGTGATAATCACCGTCTTGTTGTTGTGATGATCATCGTCTTTTCGTGATATTACGACTTGGACGCGGATTATTGTCTACTCTATTGCAGAGCCAAACTTCACATCTTGTGTTTGTGATGGCTGGATCACAGTGGCATGGCTATTGGGACAGGAGGAGGCTCTCAGTGAAGAGAAAGGAGGTATCGCAGAGCGAGAACGATGAGATCGGAGCAGGGACGGAGAAGAGCTCTCCGAGCATTGTTGCTCCCGACCTCGTGGATGTCTACGAGTTCATTTGCAGGCATGTTTTTTTGTCTTGTATTTGTTGGCTTTTTCTTCTTTTTTTCCCCGCAGATGATGCTTTCTTTCAAAATTTCTCGGTTCTCGCTCAAAAATGCGGGCACGGAGCTTCTTCTTTAGGCACTTTTGTCTATCTTTCCTTTCACTAAAGTGTGCATCTACTACAGCACTGAGGCCCCAACCCGTGACATAATTCAGATACAATTGTTTTCTCTTTTCTCTCCATTCTCATTTGGATCCCATTGTTGGGTTAAGTTTTTGCACGGCATCGTTGCCAACATGAATGTTGAAAATCAAGAACAGGAGCTGTGTACAACAACCTCAAATGAATTATGATTTTTTTCAATCTATGTGCGTGCCTCACACACTCCTCCATAGCAAACAATCCAGTAGCCCAGAAATTGCAAGCAGATTAGGGTGAGTGCATTTACTGCTGCTACTGCTGGCATGTGCTTTTTCTGCATGGCATCATGGCTTGATGAAATTGATATGTGAATCTGTGGTATGTTTTCATGAGGAGGAAGATGTCTTGAGTGGTTGTGGTTATTGGTCTTTCAAAAGAATAGTACTCATCCTTATTTGGAATCCTTATACACCATCGTTACCTTGTTGCTGTTGTCTCCTTTTTTCTTTAATTCATTTTTTTTCTGCCTAAAGTTTTATTTCTATCTGAAGATTCATATTGTAGATTGTTTGATGTATATGCAGTGGCCCTTTGCTTGCAAAGACAGGATTCACCAAGGAAAGTGTAGCACAAACAATTGATGCGTGGTGCGCACTAGGAGTGAAGCTTTCAAGAAAGCTGGGATTCAATGAGTTTGAGCTCTCACTGTCAGAAAAAGTCCGCATTTACCACTATTATGTACCAGTGTTCCTGTGGTGCAAACAGGAACTGGAACTCCATACTTTAAAGTATAAAGAGGGAGAGTTTGTTCGACCTCTGGTGGTATGTGACCAATATTGAACTGGACAATGATGATGATCCAGTCTATCTTTGTTTTTATGTTGAGCATTGATCTTCTTTAGCAATTTTTTTTATGTACTTATCATCACTTGTTTTTACAGCTTGTGGATTTTGCAAATGCACAATGTGCAATGGCAACTGGGCTGCCCGTGACTGCATGTGATGGTTTCTAAGGAGTATTTGGACTGTGCTGGGTGGTGGTGGGGACAGATAGGGATTAGTGCACCACAAGGGTGCGGCAAGACCACCATTGTCGATTCACTTGAGTATCTTTTCAACTCTCTTGGCAGGTTGGTACTAAATCACTTCAGTCACTTGCAGATCTCATGCCATTTCTCTCACTCCTTTTCAAAGAAAGCAGCATAACTTATGTGCTGAAAGCTACAATCCTCTTCTTGCCACATTCTTTTGGCTGTAAGCTGTGCACATACAATCTAATATCTGTGTTTTGGAAGTAGGCTTACAATGAGATGTCTGAGTTTAGTACTGTACTTGACAATAGCAGTGGTCTTGGCAGAAAGGATCTGTTCAGGGTGCAGGAGGCCCCAACCACTCCCCTCTATGTAGACCTCTCTCTATGCTTTAGACTGAGATGCTTGCTTGTAAGGGGGAAAGCTAAAATGAAATGAAGCTTGGCATCACAGCTTGTTGCATCTTGAATGAGGATACACTATTGGCTATTTTGATAAGCTACGACTCGATTGGTAGCCAGCATCATGACCAAGTCTTCCTCTTGCTTCTGGAAATGTGATAGAAAGTCAGGATGCAGATTTTGTGTAATGGTTTGCCCAAAATTTTGTACTGAGTATTGTATACTTATCTACACCCACCATTGGGAGCTGATGAAGACAATGGGTAGGCACAGCAGCTGGCCACTGCTAGTGGTGACAGAGGTAATGGTCTGACACCTTGTGAGCAACACTCTCATAAGGTTATGATTGTACTCATTGTCATGTTACCTTCAAAATGTTATTTTGGAAACTTCTCTGCAATCTCATAGGTATATGTACATGACATTCATCAAAAATCATGCTCTTAAAGTTCTTGTGGTTTCTCTCTTGTTCTTTTTTTCATTTCCCTTTCTTGTTTGAATCCTAGGTCTCCCCCTTGTAATTTTCTTTTGAGGTTGCCATCATCATGGGAGTCTTCACATCATATCTGGTCTTGTGGCAGAAACTCAATACATAGGTTAATGCATGACATTGACCTCTAGCCACTGCTGAGAGCTCTGATGATTTAGTGCTGATGTTGTGGTAGGGGGTTACTACCATATCAGTTGCTGTTGAAGGTCACTGAATATGTGTGTGACAGTCACTAATGTTCACACCACTCCACATATTGTTTCCTTTGTTTTTAGGATTCGATCTTCTTGTTTTCCTGCTGGCTGATATGTTGTTGGATCTAGCATCTCTATAAGGTTAACATTAGGTCGTCTCTTTACTCTATTCAGGTTGTCTTAAATCATAACTATGAAGACATTACTTATGAAGACATATATGTACATGACAGTCATGCAGCAGCAATCTCTATTGATGACTTTTATTTGACAGCTTCCAGTCAGGTATCCACTATCCACTTTGAACCCTGAGCCACAAATAGACCACAATTTCTAACTCTGGATAAAGAATGTTTTATTTGTAACTTCAAGTGAAAAGTGCTTTAAGTTGATGTGGTAGTGTTCGAGAATAATGACTGGTTGCGTCTTATGGGGTTTCTTGCAGGCAGAGCTGGCAGCTTTGAATTGCGACAACCATCTCTTGAAGGTAATGCTCTCACAGCTGAACCAAATCTTGCTGCACTTGGCTGATCTACAGGACTGAGGTTTCTTGGCAGCGGAAATTTGAAATAACTGCAGATGGGATACTCTTAAATGTGGCCAGATGCGAGGGAACGCAGGCAGCCATGATTTGCAGCTGGGAATTCAGACACTGAAGGCACTTTGCTCTCTCACATCTAGTGGTTTGCCTCCCTACCCATCTGATTCTATTTGCCTTCTTTGCAGTTTTGGCTTGCATCTTGTACTTCCCAGTGTCATATTCAATCCCACAACTGCCATTGAGATGAATACATCACTGTTCTTGAAGTGGGTAAATACTTATCTCCTCACTGTTCACCTTGCAGAAGCTGATTACTACATTATGTGTCTTGCAGGTATGACAGCAAAGCTCCCACACTATGACAAGGTAGGATATTTATGTTTGCATTGACAGCCTGTGCATTTGACTATTCTAGACAAAACTTTATTTCTCTGTGACTCCCAGGACAGGAGATCAAGAACCAAATCAATGGGGATGTGAGTTAATAGATAATGTGGACACTTGGATGTCATAGTCTGCAAATGCAGGATATGGTGATAGAGCAGATCCTTCAAAATGGGCTGAGGTGGAGGCGCCTCTGAAGGTATGAGTTGCTGCTTCCAAAATGCCCATCTGACACAGTAACTATGAATTTCATGCCTGTTTGCTTTGAACACTGGAAATTTCTGCGTACATGAGTTCTTAGACAAGGAGGTTCAAAGGTATGTGGATGATGGACAGGTAGTGCTTTTTGAAGGCTGGATGTTGGGTTTTGAACCAGAAGACGAGTGTACAGTTGCTGCTATTGATCCTCAGGTGAGCATTTGTTTTGCTGCCCTATCTGGAAGTATTTGAACACATAATTCTTGAGGTGTTCCATTTTCTGCCATGGCAATTCCAACAGCTGCACAACATTGTGTTCATCATTTCCAACTGCAAGTCAGCAAATTTGTACACTGCCAAGTTGCAGGTCAGGGGAACATGGCAGAGTCAATCAGAGTCCTTTGACTAATCCCTGTTTGAGCTTTACAAGATTTGCTGAAGGTATCCAAACTAAGATCTAATCCGTTGTGTGATGACTTGGGAAATTGTGATGGGATGGTGCAGCTTGTGGCAGTGAATAAGAATTTGGCGGCATATAATGATGCTTGGCACAAAATGATTGATTCGTGGATTATTATTCAAGTTGGGGATCCACATTGGGTCTACAAGTGGCGGCAGCAGGTTTGAAATCAAACCCACACTTTGTTCACATTCACAGAGAACCATCTCTTCTCTGTAAGATTAGCACTTCTGGCATCCTCATACAATTCCCTTTTGGCACAATTTCTGTCTCATGCTGTGTGATTGTTTGTTGATCAGGCAGAGGCAAGAATGCGTGCTGATGGTGGGTCAGGCATGACAGATGAACAGGTAAGGTGCACATCCTGTCTGCCAGGTGCAAAAATCAAAGACTAACCTGATGATGTTCCACATGGTCAAATTCACATGTCCACTTGCAATGATCATCATTCTTTGGCAAAACTGTGTGCACAATCAAAAGACAAACCTGATGTTCCATAAGCTCTCTAATTCACACATCCACTTCCAATGATGATTCTTTGGCAAAAATGCAGGCACATCTCCCTCTAATTGCAGGCTAATTTTGTCTGTCCAAATTCAGGTTGCAGATTTTGTGTCGACATACATGCCTGCCTACAAAGCCTATTTGCCAGCTCTGTATGAAAAGGGTCCACATGGGGCTAGCCCAGAACACACTCTCAGGCTGGACATTGATGAAGATCGAAGTCCAGTTGGGTAAAACAGGGACAACTCCCATAATTTCAGTGCCATATGAACTTGCTTTATGAACCAAGTGATGCACCTTTCATTTGAAAAAACATAACTGCTTCAAGCTATTGAATGCAATTCTCTTTCATGGTGCTTTTGATTTCTAGCTGGTTCTAGATGTGTTTTGAATTTGGTGCATCAGTATTGAACCTTGCATTATATTGAAGAACTGCTTGAGTAGACTGTTCTTTCCTGCCACACAAAACAGTTTCAAACCTTGAAGCTTGGGATAGCGTTAATCGGCTTAGGCCAGATTCACACCCACACCTGGTATGTGTGCCTCTACTGGTGTCTATTGCATTCAAAATGGTATTCCAGTTATTTCCTCATCCCCACCCATGAACATGAAAAACAGTGTAGACTGAGAACCAATTAAAGTTCACCACATTGGCCAACCCTGTCAATCAAAGGTAGTCATATTCTTTAAATATGGTTTCAGTTGATTAGTGTATCATGCATGTGCACACAGATGAGTGTTAACTTAGCTGTTGTTTGTGCAGAGAGGGGATAAAAGAGAAGTGAATCTCCCCTTTGCCTTTCTGTTTACAGATGTACCCATGTCAATGTATGATGTATCCATCTTCATGTAATGGTAACCAAATTTTTCTTGATGTACCAGGTACTTGGGTCAGTTTAGCAAGAATTAATGTGATGAGATGTGATTGCCACTTGGAATGGAGGACTAGGGTTTAAGACCAGATGGAACTTAGGTTGGCTGCAATTCAACATGATGCTTGTTGAATTAGAATCTGGATTTTCTGAGATTGGTTATCATCATTATGCATAATGACATTATACATACAATGAGACACTTAGATATGTAGTGTACACATTCATTTGTTTTCCTCTCTTTTTCCATTTTGATCATCCCTGGTTTGACTTGATAGTTTAATGTGAATTTTTTTTTGCTACATATGGAATGCCATTCAAGAGCATGAGGGCCAAGATTGTCAAACTTTTTTTGCACAACTGATCTCATTTCTAACAAGGGTGTTTTGTCAAATGGTCGAGGCTGGCAATGTTGGTTGGAGGGAGTTCATTGGCACAAGATGTGCAAAAGTTGATCAGTTCATGACATTTTGGTTACTACCTTTCCCATAGGTGACTAACTTGATGATGAAAGAAGGTTAGGTTGAGGAGATTCATCTTAAGACAATTAGTTTGAAAGCGTTGTCCATGTTCCCAAGATCATTGGATGATGTGGTGGAGTAGGCTTGTGGTGGCAATTGCACAGTTAGATGGTGTAAATGGGTCATGTGCCAACTATTCAAAACCTACATCATTAGTTCAAGAGGCAACATTGTGCCCACTTCAATTTTGTGGTAAAAATCTTGATGTTGTATGTAATAGAAACAATTATTAATGTGGAGATCATTTCATCATCCATCAAGATAATTGAAGTTTGATTTATTGTAAGAAGTTGAATTTGGAAAAGTAATGTTCTTGCAAAGTAATGGTGATTGGGTGACTAGAATGAAAAAACATGGATGGTTGTAGAGGCAATCCCCTTGAGGGTGGTGACATGGTTGAATGTGTGCATTGCAATGTTGAAGGGGTGCCTTTGAAGAATATTTGTGAGAGCATTAAATATCAATGATTCTGGATTCCTAAAGTGATTGATGACAAAGGCTTTGGAGATCACCTTTTTACAACATTCCAAAAGCTTAAACTTAGAGGAATTATGTAGAGTCATTCAAGACATGTTACCAATCAAAAAGTGGGGTAAATTGGGGTATTAGACAAGCAAAGATAGCTTTGAGTGTTCATCATATAGGAGTTTCTACAACAAGTCGCTGCAACACTAGGACTATCTTTGGATACCACTATGCCGGCGGTGTAAGCGTAGGCAAATGTGGCATTAACAATGTGACATTACACCAAAAATATGAATTTATCACCACCTATGACTACATTTGTAGTTGTATATGACACACATCATTACATGACTCCATAGTCAATAAGGATCCATTGTTTTTACCATAACATATATGACAACAACAACAACAACATGGTTGATGACATGGCTAGATTCCCTCCAAAAAATAAAATTATAAAAATATTCAAGTTCAATGACAAGTGTGCCTATGTCAATTTGTTTGAATTAGATAGATAGACCTGATTATAGGACAAATCCATTGCTGATTCTTTACATTCATTTTGTAAAAAAAAAATCAACAATCTTACCACATTGATGTCCTTTTTCTTTTTCCCCATTTTTGGGAGATTTATTTATTTATTTATTTATTTGCAAATTTCCAACAAAATATTGAAGTTAGTAAAATTCACACTACCAAAATAATTCCCAAAAATTCCACATTTAAAAAACTACAAAAAATCTTGGAAAAAAATGTTGATTGACATGATCATATACCTCATAGTCAAAAATACGAATTTTATTCAATTGTAGTTGTGTGGGTCACAAGTGTCCATTTTGACTTCATTGGAGGGAATTGAACCTCTCACCTCTTTAGTCATTGGTTGCCTGCACACACATCAGTTCCTTGATCATCCAAACACCATTTTAAAACTTGTGACAAATAATGTGATTGTGCATGAATATAAACATGTATATTTCAATTTTCCGCACTTTTATAAAATTAATTTTTTAAAAATGTCATTAATATATGCATTTTATGTCGTTATGATATTAATGACATTATGTTATGGAATTTTATTATTTTAGTTTCATTATGAAATTAAATTTATTTTAAACATGTGGGCCATAAATTCAGATACAATAATGTTGATGGTTTAATTCAAAAATTTTAATTATATTTATTTCAAAATTTTATCACAATCTTGTTAATCATAAATGGAATGATGTAATAATGTGTTAAAATATCTTTTGAACATTTGTTTGATTTGATAATTAGTGAAAGTGGGTCAATATAACATTTAGTCAAGTTATACAAATGTTTTTTAGATATTTTAGCACACTTGGAATCTCTAGTCATTCTTTGTTCATTTTGTGAAGTTAAACTTTCACATTTTTATTTAATTTATTTATGTTAAATGATGTCAATAAAATAATTTCAAACTACTTAGTCATGTGGTCCCAATGATGATTTAGGGAGGTTGATTATGCACAACAAAATCACGCATGATTAGATTTGGAACATAGTCACAATATGTTCTAGTTTTGGATGTTAGGCTTTGGTATAATGTGATGTCACAATGCTTATGGACTTGTGACATATAGATTGTATGTTTTTCTCCATTTTTTATATTTTGAAGTTTCAATAGCTAATCATTACTTATATTTATGAAATAATTGTTTATTTTTTCAATTCTTTACGTCTATTCCTTCATTAGATTTCTTCCTTTTCTAAAACTTGTATCTCATCCATGCCTCTTCCAATCATTGTAGCATATGATAAGTTGATGATGTTTGGATTTTGGTGCATGTGAGTGTTAAGAGAGTTAGGTTACTAATAGTTTACTATGTAGATATTAGCTATATATTAGCTATGTAGATATTTATTAATTTACAAGCTACTAGTTTTTAGCTTGAAAATATTTGGTTTCTTGTTTTTATTTTTAAACTCATTCTTCTGTTGACATAGTTGTTTTGATTCTTGTTTAAAACTTTTATTCCATGTTCTTGATTTATAATTTTTTAATTTTATTTTGTGAATAATTTGCATGTTTCTAAATGCATGAAAATATTTTGCTATGTTTTAGCAACGGATTCATGTTCTAAAACACAAGAAATACATGTTAGTATCATGGTTAGAATAGGTACATAATTAGAGGTTTGTAGTAGGAATCAAAGTTACATTATACCATTTGGTGTAATTCTTGTCCTATTGTTGATATTGTTGTTTTTGTCAAAAAATAATGAATTTTAGTGCATGGTTATTTTGATTTTGCAGGTTCTTGATTGATTAGTTTTTTCAAGATCAAAATAAAAATGGGGTAACTAGTGCAAACTTTTGAATCTAAAAGAAGCTTTGCATTGGGACTTGTGTAAAAAGGTTGAACATGTTTCAAATTGTTATTAGAAGTTTGTAAAGATAGTTAGACTAAATGACAAAAAAGGAGAGAAATCCACTAGATCAACATTAGAGATTTTTTGCCATAGGTGTGAAGAGCATTCAAATATAACGCTAGTTAGTGTCTAAGAAATGGAATAATGAATGCTTTAAACCAAGGAACAACCTCCAAAACATAAGACTTCTTTAACAAAAATGGTGATTGTAGGGAAAGCTTAAACTATGGAAATGATAGTGCACTATAATTCCTAAGATCTTTTATTTAACAAGGAGGAAGATCTAGTGATGGTCACATGTTCAAAGGAAAAACATGATCAAGAGTATACACCATTGATTTCAAAGCAATAAGTGTTAAGGAACGCAACAAAGGATTTGCAAACTCCAGGGCATTCAAATTTGTGTGTTCTAATATCTAATCAACACATGTTTATAGTGGAAACATCAAGATCCATGCAAACATAGGCTATGCATGAACTTGCTTGGCAATCAATAACATTTCAATATTACCAACCATACATGTGGTTTACCATGAACAATGGTGACGTTATTTATGAAAAACCTATAATGGTGACCCAAGTTCAAGAAATACAACTTACATGGGAGAGCTAGAACAAGTCTAGTAGGTGCCATTAATGCATCATCAACAAGTGTCAATAATATTGGACCACCAACAATTTTAGGCAATCCAAAAATAATTGCCACAATGAGTACCACATTCCCATGACTCTACCAAGTTCCTAGAGTTCAACATCAAGTACATTCATATGTACCTAGTTTAGTTGTTATTACACACACATCAAATGACATCATTGATGCCCCATCAAAGACAACTAGTGCTATTTCATCACAATGACAACATGTCACATGAACCTACAAAACATAAATCATACATTTGTAAGTAATGTAGATGATTTGAATAGCACTCTAAGTAGGTCCTTTACTTTAAACATGCATTTTAAGGATGTAATTTGATTTACGAATGGTGTGATGTTAAGGGGGTTAGGTTACTAAAGTTTAATATGTAGGTACCAATTATATATTGGTTAGTTTATTGGTTACTAATTTTGAACTTGAAAAAAAATAGTTTTTATTTTGAAATTCATTCAAGATTACATTGAGACATTTGTTTTGAATCTTGTTTAATTTTTTTGATTTTGGGTTCTTGATTGGGAGCTTTTTAATTTTATTTTGTGAATAATGTGGATGTTGATGAATTCATGAAAATATTTTGTTAGACATCATTTTAACAATGAATTTATGTTATGGAACACAATCCAAATACATGTTAATATATATTTTCATGGTAAGAACAAGTAAACAATTTAAGATTTGTTTAGGAATCAAAATTACATTACATCAACAAACATTAATGGTACATTTCATGATATCTTACAAATGAAAGTTTCCCACAACAAAAAATTAAGAAACATCATTTGTCAAGTAAAATAAATTATAAATAAGTTTGAGCCTTCATTTTTATATTAGGAGTGATTTGCTAGAGAACATGTGTTGATCAAAGAACATATTGAGGTTCCTTGTACAATCATACATTATCCTAACTTAATGGGATCTTCAACATGAAATCAAATAAGTGTTTAATTGACAAACCAAGTGATGTTTAATTCATTGTCAAATTCTTTGACATGACTATGATTGAAAGACATTTAAAATCTTAGTGATTGGAAATATGCCATTGTTTGTACATCACATTGAAAGTTGGTTGTGCCATATTTGGGAACAAGTCATCTTCTATTTCAAGAATGGTTTCAAAATTATGGAGGATGCAGGCATCTTGAACATTGATAATCCATCCTAAAAAGAGTCATTCAATTGTAAATATATTTTTCAATATTGCAAAAGGTCGTGAATCACAATATTGCAATTTGTAATAAACATTGGGTTAGGAGAATCAATGAGTATGGACATTTTCAAAGCAATCATTTAGTAGCTAGATACTTTCAAAAATTTGAACAACTTCAAAGATGAAAGAGCCGTTTTGATGACATTCATGTTGATCTTCCACTTGATGAATAACAAACACAAGATCCAAGTCCAATAGGGAATAAAAAATGGAGAGTGCAATGAGAAATGAATGAAATGAGTGCAATTAGCATTCTAAGCTACCTCATAATTTAAATTGGTAAGGGATGGGGCATCATTGGTAAAAAAAAGGAAAAAAACCATGTTGATTGTTTTTTTCACATTTTTTGCTTGAATGGCTACTGTTACATTGCCACCCAAGAATGCATTCATTTGGTGTATACTTTCGTGAATGACATACTACTTGATGCAAGACACAAGACTTATGTAATCACACATGTGGAATAATTTTGACACACTCCCAAGTCCCGGGTTGAACCCACTTGAGGGTCCAACTATGTTGAGTTGCGAAAAGTTGGGACTTGAGGGGCGCTCCCGACTTCCAGCACTAAAAGGGGGGTAGAGGGGCGTGCTAGAAGTCCCAGGATTAGACTAGGAAAATGGACTAGAAGATCAAGCTTGAATCTGCAACCAAAACCAATCACAAGAGGGTTAATTCACATTCGGAAACACCCTTAGGTGTTGGGACAAGCCACAGACACTTTTACACACAAGACTCATCACGGCCTGGACTCGGGGGAAGCCACCACCTTCCCCCATATAGTATACTCTGCAGCTCTCCACCGAGGCTACATCCAAATGGCTCTTTTTCCCGAGACTCCCAAGTTGGAGTCCCGAAACTGTCCCGGGTTAGAGTCCCGAGACTTTGGACGGCCATATCTCCTCGCCTTGAACTCGGATTGGGACGAGGTCTGAACCAAAGTTGTAGCTCTCGTCGAGAGCTTTCCAACGCCATGTCACACTCCTTGAGGCGACGTCGGGAAGAGGTCGATTCCCGACTTTTAGTGGTTTGGAGTCAAACTGGCAGTTTGACTCCTAGCCCTTCTTTTGCCCATAACTTGGGCTGGAGATGTCCAAATGGGCAATGTGAGGCCATTTTGGACATTTACGCTTCAAGAGATTTCCATTGATATAAAGAACGCACCAAGGCGAGGAGATTTGACCCCTCAAATCATCTTTTGAATTTTTGGGAGTCCCAGAGGACTCCATTTTCCCACTTTTGGGAATGTGAGTTGCATTCTCACACTTAGCCCCAAAGTGGGGTTGCGACAAATTTAGTGAACTTGAAGAGCGACTAAGATTAATTATATCAACAAGTGATTATAATTATATTTTGTATAGACTATCCACACATATGTTGATGTTCACACATAAGATTCAAGACTTAATCTAGCTCAGACAAATATAATGTAAAGAGATGACAATTGAAATGCATGATACTTCTTATGTTAATGAAAATGCATGATTGAATGTTTAGATTACGTCAAATTTATACATGCAATAGTTAGTAAATATATCTTCACACAAGAAATTTTTTAAATGATGATTTTTTTTTTTGATTGGCTATAAAATGAGGTATTGTATAGGGGGAATGAGTTGAAAGCAAAAACATCCATAATGTTAGAGTAGATCATGACTAGATTTAATAATTAGATTTAATAATTAGATTTAATAATTACTTTCATGACTACTTTTTTGAGGTTGTGTGCACCACATATAAATATGTTGTGAGGTCTCTTAATGTAAATATTCACATAGTGAATTTATTCTTCCATAATGCTGTGTTTAAATTCCTTTCATGCTTAGGGAATGGGCAACAATGATGACAATTCAATAGATGAATGATCACCCAAAAAACCTTGGTTGTTATTTTTGATATCAAGGAATTGAATTTCACAATTTAAGATTATTATGAAAGTTACCCACAATTTATCAACCCATTTTTTTAACTTGTTAATGAAAGGTCCTTTTCAGGTCTCGAAAGGTCTTCAGCCAAATGTTTGAAGCCCTTGGTGAAAAATCTATAATAAGGAACTTGACTAGATAGGCCCAAGCCAAAGTGACAAACCCTAGACTTGAATGCCAAAAAAATTTTTAAATGTCGGCCAAGTTGGCAAAGAACATTCTAACTTTAGGTCAAATGTCCTAGGCCAATGGTGAAGGTCCCATGAAATCTTTCAAACAAATGTCCTACAAGCCAAAAGCTTTGGAAACATCATAAGCCAAAAGTTCTACAAACATTCTTCCCAAATTAAAATATTTCTGGGCATTTTGGCCTAGCATTGGAATCTTCCTTGGCATTGAATTCAAAATCTTTGTGAAATCTAGGTCTTAGGTTGATCACTTTGGCTTGACCCCAAAGTCAATAAACCTTTAAGTCCATGTATGCCTTAAGACATAATGTTTGGGCTTCAAAATATGAGGCATGGTTTTTGCGCTTAAAGCATTAAATTTATCAAGATCATAGATTATTTTGGTTTAGGGTTCAAATCTTTCTTGAATTTTGCTCTAGGGAGGGAAAAAACTTAGCACTTTGGCCCAATGTTTTGATTTTTTTTTTTTTTTTTTTTTTTTCATTTTTTATAATTTTAAATTTTTTTTTTATTTTTTTTAAAATAAAAAAAAATAAATTTTTTTATTTTTTAATTAAAATTTTTTAAAATAATATAAATTATTTTTTTTTTATTAAAATTAA
>Ga0116227_10004859_pt1 | contig 28848 bp, 31 predicted proteins | sample S1TSphgellanicum_FD_89693 | JGI IMG/M metagenome (GOLD analysis project Ga0116227, IMG submission 89693) | Host-associated microbial communities from peat moss isolated from Minnesota, USA - S1T2_Fb - Sphagnum magellanicum MG | ecosystem: Host-associated > Plants > Peat moss > Unclassified...
AAAGCTTGGCACAGTGCACCCTGATGTCCACAATGATCAGGAACGTCTTCAACAGCTACTCAAGGATGTGGGTCGCACTTACATACACAAGACCCGAAAGCTTGAGGAATTGCTCTTGAGTGCGAGGAATGAGAATCACAGATTGAAGTGAGGATGGAAATTTCAGAACTTTTCTATCTCCACCCCCTCACTTCATAATTCTTTCCATGACATCTGCATCTTCATAGTCCATCACTAGCTCCACATATTGAATCTAATATTTATGCGATCTGTTAAACACCCCTCTAATCTGGGACACAGACAAGTTCCATTCTCCTTGGCTAGATCACAATGTTCCATAATGTGCAGCCTCAAACTAAACCATATTAATGCAGTCGGAAGCATTCTTTGATGGTGAAGGTTATGAAAATATGATAATAGGCTTTGCAAAAGTTGAAAATACATACTTGTACATTTTAGGGCTATACTTCATATATACAAGTAGGAAAAAAATCAATATTTCATTTACTTGAAACCCATTTTATAACAAAATGTTTTTTTCTTGTTAGATTTACTTAAAAGACAATCTGAAAATCATTGATATCATTTGCAACTTTTTTCTCATGATTTCAGATTGCATTTCTTCCTTGCAAATTTTTTTTCATGATTGGAACCAGATTTTTTTTGTCCTTTCTTGCAAAATGTCTTCCTGATTTCCAAATCATGTTTCGCCCTTCCAAAAATTTTGTGACGATTTTCCAAACTATCTTGAACTTTCTTACAAAACTATTTCATGCAACATTTGCAAACAAGCTACCATACCCAAAAAATGGATCTATCTATGACTACATTTATGATTTCTCAAAATCTTGTCTTTTCTTCCAGCTGCACAAACCTTGAAAATGCAATTTTACCCCCAGAGAAGGTGCAACTTTTTATTTCTCTTTGAAGGACCTAGCAGAATGGATAGTGATTAGCAAATGTTTGAAACCTGATTATTCAACTCTCAGAAAAAACTTGTACAAGTTTGCAATGCGTTGCGAGAGGATCACTGCATCCAAATTCAAACTTACTCTCAAAACTTTCTAGCATGCAGTTAGTTTTTCATGCATAATTGTCAGAGAGGTCATGGATGCACTAACATCTGAACTTAGCTAGGTACATCTGGACTAAATTCTCTAGAGATACTAACTTCTTCATATGCAGGTAAAGCTGATTAGAAATATTCATGAACCACCCAAGTACTACAATCTGATAGTTACACAAACCATAGACACATATATATTTGTTTTATTCCATTTGCAACAAAGAATTTGGGAAGTTGAGTGATTTTTCTGAACTCTGTTAGGTTGTTGGGGTTGATCAGCTGGTGGGGGGAGCTGGAGGACATGCAGCTGCAGGCCACAATGGAAGGAGAAATCTCCTTGGTTGCCAAGGACGATTTAACACAAGAAGAAGAAGAAGAAGAAGAAGAAGAAGAAAAAGAAGATCAAACTTGACAGTATTTTGCCTTGATCTGCACTCAGCTTTCAATGATGCTCAAGAGCACAGTGATGAGATCTAATTATAGTGGGAATAATATGTACTGTGCAGCAGCTGGTTGAATTTGAGCTTACAAGAGCAAAGAAGCTGCACAAGACGCGAGAACGGCAAGCAACAGCGGTGCGATACAGTGCAAAGCTGTAGAGCCGGGACTAGCAGCTGATGCTGATGCTGGTGCCTTAGCTGGAGCAGGTCCCGGTGAGGTGCTGGGCACTTTGCCTTCACCAGATGGGGAAATAGCAGTAGTGGGAGAAGAACTGGGAATGCTGCCCACGGGAGCGGGAGGAGGGGCCAGAGCGTGGACAACCGGCGGAGGAGCGGCAGGAGAAACTACGGGACTAGCTGCAGGAGAGACTGAAGGAGTGGTAGTAGCTGGTTCCGGAGCAGCAGCTGGAGGAGTTGTGGGAGGAGTGGTGGAAGCGGGAGGGACGGCAACCGGAGCTGGAGAAGCTGCTGGAGGAGTTGTGGGTGGAGGAGTGGTAGCGGGAGGAGGAGAAGCAGGTGGAGGGATTACAACTGGAGGAGGCGAAGAACGAGGTGGAGGAGTACTGGCGGGAGGCGGAGATGAAGCTGCAGCTGGAGGAGGGCTCGAAGAAGCTGGAGGAGTGGCACTTCCACCAGTAGCTACGACCTTCAACTGCATGCCCAATTGACAGTGACCGAGAATCCCACAGATGAAGTAGGAAGTCCCTTGTGGAACGGTAATACGATCGTTTCCGGAGGTGTAGGTGGCAAGCGGAGAGGTGATGGTGCATTGGCTGAAATCTGCTTCATTAGCGAGCTGAAGCAAGTTATGAAAACCCTGTTCATAAGTGAAAACTGCACATACAGAATATATGACCCATCAGCGCCTCCGATCAGCTCTAATTTCTCGTCGGAGAAAGCTACCTTGAAAACATTCCTCGTCAGTCCTCACTAGGATCTCATGGGTGGCAAGATTCTAATGTAGCTAGTATCGGCTGTAGTGCATGAGAGAGATCTCTACTGTAACTAACTATTGCATGGCATCGGGGATCATATGAGCAGCTGCGACGTAGTACTGGAGTCTAGCTGCAACTGCGTGCTGCATGATTGGCATGAGCTGAACAAAAGTTCTCTACAAAAATGCAGGAGGCCGCATGCATGAGATTATAACTGACTAGATCAAGCCAGCGCCACTGGAGACTGCAGCAGCAGAAGATGTTTACTTACCTAGCACATCGCCAACTTTGAAGGTAATGTTTGCTGCCCACACATCGTTATACCAAGTGAGAGGATTGGCAGCAGTTGGAGGAGGAAAATTCCATTGGTTAGAACCGCCGACTGTATACACTGTAGCTCCAACTCCCGGCAACTGGATCACAGCTAGAAACATGAATCCCACCAGTAATACTACCAGTACTACCGCCGGTTGCTGCACACTGGAAGACGAAGAAGCTGCTACCGCCATACTTCTTGATCTCAGAAACTGCTACAGTAGTACCCTGGCAGGCTGCAATACTCCTCCTCCTCCTCCTCCTCCTCCTCCTCCTCCCACTACTACTACGAGCTTGATCTGCCTGCCTGCCGCGCAGCCACCCACCCACCACCCACTGATCAAGTTCAAGCTTAAACCAGTTCTGATCCTGCAGTCCCCCCTCTATCTAGCTAAGGCGCTGATGACCACGACAAGAAGAACTCAAGCTCACCACTTGTTCCACAGCACTAGAGCTTGACAATGCAATCCCAAGCACTTCTTAAGAGCACTGTGAGATGGATCCACCAGTTGTGGATTGAAAGCCTCTATCTTTCTTTCTTTCTTTCTTTCTTTCTTTGTAGCGGGGTGCAAGATGTAATAGAACTAACTGCTTGTTTGTTTGTTTGTGTAGGAAAATTGGGGTTGTCAACTGGTGGCAGAGTGTAAAGGAGAGATGTGCAAGCTGGATTCTTTTGGCGAAGCTGCTTGCATTGTGTTATATATAGTAGTCTTCTAATTACAGCCGTTGCCTAGCGACAGACAACCTGTAAAACACATCTTCAAACTGGAAGCTGCTCATCTTTGAAGCTCAGCTCTGGCCCGCTTTACACTACAAGCAAGTTTTAACAAATGCCTAAAGACATGTGTCCCATTTTACTAGAGTAAATTGGAGGACATGTTAAAGGCTGAAATTTTTCCTTGGCATTTCAAAAAATTGTAAGGAGGCCTGCTTATGTGGGCCTTTTTGTTTTTTGAATTTTGAAACTTCAGTTTTTGAAAAAATTAAAAATTAAAAAAAATCATGTTATTCATTGAGTATCTCAAGGAAAAAAAATTTAATAAAATCAACACAAGTCTTTACATTTCATAAAATTCAAAGTGACATTGTAAGTAAGCTTGTGGTCTCGAGCTTTATCCTACACATTTCACATGGACAAGTTGACAAAATTTTTGCCTTTCACACAAAAAAATATGATAATCAAAGCACATTGGATTAACACAATTTTTTTTCAATTTTTTTTTTAAAAAAAATTGAACTTCTTGTAAATTAATAAAGACTAAGAATTCTTCAATTTTTCATCTTGTGCCACACTTTAATAAACGTTGCCCTCCAATTTGTGTTCTCTCTGACTTTATTCTACATAATGACACTCACATCCAAGCTTTTAAAAAGTTTGCAAGCAATTTTGAATAACATTTTGTTTTGAAAACTCCCTTTCATAAATTGTATCAATTTTTTTTGTCTTAAATTCCACTACTCCAATGCTACCATGGTAAGTAAAACCTACAATCCTTACTTTTCTTGGGTTGCTTCTAAATTGTTATAAATATTCAACCATTATTAGACTAAATCACCCACCTTGAAATCGCTCTAGCCTCTAACATAAGGGGTCTCACTAAAATAAATAAAAAGTGAAAAGCACCTACTTACTACCTACCAACATAGGCACTAGTTTCACCCTAAACCCTAATTTTTTATTACATTTTTTTTTTCTGATGGGCTACTTTCTTCTTTGCTTTTCCATGTGATGGGCCTTTTTTTTCTTTTTCCTTGTTGCATTTCTTTGGACTGGCAAATGCATACTATAGTACCTTTTCAAGTTCGGCATCCAACTGCCGAATAATTATTTTATTTGAAAATTTGACTTCAGTGTTTTTTTTTTTAAGAAATTAATTTTTGGCAAAGCTTTATTTAAATTTTTTTAATGTTTTATAACAGCCTAAAATTGCTTTAAATACATGCAATAATATAACATACTAAAACCTTAAAATTAGCCTGCAACAAACCTTTTTAAATCCTATGAAATTTTGGCATCAATAAACAATAGTTTTTTAAATTCTCAGCAGGAAGGGGACCTTAATTTTTCTAAAATTTTGACATTTTAAAAAATAATATAATTTTTTTTTCCGAACCTGAAAAGGATGTACTACCTTTTTCTTTTTCTTTTCTTTTTTTTTCTTTTTTTTTTTTTTTAAAGTGTTTCAAATTGTTTGTGATGGGTTGTTTCGAAGCATTGGTGGCGGAAGAGACTTTTCGAGGAAAAACATATGGTACAAATATAGTGCGTTAGATCCAGAATTCTCGTGGCTGATCCGAAGAAGCAGCAGCCTTAACCGAACCGATTCTTGAGTATCGGAGTTGAAAAACAAAGATTTCCCAGTTTGGGTTGTGATAAAGAATCCCTGGCAACTGATATAGATTTTTAAAAAGTACTAATTTTAGCTTGGACTTGATTGAGAAATCACGCGTGAATCGAATCGGCCGGGGAAGCTTCTTCTTGGCTTGGTGCAATTGGAGCTGGAGCAGATGGGAGGCGAAGAAGAAGACTGATGACTCGCGACAAAAATCAATAATGATGGCATGATTAGCACTGCGTTTTGCACGCTGGAAAAAAAAAGAGGCAAAAGAAAACGCGGATGGCTACAATCACGATCATTTGACTCCCTTCTAAATTAGTTCATTCCTTCTTTTGATTTTTTTTATTTTGATTTTTGATCTGGTTGCAGCTCCCAGGTTGCTTGCTTCCCCTCTGCTTCTCTTTCAGTCTAAACCCTAAACCCTGGTCCAATCCCACAAATGGATTTGGATAGCTCACACTTTTGTTCCTGCAACCATATTGCTGGACCCACAGTTCAATACCTGCTGTTCTCTTAATTGGACTCCTTTTCTGCATGCAGGCAAGTTACATCAAATGCCAAATACCCAAGTTCAAACATCTGAGTTTGAAGATCAAACTCCAAAGACCCAAGTTCAAAAGATCAAACTCCAAAGATCCAAGTTCAAAGATCAAACTCCAAACACCCAAGTTCATAGATCCAAGCTCTGGTTTTGCACCACCTCTGAAAGTATCCCAAACACTGGAAAACAGTGAGTGCAATACTTTGTCTATCAGGACTTTTTCTGTAATCTGTCCTTGTTTTCACAACACAGACAAAATCAAAAACAGAAATAGTTCAATTACTCTTCAGCTTCCATGATTCTTCTATATAAAATTTACAATGGAGAGAGAATGAGTGTGTGTTCAACAAGCTGGTGCACTCTCTGTGATGCTGTACTACAAGCACGAGAACCTAGTATGATCGAAGTTAATTGAGATGACAGATATCTATGAAATTTGCACAGAAATTAATCTCCACGACCACAGTTTGAACAATTTGAAGGTAGCCTGCCACTGTCAAGTGCAGTCATAACCTTTTGAGAGTTGTTCTCACAAAGTGTCCAACCATCATCACCTTCTTCATCACATATAGCAGTGATGAGCTGCCATGACTACCCACTTGACTTCATGAGCTCCTGATGTGGGTTTAGATAAGTATATAGTAATCATTTTGTATCTGGTGTACATACCTGGCATCTTGCTTCTGATTGAATGTTAAATCTCTCAAGTACAGTATAAATTTCAATCATCTGCAGATGGTCTCGACCATCTACTCCAAATGTACTCACATTGTTATTCACTTCAATCCAGGTGGCCCAGCTGGTTTCTCCCACACCCTTGGCATTCACTCCCATTGAAAATAGAGACTGGGATCCAAGTTGCCAGTACCAGCTGAAATTTGAAAGCAGCATGCAGGCCTGCTGCATTGCTGCAAGTTTGCTTCAAGAACTCTGTCTTCTGATGTGTTATCCCATTTCCACATTACCATGAATTATGCACCAAGGAAGCAAAGCCCATCCACACAGGTTCATGCATTGGGTTCACAATGCCTATGCTCCCATATTTAGCATACATGGCAACAAGGTTACTATGCCCCATCAATCACACCAAATTTGCAACCATTTGAATGATCTGCACATGGACAGCCCCGTTAGTGCCTCTGTAGAACACATCTATTAAATTGCAGAGAAAATCTCCACAACAATTTGAAGATAGCAGACAATGAGTGCAGTCATAACCTTATGAGACTCACTGAGACTCACTCACAAAGTGTCAGACCATCACCTTCTTCATCACATATAGCAGTGACAAGCTCCCATGGTGCCCCACTGACTTCATCAACTCCCAACGCTAGGTGAAGATCAGTATATAATAAATCCACCCAAAATCTGGGCAACCCACAATTTCTGCATCCTAAGTTTCTGTCACATTTCCAGGAGCAACAGGAAGAGACTCACTCATGATCAAAACAGCATCAATAGTTACCTCATTCAAGCTGCAAGAAGCTAGTCCCCACAAAAAATACACATATCAGACACTCCTAACCACATTAAAGGATGATCTAGGGCATCTTTGATCTAACATCTCTCTGAGCATCCTTCCAACTCCTGCTGCACGCGGCACACATGTCAATGAAGCTATAGTTCCACCACAAAAACACACATGTATCAGAGGCACAAACCACATTATTGTAATGATGATCTGCCCCATAAGCACACCTGCACCACACCTGCATTTTCTTTAAAGTGCCACCACTATTTCACATGTCCAGCAATACACAAAAGAGCATATGATTTGAAAGGCCTATTTCTTGTTGAACATGTTCCTTCTGCCTGAGCATAAAATCCTCCATGCTTGCTCCTTCATTTGGCATTCATGTCAATCATGATACTCCCCCTCCCGACAACAAAAAATATGTCTCGCCTGCTGCAACAGCTCCTTGTTTTGTCAGGACACATGTGGCGTTGTTGAATTTCTCCTGACAAAAGGAGCTATGGCATTTTTTTTTCTCTGATGTGTGACCTCCAATGCAGAGCCAACTTTTCTTTGCTTCCTCTTCTCTCCCATTAGGATTTTTTCTTCTGTCAGTCATCAGCTGTAGTGCCTCCCTCCTGTTGTGGTCTTCTTCTTCTTCTTCTTGAAATCTGGATACCTTAGCATTCGTTCTCACCTATGACTAGAAATCCAATTCCTAGCCGATGATAAGCTGTGCATTTCTGGAATCCGCTACACAGAAATTCTGATAGATGATGGCATGGAGAAACAGACCAGAACAAGAGATGGAAAGGTTCAGAAGATGATGTCGTAAACCTCCTGCGAGAATGGCATTGAAACCTAAGCACATCCCTTACGCATCCAGGCAGGATCCCGACGCACTCCCACGGAAACCTAATTTACAGAAATTGTGATTGTTGCCTAAAGCTTTTCTGTCTCCTTCCTTGTCTTCTGTCTGAGAGAGCAATCGAGGCGACGACGTCGACGAGCTAGCATGGAGAGATCACGGCCGAAGGGCACAGACGGATCAGACTATGCCTACCGCATGACTATCGATAACAGTAAGTATTGCTGTTGTTCTTCTTCTTCTTCTTCTTCTTCTTCTTCTTCTTGCTCTTGTTCTTGTTGTCGTTCACCATCTCTCGGTTCCCTCTGTTTTTCTCTGAGCTGCAACGGATGTGGAAATTGGAATCCAGTGTGGGCAATTGGTCAGGGTTCTGATATGGAAGCGTTATCGCAGGGTACAAGAGAGCAGCAGAGGGCAGGGTCCGCTTCCGCAAGTTCATATCAGCTCAGGTACAGACATAGACGCACAGAGAGACAGAGAGAGATCTGTGCTGTGCAATTGGCGGTCGCTGGTTCTGCTTTCTTCAAGAGAAACCTTAAGCCCTTTCTTCTCCTTCTTCTTCTTCTTCTTCTTCTTCGAGCATCTCAGGTGCAGGGAGATCTTCAGTGTATCTGTGTGTTATTTTGGTGTGCTTTTTTTGCTTTAAAGAGATGATTGTGGTTGGTGGCAGGCGCTGCTACAATTGCTGAAAGCAACTTGGGCATGTTTGGCAGCACTGAACAGTGAGCAGCCTAGTATGAGTTTGGTGGCATCTTGCGGGTTTGGAGGTGCTGCTGTTGTGGTTGGAACATTTGGTAATTGTGTTTTGGAAAAAAATTCTTATCTCTTTGTGTTGTTGTTGCATTTTTCCCCTTTTTTTTTCTTTGCATGCAATAAACATGCTGGTTATGGTGATGCTTGCTGGAGCACAACAAGATGATCTTCTGTTGCCGCAGCAACTCATCACCATTCCATAACCAGCAAGGAACCACATAGATAATTGCCTTCTTTCCATGCTAGGGAAATTACTCTCAGCTCTTCAAATCAGAACAAAGATACTGAAGCACGATCACATCGCAATATCATCAGAAGAAGATACGATCATGTAGCAATATCATCAGAAGAATTCTCACCACACCATAGAAGTGATAGTAATGTCAGTGGATTTTTCATCAACTGGGAGTACTGGAGAGAAGAAGATCGATCAAATGGTAATTGTTTTTGGAAGCTTTTGTGATGGAGGACAGCAATGAAAGGAAGTGCTTCAAAATTGCTGAGAGCCTACATCTTCTTCACTGCCATAGCCATAATACTATCTCTCGTGCCTCTCATGTCAGGTCAAGATGCTGGAAAGGTAAATGCCATTTGTCAGACACTCTGTATATCATCAGCTTTGGATCAAAAACTAGAGACTTCTTTTCTCAATTCTGGATGCAATCTCGTGTGATGTTTTGTACTGAGTCAGAAGTAACAGCATATTCCACTGCTTTGTAGAAGCTTTTCTTTAAGTGTGGATTGATGACTGACAAAATCTCCTCTCTTTGGAATAGGGTTTATTAGGTCAGAGTGAAATCTTTCCTAACATGTTTGAAGTGCCACCTTTCGCTTTTGTAGCAAGGTAGGTGTGAATATAAAGCTTGTCAATTCACATGCCTCTATTTTTGTGACAGTGGAAGGACAGCATGGAGTACTTTCAAGTTACAGGTGACTACCAGAGAGTGGTCATGGCCAGTCTCAAAGGACTTCTAGAGCTAGCAGGTGCTTTGTTCTCTCAAAATTTCCATGTTGATTGTCTAGGGTAGATGACTTGATTACCCATCGGTGCACATTTCAAATGAATTGGTCTTTGTAAAATGTGAAGCAAACATGCACCATTTGAAAAAACCAGTAATTCTATCTAGAAGTTGGACATTTTACATTGAATTAGCATTAAGTGGCAGAGCTTCTTATCTACAAAGAACCACAGGATGTTCCTAAAATTGAGCCAGAGCAGGAAGTGTCATAATTTTTGGAGAAGAGCTGCACAGAGTTTTTGCCAGTATCAAGACTACCAGTAAATCGTCTGATCGATGCATACAATTGAGGCAGAGACTGATCCACCAATGTGATGATGGTGTAAGGTGAAATTGCTTCATTTTACTAATGGAGTGCGCTGCAAGATAGTTCCAAAAGACTAGTTCTTCTGAAGGGCAATTGGACTCTTTGCAGGTATTGTGGTGCAGGTGATATCAGTGTTGACTTCAATCTCTTTGCTGAGAAATGTCTCTCCACCAAAGAGGGCAGAATAGAACACTTCCCATTTGACACAGTTTGGTATAATTCTTTACAGCAGTCTTTCAGACCTTTGTGTATGTGTGGCGATCCCCCAGTTGCATACATCTATTCAAACCAGAAAGCTCATAGTATTGAGATGAGCACAAAAGAGAATCATCTCAAAACTGTTCTTATGAGTTTCATTCTCGTTCGGTTGATAGAGTATCTTGTAGAATCCAATAGGCAAGAGGTTCAAATTCAACTTCTAGTTTTTCTTCATTATTGCTGAACATGCTAGGTTTGGGTTAAAGGGACCTTGACAGGGTCAGTGCATCTGTGAAGGTAATAGCCAAAAGTGTCATGTGTGTTGTTCATCAGTAACCTGAAATAGATGGCATCATTCAGGTCAAATCTCTTCTTTTTATTGTGATGTAGCCAGTGGTGAAGGAATGCTTGTTGGATTTAGTTTGATGGAATAAATTCATTAGGCTGTATTGACATTAGTAGCCTTTTGAAGATATTTGCAATTTGTAAATCTAATTCTTGACTGTCTAAGTAGATAGAGATTGAAGGTATCAGTGGTTGCTAAAATGTATACCCGCATTCTGTTTATCAAATCAGTGGTAGAATTGCATTACTAATGATCAATGCCACAAATTAATTACCCTAGTTCACATACACACACAACATGATGCAGCAATTTGTTGACCTTCCACCTTTGTAATAAAGCAGCATTGTATATTAAGTGTACACAGAATGTCAATCTGCAATCCATTACAGGGTCAAATCAAAGCATACATCCAAATATTAGCTAACCAGAACCCAAGAGACTCTATTTAAAACCCCCCTTGTTCTGTCAAAGCACCCTGACTCTGCCCTGGCTCTGTAGTGCAGCTTACTTCATGTCAGAAGGACCTCACCACATGCACCCTACTCCTTCTCACTCAACTTAAGCTCTGCTCTCCACTCTTCTACTGTCTGAACTTAACTAGGCAAAAAGGAGGTACACAAAAATGACCACAAATCCTGCATCAAAACAAACAAAACACACTTATCCAAAAAAAGAAGTACTCCACCAGGAGAAGGTGAAAATAGTACAAGTTTCAACTTTGAGCTGTAGGTGCTGCTGCTGGAGTTGTTGCAGAGGAAGGCACAAGAGCAGCTGCTGCTGCTGCATTATAATCATACCCACTTGCAGCTGCTGCAACTGTTCCATCAGTGGGCTGTGCAGCACCATACCCTGCCTGAGGTTGTCCATAAGCATAAGCTTGCTGACTGTAGCCTTGCTGATCACCCTGTTGCTGAGCAGATGGAGTATAACCATATCCATTGTAACCTTGCTGTGCATAGCCCTGCTGGGTATAACCCTGCTGCTGTCCATAAGCAGCAGTTTGGTCACCATATCCTGCAACTTGTGACGGCTGCTGGTAAGCACCATAATAGCCCTGCTGACCATAGCCATAACCTGTTGTGTCCGTGGTAGTTGCTCCAACTGGGGTGGCTGTTTGCTGTGCCTATGCAAAACATCCCAATGGATCCATCATCACACAAGCTGGAATCAATAGAGAATGTTGGTGGTATTCATCAAGACACAAACTTCACCTACAGGCTAAAAATCCCATTCCATGCAGATAACAATCCTGAATTCATGTCCCTGCAAAGCAGATTACCTGCTGCCCTTGCTGGGCATAGTAATCATATGATCCCTGGGGTGCTGGCTGTGCAGCAGTAGCAGGTGTGCGTTGATCCCATCCAGAAGAGGCGTAGCCTGAAGAAGGCTGCTGGGGATATGCACCATATGCCTGAGGAGGGCCTTGATACTGCTGTTGACCTGGATATTGAGTGGTCTGTGAGTAACCTCCATAGGAAGGAGGTGGAGCAGATGGAGGACCCCACTGCTGAGGACCAGAGGACCGGTATCCACCATGCTGATTGTGGTAGCTACCTGATGGGCCCCTTGACACACGGTTCTGTTTGGAATGCAACAAAAGGCCCCACTCAATGTCAGCAAATGATCCGGATCAAGGCAGGGTGCAGAATATTTCTGTCAACCACCTGGCCCAGAGACAGGTTTTCTTCACAGTAAGGAAAGGACTTAAGTAATCAGATTATAAATCCACAAGTCCGAATTGGGATCAAGAAACGTGGAAACAGTTTCCATCACATCACACGATCAACAGAAATTCATTGAAACCATAGAAGCAAGCATTGTGAATTTCTGGAGAAAACACCCATATCCAAGGCTTACTGATCCAGCAACCGCAAAGGCATCACGTTTAGTCATCCAGGGGCCAGACAAATTACTCTCACCTCGTCGCCAAACACTGAGTCTGAGCTTTCTGGCTACCCCGCGAAAGAGTGGAGCCCCATCCTTCCTCAGTGCATTTAACGTGCACCTGTTACAGGTACGACTAGCCCATAGCCCAAGGGGCTCCAATGGACACAACCTTACATAATCCTAAGCAGTCCAGAATACAGAACTTCACTTCATGTCACCAGATCTCAATGCCAGTATCACAAGAGTCAAAGATTCACAAAGGACTGTCTGTGGCATACTACAACTCACAGTTCAATGTTGCAATACTAGTACATCAATCGCACCTGGCTGTTCATCGCAATTTTATACTCTAATAGCAAGGTTCGATATCCAAGTGCATCCATTATCACCACAATACCTGGATTGTGACATGGAGTCGGAGTTTACTGAAGATTGAGAAGTAGACTAAGTCTCATGGGGTAGAGCCAGTTGTATCCAGAGCTTTTCTCATCAGCCACCAGATTTATCATGAGTATGACACAAATAACCAACACTGCAAACTCTTCCTCACAAAGCACATCTAAAAGGTGATACCATCACTATAATGGGGCTTGCAGAAAATGGTCATTGCCACCCCAATGTGAAGTCATGGAAGGGAATGCTACCAATACATATTGAACTTAATGCTAGGAGACCTGCATAAAATTTGGATGCATAGCAAAATAATGAACCAAGCCTTCCCACAGTCACTATTTCTCTACCAATTGTATTGTGGTATTCAACTGTATTCTTTTTCCAGAGCAAGCTTGCATGCAATTTGTTTGATAACCAGTCAAGGGCACAGGAGAAGCAACTGGCAAACCAATGTAGCTGCAGGGCTGATACAGGATACGTTCAAAACCATACCAGGGTCCAGATGGTGCGACACACCCTCGCCTACTATTAGCTGTCAAGATTAGAGCTCAGTGCAAACAAACATGGCCATTGGAGGTTCAATACAACAGATAAAGAAATCACTGAGGGAGCCTGGTTAACAAACATAGAGGTCAACCCATCTCACTCAAGAAAAAGATTGACAGTTTGTGTAGTGTATATTAACCAGGGAATTGCTAAGAAGGAGATAAACACACTGGTTGGAAAAGCAAAAAAGCTCCACTGATTAGTGGCTGAGGGGCCATCAGGTTTGTTGATGGGCTTCAATTCATGTGATATCACAAGAGAAACATACATATGGTCCACAAAACTTTCCAGCAAGAAATCATGCACAGATACAACAATGCAAATGCAAAACCATACTGAGAAAGTCCTGTAAAAGTGTACCTCATCAATGACTTCCTTGATCAGGTCATATGCCATGTCTGTGGCCTTCTTGTTGCCTATCAATGTCACAATCCTTTCAGTAGCCCCTGGCTCAGTCTCACTGTCATTTTGTACCTGAAGGTGAAGAACATGACCAAGAAAGCAGTTTAAAATGTTATTCACTGATGTGGTGGAGCAGAAAAGAAGTACTTCTATTTATGTTGTCTTTTGACGATACGTATTCTAGTGTGTGCAAAAGATCCCACCTCCTGAACACAAAGACATAGGTAGCATGCATTTCTGACAACTGATCAAGTGCAAAGACAAACATGGCAAGAAACAGTATTAGAAAACTGGCATTTTATCTGCAAGGAATACTTAGTCTCAGCCATACCTGAATGCGGACACCAGAACGACTTTGAAGACTCTTAATTGTCTCACCTCCTCTGCCAATGATCAACCCAACCTGGAAGGAGCAAATGAAATGCTCAATATCATATTCTAGGCAGGGAGATCAGCACCAAAAATCATGTGTCTACCTATTCTGGATTCTGACCACACCTTGTTGTTTGGAACTTTAACTTGAATTTGTTCCCCTGAAGAAGGCCCATATCCACGACCACCAGGAGCACCTGGTCCTCCAGATGTAGCCTGCTGTGAACAGGAGAGCATTGCATGATACTAATGATGGTTAACACCAAGCATAAGAGCATACCAGTTCCAAAACAAAATCACACATGGTGAAACAAAGCAAGGGCTGAGCATACAAAAGAAACAGAGAATACAAAACAGGTTGAACCCGGACCTCAGAAATGACATCTTTGAGAAGCTGTTCAGCATGGCTTATCTGTTCAGCACTGCCCATGATCTCCACTTCCCGGGTTGACAATCGTGGATCTGAATCAGCATCCCGAGCAACTTGAATTTTTGCACCTGATTGCTGCTGTAGATACTTGATGGTCTCACCACCTTTACCAATTACAAGTCCTACCTGCAAGAACAACATGACAAACATGTCAATGGCTTGTCCAGGCAGAATAACATATCAAAAGTTAGGGCAAAACACAAAATCTGATAGAGTGGTCATCGTAGGTTTATTCCAACTTGCTGTAGGAAGTTTTGTACCTTGGAGTTGGGAACATCCATCTTCCTCGATTGTGCGCTTCCATCCACCTGATAATTATAATACTGAGGTTGCTGATAATCTTGAGGAGGTGGATGTTGGAACTGCTGAGGATAATGCTGCTGCTGATGCTGAAGCAGTTGTTCAGAACCACCATCTGCAGGGCGGTGGTCATCCTCTTGATTGGGATCTGCAGCCCACCATAGAAACCACATGCATACTGAGGTCCTTCCAAACTAGGTCTCCCAACGACTGCTTCTCGCTCTTATGGAAATATCAGCCTGATTTGTGCAGCATTTTGAAAGCAACAACAAGCTCTTCGGACCAAAGACAACATCAAAAGCTCGCTGACACTCTGGTTAAGCACTGGTGGCAACAACATAGCCACAAAGCATGCAGAATGATGACCTTGCTGCCTACACATAGTAACTGGAATGCCAAAGGAATTTAAAATGTCCAATTTGTTGAGGTTACCAGGAAAACCCTGATCAAAGTCAGTGCCACTAGCGAGGCCATCAACGCCGTTCTGCTGCTCGGAGGAGGAGCTATCGTCAGTCCGGGGCCGTTTAAGTTCGGCACCGGTTACCAAGCGAGCTGCAATAAGCTCGGCTCTCTGCTTCGCTAGCTCGAACTCCGACATCGGCGGCGCTACGTTATTGTAAGAAACGGGAGCGGCAGCAGCCGCAGCCGAGACGGCGTCAGCATCGGAGCCCGCCACATTGTTATGGAATTTCGACGCGAACTGATCCTCTACTACTGCAACTACAACACCTGCATCATCAAACTTCCTCTTGTTCTCGACGCGAGTAGCGTCGTATTCTTCCACGGCCGAAAGTTCTCCATCATCAGCCATCTCAAAAAGGATATTTCTGTCAAGAATTCAGAAACAGAAAGAAGTCGAGCAAAAATCACGCAAGAAGACGAAAACCCTCGAAAGCTAGAGAAAAACGAAAATGACAAACAAAACGCCAAACACACCAAACCCTAACGCCAAACCCTAAAAGCAAACTACGTTGGGAAAGACGCCCCGTATAAATACCTGAGGTGTTAGGGTTTCGTACCAGGCGCATTTTCTGTGAGATCCTGGCCGTTGACTGAAAATCACCGACAGGCTCTGGACGACGGAGATGGAGACGGGGACTGAAGAAGGGGGAAATGTAACGGACGGGCAAAGCCACGGTTTCCGGGCCCGATTGTCTCGCCACGAGACCCGCCCGGGCCCGCCGATTGGACGGGTGGGCGGCCAATCGAGTGGGTGGGTGGGTGGGTGGGTGGGTGGGTGTTCAGCAGAGACTATGAGTAACGGAGGCCACAAACTTTGTGCTGAGATCTGAACCGTCGATGCTTGCCATCGGATGGATGGAGAGAGAGTTGGTTAGCGTACTTTCCCCACCCCCCACATAGTCATTTTTTTGATGGCGAAATTTCGCTATTTTTCGACAAAGAAATTGGGGGAAAAAAATCCTAATGTAAATTTGACTAAATTTGGCTTCTTCTTTTTTGTTAAGTTTTGCCCAAATTGGCTAAACCAAAGTGGAACCAGCAAGGAGATGACCGCGTGTCCCACCTAAGAAAAACCTTTTTTTTCTAAGTACCTGAATAAGACACCAAAAACAAGTTCCATGCTTCAAGTTTGGGACACATATTTTCTAGTATAAAAAGTATTTATTTTTATTTATTTATTTATTTGGCTCCCATGTACAAAGGAAGAGAAAAGGGCCCACTATGATGAGAAATTCTCAGCCTGAAATTAATTGCATCTGGACAATCCATCTAGTTTCATTCCAGCAATAATTAAAATTATTTTCAATAAATCTAGATTTTTTTCAAAATCAACAACCTACTCACAATATCGAAAGTTTTTTAAATTGTTTAAATTTGATAATACTATTGACTACTTGCCCTAACACTTAGTGGTGTGGTGTGCATAAGTAGTGCAAAATTACTTGGTATTTTGTTTTCCCATCTCAAATGTAAGAATTTAAAGAAATTTTTTTAAAATATCAAAGTGAAAAATGAAGGAAAAAAAATCATCAAAAGAATATTATAATCATAAAAGTATTAAAATGTGCAATTGAAAGCAATTGTTGTAACAAGTCCCACATGAATAGTTTACGATTAAGCTACTATTACATTGCACATATGAGGTAAAAATACAATGAACAATGGACTAACACAAGTTAATATGCACATTGTTAACCTATCATTGTGATCATCCCAAGGAAGCAAAACTCACGATGGTTTCATGTTAGCCTATCTGTTAACACGGTGAATAACAAAAAGAAAAAAAAAAAGTTTTTTGCCTTATGATTAAAGAAACAACACAAATTTAATCATAGATATGAAAATGGCACATGAACATAAACCCAAAGACAACAAAGCCCATGGAGTCCAAAGAAGGGAAAATTGTCCAAAAAGCATAAACAACCCAAAGAGTCTAAAGAGTATGTTGAGTTCATCACATGTAGCACATTCACATTTCATAGCATGAACTCCCCTTCCAATGCACTTGCAAATAAGATTTTTTTTTCAATTTTGTGATGTGGCTAAAGTGGTGATCATCCATTAAAAAATTTAGCCAAATTTGGTTACAAACTAGATATGAATGTAGAAAAACAATAGAATCCTTCTAGATTTTTATAGCTACCTACTAAACTTATCATGAAAATATGACAGTGTAGAAACTTTTTTTTTCAAAATTTGATGAATTTGGGCCATTTTCTCCTTGGAAAAACATTTGTCCAAGTCGAAATCATATTTCTAAGTTGAAATTTGACAAAGTTTTGCCCAAAGAAAACACTATTGGCAAAAATTCACACACATGTAGGAACGCACCCACCTACAATTGCACATTTCTTCCCTATGAATGTGCAGGATCAATTAACTAAAAGTTTTTTAGTAATCTAACTTTTTCCACCAAAAACAAGATGAATATCTCCTCCTATTCACATTGTCCCACAACATTGGAACAACATTGAATTCTATTATACTTTCATCTAAATTTGAAAGCACATTATGCACTTTAGATTTAGATGTTACACAATTCCCAAGTGTAACAAAAATAGCATCCAAATAAGAAACACTTGCCCAAGTGAGGCCAAATTCATTAACACAAATTTTGAAAATAACAAGAAACCCTACAACTATGAAATGCATTATAAAAATCCCAAAAGATTGCAAATTTCATCTAAAATCCAATGTAAGAAATTTAAAACATCCTCTACAAACTAAAAAAAAAATGTGAAAAAAAACAATACCCACACCTAAACAAAAATTGAGAAATTGGGACATGTTCTTGGACCTTGGTTGTAGTTTATACCTCCTAAATTTTGTCTCTCCTCAAATTGTTTAGCTTTTTAACCTTTATGTCCCTCCTAGTTTCCTTCCTCTTTACAATAAGAGTTTTTTTTTAAAATCTTTTTACCCAAAACCAAGGATAATAAAAAATGGGTGGCCCTTTGTGCCTACCATGAGCCAACAAGTAGCCTAGCAGATAGCTTGGGTAGATAGGGCCCACCATAAGCTAATATCCCTTGGTTCACAGGTACATATGCCCAATCTATATGATCACAACTTATTGTGTGTAGCCATGATCACAATAGCCCAATGGAAAGACCCCAAGTGAGAAGCTTTGTTGAGCCTCCTCCAAAAGTTACAAGAGAAAACTAAAATGTCATTCAATCAATAGGATGTTTATGTGACATAGTTCATCTAATTGAATAGGAAATGGTTGAAATAGGAAATCTCATTAGGTTTGACACAAGGCCTCTCAATGTGTTATAATAAGTTGGCAATATGGTTGAGAAAATTTGGAAAAAAAATGTGTAATCCATAACTCTACCTTGCATGTCTTTTAAAATTGTCATCCCAACTAGAATATGAAAGGTTGCCTTTGATTAAGTATTCGAAAGTCAACAAAAAACATGCCCAAAACAACATTTCAAAGGATGGATTATGTCCATTCAATCCACACATGATCCATTTTGTCATTTAAAATGGTCAATTTGACTTGTTCAATAATTGTAATACAACATACTCCTTCATTAGTCCTCTTATTTGTCATAAGTTCTTTGTAGATATTTTAAAAGAAATGGAATATGCAAGAATCAAGGTTGATCACCACATGATGTGATAGTTGTGATAATTGTGTGCATGAAGATATATTATAAATCAACTACTTTCAAGACTTTAGTTGTTTTGTTTTCCACTAGTAGAATAATTAGTTAAATAACAATTTGAGATTATTTTGAACATTTTTCTTGTTTCATTGTGGCAAGTGAATTAGGATCTACTATTTGTCAAGATGTACCACATGCAACAATGACTAAAATTTTTGTAATTTTAAAACTTGTATCAGCATAAATCAAAAATCTTTTGCAAATCTGATACTCAAATAAACTTAAGGTTGACAAGCCTAGATGGAGAAGATGAAATAAAGGCAACATTTCAAACAACTTGTGATAGATAATGAAGTTTAATACTTCATGTGATCAAGTCCATGCATCAATAAAATTTTCCAATGAATCATGCATGTAGGAATTTCATTACTCAATTTGGTCATTTTAACAAAGATTAATTTCCATGTTTGACATGTCAAAAAAACACATGCACATGGTAGAAATGATTTTACACCAATCATGGGGAGGATTTGAGTAATGCCCAAATAATGAAATGAACTCAAATAAGATTTTGAAATAAGATGTACATGGTGGTTAATGTGATTTGTGATGCACTCCCAACCCCTTTTATAGACTCAAATATGAGTCTAAAATGGAAACAGTAGAAGAGTAAGGAGTTGGGGCACGCTCCCTGGCTCGTAGCACTTTGGGGGTAGAAAGGGTGTGCTAGAGCTCCGAGATGGGGATTAGGAAGAGTGACAAACATCAATTACTCACACGGACCTGCACAAATCAAACAACAAGTTGGTTAGTGCATAATTTGAACACTTTTGATGTTAAGACGAACCACGAACAAACTTAGACTAACAAGACGAACCACAGCCTAGACTTGGGGGAAGCCACCACTTTCCCCCTTATAATATATTTTGTGCCTCTCCACAAGGCCCACATCCAAATGGCATTTTGTCTCGGGACTCCCAAGTGGGAGTCCTGAAATTCCCAAACTTGGGACTCTCGCAACTTTGGGGACCCATAACTTTGTGTGAAAACCTCTGATCGAAATTAGGTCTAAAGAAAAGTTATAGCCCTTGTTGAGAATTTTTCAACAGTATGTCGCACGTCACTTGCATTCAAGAAAATCAAGGAAATTCTTGACTTTTAGTGGTCAGGAATCAAATTGCCAATTTGACTCCCGGCCCTTCTTTTGGCCATAACTTGTGTTTTAGGTGTCCATATGGGTCATGCAAACCCATTTCAGACATTCACATTCCAAAAGCTTTCCAATGATATAAGGAACTCTTCAATCCAATGAGTTTTGACCCTTGCAATCGCCTTCTAAAACTTAAAGAGTCCACTTGGACTTTAATTCCCAAAATGGGAGTTCACTTGGGAGTGTGAGGGTTCATTCCCTCACATTCTTTTGCACTTCTAGGAACATGATATGTGACTCTCGGGCCTAGTTTTGGCTCGCACCTTTGCAAACCCTTGTCTTAGTCGCAAGCCTAAGGCTAAGGTTGCGACAATTTAAGTTTTTGTTTTACAAACATTAATTAAATTTAAGCATACAAATAAAGGGGTGTTTATTCAATTCCACAAAGGAAAAAATTAATGGTAATGATGGGTCATGCAATGCACCCAATGACAAAAGGAGCATTTTGTTCCTTTAACTAAAATACCATTTATGTTTTTAAACCTTAGAAAATGTTGACTCTATCAATTCCCAAGGTTATGATTTTGAAAATAATGCAATCATTAATCCATCCCCCATAAAATTCCATGGCATCTATTAACATTCGTTTTAAGATATAAAAAATAACATAATTTAGTATTTTCTACAAGGACCAGTTAACATAAATGAGTATTATTAATCCTCAATTACATCATGTAGGTATGGATAAAAACCCATAATTTTTGGTCACAAGTAGTAACATCATCACATGATGCAAACAAAAACTTGCACTAGAAAATGTCACATGCAACTTTTTTAAATTGCAAATGACACATGTAGTTACATAAGACAAGTTGCAAAAGACAATTTTTCTACTAGTGTTGACACTCACAACCATGGATCTAGTATTTTCAATGATTAGTTGGTGCACAAATTTAATCATACCCCAATTTGTGAAATCACACCAATGCATTTAAGGAAAATCTTAGACATTGAAAAAGTTTAATAATATGCTCATATTCTCATAGTCTAACTTAGATCAACCATTAGATCTACCATGTAAAAAAAACCTAAAAGTTGGAAAAGTTTTTTCCTCTTCTAACAATTCATTCATTACCATGTCTCAACCTATTACTACATAGATACATTCATTTGTTGCGTGGATTTGGACTTTTTCCAATTCGCATAAAACTAAAATGATACACACATGAAAGATTATAGCAGTGTTACCTTCTTCCATCATGTTTGAATAAGCTTGGGAACTCAATGCTTCACACCTCTTTCAATACCTAATAAATTATTCATACCTTTTTTTGCAAATATAAATAGATTGTCTTAAGAAAGAAGGACAATTTGAAATAGTGTTTATTGGAGGAAAGCAAGGTTGGATTAAGAAGATAATGTGAAGAGAATCAAAAGGGAGTAAAGGTGCCATGTGGCCATTGCCCACAATCTATATATCAAGGTGCAACAAGATTTAAAAACATCTCTAATTTAATAAACCCAATTTGAATATATGAACAACAATTGCCTTCACCAACTTTATAACTTAACATTGCCATGAAATACAATGTACACACAAAGGATAAATTCACAATGCACATCAATCTATTTTTCTTCAAAAGGGATAGGTTCAAATTTGGTGTGATAGTCAAACCCCAAGCAAATCTCTTGCAAATGCATACCATTTAAATCTTCCTTGCTCTCCATGGTGCTCCATAATCAATGCCCCATTGGCCAATAACAACTACACACTTTCAATAAAACTTGCCTATCTGACAACGATGTCCCATTAGTGTGAATCATTGCCACAAAAGTAATATCAAAATTAATTAATGAACTTTTATATTTTGAGTTACAAACTTTTGAAATTGTGCACAACTTACAAAGCAAGCAAAAGAACATGGTTTGAAGGGCCATTATAGTAGGGTCCAACAAAATGTAAATTTTGGGCCACTTGGAATTTTGAAAAAATCTTGCACATGAAATCTAAACAAAGATTCATTTAAAATGATGAAAGACACAATTCACAATGTACATAGATATTGAAATGAGAAAAAAGAAAGAAAGGGGATTCAAATTTGGTGTGGCAACCAAAAACCAAGTAAATATTTCATAACATCCTCACCCATATAAGGTATGTAAGCTTGCATGAACATTTCTCACATCCATTACTATTAATTCACATATCTCGAGTCCCACCCATATACTTGAAAACGAGACTCTAAAAAGTGGGAGGCCACTAATAAAAAAATAATTGACTCGTCAAATAATTATACAAATCAATAACACTAAAAATATATATTTAAAATGTCAAAATTTTTAAAAATTTAATGGATGAATAAACACAAAAATTGGTGGAAATCCAAGAATTTTTTTACTTTATGCTAATCCATCATCACAAAGTAGGTTTCCAATAATTTGCAACATCACTCCATCCTATAACTTGGGTGGGACATTATGTCTTTCCATTTTTGCAAAAGGAAATAATAAATTAAGCCTCATTATGTCATAGGTTCAAAATCCAAAGAAGCTACCTATTGTCAAAATTTCATAAATTATTATTTTTTTCCTATTGACATGGATTTTGAAAAATAAAATAAATATTGAACACCCGAGTGCGAAACCTCAAAAGGTACTATGATAGTCATTACCTTTGAAAAGAAGAGCCAACTATGGCAAATGGGCACCCTATTGGTCATGAAAGGAGAAGAAAGGAGGCTAGTCTAGAGCAAAGTGGAAGTTAGGAGTTGAAGCCTTGGCTATAGGGATGGCCTATTAGATGGTGCCATTTAGCACCATGCTTTTTCCTTCAAGTCACAACATGTGCCAAGTAAGAGTCATAAGAAATAGAAAGTTGGCAAGCCCTTTACCTTTATGGTGTAGCCATTTGGCGAAAATGGGCGGGGGGGGAGGGGGAGGTATAGATGAGACAACCTTGTTTCAAGGTGCAAAACTAGCAACTTTTCAATTATTAAAACAAAATTGATTCCCACCACTTCATATTATGGAATCATTTCTTATTTAAATATTTTATATATACTTTGCATCTTCATTTGGAGTTCATTTTTTTGATATGACTAGAGTTTATGTTTAAGTATACTTGTTGTAGTTTGCCATAACCTTCATGTTTATTCCAAATTGTTTTGATCGAGATCATTCTTGTTACTCATGAAATTGCTAACAAGTTCCATCCAATCACCATATTTTTGTTGTCGAGTGTGACTTGCTCATAGTCAAAGGTATATGCTAGTTTCACCAATGCAATATATATATATGTTTGATTGTAATGCACGTGCCAATCCTCTTACTATTGTTGCAATCGCAAAATTCTAGACATGATGAATTAACAAACAAAGAGCTAATATACAATTGAAATAAAAAGTTGACTTATCACATGCCAAACAAAAATGCTACTATTCAAATATATACAATTGAACTAAAAGTTGACCATCACACGCCCAAACAAAAATCCTATTGAACAAAATGATTCCATGAAGACATTATGGAATCAAACACTCACCAATATCAAGACGATAGGCGAATCAACATAACAAGTGAGGCAAACGTGTTAAAAACACCTTGTCATTTGGAAACTACATCATGACTCAAGGTTTCTTGACACTCCCCCATGAGTTGACGGCTAGTGTGACAAGAACAAATCTTTGGTTTGACCATCAAATAGGCATCATCCTTTGAGGCTCCTATCTTGCAAAAAACATATGAGCTACTACAATACTCGTCATTCAACTCTTGTAAGTGCAAGAAAAATTGAGATTACGAGTTGTAACTCAATACAAACATAACCTATGTATGGTGCTACTAGCCTCATCTGAATTTCTTGCAAATTCTAAAGCTTGAACCGAATTGAGGTAGAAAAGGGTGTGATGATGTACATGGGGAAGTTGAGAGCAAGAATGGTGTAATTATAAAGGGTGGGAATTTGGATCACAAGATGTGTTTCCGGACTCCAATTTGCAAGTTTTCTCCTCAACATAAATGAAAACGCTAAGGTACTTTGAAGCCTAAACCCATCATCCATAACACACCTTCTACCCTTTGAAATAATGATCTTTTCTTGACCTTATTACAAAAAATCACTTATTTGCAACAAATCACTTTTTGTTGTTGCAAGTAATCTGACTAAGAATATCACCGAATGTGGGCACACATCCCTCTTCTCCGCCATGGCCATAGCCCATAGCCATGTCATCAATGTCCAATGAAAGCCACATCTCAATGACTTAAGAGTCCCTTACTCCTTTCAAATTTTGAAATCCTTGGGTTTGCTTGCTTGCTTGCTTGCTTGCTTGCTTGCTTGCTTGCTTATGCATTCTAGCAATATGCAAGTGTGTGTGCCTAGGCTACAAAACAGCTACTTGTCACCTTCTGACGGGTTGCTGTCAATTTTGCCAAACTCTTGCCTGTCTTGCCCCATTACAAAAATATTTTGGGCAGCAAACAAGAGAGCAGAAGTTCATGAATCGAGGGAATATGGGTGAATGGAAAAAGAAAATGGATGAGAAGAGCAGGGTTGGATGCAAGTGAGGAAGGAAGAGGATTGTGGGGCGGAAAGGGGCGCTAGGGTCTATCAAGGATATTACATTGTGTAATAAACTCATTAGAGTAGTTTACGTACTTGGACCAGAATGGTCTGAGTTGTGGAAATGCAATGTCAAGCCATGGCTTAGCCTGCCCATTATAGTGAATGACAGCAGCCTGTTTTGTGGCTGCTAAGTCTGTTTTGGTGTTATAGCCCAGGCCCAACATGTGCCACTTGGGAGCGATTGGATGCACATTCCCATCAAACGCTATCAATGCAGGCGGCAACGTCCCCAGTTTCCACAGCGTTAAATTCAGCTGCAAATTCTGCAAATTGCGCCACAAACAGTATCAGTACCCACAAGACCCATGCAAAAAAAATGAAGCAAAAAGAGAGAAACCAAATGAGACCCCAATAGCCTAGTGGGTTAGGGCTCCTGACAACCTTGCAACAGATTGCGGGTTCAAATCCTGCTGGAAGATCAAAAGGTCTGCTTGTAAACCAGGCTCTAGTGCACACAGGTCATAGTGTCAACCAACCCATTATCTTCAGTCCAGGGTCCTGTTTGCAAGCGATTGTAATCGGTGGGTTCATTTGAAAATGGTATTTAGTAGTATGGAAACAGTACCTGTTTCTGCCAATAGTGATAAACATGCGTAATGTCGGCTTGGCGCCATGCACGCAAATCAAACACATTCATGCCATACGCCCAGGCACACTTATTGGGATCAAAAGTGTTGGCAATAATGGGATGTGAAAAGTTGAAGTAATTTCTGAACGTTTTGGACATCACCCAAGCATCATCACCATGACAAGTCTCCACTGCCCCATTCACTTTGCCATGGAGATCCATCTCCCACAACGGGCTTAAGTCCTTTTGCACTACTATGTCATCATCCAGAAACACCACCTTCTCCAATTCGGGGAAAAGCTGCCAACATGAACCATCGCAAGCAGCAACAACCCATTTAGTTTCAGAATGGGACAAACACAGTAGTACCGCCTCATTTGCTGAAAGAAAACAATGGGTTTGCAAAGGCAAAAAAACAAATGGGTTACAAACCTCTGGGAGGTAGATCCGGAGATGGTTCATGATGGAGATGTATTTGGGTGATCTTGCCTGCAGATAAGCAGCCAATATAGTGGGTGAATACTGGCTGATATTGGTGCCTGCTGCATGATCACCGTGGTAATACCGCTTGATGTCATCTGATGTCTCCATAGCCTCCAGCACAGGGACATTGGCACGAGTCAACCAATCAAATTGATGGACGCCCTTCACCTCCACAATTGCCTGAGACAATGGGTTCAATGAAAACCATGCATGCATTGCAGCATACATCTTCTTATCGGTGATAACATGGAAAACTATCTTCTCCGGGTTTGCTGCATTGTGGACAGTGGAGGTCACTACCACAGATGCAGCTAGAACGTTATCTGTCACAAGTACTAAATGGTGTAGAGTTGGGTCGGTGAGGCGAGGAGCAAGATCTGCTGAGGGCAAATCCCGGCGAGCACGTGCATTACTTGAGTACTCGACTGTGAGCTTCAGAGCTAAGCAATGGAGCCCCTTGGGCACCCCACTGCTGGCATAGTGCCTGTAGAGAGCTTCCTGCAGCTTTGCTGCCCGCACTCGCTCTTCATTTGCCTCCACCTGCAAACAGCTTCCTTCCACTAATTAGTCAAAAAACCCAAAGACAGACAGATAGACAGACAGGTGTGCGTGCATGTGTGTGTGTGCACAATTTGCAACCTTTTGCTTCTCACCTATGGACTTCTAGATTCACATCAAAAGACACAACCCGACTGTGCAGAGGGAGGGCTTTGTTCTGAAACACAGAAAATGTTGGAGCAAAAGTTCTTCCTAAATCAGGACTGCAATTTTCCATCAGCAATTTCAAGCATCACAAAGTCATTTGCAGGAGAGTGGATGGGAGTGGGAGTGAGAGGGGGGCAACAACAAGTGCACACCATGGCCTTCAATTGCACCAATAAGGTTGACATATCATATTGCTTCTTGCGTGCCTCCTCCACCAAAGCTTCAATAGATTCTGGTAGATCGACAGCAGAAGTACTAGTTGCAGACGAACTTAGCAACACTGAATACCGATCGTGTGCTGCTGCCACCTTCTGCACATTTCCCAGTACATGACAATTTGGTATCAATTCTTCTTTCACATGTCATGACCATCATACCCCAAGATAGATATTGGATCTGTTATAAAACTTTGGAAAAATGGGACCTTATAAGGAGACAGAAGAATAAGATGAGGTAATTTCTCTTCCACTTACAGCTGGTGCTGTGTGTCTTCTCCACATTAATCTGGGTCCAATCTTGCGTCCAAAACAACCTGGAAAAAATTGCAAATCTCAAAAAAAATCTCAACCCTATCTCTCTTACCATCACAGAGTTGAAAGAAAAGCTTGAAAAGCTTGGAAGGGATGAGGGGTCCTTAGACTGATTATCTTTCTGAAAGCAAAACAATCCTCACAAAAAGAATTCTGCAAAATGCAATGAGTATAGTGGGTGGGTGGGGGATGAAGTGGAGCAATATTAACATACCAATAGAGGAGCATTTGTTGGCACCCTCCAGAGTGACAACAGCGCTAGTGATGAAGGTAAAAGGGAGGAGGAAAACGAGCAAGAGCATAGTCCAAAACAAGCACCGATAGCTCAGATATCTTGCTGCACCCTGCTTCATTTTCATGGGATCCAGGAAGACTGGAGTTGTGGAGATGGTGATCCGTCTCATGTTGGGTGAGATATGGACCTGCATTCTGAGGTAGCTAGCTAACAGCCCGACCTACTGCAGCAGCTGCCCCCAAAATCCTCCAATCCTCCACTACTAAAACAGCAGCTGCTCTCTGCAAGACTCATGATCGACCAAGCTTCCCAGCTGCTGCTGCTGCTACTGCTGGTTCTCTCTCCCACCTCGTCTCCACCATTTCGCCTTCACTCTTTCACAGATCCCGATCCTGCGCGCCATACCCATCACACCCAGCTCCTTGCAAATCTGTTTAACCTACTCAGTCTATAAACCTCCTCTTCTGGCGCCCTGCACCAGCACCCATCAAGTCTACAATCCACTTTTCTGATGTTTTGTTCCTCCTCTTCTTCAAATCTAGCTCACCAGCAGCAACGATCTCGTCCTCGTCCTCTTGTGGCGCCTGCCTTCTTCCCCGTTGATCAATCTCTTGCAACAGCTGCATTTTCTTATACTCCCGGGTTTTGGAGTAGTAGTACCATTTCCTCCTCTCGCCATGGCGATGAACTCCATGGATTTGGAGACAACCCAGCAGCAGCTAAAACAACAACCGCGGCGTACGTCCGAGACACAAGCTAATGCCGCTGCTGCTGTTGCGAGTGCATGAGACAATCTTCAAAGCTTTACAGAAAACACAAATCAAGCTCAAAAGAGAAACCGTCAAAAGGCAGGTGTTGGAACCTAAGTCTAGTTCCGTTACTGCTTCTACCCAAATCCCACGCGTCTACTCTCCATCGCTGTTACGACGCACGGACGCACGACCACCGCACTTCCGCCGGACACGAGAACGCGCTCGCAGAAGACGCGACCAGATAGGGGGAAAGAGATGCTCGCTTACGAAGTCGTTCCAGCGCCGCCGGGTCACCCTTCGAACGGACCGGCTACCACAAACTCCACCCCCACACCCCCACCCCCTGGACAGGCAACGCTCTACCCAACCTACACTACTCCCACGCGGAGAGACCTACTGGCTACGAACCTACCAACCTATTCAACCCCAGGGAAACCCTACGAACCTACTTCGCTCGGCTCGGGGAGGACCTATGGTCTACGAACCTACCAGGTGACAAGAACCAGGGTAGGTAATATTTCGTTACTTTCTTTTACACTTCCCAGTTTTTCTTTTTCTGGACACACTTTAAATTTCTATTTGGGGGAGGGGGGGGCGGCATTTTTTTTTATGTTAAAATTTAAGGTTCCGGCAGGATAAATTATTAAGGATTCGAACGGCAGATGGACGTTTATTTTTATTTAAGTATCACTACTACCGCCTTAAATTAAAAATAAAAAAAAAACCCCCACCCCCCACCCCCAATGAGAAATTTAAAGTTTGTCCAGAAAAAGAAAAACTGGGAAGTGTAAAAGAAAGTAACGAAATATTACCTA
>Ga0116227_10004860_pt1 | contig 28841 bp, 30 predicted proteins | sample S1TSphgellanicum_FD_89693 | JGI IMG/M metagenome (GOLD analysis project Ga0116227, IMG submission 89693) | Host-associated microbial communities from peat moss isolated from Minnesota, USA - S1T2_Fb - Sphagnum magellanicum MG | ecosystem: Host-associated > Plants > Peat moss > Unclassified...
AAAATCCAAATCCAAAGGTTCTTTTCCAAATGAACAGTGGTTTTGAACTTTGAAGGAGAGTGGGGGGGGGAGGGAAGGGGAGGGCAGGGGAGGGGCACAGAGCCATAATGCGATGAGCCAGAGAAGAGTCGCTTGGTTCGCTTGGCTACTGTTGTTGATGGTCTTGGTGTTGTGCGGTGGAGGTGGTGGTGGTGGTTATTGTAGTTTTTTGTAGTAAGTGCGTGAGGAGAGTCGAGAGAGATTTGTGACGTACATGTCAATCTGATTTGCATGACGCTATCGCAGATCTGCATGACGATTTCCTGAAGTCTCGCTGCTTGCTTCCTTTCCTTGCTTGCACGGATCTTCCAACTCCCATGATCCATCTCTCTCTCTTCTTGCTCTTCTTCATCGTCTCCTTGACTATTTCTTTCTTTCTTTCTGCCTGCCTCCTCGTCTTCATCCTGCTGAAGTTCCGATTCTGGATGGTACCTAATAGAGCAACTGTGCCGATCCAAACTTATAATCTTCAATCACGACATTTCATATAGACAGACGCAGAGAGAGACAAACAGAAAGAAACATTGGAGACTCGGCGGGAGAGAAGATGGCTCCAGGTGCAAGTTTTGTGAAACACTGTTGTAACGCCTTAATCAAGTGTCGTCGAAGCTATTTCTAAAGCTTGCTTGCTTGTTTTCTTTCTTTCTTTCTGCTTGTTTTTTTTCTTTCTTTCGCAAGATATCCTTGCAGTATAATTATCGACACTACCAGGAGAAGAACACGGATCCGACCATGGTTCGTCGTGCGAGTTTATACTGTAAAGCTTTGATTGACAAGTGTTGAAGCTGTTTTTGAAAGCTTTCTTTTCTTCTTCTTCTTTTTTCTTCTTTCGCAAGACTTCGTTGCAGCAGAATCGATGACGCCAGGAGAGAACTACGGTTGGTGCAAGTTTTGTGAAACATTGTAAAGCGCTCTTTAATCAAGAGTCGAAGCTATTTTTGCCGTTATTTTTCTTTCGCAAGGCTTTGTTCCAGTAGAATCGAAGAAATCAGGACTTGTAGACTGATTCAAGAGACTCCCTCGTTGGTCTTCGGTTAGGAAATGTATAGGTCTTCGTGCATTAGTCTTTGTTTTCCTGTTTAGCAAATCTTGGTCTGTAATTTCTTGTAGCGTTTTTGCGAGAGTAGCTTCGTAGTAGTAGTATCGAAGCTCTAGGTTCTTGCTGTTTTTTTTCCTCCCGCCTCTCGTTGTGGCCTTCGCTAGTTTTTATTTGCATGTTTGGATCAATGTCGGATCTCCCTGGTTTGCACCGGGTTGTAGCTGCTGTCATTGGTTCGGTATTGCAGACAGCAGTAGCGAGGATTGATCAGCGATGGTCTATTTGATTGCGGAGCTTTGAATCCGCTCTGGCTTCACGTTCCTATTCTCAGCCTCAGCTTCGGTCTTCTCAAAAGCTGCGTCTCGCCTCTTGACGAGCTTGGACGGCAAGAAAGTTTGCAACTGTCGTAGGGATGGAGTTTTGCATGAGGCAGAATTGAGGCTGATAAGTAGAACGAGAACTTGATGAAGCACATTGCACAGAGAGAGAGAGAAAGAGTCTTGGAATTCTCGTAGGACGTACAAGCATGAACCTCAGCACCCAAGTTCGTATCAAGATCGAGCTTCGACTTGTTCCGAAATCGCGAGGTGGAGACTAGAGAAAGTGCATTGAGTGAATGCGCAGAGAGAACACAAGAGACGGTTGCAGAAGGGAGTGCACAGAGAGTGAGGCAGCGCAGGGAGAGGGGGGATGTCGTCGCAGATGGGGAACGCAGCAGCAGGGTGTTGTGCAACTCCAGCCCCTCAACTGAAGCTGTACCAGGCCTTCATCTTCGCGACTCCAGCTCTCTTCACATTCGTACTGCTGCTCCTGATCCTCTTAATACTCATCCGCAGACGGCGCAGAATGAGAGCAACTTCTCATGCCAGGAGCCAGTTCTTCCCTCGAGGCTTGTTCTCCGCTGTACGCTTTCTCACTCTCTTAATGTGATAGGATAGTTTCTGTGTTTGCAATATGGAGGGTAGAGATCATTTTTCTCTTCAGAACTCTGTGGGTTTTTTCTGATTTTCCTGGCATGTTTGTCTGTGTTTCTATGACTTGAAAATGAAGCAGCCATCGGATAGAGGGCTGAGCAAGTCGATTAGGGATGCACTTCCCATTGTGATTTACAGTGAAGGGTGTGCGATATCGAAGGTTGACAACCAGTAAGATTCTACTAATCAGAAAGAACTCTGTGTGTGCAACAATTGTCTTTGCAAAGATTTTCATCTTGGTGTTTGACACATTGATTCTGGAAAGCAGCTGAGAGGTTAATGTATTAACATTGCTTACCATCGATCTGACAGGTGTGCAGTATGCCTGGGTGACTACCAGAAGAATGACAAATTGCAGCAGCTACCAGTATGTGGGCATGTTTTCCACAAAGATTGTGTTGATGAATGGCTGGCAAACCATTCAACCTGCCCAATCTGTCGATCTGTGCCCATTCCCAGTGGCAAAGTGGTTCCAATGGAATCACCAGCCCAGAGAGTGTTGCCTGCCCTTGGCTCTACCAGGCTCCTTCCTGTTCTACATGCACCTAGAAGCACAAGTGCATCAGAACCTGGCTTGGAAGGGAGCTGCACCTTGCAATCTGATTTAGTCAGGGGATGTGGAGAAAGCAGCAGCAATAGCAATGTCAGGGCTAGTGATGGTCAGGACCCACAGAAAGTCACAGGGAGTACTCTTGTTGAGCATAGTATTCAGATTCAAACCTAAAAGGCTTTCAGGCAATTTTGCAGAGTTGTGAGAAACTCAGTTAGTTTCTTCCTCAAAGGAAATTTGGTTTGCAATCTGTCTGCCTACTGACTGAGGATGGACCTGATGAAGCAGCCGAGCTGGAGGTGGCCACCAAAGGGTTCAGAGTGTAGACAGACGGAGCAAACCAAGTATCTTGTTTTCATTTGTTTTCAGTCTTTTTTCTAGCTCTCAATTTGTCTCCTACTCATAGGTACTAGAATTAGCTCTACTCCTGCAAACAGAACCCAAAGCCATGCACTTTGCTGAATCTAGAAAAGCATATAAAAATCCATTTGAAAAGTTTCCAACTTGAGTGAATGGGGGACATAAGCGCTGTTTCTTTTCAATGATGATGAGGTCCACCAAACTAGGGTTATATTGAATTGCAGTGTGCAATTTATAGCAGCAAACACTGTTGGATGTATGTGAGTCTCTTAGTCATTCTCAAAATTATTTGAGGTTTTTCCATATTATGTACACGTCCTAAAACAGAACCATTAAATTACTCAAGTTAGTCAAGTTAGCATTTGGCACTGAGAAGCTCACTTCACCATCTTAGAGAACAGAGAGTCATTGGTGTTGTGATGATGATGCCATGGTGGATGAAATTGCAGCTATTTGGGTCTGCAGGTTTGTCCTTCCCAACAGGACTGACAAGATCATTTCAGTTGCTTGAATAGTTCCCATTTCAATCTCGCATAGTTGCAGCCTGGCTGAACGGTTTTTTTTGCAGACATGGATTGACCACAGTTTCTGGTCATTATTTTTACCCTTTGTTTCCCTCCTGAGGTTCACATGGATTTCAACAGGCTTTGAAATTGCCTGATGTAACATGTAGAACTCAGGTCTGATGAAAAGAAGTTCTGATTTGTTGGAGTTTGGGTTGATGTGGGGAAATGTAGGTATGCAGGTATTGGGATGGATATTTGGGTTCTCCAGCAACATAGCTTTTGGAGTGGTGGACATGCACAAGAGTACATGCCACAAATCTGTTTGCTGTGTGGCAGGCCACAACTTCATCATATACGATGGCAATACTCATACTCAGGTTTTTTTCAATTCCTGCTCCTCAATTCTTCAAGTCACAAAACAGGATCAAGAAGTTTTGTGTGCAAACACAATTTGGAGCTAGAGTGTGGAAAGAATTTCTCATAGAAACCTAAAACATGTGCACCAGATACAGTATCTAGCTGCTGCTGCCCTGGACAAAAGCTGCATCCTTACCTGTGATGCTGGGTGTGATGCTCTGCTTGCTCAATGGGACACCAAAACTGGGACAGGTTCATCAATCCAGGCTTTCATCCCCATCTGCAGAAATACTAACCCTAATTAAGAATAATCAACAGAATAGGGGGTTCAAATCAGAAGCAAAATAATGCAAACAAATGTATCTTCCCCGTAAGCAGGTTACAAGTTTGTGAATACATATCATGAGTTCTTATTTCAAAAGAGTGCAAAGTTGTGGGATTTGCGGTGTGTTTATAGATATGAGCTTCATGAAATTCCATGAAGAACAGTGTGTTGAAATATAATGGTCCAGCTTTGACATCCTGCAGGCAATGAAAGCAAGGACTAATGGCATAATTGCAGTTGATATTTCTTCTGATGGCTCCTTTACTACTCTGAGTGCAAGAGAGTAGATTTCACCAGTCATGGCACCAGATTGATTTCCTACTCTGAATTCTTTTCTGGTTTGACTAATTTTGCTAATTTTTGGAAACAGTTGCAAAAACATTTGTGTCACAAAATTGAAAATAGAAAACCCTAATGTGCATGTTTTTATGTGTGTTTTCTTAGTGTTGTATAGCGTTTTGTGGTGATATAGTAGCACATGACAAATTGCAGACTTGTGAGATTGTAAGTGTTGTGAGGATAAAAACACAAAACTCACAGATCACAACTTCACTGGTATAATGTATGCATGGCTTCAAAAGGTAGACACTGTAGTATCCAAAGACATGAAGATAAAAGTGATTCAATTTGACAAGTGTGGCCTCTTTAATGCATGGGACAAACAGCCGCCCTTGCTCTGTGAATGTGACCTTGGAATTCCAAAGGAGCTTCTCAGGAATTTGGGTTGAAGTTCAAGAATCCAAGTGATTCAAGAGCCATCAAAGTTCTTTCAGGGCTCACCACCCTTCAATGAGTGGGAGAGGTTAAGTAAGCTTCATGAGAATATGAAACTCAGAACCCTAATTTTTGCAAAATATTTGTAATTTATATATATATATGACCTATTTCTTTTTTAACTAATTAAGTAAAAAAAGGTCCACATGTTCAAACACAGATCTATATAAAACTATAGATTTTTTCTAAATAACGCTTTTTAAAAAGATTTGACATCCTGAACTCGTTTCAGGACCTGAATTGAGACTTGGGTTCTGGGACAGGAACATTGATCAGAAGTTAGAAGAAGGAGATTGGGTAGGGGTCAGTCCGTTTCAGGACTTGAATTGAGACTTAGGGTTTTGGGAGGGGACATGGATCATGAGGACTTGCCATCTGCGCCAATTCTTAACTCAGGGCCTGAATGGAGAGGCCTTAGAGTTGGTGGAACAGGACATGGATCAGGACTTGCTATCTGCATCAGTTCTTAACTAGTCTCAGGACCTGAATGGGGACTTAGAGTTGATGGGACAGGACATGGATGAGGAGGCCTTGCAAGGAGAAAAAGCGAGGTCTACTTCCCATCATCCTTAAACTGTTTGAGGACCTGAGTTGAGACTTGGGAGTTTCAGGCACAGGACATAGATCCAAACTTGCTTGAAGAGCTTCAAGATCTCAATTGAGACGTGGAGTTCTGCGAAAGGACTTGAATCAAGATCTGAAATTAGGGTTTGGTGCTTGTGTTCCTCCCCTTGGTTTCCTTTCTTGACTGCGCTGCGGATCGCAGTAGATTCAGGAGAGAGATGGCGGAAGGAGTGATGATAGGGCGCATTTTCGAAGAAATCAATGCTGGCTAACAGCGCCACCACGATTCACTCGATACCCATGAAGAGAATTCCTTGAAAAACCACCAACAACAACAACAACAACAGGACGAGGACACGCTGCCGCCGCAAGAGGGAAGAGAGAAAGAAGAAGAAGAAGAGGTGGCAAAAGCTGTGGAGGAGGAGCAGCATCCGAAGCCGTTGGTGTAAAAGTCGAGGACCTGTTATACCGGAGGCTACGAATGGGAGGTGAGACGGACGTGTGTTTGTGGGTAGGTTCCATTGCCTGGACAAGCGGGGAAACGTCATCTTGTATGACACACTAGAGTTAAGTTACGTTCCTGGTCCGTCTTCTGGAGCTGCCGCTGCGTTGAAGAACGAGCCCCACCCGCCGGCCGTGGAGCAGCGGAGCTTGGGTCTTGTTCTCATTCCGTCTCGATGACGCACCTCATGCTCTGTCAAGTGCTCAATCCATTAGCAAATGGATCTTTTATCCCTGGATTGATCAACCTTGAGAGTCCCTTCCCTTCTCCTGCTGCAGCAGCAACGTCCCACCACGGTGTAAGCTTCAATCAACAAGTGTCGAAGCTATTTTTTTGAAAGCTTTTTTTGGCCGTTGTTTTTCTTTCGCAACACTTTGTTGCAGTAGAATGGACGACATCAGGATTCTTAGACTGATTTACCAGGCCTTCTCGTCGGTCTTTGGTTAGGTATTCGTCCATTAGTATTTGTTTGTTCTGTTTAGCAAATCTTAGTCTGTGATTTCTTGTAGCATTTTTGCAAGAGTAGCTTTATAGTAGTAGTAGTAGTAGTAGTAGTAGTATTGAAGCTCTAGTCTCTTGCTAGTTTTATTTGCATTTATGGATCAATGTTGGATCTCCTGTTTTGCACCCAAGTCATAGCTACTGTCATGAGTTCAGTATTGCAGACAGCAGTTGTGAAGATTGATCAGCGTTGATCTGTTTGATTGCTGAGTTTGAATCTGCTCTGGATTCACCTTCTTGGTCTCAGTGTCAGCTTTGGTCTTCTCACAAACTTTGTCTTGACTCTTGATGAATGAACTTGGACGGGTACAAGAAGGTTTGCATCTGTTGTAGAGACAGAGTTTTGCATGAGGCCCAATGGAGGCTAATAAGTAGAATGAGAACTTGAGGAGGCACATTGCACACAGAGAGAGAGTTTTGGAATTCTTGCAGGACAGTCAAATATGAACCCCTGCCAAGTTCGAATCAAGATCAAGCTTTTACTGGTTCTGAAATTGCAAGGTGGAGATTCTAAAGTGCAGTGAGTGAATGTGCAGAGAGAAGATGAGAGATGGTTGCAGAAGGGACACAGGGAGAGGCGATATGATCGCAGTAGGGGACAACAGCAGGGTGTTGTGCAACGCCAGGTCCTGAACTGAAGCTTTACCAGGCCTTCATCTTCACATTTGTACTGCTGCTCCTAATCCTGTTAATACTCGTCCACAGATGGCGCAGAATGAGAGAAAACTCTCATACCAGGAGCCAGTTCTTCCCTTGAGGCTTGTTCTCTGCTGTATGCTTTCCTCACTCTCTTGTTTCAACCTGGCTGATGCAACACCACAAGGATTGCTTTGAAATTGAAATCTTGCAGTTCAGCAAGTTCGCTCAAACAGTAGCAGTGTGACTATATGATTGAGATGCAGTCGTTGAGCAATGGCTAAAAGTATGGTGGACATGATCAGTGCATGCTTCTGACTATGGCTTTGTGATCATTCAACATTTCCTGGAATCCATGAGTGAGAGATAATGTGCTTCATTATGCTTATGAACATTTCTGTATTTGCTTGGTAAATGGTTGAGATTGTTCTCTTTAGAACTCTGTGGTTGTCTGATTTTCCTGGCATGTTTGTGTCTTTGTTTCTATGACTTGAACATGAAGCAGTCATTGGATCAAGGGCTGAGCAAGTTGATTAGGGATGCACTTCCCATTGTGATTTACAGTGAAGGGTGTGCAGTATCAATGCTTGACAACCAGTAAGATTCTACTAATCAGAAAGAACTCTGTGTGTGCACAATTGACTTTGCAAAGATTCTTGTCTTGATGTTTGACACATTGATTCAGGAAGGCAGTTGAGAGAGGTTAATGTATTGACATTGTGTACCATCCATCTTATAGGTTTGCAGTATGCCTGGGTGACTACCAGAAGAATGACAAATTGCAGCAGCTGCCAGTATGTGCGTGTGTTTTCCACAAAGATTGTGTCAATGAATGGCTTGCAAACCATTCAACCTGCCCAATCTGTCAATCTGTAGCTATTCCCAGTGGCAAAATGGCTCCAATGGTATCATCAGCCAGAGAGTGTTGCCTGCATTTTGGCTCTACCAGGCTCCTCCTTGTTCTACATGCTCCAAGAAGTACAAGTGCATCAAAACCTGGCTTGCATGGGACTGGTATTTGCAATCCGATTTAGTCAGGGGATATGGAGAAAGCAGCAGCAATAGTGATGCCAGGGCTAGTGATGGTCAGCACCCACAGATAGTTGCAGGGAGTACTTTTGTTGAGCATAGTTTTCAGATTCAAATCTGAGGCTTTTAGAGTTGTAAGCAACTCAGGTAGGTTCGTCCTCAATGGAAATTTGGTTTGCAATCTGTCTGCCTACTGAGGATGGACCTGATGAAGTAGCAAAGCTGGAGATGGCCACCAAATGGTTCAGAGTGTAGACAGACGGAACAAACCGAGTATCTTGTTTTCATTTGCTTGCAATCTTTTTCTAGTTCTCAATCCACAAAGAAAATTTCCAGCCCACTGTTCAGCAATGGGATTCTGAATCTTCAACCTACTCACACCTTGTCTGCCAGGCTGCTCATGTGATGAATTCTTGCAGTTGCTTCTGTACTCATATGTTGTTAGGGTCATGGCGGAGATCATGGCATGGAAAGCTTCAATGTGTTCATATCTGTTAGGAATTGTAGCAGTTTTTCCCCCATTTTCATGAAGAGCAGATACTGTTGATTCCTTCTTGATGCAATACAGAAATATGTTTCTATTCACTTTTCCCAATTTGTCAGCTAAGGGCAAGGTATGTTGGCCTTTGTACCATGACTCTTTCTGTTTTCCCAGATGTGAAAGAGGATAGCAGTTATAACACTGTTGTTGGTTGTTGTCAGTGTTTCTACCAGAGCAAGAGATTCATCATTTCTAGTCCTTTTACAAGTGTAGATGCCCTCTCATGGTTTTTGTAACATTGTTCCTTCCGTTCTTACTTGTGCATCCTGAAATGCAAATTGTCAGAAATCTTTAGTGAAGCAACAACCTGAGAGTACAACTTTTTCTTGTTGCTATGATCTGTTAGTTGCAACTGCTATTGTGAAACAATTTGCTTGCAAGGTGGGCTCCTTGTTTGACACAAGTCCAAAGTAGACACTTTCAACATTCTTGTAAGAGGCCCAAATTCCCATATTCAGTTGGTTTGAATTTAGACCTGTCTTCAGTGCGAACTCATGCAAATTATCCTTCTTGAGAATTCCTTTCAACCAAATAGAGCAATGTTGTCTACATACCACAAATTTTGTTTCTTTCCTACAACACCACCTAGTTGTACCAGAATTAGCTCTCCTCCTGCAAATAGAACCCAAAGAATCTAGAAAAGCTTGTAAAATCCCATTTGCAAGCTTCCAACTTGAGTGAAGGGGGTGCATAAGCACCAATGCATGTAGATGGAGAGGTCCACCAAACTAGGGTTACATAGAATTGCAGGGTGCACTATATAGCAGCAAACTAGCTTGTATTAGTCTCTTGATCATTTTTCAAAAATAATTGAGGTTTCCTAATTAGGTTTGCTAAATAGAACAGGAAGTACCCAAGTTAGCATACAGTATTGAGAAGCTCACTTCACCATTGTAGTACAGAGAGTGTCATGGATGTTGTGATCATGCAATGATGGTATGGAAATTGCAGCTATTTGGATCTGCAGGTTTGTCCTTGCAACAGGACTGATGAGATCATTTCTGTTGCTTGAATAGTTGTTCTCGTCTCAATGCCACATGTTTCCAGTGCTGCAGAATGGCTTTTTTTGCAGACATGGATCAACCACAATTTATGGTCATCATTTTACCCTTTTTTTCTTTCCTGAGGTTGACATGGATTTCATGGATTTCAACAGGCTCTGAAATTGCCTGATGTAACATGTAGAACTCAGGTCTGATGAAAAGAAGTCATGACTTGTTGAAGTTGGAGTTGCTCTGTGGAGATGTGGGTATGCAGGAATTGGGATGGGTATTTGGGTTCTCCAGCAACATATCTTCTGGAGTGGTGGACTTGCGCACAAGTACATGCCCCAAGTCTGTTTGCTATGCCGCAGGTCACAATTTCATCATCTATGATGGCAATACTCATACTCAGGTTTTATTCTATTTCTGCTCCTTGATTGTTGACACTCACAAAACCAGATCAAACAAGTTTTGTGTACACCAATTACGACCTAGAGCATGAAAAAGTTTTCTCATAGAAACCCTAAAACATGTGCACCCTGCAGATGATATTGCAAGGCCATGTGCACCAGATACAGTGTCTAGCTGCTGCACCAGACAAAAGCTGCATCCTTACCTGTGATGCTGGGTGTGATGCTCTGCTTATTCAATGGGACAGCAAAACTGGACAGGTTCATATATATATCCAGCCATTCAGCTCCATATGCAGAAATGCTAAACCTAACCAACATTGTTCTGCCTTACAATAGAGAATGATCAACAGAAGAACTGGAAATGTGCATAGGGTTCAAATCAGTAGTAAAATAATGCAATACAAATGTATCCTCCCAGTAAGTGGGTTGACAAGTGCATGAATTCATATCACCAATTCTTGTTTAAGAAGAGTGCAACGTTGTGGGATGTGTGGTGTGCTGATGGAGATGAGCTTCATGAAATTTCATGAAGAACACAGTGTTGAAATATCATGGTCTGGCTTTGACATCCCGCAGGCAATGAAAGCTGTTTCTCAAGCAAGGACTAATGGCATAATTGCAGTTGATGTTTCTTCTGATGGCTCCTTCTTTGCTACTCTGAGTGCAAGTAAGTGCCCCCCCCGCATATGGACACTTTACTGAAAATGTTGTTATCAAGTCTGATTCATCAGAATTACAGGTTATGGGAATTACCCAGTGATGCTTTATATCCTGCCAGGGGTGCTATAAGCCTTTAAGACACAGAAGAAATCCCAACAAACCTCTGAAAGGATGTGAAGAGGAACAAACTTCTCTTGTGGTGTATGTGGCAGCTGTGTCAGCTGACATGTTGCAGGAGCTGAGTATATGGGACATGGTGCTCGGCAATGAGCCACTTTGCACTGCATCTGTGGCCTCAGATGATCTGCAGGTAAAAATCTCATAACTCTTTCTCTCATGTGGATTGTCATGAAGACTGGGATTTGCATATTCAATGATGTTTGTGCAGCAAATGGTCCACAGATATGTGTGCGATTCAATGAAGCAGATGGGGGTGAGCTGATTACAAATGGTTCAACAACTGTCTTCTTTTGGAGACATCTCACAACACACAATACACCAACGCATGATCATCCCTCTGCAGCTTCAGTAAGTGGATTTCTTCATGAACCTAGATGTTTTGTTCTATCAAATCAACCTTGCAGTGCACACAAATAAATCAAGTTCATCCTTGATCTGTCTGTTATTTCATGAGAAAGATTGAGCCATGTGTATGAATAACAACAACAGGAGGCCAAAGGTGAGAACAAAGATGTGAACCACCACCATCTAGAAGGTGCACAAGCTGTTTTCAAGCCAAAGGAATTGAAGTGTGTTCCGGGTTCATTCACTGTCTCCTCCTTCTCACCAAATCCCCAGATTGCCTACAGTGGCACAGTTGATGGGGATGCTGTGTGGTGGGGAGAGATAAGGTGTGTATTGCTGGTCTTTCTGTATTGATGAACTTCACTAATCTGAGATGGCCTTTCCCAGATTGAGTCCATCACTTGCTAGTTCTGGAGGTGAATTTAGAATGATGCTGTGGATCAGGGAGGGTGCACATCATGTAGTTTTGCAGGATCCCGAATGTGCTCGGCACATGATGGCGGTGAAAGTTATCCGACTACACAAGGGTGCTATCACAGTACTCAGAGTAGTGAACAGATACCTCTCAACTGGGTCTGCTGATGGCAATGTGCGCTTCTATGAAGCCCGCTTAGGGCTTATAGGGTGGTTTGAAGAGATCCATATTGGTAAATCTTCTGCCTCATGCTAAAAGCTATAGTGTACTTGCAAAATGCAGACTGGAAACTTTGTATCTGACTACCAGTCAACAGAAGAGATTGTAGTTCATCAAGCTCCATGGTGACACCAGCTAATGGCATTGAATGTGTAGTCTCTTTGGCATTTTCTCAGGTGAGATTATGAGCATATCATATTCCACCATCAAGGTGAATAAGAAAGATGAGTTGAATCACACCCTTCATGTGCCACCATTTGTTGTGACCAGCAAGAGTGCTAAGATGGTGTTTCTGAATGCTGGTCTGTTTGAAGAGATGCCCACTGATCCAGTATGCAAGGTATGAATTTTAGTACCTTTTGCTTTGTTGATTTTCGGTCTCCACCTTTGCAGTCTGCGCTCACCCTGCAACTTATGGGTTTGGAATGGGTTGTGATGACAATCATAGGGAGTGCCAGTGATGAATGCCATGCCAGAGACAGTGACAGCTCTGGCAGCTCATCCTTCACTCCCATACTTTGCAGCTATCAGTCCAACTGGTGTGCAGGTCGCCCCTCCCAAGCCACCCACCACATTCTCTGTGTGACTGTGCAATGTCTTATATCAATTGTTGGGTACATGGACAAGTGAACCAGCTTTTCTGCCAAGAGCTAGTTGAGATTTATTGATATGTTGTGCTTCTGAAGTGTAGGTATATGACTACACAAAAGGTGACCTTGTTGGAGACCGGGAGTTCCTCAAGCTGCATGTAAGCAGTGCATGTTCCCAAGTTTTACATATCAATCTGACCATAGCATGTGGTTGCAAAGTTTAAACATATGCATGTCATTGCTTTGACAGCAAATACACAGTTCAAAAGCTGCCTAATCATTACCATTGTTTCTGTTGTAGATAGGTCTCTGCTTTGCAATACTCACCATCAGGAAAACTAATCAGTTGTGGTTTCACCAATGGCATCCTGAAGGTTTGACTCTTGGGCTGATAGAAGCTCATTCTCAAATCATGTTCATGTCTGCAATTCTGTGAAGTTCCAATTGAACTTATTTACCTTGGTTACATGGTCAATGCATCTGCTTTTGTGTTCATGTGCCCTCCTGGCACACATCTTCATCTCAAAACCTGCTTAAACCAAATGACCCAACAGAGGGGAAGTTGCAAAAATTGGTTTGGACTTAGATCTAGCAATCCTGATGTTGCTCTCCCCTTTTGATTGCAGCTCATTCATTCAGACAATTTTGCAGACATACAAAGCTTCTCATATACAAGGCTCTGCATAAATCAGGCAAGGCTCACACTTTAAAGCCGAGTGAACAAGTATGAACCAGATCTGTAGAGTTACAAAATTTCACAGTTTTGAGCACACAGGCCAGACAAAGGCTCCATTCTGTCATTGTTCCAATCTTTCACTTTTCTAACTGCAGGTGATGTTTTCCAGAAATGCAAATTATTTAGCTTCTGGAGATGCCAGCTTTTGTGTTGCTCTCCTCCACCTACAATTTGATGCGGTACATCCTTCTGTTCCTATTTGTGTGTCACCACTGGTGACTTCAAAGTGGTATAAAAAGAGTCTAGTATTGATTCATCCTGCATCTGATTCTTGTTCCACAATGCATAATTTGAAACCTTGGATTGGGTGCTTGAAATATGAAAGTCTGCAGTTCTTGCTTGTAGCTCTATCCATTAACAAGGATTTCTTTTCCCCCCCCACAACCAGGATGGAGATAGGTGGATATGCATAGGCAAGTACCGGTCACATGCAGCGACAGTAACTGGGGTTCATTTTACAGAAGACTCTGAAGGATTGACAAGATTGTTCTCCATTGGCCAGGTTTGTTTTACGTAAATATATGTTGCCTCTTCTTGGTTGCATAACTCTCTTCTTTAGTCTCTTTCCAACAAATTGAGACTAGCATAGTCCCTTGTGCTTGAGAATTCTCTGGTATCTATTATGCTTCAAGAATACATCTTCAGTCACTCTGTATTCCAGAAGTCTGATACAATTTGGTTGCAACAGGACACCATGTTGGTAGAGTACAATGTGCAAGAGTCAACAGTGGCTTCAGGATTGAAGCTGAAAGGGCAATACCCACTTAACAATTTGACACCACCCACATCCATCTCATCATACCTTACCTTCTTTGGTGAAGTAAGAGCCATTCTTGAGCCAGTTCCCCTGTGCCAACACAGAATCATCACTTAATCTCCACAGATCCACATCTCTTATTTCAGATATGAAAATTGAGATTGATTTTGTTGCAGTTCTTGTGCAGTTGCATTTGGTAATTTGTGATGGAGGTTTCAAGGTGCGCATCTATGACACTATAAGATTTGTGTGCCATAAGACATTTTTAGGCCCTGCATTTGGAACGCCAATCTTTCATATGCACTCTATCAGAAATCATCTTGCCAAGGTACCCCATTTTCTGATTCCAACTCACAATAGTTGCCGTAACTATACTGCTGTGAATGCAATTTGGGATTTTCCTGTGCTATCCGATCAGTTGCATGAGCATTTGGCAGTATTGACCAAGCCTGATTTTTGTCACAGGAGTACATGGTCTTTGCGACACAGGAGCAAGTAATTGGAATCATGAGCACTCCAAATGGTAACAAGAAGAACCTGCAGATGCTTGGACTTGTTGCCCATCCTGGAGTTATATCTGGTGTTGCTGTCTCATATGATGGGAAGGTTATCCTCTCAATAAGTGGTGTGGACAGGTTGACATCTCTACTCCATCCATGTAGTCCACTCTCCTACAGTTTTTCAATGGCTTTTGCATCCTCTAGCAGCATATCTGAGTTGGGCTTCTCAACTAAGGTCTCAGGACTTGGTCTGGATTTAACAGTTTTGGTGGTATTTTTGAGCTCACATTGGGACCCTTTTCTGATCTACACGTAAGACTCCAATGGTGGACTGCAAGGGGACAGCATTGTGAATGTCTGGAATGTGAACTATCCATCACTAGGAGATTCCTTGGATAGTGAGGAAAAAAGGCTTGGGCCATATCCAGGAGTCACTCAGACAAGTGATCAGCTCCTGCAAGTTGTGAAGGAGTACTTCTTTTGTGCTCAAATCCGAACAAGGGTCTCTCCTCTCTCCTTCTCTCTTAGTATTTCTCTTGCATGCAATGAGTAGTAGTTTGAAGAGCTCAGAATGCTACCTGACTCAAGTGGTGGGCTTTGAATACAGGGGGAAGATTATCCCTATGAACGACACCTGGATGACACGCTTCCTTTGGTACAAATACCAGATGTGTTGCGTGCCTTAGGGATGAATCCCTCCAACTCTGATATTGATGACATTCTTATTGAGATACGGCAACCATAGTAAACATCTCTGTGTATGGTTGTGGTTATCATAAGTCCAGTGGCATAGCTCTCTTTATGTAGACAGTAGCATTAAAGTTGCTTCTCAAAATGGTTAATTCTAGCTTTTCCTCAGCAGACAGTATGTCTTTGTAACTTTTGTGCAAAGAAGAAATATGCACTCTTGAGCACAATTTCAATTACTGAACTATCTATATTGCCATCAGATGCTGCATTTGAAACTGGGACAGGATTGACCTAACAGAAAGTAACAGATGCATGATTGCAGTCAGTTTGGATGATGTGGGTGCTGCTTTTGTTTGGTTGTCATGCAGTATAAATTCAGGTTCAGATCCACCAACAACCATTACATTCGACAACTTTGCTTGCATATATGCAAACCATAAGCCTTGCTCATCATACAACAGAAACCACATCTACCAAGCACTTCTGGTGAGAGCTGTAAACCTCATATATCAAACTTCTGCTGCTTCTTCATGTATATCAGCTTGGGAGTTGTTTTATGGTCTTGCTTTGTCACCAGATTTGAACATCCTGGTATGATGGCAAATTCATCATCTACTAAAGCTATTGGTTATTGGGTATTTGGTGAAGACACTGGGTGCTGATTCGACAACAAGCGAGATTGCTTCCCAGCCCTTATTTGAGATTTTGCAGAAAGAAGGGGAGAACATGTCCAGGTATTTGTTGACTGGATCCAGTGACTTATGATATTGGTCCCATGAGTTGAAGAAATTAACTATAAACATCATCAATACATGCATTTTGACCATCCTCGGTTTACTTTGTAGCTCACTTTTGCAGCCAGAATAAAAATGGCCACTAAGTTTGGAACCCAACAATCTGCAGGGGTGAGTTGGAGCAATGCCTGAGCACATGCTTGCAGCAGGAGGTGAGCCTTGACAAATTCCCAGAGATGGTGGATTATACATACATTGCTCACAATGTGCTAGACTTGCCAGAGGACACATAAATGCACTTTCCAGGATGGCCCATACATAGTGAGACAATTTTCACAAGACTAATTGAACAAACTTCCTACTATTCCTGTATACTTCTCATGCTGAATTCTTTCATCTCTCATCTTCTCTGTGGTAGATCTCATACCAGGAAAAAGGCAATTTAAGATGTGTGTTGATCTCTTCAGCTTTTCTTCACCTTGGTGGCAAAATTGTGAAAGGATTCCAGAAACCAGTTTGCCAAAAAAATTGTTGAGGATGACTACACACAACCCTATTCTACTAAACATTGAAAATAATGATCCCTTTCCATTGGTCATAGCTTATCCTAACAGATTGATACCTACTAAATAAGTAACTTACTACTTACTTACAAGTTGAACAACTTTGGGGTATATTTGCCATCTCCGGTCTATTCCCATGGTCAGCTGTATGTTGCTATCTCACGGGTCACAAGCAGTGCAAACATCAAGATTTTCAGCAGGCAGGGTCCCCATGGATACATGCGGAATGTTGTATATAAAGAGGTTTTGGAAATGAAGTTTGTAATTGTAATTTTGTAATATGTACCGTCAAATACACACACACCTGTGCATTAGGCACCGGGTTCAAACTAGTGTAAGAGTAAGGTATGACTTAGAAGGCCAGTGACTTACAGACCCTGCTACCCAGTCATAGTGAACCAGCACCCACCAGTGCACCATCCACTGGATGCCCATTATTACTCAGTTTGTGGATGAACCTCAACTGAGTTAAGATTTGGTTTCACCTTGGTAACCTAATTCTGTAAGAAATAATAGGTCTCATATATAAGAAGATGGGTAGGAAAATAGGTACCTACTAGATAAGTAGATGATTTGTATACAAAGAGTTTAGGTAGTAAGCGCTGTTTTTACTACCTACTTACTAACAACCTGCTTTTGGGTTGTTACGTAGGTTTGTAGTAGTAAAACAAAGCAACTGAGCTGACCACCATGGTTAGCTAAGGAACTGGTACCCCACAGAAAACTGTTTCCTGACCACTTATGGGGCACTCTAGTATCTATGCAGTATCTTATTCCAAAATTCAAATTGGCTCAATTTTGTGTAGGGTTAAAGGTGAGTAACATAGTTAAGTGGGTAGGTAACCGCAAGTGTTACTATGTAACACATCAGGTAAGCTGGCAAGGCACTTGGTGGCTAATAGGTAGGTAGGTAGGTAGATAGATACATGCGGATGGATGATTAGACCATAGCTATCCACTATGGTGAGCTATGAGGACACAAATATGATGAAAAAGTGTTTCCTTTCCACATATCATCCATCTTGCATGCTACAAGTATTGGATGTTCATTCACTCTGACCCTTGAACCTCACATACTTGCCTACCCACCCACTTTGGGAGGCCCTAACTTTTGCATTTCTTACCCAATTTTTGTTCTATGTAAAAAAAACTACTCTAATGCCTTACCAAAAGTCTTTGAATGCTAAGGCCATCAAATGCCCTTTCATTCAAGCTTAGAGAGGCTCTCTCACCTGCTAGTAGTATTCCTTCAGTGACCAGCCTATTTGTAGTGATTGGTACCCCAAACCAAATACCCTCGATCCTACTGACCATAGACCTTGCACTACATCCCGAAGAGCTGTGCAATTTGGGAGGAAAAGAAAGAGTTGAAATTTGTGTGTGTTGCACTAAATGGGTTTTCATCTAGGACACTAACTAAACATGCTCTCTCATATCGACGCTAACAAGAATAACCCACTCTTAACTATAATCATGGTAACTCAAGTAAAACGTATTGAAAGGGTCCCAATTTTGTTTGAGAAAAGTTACAAAACACATATTTGAGTCCATACCATGTAACAAATAGATTACATATAGAACATAAAATATGCTTCGACTATTAAGCAAGGGAAGGGAAGGCCGCAAATAAATTAGTAAGCATGAAGTGCCATTTGAATGGGGAATATAAATTACGCATTTTTTTACATGTTTCAACTTTTTTATTGTCTTTGAATCTGATTGCATAAGCTTCTTATGTAATTTCTTACAAGAGTTGTTGTGATAAAAGTTGCAATTGGTGCTCTAATTGTGGTGCTTTCATTGATGTTCCAACATCAATACATAATTTCAAAATTGGTGGATAGAAGTCCTAAATTCAACCTTGTTGGTGGTTTATACATGATTCAAAACCAAATGCTACATAGATTTTATTTATAAATTCGGATGCATATGTTTGCAATGGTAGGAAATAATTAGTCCATTGAATGTCCACATTCTTTTCTAAAAGTTGAGGTGTTGTGTGAAGTTTGGTTTTCCAGTCTACTTTAATGATAGATGATAGACTACAATTACCACTAGATGAATGAAAAACCAAAATAACAAGGTGGTTTCCAATGTCCCTTTTAGGTTAGGTTGATTTGCAAGACATCCCTAAATTTGGGGTGTCCTTGGTAATAAAAGATGGGTTTGAGACAGGAGTTTTTAGTTCTAGTGATGTTCCATTGAAGCTGAAACATTGGCAAGGAATGACAAGAATGGCAATAAAGGAACACCAGGAGATAGCAATGAATAACAAGAATGGTGATGAACTGATTGTAAATTGTAGGAACAATGATGAAACAATGGGAAAATGATGAAAAGAAAGGTGAAATCACAATACATTATGGAAATATTAGGAAAACAATGAGGAACAATGAGAATGGTGATGAGGGGATGGCAAAGTGTTACATAACATGTCGGGGACAAAGTTTTGTTTTGGGTGACAAGGGTGCTAAAAAGGATGCCAAAGGACGATAGTGATAATACGAATGGTGTTGAGAAATATGTCAAGGGATGACAACACTACCCATAACGATGGCAACATGCATCAAAAAACATGACTTTGTTGGAAGCATGTGAAGGGATGTTGGAAAAAAAGGAGATGACAAGACCCTAAGAAGAATGACATCGGTGGATGATAGATGCCAATGAGGGTGGTGGGAAGAACATTGGGGGATGACAACAACACCAAGACAAATGACAAATGCACCAAAAAATAGGTTGGGTGACATTGGTTAAAAAATTATTTAAAACAAAAGGTGGTGAAACACTAGAATAAACATTGAGGGACAACAAAAGTATTAGGAATCATGCAAAAAATTGATTAATTTTTTTAAAGTTTTAGAAACATTTTTTAAAAAAAATTTGAATGATTGTGGACATTGGGAAGCATGATAGGGGCACTGGGAAGGACATTGAACATGTAAAAAAATAATTTGAATGATTGCGAACATTGGAAGCATGATAGGGGCACTGGGAAGGACATTGAAAATGTATTTTTTTAAATTGAATGATTGTGGACATTGGGAAGCATGATAGGGCCATTGGGAAGGACATTGAACTTTTTTTTTTTAAAAAGTAAGTTCAAACCTTTTCCTAGACTGATTTGTATTCCTATTTTGATTTTGATTTTTTTAATTGAAAAAATATTGTTAGTAGAAATCCAAGGAAATGCTCTAGAAATGTCCTCGTGACATTCCTTTTGGCAACATAGTAAAATAATATGACTCATTGCATAATGGCTCTACCCTTTGGATGACATCCATAAGAATGATAAATGTTCAACATTCTAAATTGGAAACACATAATGATTAGCATGGTGAGGCTTAAGTGGATCCTTCAATTATGCTATAAATGTTTTTATAATGCACTCCACGTGACCTTAGAATGTAGGTATGCCAAAATTTTGCCTCATTTTGGGTGCATCACAATTATTCTACCCTAATTGGCAGACCCCATAAAAATGTATTTCAAAAATCAAATCTGGCTTTAGTGTTCATTTCATTGTTGCAAGGAACACATGTCCCATGATTGTGGATTTGTTTTTGAAAAAATCCAAAAACAAAAATGGAATTCCAAGCAAATTTAATGATTTTTCTTTATAAATCACTTTGTCATATAATAAATTTCATAAACCTATCAGCTAATTGCAAGTGTTTAATTTTGCAACATTTGTTGATTGTGAATTGTGGAAATTAGTGTACAGTTAATGGCCAATTATTGATGTCTATTTTGTTATGCCATGCCTTCCATAGACCAACCCAATTTCGGTGGGTGTTGGTCACCAAATGAAAAACGATTAAATTGGGGAAATAATTGAGTTTTTATCAATTCTTGTGGTGAAATTCAAATGACAACATCGTTGTTTCTATTGTTAAAACAAGTTCATCTTCAAAAAAAGAAGTATTAAACATTTAGTCATCCTTGGTTCATAAACTTTGAATTTTTCATAATTTTTTCTTAGTCTAATTTTGTGATAATATTTCATTATACAACTACAACATGGAAAAGAACACGTGCAAGGTCAATGCAATTGCCCCCAACATAAATTAGGTTATCAAAAATGATGTGACATGTTCAAATTGCATTTGTTGTCATGTCAATGTGCGTTTAGATGTGTGTCGATTTCATCCATTAGGACGGATGTCGTAACGATCGAATTTTTTTAATTAAACAAATTTTAACAATTGAAAACTTTGCCATGACTAGCCATTATACATGTAGAAAAACATTAAATACTTTCTATCAATTGCTATCCATCACACCAAAAAAAATAGATGACATTGCCCAAATACATAGCTTTTTGTGAAAAGTTTGATTGTTTTGATCTTGTGCATATGTTAAATAAATAAATAAAAGTTCTTTTTTTTGGGGTGTTCAAATCCATGCTATAGGTTGATAGTTTCTCTTTCTCTTGATAGAAATGCTAGGTTTAAATTTGGCTTGGGAGAACAATACATGTAGAATAAATTAACTAATATCTTTTTACAAAACATCAAAAACATGAAAAATTGTGTAATGTGGTTTGACCTAGAACCATATGGGGCATAAAAATTCAAGCTCAAAAGTGTGCAACATAGAGCTTGTTAGAGGGTATTTAACACACACACACACACATATTTAGATTGTTTATATGTTTTGGCTTGTGAGCATCATTGATGTTGATTAGTGTAGTGAAAATACGATTTCAAGCTAGAATGTCTCACCGTAGTTAGGTCTTTTGACACCTACAATTAAAGATTCCTAGGGATTGTTTTTGAACCCGCTCGAACGAAGATGTTAAAAACCTGCTACCCCCTCCCCCTTCCCCCCAATGAGCTCCATTCACATTACGTAAAGGAGACTTTTGGTGTTGATGAGTTTGGTTGGATTCTTCACCTTACTTGGTGTCAAAATTGTTTAAGGATTTCTCTGCTTTGTCATGTGCTACTAGGTCAATGCCCAACACCATTAAAATAAACCTAACATTATCAAAACAAACAAAATCACACAAATAAAAACATGCAAACATATTGAATTGGGTATCTACAAATGATTTTTTGAGGGTGTGAGATTTTTTTTAAATATAAAATAATAAAATAATGAAGGAATATTTCGTTGCAATCTTATTGAATTTTTTTTGAATTTTTTTTCCATATTTCAAAACATATTTCTATACAATGTTTGCCACTTTTGGGCTCTGAATTTCATTTGATTGAATTTTTGAAATTTTTTTTTTTGGAATTTTATTTTTGAAAACTTGTCATCATTTAGTGTTAAATTGCTCTTGAGATGTAAGCCAATGAGTAAAGATCAAAAAATTAAAAAAATATCCCTGGTTCCAAGTTTCAAATCACTTAAAATACATGCAATAATATACATACTAAAACCCTAAAACTATCCTGCAACAACTTCTTGAATCATATGAAATTTTGACGTTAGTAAATAATAGTTTTTAAAATGTTTTTTTATCAAGAAGGGACTTTAATTTTCTGAAATTTTAACATTTTAAAAAATAATATAATTTTTGCCGAACTTGAGAAGGTACTATGATGATAATAGTTCCAGTTAAAATATTCTACAATCAAAGAAGCACTGGTTCTATTTCATTAAAAAATCAAGTTGAAAGAACTTAGGGTCCCAATTATATCAAAAACCTTAACACTACCTAAACAACTATATATGTTTCTTTTTAAAAATTGAAATGCCTTTACATGGCGCATATCTCCATTTTTTTGCCTTTTTTTTTTTTTTTCGTGGGGTTGGTTGCACAACAAGAAAATTTTTCCATTGTTGTTTTGATCAAGCACCTTCATAGAGATTTTGAGGATGTTGTGTTTAAAAGTTGACAAAATTCACATGTGTGAAGAGGGCAACCCCTAAAGCTAGATTGCACTCTAAACAATCTTCCTATTTTCTTGAGCTAACTCTGGAAACTCATTAATGATCCCACAAAGGAATTCTAACAAAAAAATCTTTTTCAATTTGTTTGGCCACTTTTAAGGATCTCACATTCACATTTTCATTCCAAAACTTGTATCTTGAAACATTGCATTTTAACTTGAAATTTTTTACATGTGTAGCTATCGGTGTTGGCTGGTTATATGGAAATGTCTAGATATGAACATTCAAAACATTTGTACAACATAATGTATTTGGAATAATATGATTATATGATTTCTACAAAAGAAAATAGGATTTAAATCATAGGAGAGAAATTATTTGATTTTAAATTACCACATATAAGTAATGTTTGTGATAAATTGTTATTCATGATAGCATAACAGATGTGAGACCCAATGCAAATTCATTTCATATCTTTACAATAACTTTGTTTGAAATAATAGTTCATTGATCTTTATAACCAATGATAAAATATTAACCTGATATAATGGGAAATGTAGTTTTATAAAAACTTTTTTCATATGTATCTTTTCTTTTGTAATTATGTCATTTTAGTACAAGTTTAAACCTTGTAGTTATAATTTTTATGGTTATATTATATATATTTGTATTGTCATCAAACTTTATGGATGTAACTATGGCAATTGCTTCATTCATTACTCCCTCAATATATCAATGTTTTGAATTACATTCATGAAAACCAAAACTCCAATTGCAATTCTTTTATATGTTCAAAATGGGCATCTTTAATCCAATGTTGCATACGTTGAAATTTAGAAGCACTATTCAATACAACATCGAATGCTTCATTTGACAAAAATAACCTTTGAAATAGTAAGTTGTTGTAATTTTCCACATTTTTGTGATGAGTACAAATAATTGTTGTTTTGTCATCTATGCTATTGTTGAAAATAACTCATATTCTAGAATTATGCAATGCAATGAAAACATCATTGATTTTGCTTGGATTGGTCATCTACACTAAATGATATTCAAGAATTACATTTATATATTGGGTCATTTGCATTGTCTCATTGAAGAAGTAAGATGATGGCGAGTTGCATTTAACAAACATGGTGTTATATATATGGCAACTTTCATAATAAAGTTGCATTACTAACATCTAATTTTTTACAGCCATTGGGTTCACATTTCATTGGGTATTTCAATGAATAATGTGACCAATGTGATTATGGGTTCATGTGTGCACCCCCACAACAACAATAATGTAGGATAATAAATAATGACGTTGTGATTTGCATATCCAAGTCTATGATATTCCCACCTATTTCATTCATTTTTTAAAAAAATGTTGTGAATAAGGAAATCTAAGTTTTTATTTATCATTCTTATTTTTTGCATACAACAACTGTGACAATTATGTAATTATTTGCATATTATGTATTGGTTTTATGCATTTATTTGTATTTTCATTTAATGTTTGCACATATAAATGAAAAAAATTGTTTGTAATTATTTTGACATTCTTTTTTGACCCATAAAATAACATGAACATAACCACAATGTTACAATTGGGTAAAAAGATTGTTAGGTGGTTTGTCTTTGAAAATTTGAAAAGTCCACACCTTACATGAGCTAAAATTCTTGTAATTGTGATAATTAGTCACCAGCAGACCCTCCAATTCCAGCATTCATGTGTTGATGCATAGTGTTGGAAAAAGCATCCCACATCCCATTTCAACAAAAACAGTACAGACACACAAGCAGAAGCCCAAGCTAGCTAGTCCAAATTTTCATCCAACATTGCTTTTTATATTACAGCTCCTAAAATGAATCTGTTACTTTGTGTGAACTCTTCCTCCACCTCCAAATAGTTTCCTTCACAAGATCATTGATGTGAACCTGCCAAACTTTTTATTACAATTGAAACACCGCAACAAGGAATTGTGCCAGGGGGAATGAGAGGAAATGGGTCCAAGTTACAAATCCATGAACTGGGGTGAAGTGTTGGCATTTGTTTGGCCATGGGATGGCAACTTGGTTCTAGTCTCAACTACCTACAACTTGCATCAGGTTGTACAAGAGAAAAGAAGGCTTGTCCACCAAAGGTAAAAGCTGAGACATGGCTAGCCCCACTTTTACATCTTGACTTAGAATGGAGGATGCTACATCTTTTGAAATGTGATTGTCATCTCTTTGCTTTTAAGCAACTTTTGTTGTTCTAGTGAAAGAGAAAACGTTGAGGGCAAATGAAAGGATGCTCTTTTCATTTGACAAAGTGTGTCTATACAAACAATATTTTCCAAATTTTGTCTACAATTACTTTGTCTTTGGTTCTTCCAAGCATATCGTGTTTCCCAAGGTTTGAGGATTTGTACTTAAAACTCCTAAAGACATTAGAGAGCGGCCAAGTGCAAGCAAAGAAGGAAATGAAGGTCACAAGGTCATGAAAGATGTAGCATTCTTTTGATTACTTGATAGTTTTGGAGGATTTGAAAGCAAGACAGGCCCTGGTTTCTTCTTTTTTTCCCATCCCTGCCTTCAAGTTCAGTATCAGGGCATAGATACCATTTAACTCAATGCTAAAGGAGGAAGATATTTCTTTATTTCCCATAGCCTTAGCACCATTGCTAAAGGATTTCACATGGGGACTTCTACTATTACACCCAAATAGCCAAATCCGCACTTTAAACATGCCAACCTAGCAACATCAAAAGGAGAAATTGCAGTACTACAAAATAGCATCCTTCAAATCTTATTGACAAGCCACCATGTTTATCAATATGCAGGTTGAAATTACAATTCCCCAAGTTACAACTTTCCAGATTGTAGAGGGAATGAATTTTGTATTTCCACCGCTTTGATCCTTTTGATGCTGGTTGGTAGTCTGCCACAATATGAGATGAGCATGCTGGTGAAAGGAGACAAATTGACAACCTCAAATTCTTATAATGGATGACACACTGTCTGTGGCTCAATAACCTGTCACAAACCAAGAGAATTTTGGTCCTATATTGCACATTTAGTTGTCACTCCTGAATGATAAGCTCATCTGGTGTCAGAATTCAACTCTTGCACAACACAATGTTAATCTGAATGCTGCAGCAGCTACAATGCAGCAAAGAGAAGAGAGGCTAGTCATAAGGGAGGATTCAAGGAGACAAACAAAAAAGCACTCTTGACTATGAATGGTCAGAGCACACCTAATATGATCATGGGCTATCTTCAACTTGCAGATCTGGTGAGAGAGCATGCACCCAAACCATAAGGCTTCTTCACTCATCCTGACTTCACTGGCAACAAGGCTGTGTCCTGTGATTGCAGAAGCACAAACTATGATGGTGACACAGCTGACAGCAGCTCCTCCCAACATAGCCAATGATCATCACAGAGTCAGCCTCTGAGTTTGGCATTGCCAGTACAGAAGCCCAGTGATCAAGGTCCCAATGACAACAACAAACCTCTCTTTGCAGATCTGATAGCCCTAACAAAGGCACTGACAGTGCATAGGCACAAATCTACCAGTATAGCTGCCTCCCATCACCTAAGCAGCATGAGTTTCAGGGCATGAGGGCACACCAATTCTCTCCAACTCCATCCTCCCCATTCAAGTGCTCTGTCAGTGTCAGGGATACTTGTGTTCTATCACTGTGCCAATCTGTTTTCAAACTCATTTGCTTTGTGTTCACAGGTACTGAATTGTTTACCTGATGACAAAATGTGGCTGAACTGTGCACCAAATTGATGTTGGCTTCAACTGTGAAAAACTTGAAGACTGCTTCTTGGACCCCTGTGACTCCCACAACTTGATTGCAAATTGTCTAATCCTGTACTTCATCTCAAGGTGTGCTCCGCTTCTGCATTCCATAACATGAAACAGTGATAGAAAATTTGGGAGAACAGAGGACCATCACAACCTCCTCACCTGCAGCTTTGCCCTAACCCAGGTCATGGCCAAGAAGGGATGCAGCTGCCACTGGTTCCACAGAGTGTAAAGAAGGGTCTTGAGGGACACTGGATAGTTCAAAGCACATTATATAAGACCACAGGTCCCTAATGTCTGGAAATGCAAGAAAAACTCACTCAAGAGATTCACTAAGAAAAGCACTGCAAGCATTGCCACTCTCCAAAGTGGGAACAAATCCTACTCAGAAACTCTGGAGATTTTGACAATCTGCCACTGACACAATGTGATTGGAAACAGAAAAAATTGCTTTCCCAAGAGACAAAAGGCATTATGCTAAACATGTGTGTGCAAGACATAGAAGCAGAGCACCAGGAGAAAAAAACCAAGCAAGAAAGCAAGGAAACAGAAGCACAAGCATTTTAACTGCTGGCACCATCTTCTTCTCCCGCCCTTTGTCTTACTGATACATAAATTCCTGTCTTTATACAATGACACAAATTCCCGACACCACAGAGCGAGCTTGAGCCCGTCATGTGACAGATTACAGTAATATGGCATGTATAGCTGCTCCTATGCATGAAATGGCTCAAAGCTGCAGCCATAGACCTTTCTCAATCGCATATTCATCACTGCCTAACCACACTGTTGAAGCATGCACACTCTTTCGCAGTACAACCCTATGCTCTACATAGGGCTCTCCGAATTCATACTTACTGAATTCCTTTCTTCCAGACTATGATCACCCTAGTTTGTTCTCCTCCCTGCAACACTTAGATCTATATACTCAGCAAAGCTAGCAGAAAGCTGTTGGACAAACTGCATATCTTGAAAAAGGTGAGAGATGAAGAGCAAGAAGAAAACCTAAGCAAGGATTGTAAGAAATGAAGAAGAAAGAAGATGACCTAAGCAAGGTGGATGTGGAAGATGAAGAAGAAGAAGAAGACCTAAGCAAGGTGGATGTGAGAGATGAAGAAGAAAGAAGATGACCTAAGCAAGCTCGATGTGCAAGAGAAAGTTCTAGTATTTGTTAACCTTTTGATTTCCTGAAAAGGCTTTTGATCCATCTAACACCCCACATACCACGCCGGTGTGGTGGCTTGATAGATGTGGTTTCTTGTTCTCGAATCGGCTCCGTGGGCACAACTCTGGAAGCTTCCACTGGCACAACATTAGGAATCATGTCCACCGGCGCTTTTTGTTGGATCGTGGCTGCTGGTAGTTGTACTGTAGTAGAAGTCCCCAGGTTCTGATCAACAGGTTCTAGGTCTGAAGAAGCTTTGGGAGCCCGGAACATCCCTGCATCCGTGAAGGTCCAGTTGTCTGCCCAGCTCAATCCTGACGAGCCTTGCCGTCGAAAGGAAATCCCTCTCGTCAACATGGCCATCCTCTGAGACCTTTGCTGACTGGTCTCACTAGAGGTGCTCGCCCTCCTCCGTTCCCTGAATCCTTCCAGCTTGCCCCCAATTGAGAACCCGACAGCCCCCCTCGGCAGAATCTCCTTCTCCCACGCCCCTCTTGCCCAATTGCCTCGTCAGATTCCTCCCTTCCTCCTTCCCTGCTCCTCCTCAAAAGAACCCTTAAATCAGCAAATTCTCTGTCTAGAAGATTCCACACCCGAGATCACCTCCACAATCTGAAACCATCAGCAAAATCATCAGAGTTAATCACCGAGAAATGAAAATCCAACACATGAAGCTTCACCAAACCCCAACTCCTGCAAATTACCTTTAGCCGTTTCCGAATCCTTCCGAGTCTGCAGGAACCTGCAGACCCTTGCTTGCTGCAGAGAGAGAATCTAGAGACCAAAAAACAAAATCACAACAGAGTGCAGAGAAATGGCAAAAGCAAAACAAAAGCAAGTGCCCACTTTTGACTCCCCACAAGCTCTAGTGCTGCACAAGAGATGATGGTCTAGAGCGTTGGACACTGAGAGAGATGTCTAGAAAATACATCATTTTGTGGTGGTGTAGTAGTCTCAAAAAAAGGGGGGAGGGTGGGGGGTGGGGGAGAGATCGAAGCTTAGTGACAGAGATCGGAACAGACAAAGCAAAAAGAACATCATATAGACAAAGATCGGAAACAGGGGAGATTGATGAAGAAGTGCGGACGCAGCAAAGGAAGGGAATGGAGAAGAGAACGGCACGCACCACCGCTTAGCTCTGAAGGAAAGGAAGGTCCTCTGTAAACAACCAAAAAAAAGAAAAAAAGGCCAAAAGAGGTAAAAGAGAGGGACTTCTCGCAGTGATGTTTTTTGGTGGCGAAAATTCGCCATTTTGCTATTTTTAAAAAAAAAAAAGAGGGTAACCCAACCAACATGGTCCAGGGGACTTTTTTTTTAAATCGCCACATTTCAAGGAATTCTTTTTTGAAATTGCCAAAAAAATGGGAGCATTTGGCGCAGATTTCTAGCTTTCTTCTTTAAAAATCGCCATATTTAGCTTAACAAGTTCTAGTGGTTCACCGACATGTAATAATAGTATGCCTAGTTTTTCTACTTCTCTATTTGTTTTTTTTTTTTTTTATTTAATTTTTTTTAAATTTTTTTTTTTTTTATTAAAAATTTTGGAGAAAAAAGAAAAAAAAATAAAAA
>Ga0116227_10004862_pt1 | contig 28822 bp, 22 predicted proteins | sample S1TSphgellanicum_FD_89693 | JGI IMG/M metagenome (GOLD analysis project Ga0116227, IMG submission 89693) | Host-associated microbial communities from peat moss isolated from Minnesota, USA - S1T2_Fb - Sphagnum magellanicum MG | ecosystem: Host-associated > Plants > Peat moss > Unclassified...
CAAATAAAAATAAAATAAAAAAAAAAAAAAAGGCCAAAGGGGAGGGGTGGGGGAAAGAGGGGGGGGGGGGGGGGGGGTGCCAAAATGTTGTCACATTGTACTACCGGGGGTGTCAATGTTAGAACTTCAACCATGGTAAGTTTGGAGCATATTTTTCCAAACTTTTTGCATAATATGGTAGACCATAACACAAAGAATTCAATCAAAAAAAAATTCATTTTTCCAACTTATATTATGTGATTCCAAAATATATTTGTGGCAAAAAAAAATGTACATCACTATGTACAAAAAAATGAAAATATATTCAAAAAATAATTGAAATAATATTTCATATTTATGAAATTTGTAATATCTATTAAACATTGTGATTCCATATGATTGGAATAAGTTTGTGAACCATGTGAAGAGCTTGATAATTATCATATCACAAATGGTTGTTTTTTGGGGCAATGACCATAAGTATGTGGTAAATTAACATTTTGACAAACTACCACTTTCAAATGGAAGATGACAATATGTGAGGTGGGTCATTTTTAAAATTTTCGTTTCAAATAGTTTTGGTTGATTAATTCAAACCCAAACCTAGTGTAGTCCAAAAACATAAATAGATTATATTATACTACATATACCATAAATATACCCATTATTCCTTGAGTTTTAAATTTTATTTCTTTTATAAAATAAATAAATATCATTAACTTTGTGAAAATCAAAATATCAAGCCCAAATACCAAAAATGAAACCCAAAATTAAATGCAACATGTTTTGCAGAAATATACATTACATACATGTCATGAAAGTGCTCAAAGTGGCCCCCTCGTAGTGTGCTTTCACCCAAGAGAACAAATAATATGTGGTGATACATTCCTTGTTGATAACCAATCATGTTTGGACCTTAATGCCTAATCTTTTTAAAAATTATGCCTATTAGTTAAATGTAATAATCATTTTATTCCTATTTTCATTTACACCTACTAAATTCATAGTAAGTATAAAATACCTTTTGCACTTAAAATTACAGGCTCAAGGCTAGTTTTTTATATTTGGTATAACTTCACACAAATTCAACCCCATGACCCCCCTATTAATGGAATCAAAGGAAATAAACAAAAAATGATGATCATTCATCTAAACATTAGGATCATGGGCCCTCATCATGGGAAAATATATCCCTCATAATGAATATTTGCGTAAACATGTGATCCATGAATTTTGTGGGAGCCCAAAATTGAGTTGTCGAAGGTCTCCTTTGGTGCAAAAAACAACATTAAAGCTTGACATCTTGTTAATTTGTTTCATGAATTATATACAATTTTGTCAATTTGTTTCATGGGGAAGGCTTGGAATATTGCCTTTTGTTGTTGTGACCTTAACATTCCCAAGCCTAACCTTGAAGTAAATCAAAAAGGGTGAAAACACACAAGCTCAAACAAAATGGAAATATATGGGAATGAAAGAGATCCACTCTCAAAACTTTCAAGTTGCATGAACTCACTTTGGTAGTCAATGTTCCTAAATCTTTAGAATGAAAGGCAAACAATTGAAATTCATCAAAATGAAAGAATTTTGACTTTTTGAAAATAATTTTATATAAGGTAATGAACTTCCAATATTTTCAAAGAATACAATTTTACATTTAAGTCATGTGTCAAGATCTTCAAACATTCAAACCATATGACATGTGGAATTCTTGTACATTCTTTGGATTTAAATATATGTTAACTCTTGGTATATGGTGAAAAGGTGTCGTATCTTCTAAGTTTTTTCAAAGTCTAAGACCCATTTACAAACCCTATGACTACAACTTTAATAGGACCAATTTTAAACATAAGAAAAAGATAGGGCATTATGACACATCACATTAAATTTACATTAAGAGTTGATTATTCCTCAATCGCACAAAAAAACATTTATTTTGTTATGTGAACAAAAAATGTAAATTTTCAACATGCTCCTAACATCCTTGGGGCTCATTGATATATGCAATTGGGCCAATAATGTATTCAAAATATGCATATATAACATATCAAATTACAAAGGTTTTTTTATACAAAAGGTTTTAGTATAACGATTCGGTACATATAAAAAATATTTCCTTTTGTAGAAAAATAATTTTTTATTCGTACAATACTACCAAAATATTAGTTATATTCATATGCATGTAAATATTTGGCATTTTTGTGATGTGCATGTTCCATATTATAAAAATGGTATTTTTGAGACATTCAACCAAATGGTGATCCTTCCATTATAACCTACAATGATACAACAATGCATGTGTTTTCACATTATGGATTTTACACATCATGCCATGGACTTTATTGTTTTCATGTCCATAGAAAAATGACATATAAATGTGGTGTTCTATTACTTGAACTTGATATACTATTGATATTTGCACAACTATACGTGTATGACCCAAATGAAGCCCTATAAATTCAAATGTAAGGAAATCTAGAAGTATGGCTATTATAATGTTCACTTTGCAACACCTCATATTTCAATAAAATCTTGTCACTCTAGATATATAACAAGTTATTAAACCTAACACAAAGAACAATGTTGGGGCAATGATCATTTGGATTCGGCAATGCATCTACATTTCCAACCTAGAAGAAATGCCCGACACTATAACCTTCCTAAAACCAATGAAATTGCAATTGTTTTGCATTTAGGTGGCTGGTTCTAAATGCATTTCATGACATAATGATCCATTTACAATGGTATGTTGTAATGCATCAACAAATGTTATCCTTCATACCTACCATTACATCTTGTTAATCTCCTATGGTGAATTAAGGTGGTATCCAAATAAATTATTTTCATATCATTTGCATCTAAGAATTAATGAATATTCTATTTATGTCGTGCTAGAAAATTATTCCATGAATTCATTATTGATGCTTGGGTGTAGCAATAGAACAAGTTTGATTACATCGAATGGAATGGAATTAAGAAATATTGAGAATTGATGTATATCAAAGCCTTGCATATATAATAGGGGATGTTAAAAATGAAAAAATAGAATTTTGCAATTTCAAATGTAAGGTTATTTTAACTTCATCATTTTTCGATTACTCTTGCAATATGTTGAGATCCTTCAAAATTCTATAGACATCACTCATTACTTTATGCGCCTTGACCTATTTGGAACAATGATTAAAAATCTTAAGTGAATTGTTATCACAATTGCATTATTGCTAAGACAAAAGATAATGATTGACTCAATTTGGTTGCTTGTATTTTCAAGTTGAAGCCACAAACACTCCTTTGAGGCAATGGATCAAATTGTTTATGATGAGTTTTTGGATCTTAGAGCCAACTTCATTTATTTCATTACAATATTGAAAACAATAATAGATGGCCCATGTGGACCATGCAATCCCCATTTTCCATGCTTGAAATATGCAAGATGTTTGAAATGATATTCAAAGGCTTTGCAAGAATTGACCCCCATGGATGTTGATGGAAATTCATTGTATCTAAAAGGATAAACAAGATTGGACATGGCTATGGAACATGTTGCTTTGTTGCTTTTAGTCAACAATCAAAATGTTATGCCTTACGATCCATTTTCATTTAGAAAATACGGATGTCACATAAATATAAAGGTGTGTGTTTCCATTTGTTTTGTAAAATATATCCATAAGTATATTTGTAAAGGACACAATTGTCTCACTATGCAATTTGATCATGAACCAAATGAGGTTGAACAATACTTTGATTGACGCGCTCCCAAGTCCCTAATTAAACCCAAATTAGGTCTAGGTTACTTTCACAACGAAATCATAAAGAACTTGGGGCACGATCCCAGTTCTCATCACTAGAAGGGGTATAGGGGGCGTGCTAAAGCTCCGGGATGGGACTAGGAAGAGTGACAAGCTATTCACTTATTCGAACCTACATCAAACCAACCAACAAGTTGGTTAGTTCACATTCTGGAGCACCCTTAGTGTTAGGACAAGCCACGGGCAACTCTGGACTCATTTGATTCACCATGGCCCGAACTCGGGGGAAGCCACCACCTTCCCCCATATAGTATACTCTGTGCCTCTTTGCGGCACCCACATCCGAATGGCTTTTTGTCCCGAGACTCCCAAGGAGGAGTCCCGAAACTGTCCTACTTTGGACTCTCGAGACTTTGCATGATCATAACTTTTTATTCAGACCTCCAATTGGGATGAGGTCTGAAGAAAAGTTGTAACTCTCCTTGAGAGCTTTCCAATAGTGTGTCGCACTTCACCTGCACGCACTGGGGTCGGGTTGATTCCTGACTTTTAGTGGTCGGGAGTCAAACTGCCAGTTTGACTCTTGGCCCTTTTTTTGGCCATAACTTGTGCTACAGATGTCCAAATGGCTCATGCGAGGCCATTTTCGACATTTACACTTCAATATCTTTTCAATGATATAAAGAACACCCCAATGCAAGGTGTTTTGACCCCTGCAATTAAGCTCTGAAGTTTCAAGAGTCCCAAAGGACTCCCAAGTCCCAATTTCGGGAGTGTGAGTTCCATCCTCACACTCCCTTTAAGTAGGGTTGCGACATTATCCCCCACTAGAAGAAAAGGTCAATGTCCTCATTGACATTTATAATTTTTTTCGACAATTGCAATTGCTTTCTTTGGATCCTTAGCCATCAAATGCCCACTTTTACGGTTAGACCTTGCCTCAAGCTAACTTAGGCGTCCCCAAGTTTCCAACACTTTCTTGGCAAGTCCAAAGGTATTTCATAGAAAGCCCTTAACCTTTGCTCCGTCAAAAGACCTAAACTAGCTTGATTGACGGAGCCCTCATTTGGGAGGCCATTATTTCAACCTTCCCCTCATGAGGAATTCAAGCCAAGTGTAATCTTGACCTAAGCTACTTGACATGACTCCTTTCCCAACCTTGTGCCTTGATCACAATAATCAAGCCTTGACTAAAAGGTTTGCTTATCAAAGGACGAAAATCAACATTTGGGTTTTGCCAAAACCCAAGTCGCAAACTACACGATTAAAGTATGTGAACGGGGTCATGACTTCCCGCATTGGTCGCCACTACCAACCAACCCTTTGGGATGCACTTAAGGCTTGTGCATGTCCCCACAAACTCACCTTGTTTGCCTCCTCTTTTGGGTCAAGGTTTTTCTTAACCCCAAAGTGGGAGTTCGATTTTGATTTGGGCCTACGCATAGAAGTTCCAATTGTCCCATGCCAACTTTGACACCCCTTTTTTGCACTTATACATTATTTTCGTGATACAATATCTTGGAAGTTTTTAGCCTTTATTTCACTTGCAACTTGATGTGGTACATTTTATGTGACACTCTACCGCACTAAAAGAAAGGCGATGTCCTCATCACGTTCTACGTCTCTTCTTTACCGGTCTAGTGTGGAATTTTTCTATGGTTTCTTGGGCATGTTCCATGTCAGATTCATTCACCCAAGATGCCTCTATTGGATGGTATCCTTTCCACTTAATTAAGTACTCTCGCTCTCGTCCTCTTAGTTACCTTGACTTGAGCACGGCCTCCACTTCAAATTCTGGTTCATTATGAACCAAGTCTGGTGGGGGCTTTGAGTTGTGCTCTCGATTAGGCCTTGAGGCATCGCGGGCGACCAACTTTTAAAGGGAAACATGAAATGTGGGGTGAACTTTAAGGTTTTCCGGAAGTTCTAACTTATAAGTGTCGGAAAGTTTATTTTCTAACACTTTAAATGGGCCCACATATGGGCCCAAGAACTTATGATTCAAACCTTTGGGCAATCGGAAGTTCTTGATGTTCAACCACACTTCATCCCCTTCTTGAAATTTCACCTCTCATTGGGACTTGTCCGCAAAATCCTTGTACCTCTTGTGCACCTTTTCCAAGTTGGCCTTTGCCAACTCCCAGAGGCACCACCTTTCTTCATCAAGTTGTGTGACCATTAGCACTTCCTCACTTGCATCACTCGGGGGTTGTCCATGTGCTGCCCAAGTCATGGGCACAATTGGTGACTTGCTTGTCACCATTTGGAAGGGGGTGAACCCAGTTGCGGAATGTTCCGAGTTGTAACAAAACTCGGTTAACTCCAGGTGGTCCACCCAATCTTGTTGATCCGCTGCCACATAATTATTTAAGAATTATTAGATAACCAAGTTCACCCTCTCGGTTTGTCCATCAATTTGGGAGTGGAAGGAAGTGCTCATCTTGAGCTCCGACCCCATTCACTTCCATAAAGCTTGCCAAAACTTATTTGTAAACTTTGGATCTTGATTCGAAACTATGTCTTTTGGGAAGCCATGATGCTTGAAAACATGTGTGAAGAACAACCTTCCTATTTTTTGGGTCGTGGCACTATCCTTAGTGGGAATGAAATGCGCCATTTTGCTAAATTGATCCACCACCACCATGATGGCATCAAAACCCCTTGATGGGGGCAAACTTACCATGAAATCCATGGACACTTTCCCACGGCCCTTCAAGAATTGGCAAAGGTTGTAACAAACCCATTTGCTTCTTGTTTAGTGTCCAATTTTGTTGGCATATCAAGCAAGTCTTCACATACTCCTCTGCATCGTCTTTCAAGTTGGGCCAATAGTAGGACTTCTTAAGGAATGTTGTGGTGCGCTTTGCACCACTATGGCCTGCAAGCAACCCATCATGGCATTCCTTCAAAAGCACATCCCTCATCCTCCCTTCCGAGACATAGATCCGATTATGCTTGTACCACAATAGCCCATTTCGTACTTTAAAGTGTGATTAGGCTCCATTTTGAATGTTTTGCTTCACTTCCTTGGCAAATTGGTCACGGCGGCTTATTAGTTGAACTTCCTTTTGAAGTTTTGTCTCCCCCACATACACCACTTTAAGTTGGTGCTTTCGACTTAGCGCATCGGGCACCACATTTTCCTTCCCGGGCTTGTGTCGAATATCTACATTGAACAAGGCCAATGTGTTTTGCCATCTCACTTGCTTTGAAGACAACTTGGGTTGAGTGGCAAAATACTTCAAGGTCACATTTTCAATCCACACCACCACATCTTTGGAACCTATGTAATGGCCCCAAGTCTTGAGACAATGTATGACCGCCCACATTTCCTTTTTGTGGGTAGGCCACCTTCACTCTGTCTCACTCAACTTCTTGCTCTCAAATGCCACCGGTCTTCTTTTTTGCATTAGGACTCCTCCAATTGCAAAGTCGGAGGCATCGGAGTGAATCTCAAAATCCTTGTCAAAGTCGGGTAACTTCAACATTGGCGTTTTCACCAAAATGCCTTTCAAGGTCTCAAAGGCCTCGTCACATGTTTTATCCCATTTGTAAGTTTCAGCGGACTTTTTCAAGAGGTTTGTCAAAGGTGCGGCCATCTTCGCAAAGTTCTTGATGAACTTGCGATAATAGGAGGCCAATCCTAAGAAAAATCTCAAGGCCAGAACCAACTTAGGCAGTTCCCAATCCAAAATTGCCTTCACCTTGTGATCATCCATTTTCAAACCTTCTTGAGTGATTCTATGTCCCAAAAAGTCCACTTCCGTCACTCCGAATTTGCACTTCTTGAGCTTGACATACAACTTGTTTTCCTTTAGCCTTTGGAACACCTTCCGGAGGTGTTCCACATGCTCCTCCAAGGAGCCACTATAGATCAAAATGTCATCTATATAGACGACGACAAAGTCATCGAGCCATTCCCGGAAAATGTCATTCATGAAAGTGCAAAACGTGGTAGGTGCGTTGGTGAACCCAAAAGGCATCACCAAGAACTTGTATGACCATATTTTGTGCAGCAAACGGTCTTTTCTTCATCCCTTTTCACAATCCGAATTTGGTAATATTTTGAATGTAGGTCAATCTTACTAAGACGAATGCCCCATATGGTGATTTGTTAGGTTTAATGTATCTTTTTGTGAGGAGTTTTTCAAGTTAAACTTTAAGTTCTTTCAACTCCTCATGGCTCATTCGATATGGGGCCTTGGTGGGAGGTGCCACTCTCGGCATCACTTCGATTGCATGATCAACTCATCTTCTCGTGGGCAAGTCTTTGGGTAACTCTTCGGGCATCACATCCGGGAACTCATCCAAGATTTGCTTAATGCACTTTGGGGAAGTCACCAAGTTGGCAACTTCTTTGGGCTCATACTCATCCAACACCCGCATGACACACAACATGCCATAACCTCCCATGCATTCTCTTTCCCACGTTTTTCCTAACATAAAGTGGATGGTTGGCCCACCCACACAAGGCATCTCGTGTGCCTTCACCTTCACAATCCCACTTTTGGAAGGAATCATAACTAGTCTATTGTGCCCTTTTATGAGCACATTATTTTGGGTGATGAACTCCATTCCACCCAAGGCCGAAACCAACAAGTCCACCTTCCCTTTCTAATTTCCTAGTTGAAGAGGGACTTCCTTTACTTGTGATGTAGTGGGATGGGGAACTCCATCCGCGAAGTGCACCTCGATGGGTGCCTTGAGCTCTTCCAAGTGGAGCTCCATTTTTTCGGTGTTTTTTCGGATTATGAAGTTGTGAGAAGCCCCTGTGTCCAAAAGACATAACACATCCTGCTTAGCAATCTTCCCTTTCAAAAAGATAAATCGATTGCATTCAGCTTGGGCTAGGTTGATATTAAGGGCAATTACTTTAGAGCCTCCATTCCTTGCTTTAGACTTGGGACAATCTTTGGAATAATGCCCCACTTCGTTGCAATTGAAGCATGCTCCCCTAGGCTTCCCTCCAACATCTCCCTTGGGTTGGCTCCTTTTGAAGGGAGCCCATTTCTTCACAAAATCTCCCTTGGGCTTGAACCCCGAACCTTGGAATTGTTTAGGCTTTTCCTTCCTCGGGCTCCTTTGCCCTCGGTTCCATTCTCCCTCATGGCATAGCTTTTTGTGAAGGAACTTGTTGTCCCTCTTGGACTCGGATTTTTCACCCCGTCCCACATTCGAAAAGCCTTCCACTTTCATGATGGTTTTGGATAGTGAGGAGGGCCAATTTTCCTCAAGCTTTTGCTTGGCCCAAGTTGGAAGCCCCATCACAAATTAGCACACGCGATCCAGCTCATGCATGTGCCGGATCTCAAGCATGAGTTCCGAATAAGCCCTCACATATTGTCACAAGTTATCATTTGTGGCATTCACAAGGTTGTGGAATTTGCACCTTGAGATGTAATCGGAATTCCTTGGAACAAATTCAGCTTCAACCCGTTCCTTAAAGAATTCCCAAGTGTAACCATGGTTATTCCCTTCCTCTTGTTTCATTGTTTTCCACCATGTGGCAGCATAGCCTTTCAAGTAAGATTGGGCAAGTTCCATGGCCAAATGTCGTCCAACCTTGGCGGCATGCAAATAATCCTCCATTTCGGCAAGCCAAACATCCACAACCTTTCGGTCATGGGCACCATTGAAGTTCCCGGGTTTGGTCGGTTGAAATCTCGCATTTTGGATGCTCTTCTTTTGAGGGTTGCAACCAACTCACTAAAGTCAGGCTTGTTCATTTTGAGGAGGACTTCCAATTGTTCTTGGGTGAATAGGACCGAGCTCCCTTGCTCTTCTTCATTTTTGGGCTCATCTTAGTCCTCCTGGGTTCTTGGTTCCTCCTCCCCAATTAATTACGGCGAGACTACTCAATCTTCAATGGGTTTTTCCAACATGGTCTCTTGTGTTTGCTTACGGTTCTTCTTGGGTGCCATCCGAAACTCCCAAGAAATGGATCGAGCTCGACCGGAACTCTGATACCACGTGATGCACTCCCAAGTCCCTAATTAGACCCAACTTGGGTCTAAGTTACTCTCACAGCGGAATTGTGAGGAACTTGGGGCATGCTCCTAGCTCTAAGCACTAGAAGGGGTATAGGGGGTGTGTTGAAGCTCCGGGATGGGACTAGGAAGAGTGACAAGCTATTCACTTGCTCGAACATGCATCAAACCAACCAACAAGTTGGTTAGTTCACATTCTGGAGCACCCTTGGTGCTAGGACAAGCCACGGGCAACTTTGGACTCACTTGACTCACCACGGCCCGAACTTGGGGGAAGTCACCACCTTCCCCCATATAGTATATTTTTTGCCTCTTTGTAGCACCCACATCCGAATGATTTTTTGTCTTAGGACTCCCAAGGAAGAGTCCCAAAACTGTCCCGGTTTGGACTCCCTAGACTTTGAGTGATCATAACTCTTTGTTTAGACCTCCGATTGGGATGAGGTCTAAAGCAAAGTTGTAGTTCTCCTTGAGAGCTTTCTAATAGTGTGCTGCACTTCAGATGCATGCACTGGGATCAGGTCGATTCCCGACTTTTAGTGGTCGGGAGTCAAATTGCCAGTTTGACTCCCGACCCTTCTTTTTGCCATAACTTGTGTTACAGATGTCCAAATGGCCTATGCGAGGCCATTTTCGACATCTACACTTCAATATCTTTTCAATGACATAAAGAACACCCCAATGCAAGGTGTTTTGACCCTTGCAATTGAGCTCTGAAGTTTCGGGAGTCCCTAAGGACTCCCAAGTCCCAATTTTGAGAGTGTGAATTCCATCTTCACACTCCCTTTAAGTAGGGTTGCGACATTGATGCTCAATATGTCAGTGCACCTAAAGCAACTTGGTGCTTACTCATAATGGAGATGAATGAAGAACAACCTAATGTCATATGTTTTGCTCTCCACTTGTTGGGGATGGATAAAATGGATTTCGATGCCAATGATGTTACAACATCGAATCTTCAAAAAGTGAAGAATGGTATGACAACTACATATTTTATGAGATGTGTTATAGATGCAGATATTAAACAATACATGTATATTGAATTTCTTCAACATTGTGTTTGGAATATTAATACCACAAAAAATGGACACCCAAATAAATTGGATTTTCCTTAGGAAGGTTGTATTTTGTTGATCCAATTGTAAATAATGTTATTACCTTGAATTGCTTCTTACAATAATTTGAGGACTCAATTCATGTCAAGACTTTCATATTCCATGGTCATATCCATTATACATTCAAAAAATTACATCTAACAATGGGATTGAGCTAGAAGATGATAGAGAGTGAAACGAATGTCTACAATAAGCTTCACTTTTCCAAATAAGATCATAAGTATGACAGTTGTTTGTGGTGATATTTACACATTGCACTCCAAGCCAACTTGGACATTTGTGAAAATAGTTTCACCATCATTTATGCGATGATTTAAACCATCAATTGCAAGTACAACACCATTTGAAAGATCCCAATGATGGAGTATATGATTGTGAATTTTTTTTATTGATGAGACTTTGAGGGACCATGACAATATTTCATTATGCAACATACAAAGTATGGTGCAATTTAATACCCGGTGGGTTGTTTACCATCCAAATCCACTCATTGTCACATAATTAAATTGGAATCATGAAGATTTGATATCCATTGTTGATGACATGTACCCTAATTTAATTTTAAACAAACTATTGCTTATCAAGTTCAATATTAACATGAATGAATGAACATAATGGTACAACAATTTTCTTAAATGGACAGGTTGGAATAGGCAAAACCTTTTTTTATAACATGATCATAGCTACATTTCATGCTCTCAAGGAAAGAATGTTGTCTCTTTTGGTATTTCTATTTTATAAAAATGTTGCATAAACTACACATTCAACTTTCAAAATTCCAATCGATATTAATTGAGGATTCAATATGTGGTATAAATAAAACATCATAACAAGCAGACCTTTTTTGAAAAGGTTCATTGATCATTTGGGATGAGGTTCTTATGCAACATTGACATTGTCTAAAGGTAGTTGATTGTACGTTATGTGTTATGCATGGTGATGACAAGCCCTTTGGATGTATGATTATTTTGTTTGGAGGAGACTCCATCAAATTCTTCCAATTATTGTTAAGAGATTTAAAAGAATTGAATTTCTCTTTGGAGGTAATTGTTATGGTGTACATATATTGAGGTTACAACAAAACATGCATTTGGCTTAAACATCTTTAAAATTTTGAGAATTTGCAAATTGATTATTCATAGTTGAAAGTGACGACATTCCAATCAATGAAAATGACAAAATTGCTCTTCCATAACCAATGCTACATATACCAAATTTATTATCACTCATTCAAGTTGTATGTAATGATATTCAAAATATAAACTCATGCACCAATGAAGACTTCAAAAAATCACATCATTTTATCCACTCCAAATGACATTGTTGATAGTATTAACAATGACATGATCAACATTTTTCCTATAGTTCCTTGAGTATTGTCAATGTAAACATTGCCCTTTTTGAAGTACGTGCTAGTAACCATAATTTGTATCCTATTGGGTATCTGAATTTTTAAAACTTGCCAAAATTACCACGTTGGAAGCTACATTTTAAAGTTGGATGTCCCATCATGTTGTGCTACAATAATACTCCAAAACATGGACTTTGTAATGGATTTCAATTCATAGCGACATGTTTGAGTGACATTGAAGTACACATTTTAACTAATACCATTGTTAAAGAAAAAACATGTGTCCTTAGAATCATATTACAACCAACCACATTAGAAATACCTTTCAAATTTATTCCCAAAAAAATTCTTATGAAGGTTGCTTTTGCTATGACAATAAAAAAGTCACTAGGACAATTAGTAAAATATGTAAGTTTAGACCTTTGAACACTTGTATTTTCTCATAGTCAATTTGTTAAAACTTCTTCTCCCTAAACAAAATTCACCAAAAACAATGACATTGTATATTTTAAGGTATTCATATAATTTTTTTGATTCTTACATCAAACTATGTATCATAAATCTCAAGATTTTGTTCTTCTTTTAGTTCATGTTCACAATGTTATTCCAACTTTATTTCATTATAGGAAAGGATGGTTTTTACAAGGTAACATCCAACATTTTGATAGATAATTTTAGGACATCTTTTCATTTACTTTTATTATTGACACTTAAGCCAATGGCACAACCACACCATGATCACCCCGACAAGCATGATTATTGCCACACTCTTGGTACCACTAGAAAGCCCTTGATGAGTAAGGGTGTTGGGTAATGTGTTCACACTTGGGTCAACGACACAAGTTACATTAATATTGAATGACATTGTATGCAACTTGAATTGAATTGAATTCAAAACCTTAAATTTATTTCAAGTACATTGATTAAAATTCAATTTTCTTTCAGACACATGGAATGGAATTAAAATTTCAATTTCAATTGAATTGAAGTCAAATTCAATTGAAGAAAAATGGGATGCAAATTGATGTAAAAGGTATTGAAAACCTACTTGTGAATATGGTGTTGAAAAAAAACCTTTAAAAATACACAAATCTAAAAAGGCACATTTTCATTTCTCTTTATTTGGGAATTGGCTAAATAGATTTCTAATTTGGAATTGTTATCCAAAAGGACAACTTATGATACCTAAATCTATTTTACCTAAATTAGCTCCAATGAATCATCATCATTGGAATAATTAACTTGGACTTCACATTACTTTGCACTACAAATGACAATCAATTGATTGGGAAAAAATGAATTGATTTTGTGAAAATTATATTCCATTTGAATGAAAATATTGAATGACATTGCATGCAACTTGAATTGAATTGTATTCAATTCCTTATTTTAATTCAAATACACTAAATGAAATTCAAATTCCATTGAATTCAAATTAAATTAGATCTGTATTCAATTGAAGAGAAATGGGATGTAACTTGGTGCAAAATTTATTGAAAATTTGCTTATGACTATGGTGATAATATAAAAAAATTGTGAAAAGACATAGATACAAAAATATACACCTTTCCATTCCCCCTTTACCTGGGAATCAGCTACACACATTCTAATTTGGAATTATTATTTAAAAGGATGACTTATAGAACCCAAAACTATTCTACAGTTTAGGCTTCAACACATCATTGTCATTGGAATTAAATTTAAAAATTCCATGTCAAAATGAAATAGTCTTGTATATTCAAATATCTTATGTAATTTCTTTCACAAAATTTTATTCTTTGAGAAAAGTATATAGTAATAGCTTGGTCACTTTGACACATGTTTGTTGAATAATTAATTAATTTCGATGATTCCATTTCAACAAATTATGTATTTTCAAATATTCCACTGAATTCTTTATTTTCCCTCCAAAAAAATCTGAATTTTGAACAATATAATTAGAGTTGAGTTGGCCCAAGTCAATGAACTTGTTTTTGTCAAAATTTTGCACCCTAGTAACAAAAGAAAAGGCTTTTGGGGGGGGGGGGAAGGAATGGCCCTTTACCACCACATAAAATAATTCAAAAAACATTTGAAAACCACCATTTTTAAAAAATAGCTAGGTTTAAAAATTTTCCAAAACAATAGCATGGAACCTAAACTTTTTTATTTGTCTTTTTGACATATAGCCAAATTTGGCTAAGTCCTCTTGTAGATGATCAACAACCCACCTTACCTCACAAATTATAAAATTTACAAAAATTTATATTTAAAATAAATAAATTTAAGAAATAATTTCTAATTAATTATAGTTTAAAATATTAACTCATGAAATTATTTATTAATTTAAAAACAAAACTGGCCCGGGGTACCTACTAAGAAATTTTAAAAAATCTCAATATTTCTACAAAATAATTGAATTGGTGTGGAAGCTGCCAAGGTATACTACTACGTATGGTACGTTAGCATCCACAGAATAAGAAGAGCTCATCTATCTATCCTTCATCCATCAACTGTCCAGAAACCGGTGTTAGCCGGTTGGATGGGGAACCGGCTGGACCAGTAACCCTGGTGTCCAGTCTTCGTTATCGTCTTATCCCTTTTGTCTCTGCGAGGGAGAGCGAGAGAGTGTTGTCTTCTCTTCTTGTGTTGCAGCACGCACGCACTCACGCGCGCTCATCGCTTCTCCAGCGCCTCCTTGGCTTCTCTTCTGATCTCGAAGCAATGGCGGCTCTTGCCCAGGTGAGGATTTTGGGTGCTGGTACCCAGGGGCTTACTACACCTGTGGCTTTCTCCTCTAGAACCGGTAGAACTGGATTCTGCGGCGGCGAGAAGCAGCTCAACCAGTTGAGAATGAATCACAACAACAGGAGTAGCTTTGGCGCAAGGAGACGGAGCTTGGTCTTTTCCCGGGCGGCTGCCGTTGCCGATATTGAAAAACTAGTTCAGGAAGTCAAGAGCTTGACTCTTGAGCAAGCCCGAATATTGACGGACAGGTTGCAAGAGGAGCTTGGCGTGACAGCCGCTTCCTTCGCCCCTGCTGGAGCCGTGGCAGGAGGAGGAGCCGCCGGGGTTGCTACTGAAGCTGCTCCTGTTGTGGAAGAGAAGACGGAATTTGACTTGTTCTTGGATGAGGTCCCGAGCTCTGCCCGAATTGCAGTCATTAAGGCCGTCAGATCACTCACTAGTTTGGGGCTCAAGGAGGCCAAGGACTTGATTGAGTCTCTTCCCAAGAAAGTGAAGGAGGGAGTAGCCAAGGAGGAGGCGGAGGAAGCCTTGAAGACTCTCGAAGCTGCCGGAGCCAAGTGCAGCGTCAAGTAAGAAGAAGAAGAAAAAAAAACCCCTTGTCAGTAAACTAGGGAATGGTCTAGAGTCCCCTCTCAAGATTTAGGTCAAACAGAGTCTTGTCCTTCTGTCTCTCTGTCTTTCTAGGGTATTCAATTAGGTCATTGCTTCTTTCATCATCATGATCCCTGTGTTTTGATATGTACTCCCACACTGAGCACCAGCGCAATGAGATGCAACTTCTTCATTTTTGACAAAGGAGTAATGCAGTGAGTGAGTTTTCGTGGTTTTCACGGGATGATGTTGCTGCATTGTTTCTTTGTACATTTGCAAAAACATCGAGCAGGAAATCTCACAAATATGGCAAATGGGTGGGCTTTGCTTGCTGGTACTCGGTTTCTGTGCAACTCGGTCAGCAGGTTTCTGGTTCTGATTTTTGTACCTAATTCCATCATTGAAATCTTGTGTTTGACCTTGCATTTGGAGAGCTCTGTGAAAATTCCACTTTGGAGTTTCTGCATTTGTGAAGGTTTCTGGACTCTGAGGTCTTCTGAGAGATTGTGTTCAGCCCCACAATTGGTGGGGAGTTTGGGTAGCAATGATCATGTTGTGGGCTTCCTGAGGTGCCAAGAAGCAGAATCTGTTTATTGCAAGATGCTTGGATTTGTGGAAACTAGTTCATCTCTGAGTATTGTTGGATGCTTGGTGAAGCAAGAGGAGTCAAAATAATGAGGTGACATCTATTGTGGAACGTCCTTATCTCAGTGGTTGTTTCTGTAGGCAGAAGTTGTGGAATATCTGGTTGCAAATCTTGAAGCAATACATGACAGTGTGGGCAAGAGAGGAAAGTTGCTGATCTTGTGTTGGGCAGGTATCAACTTTATTTAGTAACAGATTGTTTGGGTTCTTTCATTTTCTTTTTTGTAAGAATCTGGCTGGTTCTGAAAAAATTCCCACTTTTAAATACCCTTCTTGGTTTTGCTTTTTCTTTTCCCATTTAGTTCAAAGACCGCTCCTTTCACAACTGGTTCTTATTTCATTCATACTAGTGTGGCCTGTGCTGTTGGCCCAAGTGTTACCACGACCTCAGCTGATTTTTCCTTCGGAAACCTGGTTTTTTGGAATTTATTTGAATTTCCAGTGACAGAAATCACTTAAAAATCAATATCTCCCACATTCTGAATCCAAATCTTACCAAATAAATCATCAAGATCTTTCCAACAACACCAAAGGCACATTCCAATTACTCCGAAATTTTCAGCTACAATTTAATTTAATTTTCAGTGAAGAAATCATTCAATATTCAGGAACTTTTGCACCACACAAGTCCAAACATCAAGGAACCAAGCCCATGCACCCCCTCCTTGTCAAGTGCTTTCAAAAGACACCAAGAACATGGTCTGAAGCATCCAAACATCATGGAACCAAGCCCATGCACCCCTCCTTGTTGAGAGCTTTCAAAAGACACCAAGAACATGATCTGAAGCATCCAAACGTCATGGAACCAAGCCCATGCACCCCTGCTTGCTGAGAGCTTTTGAAAGACCCCAAGAACATGATCTGAAGCATTTCAGTTCAGTGGTTCTCATAACTACAAAACAAAACAAAGCAAACTACCTTCCTTCACAAATAGATTAGTTGGTTATACTTAAATGGTTCTTACAAAAACTTTCCAAGTATTTTAGGTGACTTTTCTCACACAAGAACCAATGTTTCATTTCAAGTTTTAGAATATAGCAAAAGAACATTAGGAAAAATTGGTTCCATCTTTAATTTGTAAGATGTGTTACCAAACAATTTAGATTTTATTATGTATTTTCTTTTATTATTTTAATTCAAAATGGTAAGATGCAAAGAAGGGGAGAAGGTCAAGCATTTACAAGTATTGTAAAATCTAATGTATAATCACTCACTTTTTAAATGATGCATAATGCGTGATTTAAAGTATGTTGATAATAATATATGCAAGTTCAAAATTGATTTGTATGTCCACAATAATGTTTAGGAATGCAAGTCAAACTTCACTCCCTTTTACTTCAAACCATAAAGCTACATTGAAATAGATGGTCTTCCAAAATGAAACACAACAAAATTATTTTTTAAAAACAAACATTGCATACACATAAGAAAAAACCAAAACAAAACAAACAAATAAATAACATAACATAACATACCACAACTAACAACATATGAAAGAACTAAACATACAAAAAGGACCCAAAAAAATGTGAAAAAAAAAACATTTTGTGTGCAAAATTGTCAAGTGTTGAATTGCATTTTGATTGAAGATCTTCATGCACCATCCATACCCGCAACTTGCACAAAGGTAAGAAGTGGGGGGAAGTACCAACTAACAACCACCAAAAAGGGAACATAAGCACTACAAGCTACATTATGAACAACCCATGAATTGTGCATGACTTACAAACACGAGCAATGCCTAAGCACCATAAAAACAACCCCAAACAATGTGCAAGCAACAAAAAGAGGTTGTGTTCAAACATTGTTAATGCAATAAAAACTTTAAAAACCAAAACACATTCAGGTGAAAGCATGAAAAAAGGAACTAGTTGCACCAAGGTTAAAGTCCTTTCAAAGGATTGCATTTTGAACGTGGCAAATTTTTATTGGTTTATACTACATTTTTCACACAATTTTTTAAAATAAACATTAAATTTGAGGCCAAATATGACATATAACATGATAAAAAATCAAAATTTTTTTGCATTGAACCTTACATTATAATCAAATTTATAACTTTACTTTGAATCATGATTACAAATTGAGAATTATATTAGTGTAAAAGGACATTTGAATATTAAAATTTAAAAAGGTATATGTACTTTTATTTCTTAAATGTTTTGAACACATGGATCCCTTTTTGTGGAATATATTAAAGTTCACAAAAAAATTGAAACAATTTGGTGAACATTTAATAAGGGAAAAGGACTTTTGATACAAAAATACCACTTGTCCACATCCTTTTCTTGAGTGCTGTAAAAATATAAAATGATTCTTGAAATATGGTGAATTTTCATGAAAATTTTGTAGTTGCAACTTTGAAAATATAAAAATTTATTTAAAAAATAAAACAATTTTTTTGACATATAATGTTCCCATGATGATTTTTCAAATTTTCAAAAAATAATTTTTAAAGGTTGTCCACGTACTGTTTAACTTTTTTTTTTCCTACTTTCACAAGCAATAAGGAGAGGTTGGAGGTTGGAGGTGGTACTTGGTTAGAAATAATCGAGTAAGACAATAAGATGACAAGTAAGATGTTGAGCAATGTCTCAAGTTCCTTTCAAGCAATGCTCAACTTACAAATGCAACAATTAAAAACCCAAGTAGCCAAAAAAATGAACAACATTCAAACAACCAAAAAAACAACCCAAACATTGCTTGAACAACAAAGAAAAGTTGCATTTGAACACCACTTTAGTAGCAAGGAGAAGTTGTACTTAGGCACCAATAGAGCAACAAGAGAAAAAAAATTGAACAACATCCAAGCAATGTTCAAATTGTGTTCAAACAACATTCAAACAAAAAGAAAACCCAAACTTGAACAACATTCAAGCACCACCTAAAAGTCCCATTAAAAGTAAAAAACACAAACTAAAAAAAATCTTTAACCTTGACCCCAAGATATCTAAAAAAGGTATTTGGTGACCTTTTGAAACAAGTTCCAAAAATTCATGTTCCTCACACACATGCATGCGCCATGCACCTACACCATCACAAAAATAAAATAAAATAAAATATATATATATATGAACTACAAACTAAGGCAACATAAATTTATTTACAAATCAACACCAAAGAAACAACAAGAAATAGAAAAGTAAAAGAAGAAGAAAGAAAATGTGAATGAAGACAAGTGAAAATAAGGTGTACCACACATGACGAAAAGGACTTAGTCCTTACTTTAGTCCTTTTTTACTTTATATCTTGATCCCCATATAAAATAATGAGTTAAAAGGTGTCAAAATTTTCAGAAGGACTATATTTGAAACCATTAAATTTTTTTATTTCATCATAACCATCCAAAAATGTGTTTTTACATGGTAAAAAAAGAATAGGTAAAAAAAACAGAAAATGATGATGTTGTGACAAGATTTTGGTACACCTTAAAGAATTTGGACTCGGACAAAAATGGGACCCAAAGTCAAATAAATGAATTTTTAATAATTCCATCTCCCTCTTTGTAAAACTAAATGCAACATGTGGCACCACCTTAAACCTCAATGCCATCCTAATTCCTAATTCCTAACTTAAACTAAATAATTATTAGCTACCTAAACCTATAACTTTATAATTGTATTTGTGGGTTATTGATATTAATTACCTAAGTTTCATTTAGTACAAAATCTCAACATAAGGTTCTTAGTCAACAAGCTCTTTACCAAATGACTCCCAACATGTAGGTTATGGATTTGAGTATCATCTTAATTGATACTAATGGATATTTTCAAAAAGAACCAAGTTGAATTTTAGTTGAATTTTGAAGTTGGGTTTGATACCCATTCAACATTGGTTATAAGGACCTCCTCTTAAAGTTCAAGGCATGTACATACATGTAGAATTGTATTTTTACACATAAAAATATTTTTTTGACATGAGTTTATGTTAATCATCGTATGACTTCTTGGAGTGAGATATAGATGTAGCACATGAAGAGAGATGACTCATTTATTAGATGTTGAAAGATCTATCACATACACTTAAAAAGCATGGAGGATTATTTTAAATGTTAAGCTTAGTTACAGTTTTTCACAATCTTCAATGCTCAAAAGGGATGAATGTTTTTTTGCTATTTTTTGTGAAGCTACTTACACTTTGGTCTATGTTTCCATTGTGCAAACACCTTATCCAAATCTCTACCATGGATTGTTGCATTGCCTAATAGATTTATTAGAAAGGGATGGGGTTGCTACAAAACAACAAATGTATATTGGGTCCCAAATTGGAATGTTGTGCAAGGATGAATAATGTTGTCATTATTTCTAAGCTATATTTATCAAACACACTACACATATTTAATCATTTCCTTTGTTTTTGCCATGGAAACTATCCTACAACATCATAATGTTTGGCTTGTTAAGAATTCCAAGCTATCAAGGAAAAAAATTGTTTCTCTTGTATCTCATTTAATCTTAGGCAAATGTGTTACATTTAGGAAAAACACATTGCCACTACCCTTCAAAAATATTGTGGAAGAGGAATAATTCATATTTATAAGCTTTTGATGAAGATACGAACATTTAAAACATGGAAAAAACATAATGGCAACAACTCCCCACCTATCAACCCTTTGCAACAAGTATTTTAGTTCAATTCAAAATTATTGTAAACATTAGGGGTGCAAAGTGGGCACAATTGTTTTCAATGGAACACATAAAAATAGATTAGGTCTACACAAAGGTGAAAACTAAATAGTTGTTAAAAACTTGCTACATGTATAACTCAATCAAACGCAACATTTTTTTTTTATTCTCTAATTCAATTGGAAATATTGTAAGAGAAATTTGAAAACAAAGGCATTTTCTTTGTATTCACTACTACAAAATGTGGGTGCAAGTCACTAGTCCTCATTCACTAAACCAGTGAATCCATTGCTTCTTCACTAGTCCCCATTCACTACAACCAATGAATTCACTCATAATTCAGTGAAATCATTTAGTGTACAGGGACACCTTTTGTTGTAGCGATTACACCATCAACTTATCCACACCCTATTCTCCTAATATTCATGGTAATTTTTCCTTTTTTCATCTCTCAATATACAAGAAGAGTTGGGTTTAAATAGTTGCTTTTGATATTGTTATGTTAAAAAAACATTCAAAATGGACATGGATAATAACCATCATTGCTCCATTAACATTCGTCATTTTGTTTATGTTTATGTTTTTTTATTGACATAGGACCAAGTTTAAAGGTAATTTACACATTCACTTGTGTCACCAATCTTTGTGAAGCCAATATGAAAATATCCTTGTTGGGTTATAAAAACATGGTTCTGCATTTGATTACATCACAAATTAAATTTCTTGAATCATAAATATTAAAATATTTCATCTTATTTATATGTGCTTCATATGTGTTTTAAGCACATGACATCCATGGTTAAACAATATGAACCTATGAAAAGACACATTTCATATGATTATTATTGTCAAATCATGGCTTAGGAAGTTTGTGAAGTATTTGTGTTAGATTTGGAAAACATCTTCACAAGAATAATTAGGTGAAATCCTTGCCAAAGTTTGAAAATGATGACAAACAAGGTCATCAATTGGATCATGTACATATGGGAAGCACCCAGGTGTTAGACACACAAATGTTGGACATGTTCCATTATGACAATGCAGTTGACAATTGGGATTATCCATACACATGTGGTTGAGACACATGTTTCCACTCAACCATTCACATGGAGATGGTGGAAAGTGGATTGGCTAATAATACAATAGCAAAACATTGTGGACACAACTCAATGACACCCAAATTATCACCTAGGAGTTTTTACTATTAGGTTTTAGGCATTTTTTACCCGTGCATGCCCAACATAATGGGCTTGGGTATTATCCTTTTGCTCAAGTTATTATGGCACTTCTATTAAATGTACATATTTTTGGGACATTATATATTGATAAAAAAGTTAAGTGCTAGATTGTGATTTTTGATTTTTTTTTTGTTATATCATGTATATGACATTTATATTGGCTTTGGGTTGGACATATCTGAATCTACTTAAACCTCTAGTTCAATTGTGGAAATAGACATGTGTATATTTGGTTGAAATGGTTATGCTAATTAGGTGGATGAACTTGGTGGCAAGAAGTTGTCTACCACAAGCTTGGTAAGTGGTAGAAGGTTAATTAATTCCACCAACATCAAGTTTTTCCTTGTTTGACTTTTTAATTTTTTATATAATAAAATTACTATTCTTTTGGGTTGGGTGTTGGGTATGCATGATTATACTAAAAGTTGTAACCTTGTTGTACAATTGAATGTTGTGAAGGTTGCTTGTAGATTGTATATGAATGTTGGTACAAGGTATATGGGTGGACTCCCACCACAACCACAATTGCATACATGAGCAAAACATTGCAAAAATATGCTTACAACATTAAGCAATTTTCCTTTTCCTTATTTTCCATGGGGTAGAAGACATGAAGCTTGCTAGAAAAGAAAGACATTCTCCTCCAAACCCTAGTAACGAGGTCAAGTAAACTAAATTGTAGCGGGCTTTGGAATTGAAATCAAATATTTATTCGCTTCATGATTTCATGTACTTGTTTTTTGTTGTTGATTTGTGAATAGTTTTGCCCTAGGTTTATGTTGAGAAAGGCACCAGGAAGTTTGTTATGCTTCTAAATTTCACTAAACATTGTTTTGCTCACATTAACTTTAATTACAACCCAAGTGTTATTTGAAAAATGGTTACATCAAGAATGCAATGGGACTTGTGCCCTACTATGAATAATTTAATGGGACAATGTTAGTCTTATGTTGACCAAAAATGATGTTATTTCAAGTTGTTAGTTGTAGATGTTCCCTAACTTGCAAGTATGTACAAATTTTGTTTGTTCTCCTAGTAATGATAATGCTTTTAGTTATGCATTGTGTTATTTGTGTAAAATTGATTACTTCATCCATAGTTGGCATTGAAAAGAGGTTTTGTTCTGCAAATGAAATTGTTTACACATAGAGTTGTGCTTAAAATAAATATTAAGGAATTAATCTAGTCTTTTGCCTTATGTGAACACTTCAATGTTGTCATCAACTATTAGAAAGTTATGGAAGCTTTACATGGTCAATGGAGCTTTGAGTAGGAGTGCATTCGTACAAAATACTTTATCTAAGGTCCTCATGGCATTGGTAAATTTCATGTTGTTAAAGTGCCTATTCCTTGTTTTGTATTCATCTTCCAAATCATGCATTTCTTGTGTTTTCTGACCTTGGAAATTGGCAATTGCAATTATGGTTGGTTAATGATACCATGTTGTTGATTGGGATTGTAAATGGTTGGTTTTGAGCCTGGTCATCCTTTCAAGGTGAAACTACAATGCAAAATTCATTGAGGTGATTTGTTATTTATGGTGCCCTTATTGGTGTGTCAAGCCTTTCTAGGGAATCAACAAATTGGTGAGTGGGATTGGTAGACTTGGAGGCTTGTGTGTGGCTAAAAGAGACATTAAAAAAATTTGAATGCATACCAAGGTGGTGGTGTTACACATTGAGGATTTTTTCAATGGTGTTTGCACCAACATCATCCATGTATGCAAAATAAACAATTCAAGTTCTACATACGAAATTATGATCAATATTGCCAAACACGAGTAGAATTGCAAAATAATCAAATGAAGCAATACCCAGGACAAGAATAAATTTCTACAATGAAAGAGTACATTTGTCGCAACCCCACTTTGAGGGAAGTGTGAGGTCACCACTCACACTCCCAAAAATGGGACTTGGGAGTCCTCCGGGACTCCCAAAAACTTAGAGCGCAATTTCAGGGGTCAAAACACCTTGCATTGAGGTGTTATTTATACCGTTGGAAAGGTCTTGAAGTGTAGATGTTCAAAATGGCCTCGCATGAGCCATTTGGACATCTGCAGCACAAGTTATGGTCGAAAGAAGGGTCGGGAGTCAAACTGACAATTTGGCTCCTGACCACTAAAAGTTAGGAATCGACCCGATTCCGGTGCGTGCAGGTGAAGTGCGACACACTGTTGGAAAGCTCTTGAGGAGAGCTACAACTTTGGTTTAGACCTCATCCCGATCTTGGGTCGGGTGAAAAATTATGAACGCCCAAAGTCCCGGGAGTCCAAACAGGGACAATTTCGGGACTCCACTTTGGGAGTCTCGGGAAAAAGAGCCATTTGGATGCAAGTGTGGCGGAGAGCTATAGAGAATACTATATGGGGGAAGGTAGTGGCTTCCCCTGAGTCCGAGCCGTGGTGAATCAAGTGAATTCAAGGTTGCCCGTGGCTTGTCCCAACACCAAAAGGGTGTAGAATGAGTTATAACTAACTTGTTGGTTGGATTTGGATGCAGGACCGAATAACTAAGTAGCTTGTCCTTCTTCCTAGTCTAATCCCGGAGCTTTCAGCACGCCCTTCTCACCCCCCTTTAGTGTTGGAAGCTGGGAGCGTGCCTCAAGTCCTTCCCAATTCCGCAATTTGAGCAAATTAATCCCAACTTGGGCCTAACCAAGGACTTAGGAGCGCATCAACATTGCCATATTTGGACATGGTTATGTTAAGCTTATTAGGCAAGTTCAAAATGAAGAAAAGACCCTGGCAAAGATGGAAGGAGGTGTATTCGCTAAAAAAAAAATCAAGGATAAGGTGCTCACATTCAAATTTATAGATGTAGGAAAATTTCCCCCACCTATTTTGTTGTTTGTGGATTTTAAATTTGGTTACAACCTTGAAAATATTATGTATGAAAAGTTTGATTTTGGTGTAAACCTTGATTACCATATTGCTTTAGTGGGTCCTAATGGGGCTGGGAATAATACCCTAATAAAGTTCATGATTGGGGATTGGTAGCATTAGATGGCATGGTCCATTGGCATAATCACCTTTGCATTGCTTAGTACCAACAATCTTACAAAGACTTTGTCATTGCACATGTTTGCATTGGAATGCATGATGAGTTAGTACCTTGGACTTGAAAAAAGAAAGACATGGGCTACCATTGGCTACTTTGAGCTTACTAGCAAGGCACAAGTTATGCCAATAGGAAACCTTTTTCATGAATAGATAAGTCTTATCATCTTTGTTTGGTTGTCCTAGAGACTTTCCCACCTTCTTTTGCTAGAGACCCCACCAATCATTTGGACTTGGAAACAATTGATGGTTTAACTAATGTTTTGAATGAGTGGGATGGAGGCTTGGTGCTAGTTAGTCATGATTTCAAGCTCATCAAATAGGTGGCAAAGGAAATATGGGTTTGTGAGAACCAGTGCATTACCAAGTGAAGAGGAGATATCATGGACTTCAAGCAACATTTGAAAAAGAAAGTTGGATTCTAAACATATTTTAACCAACACTTCAACTTAGAATATTAATTTTATGGTAATTACCAAGTTGCTTTCGATAATAGTTCTAGCAAAATACTTGTCATCAAGCACGTAATAGATAATGAGGTTGAAGGAGTGAAATGTTTCATGGCCAATAACTAAATAAATGTTATTATAAAATCATTTCAAGTTGTGTGGAAGCCATTAAGTACATTTGACTTGTGCTTTGGCCCTTAATATGGTGTTGGAGTTGTCCTTTGGCTCTTGAATGTTGAGCCAACATCATGACTGAAGCTTTCCATTTCTTTTACAAATGAAACTTAGGATGTAGATGTTTGTATAATGGTTTGTGCCAAAATTTTGGGCAAAATATACTATATGTATCTAGACTCACTGTGAGTTGATGAAGTTGTTAGGGAGTTATAACAACTTATGCCTACTATTCATGATATGAAGATCTAATAGTTTGTGAACAAAACTCATAAAGTTATGATTGCATGTATTACCATTATCAAAGGAGTTGTTGAAGTGGCTTGACAATTTCATGGATATGTAGGGTTTGTCTTACAACAAACTTCAAAATATACATTGGGGAATAGGGTTGTGGGACAATGTTGCTTGTAGCCGCATATTATTGTTCTCTATAATATTTTTTTCATTGTAGATTGAAGAACCATTAGAAATGCAAGGCAAGCTTCAACATAGGTGGTTTTATCCAATGGATTGCCTACATGCTTCTCGAATGTAGAAAATCTTAAATAATTGACCCTATGTTCTAGTTGGCATGAATTGGAAATATGGGGGAAATTGCAATTCCTAGTTATTGTCACAAATTTGGCAGATATATTGGTTTTTAAATGCCATTTTGGAGATTACACAAATGCACCATAGACATACAATTATTCCTTGCCAAGGTTTAGGTTGTGCAAAAGATGATTTTTGGGCCTATTATGATTGATATTTACCCAAGGAGCTTAACAACATGTTGTGAAGCTTACCAAGGATCTTGTGCATGTTGCCAATGGGTTGCAAGCATCAACTACATAGAATATCCACTCACCTAGAATTATGGTCAACCCTCTTGAAAAGTAGTGGCAAAAGTCTTCAAGTCCCATCACCTATTGGTGCTACCATCATTGAAGTTGTATTCAAAGGCTAATACCATGAATACCCAACTATTTTTGTTGGTGTTTAACATATATATATTTTAAATCATTAGTTGAAGGTAACTAAATGCACCAAATTTCCCTTTTTCATTATAACAACAATTGTATTTCCTAATGGGTGCAAGTGAAATATCAAACTTGTTTAAACTTAGGTCAACCATTTTCTACCCTCATTTGTTTACTTTGTAATCGAACATGAGGCTATCTACACACACATGACATGCCAACCAAAGTGGAGCCCTTTTGAACAACTAGGTGTTTAGTGGTGCCCAACATCCATTATGAAAAGGTGACATGTTTAGGAAATTTGTTGCCCACATTTCAATCAAAAGCAGGTTGAAGGTAAGGTGCAACCTCAATCAACTTGAATGCACAACTCTATATTGTAACCCTTGGATAACCATGTTTATTTATTAATGTGGCCCTTTTGTGCACTATCCAGATTGTTGTGGAGTAACCACTGGCTTGTTTGCTCCTTTTCATGATAGTGTACACATTTCATATGGTTGCATCTAGATTTTATTATAACTTACTAGTATACCATTATCTTCCATTATCACCATAGCTAATGAATTGAACGGGCAAAAGTTCTGGTTTTGTTGTGGAAATGAAAGCTGTGGAATAAAATTGGTTAGTCATTGGCCTTGTGGATTTGTATTTTCTTATTAGACTATTGTAGTCCATCACTTTAGGGTTGAATTAAGTTTTCCAATCCTAGAGGTGCCATTGATGGGACTTGATTGCAAGACTTTCTCCTTGGTCATGGCTAAACTACATGTAATGAGTTGTGCAACTTTTTTGATTTTACCTTTCATTACAATGCCTTGTGCAAATGTGAGTAATGGGACAAGTTTTTCAACCATGAAAACACCCAACAAACCTACCATAGGTGATCAATTTGTAATTAACACAAAGATCTTTGTAATTGAGTCCAAAAGTATTCACAAAAGCTAAAGGTCAATCATACATTTGTGCAAGGTGCAAACAATTTGGAACACAACAACAATGCAAACTTGCCATTAGGTTGGACATAATAGGCATAAGAGCTATGTTGGTAAACAAAAGACTTTTTAGGTGACCATATTGGATATTCTAGTCACTAACATGCCAATTTCCACAAAAAACATTGTGAATAATCCTTTAGATATAGTTAACCTTGATTATATGTCAACTAAGTATTGTTGCACAATATCTATGACCCTTATAACTAGAAACGAAAGCCATAAATCATATGTTCATACCTTGTTAACAAGCTAGATTGCACCAAAATTCATGCTAGCAAATTGCAACTATCTATTATAAGGGAAAAATATATATATTTAACTACTCTTGTGTTTATAAATTATTTTGGTTGATGACACCCAGTCTGACCATGAGATGGATCAATTGTCATGTGTGTTTTGTGATCATGTCTAAGACTTGAAATGCCATGGCATAGTCTTGTAAACCCATGTACATAAAATAGAGTCTATTGTTCCAAGGTGGATAAATTCATTATATTGGCTTTAATCAAAGCCCATAACTTTTCTTAAAATCATAGCTATGTTAGGAATCCAAACATTTGTAGATACCAATACCCTCCCATTGTGACTACAAATGGTATTAATGTCTTGAACATGGGAAGCAAAAATATAATCCATTCCAAAATATTGGCCATTCACAATAGACAATGGTCTATCTATTGCCCAACTATGGGAAGTATGATGCTTATTAGATGGGTCCTCTTGAAAGCCTTGGAAATAAAAACAAGTTATATGGGTCTCTATTCCTATTGGTGATGGAAAAAATTAATAGGAATTTTCCAAAGTGCATAGAATGTACATCTATAGATGGTCTTTGAAGATGATCTTCAAAGGAAATGATGATATATGAAATATGTGGAAAATTTCAGCTATTAAATGTCATAAACTCCAATGGCAAAGTAAGCCTTCCTTCAAATTAACACAATCATTTTCCAAAACACTTCCATTTTTCCCTCATCTTTCCTTGACACACATTTTTTTCCCATCTTGCAGTCGGTGGGATTTTCTCTTGTTTTGTATATTTTTGTGTTCATGGCAAGGGTGGCAGACCCTGGTTTTTTGCAATCGGGTTATTTAAGGTTTTAATATAAAACCCGATTGTCTGAGATCACACAAAATCGGGTTTTATTTTGAAAATCGGGTTTTAATAGGGTGCGGA
>Ga0116227_10004863_pt1 | contig 28815 bp, 19 predicted proteins | sample S1TSphgellanicum_FD_89693 | JGI IMG/M metagenome (GOLD analysis project Ga0116227, IMG submission 89693) | Host-associated microbial communities from peat moss isolated from Minnesota, USA - S1T2_Fb - Sphagnum magellanicum MG | ecosystem: Host-associated > Plants > Peat moss > Unclassified...
GACTCTCCACGGAGCCCACATCCAAATGGCTATTTTTCCCGGGACTCCCGCGCGGGAGTCCCGGAATCGCGCCAAATGGGACTCCCGGGACTTTGAAGCCCCATAACTTTGCGAGCAGATCTCAGATCGCGATGCGATCTGAAGCAAAGTTGTAGCTCTCGTCAAGAGCTTTCCAACGCCGTGTCGCACTCCCGAATCGGACATCGGGAAGAGGTCGATTCCCGACTTTTAGTGGTCGGGAGTCAAACTGGCAGTTCGACTCCCGACCCTTCTTTTGGCCATAACTTGTGTTACAGATGTCTGAATGAGCAATGCAAGCCCATTTTAGACATCTACGCTTCAAGAGCTTTCCATTGATATAAAGAACGTCACAATTGCATTTCTAACAAATTTGATTGAAACTTTTGATGTTAAGAAAGTGGTCATTCTATTGTTTATCATTCAAGTTGGTCATCAACATGCACTTAATAGGTCTTATTTGCTTAAAATTCATGGTGGGCTGACATTTCAAGCACCTTATTGTTTTAAAGAAGATGGCTTATGCATGAACGTAAAGCATGAGCTTGTAGCTTAAAGCTAATATGATTTTAATCCACCTACATGAACAAATGTGTCGATAGATGAATGATTTCATATGGATGAATGTCATTTTTGCATGGATGAATTTTATTTATGATTTGGATTAAATAAATAATTGGATGAAATTCATCCATAACTGGAAGATAAATAAATTTAAAATTATTTATATCCATCTTCATTTGTTGTCCAAGTATTAATATCCCAAACTTGAACACCATTTAATAATAATGGATAATGTGACTATAAGGGAAAATATGATGATGGCATTAAAAGATTTTTTAAAAATTTGTTTTAAAAATCATTTTCTTCAACAATGTTAAACGATTAAAAAATTATTGTCATGGGATCAGTGTTAAACCCCCCCCCACCTTGTTGTCAACAACATTATATATGTACTTTGTGAAAAATTAGGGCACCTTGAAAATAATTATTAAAAGTGACCCCATCATCATTTATGATAATAGGTTGCTTGCAAAAAGCTAATTAAGGTGCCTAAAATTGAATTTTAATTTATTTCAAAAACCCATTGTCATCAATGATAATAGGCAGTTTAAAGATATTTGAAGCATTCAAAACACATCATTTTCAACAACAATAGTTAGATGTGATGAAAATTATGGCACCTTCAAAGAAGAATGAAAAACATTTCCCCATTGTCATCCACAACATTTATAAATAGGTTTGAGGGAAGTTGTGGCACCTTTGGAAAAGAAAAGGACTTAATGTCATCAATGACATTGGGTCAATTTGACATGGAACAAAAAAATTAATTAATTCATTAATTAAATTCACGTTCAAAAATTTTGTTACAAAAATAACCATGGGGTGGATGTTAGCATGATAATAGTAATATAGTTAAAACATATTGAAAATAATGGCACTTTAAACGATAGCCATCAAATACATTTATAATGGAATTTACATTATATTATTTAACAAATGTTATATCATATATAAATAAATTGTGTTTCATGAAGCTCTAGTTAATTAAAATTAAAGGAGAAATTTTTTTGCATTCATGCATAATTTTGATGGAAATTCTATATATTAAAAACATGTAAATTCCATTTTTTTCAATCCACATATTATATGAATGAAAAAAAATCATTCACTGATAGTGAGGATCAATGTTTACATTCATCCCCAGTTTGCTTCTAAGTTTATTTATATAACATTCATTTTGTGATTAAATTCTTGGGCTTTATTTGTGTGTGTACATAGGGGAAAAGGCATTTTACCATCCCAAGTTCCAACTCTAGGCTCTAGGCTCAAGCTTTAAGCTCATGCAATAACTTGCCTCTTGTTTTAAACTAATTAAATTCCAATAAAACCTAATCAAATTTTGTAGATTGCTTGATTAGAAAATTTTGTGGAATACTCAATTTTCATGAACTACCAAAACAATTCTTAAAGAAGTTAATGTTATTTTGGATAATAAGTTAAATGAGCATTTGGTCTCACATCTATCATTCACATTAATCAAAGTGATTAAATAAAACCACCCAAACACTCACTTTCACCCTTCAAACAAATACCCATTTACATTGCATACTCATGGAATGGGAATCTTTACATGAGCTCATTTAGACCCAACAAGTGGTCATCGAATATTATGCCTCCTATCATAGAAGGATTTAAGCTCCTTCCTTGAACGTTTTTTCAAAACTCTCAAGGTAGACGAAAGGGAAGCTCCTTTTAACATTTTCCTCAAGGTCCCAAAGTAGGATAATAAGGAAAAGTGTTGTGCAGTTACTTGAATTTTTAAAGAACCACCAATTCTAATTTTTTAATATTCCAAAATCAAAGAACTACCAGTTCTAGTTTTCCGAAAAACAAAAATCAAAATAAAAAACAAAAGTCAAAAACTATTGATCCCAATTATTTCAAAAACCTTAAAGAACATGTGGTTTGTTAGCATTTTACATTAGATAGTTTATACATTCATCTAGTACATTCACACATTGATGGAACGTTATGGCTTTTCCCCTCTCATGTTTCTTGACTCCTTATTTAAGATCCTTGTACTCTAATCACTATAGATGCAACAATGTAAGAGTTTGGTTTTCCTCTTCATTCAAAGTTGTTTTTCCAATCTTGGCTTTGCTTTACTCAACATGGTACTAGAATGAATACCAAATAAATTTCTTGTAATATCAAGAGAATTCAAATTTTAATTGGAATTTAAATAAATCAATAAAACAATGGCTCTTGTACATCCATCTTTTTTTAAAAAAGAAATTTACACCTTCAATCAATACACATATCAAATATGTCTTGTAGGTCTTGTATATTATTACAACAAGTTATCCATAAAACTGTGGAACTATTTATGTTACATGAAATTTTTCAAATCACAAAACAAAATTAAAAAAGAAAATATGGTATAAGAAAATGTGATCTTGCCATAAAGTTTGATAACATGACATAAGAATCTTTTAATCTCAAAGAATAAAGTGTGTATATATATGTCTCAATTCAAGGTTTTTGATTTATGTAACAACAAAAGATTTGATGCAACTTATTTTCATGTTTGGAAATATAAAATAAAACTAGTTTTAAAATCTGAAAAATTATTAAAATTTGTTGAGGGATTGAAAATTGAACTTGTCTCTCCTCCTACCACTCTTGGTGGCACTATTCATCATTTACCTCCCACCAAACTAAGGAGTAAAGAAAAAATTCAACAAAACAATACACATGCATTAACAATTATTGCAATTTTTTTAGACAATAGCCAAGTATTTCCTATTAATTCTTGTAACACAACTAAGGAAACATGGAATGAGCTTCTTCCGTTTGTTTGAAGTACATGATTCAATGACAAAGATATATTTAATGGAATTATTAACAACATTGAAAGTCAAGGTGAATGAAAATGTGACAAAGCATGTGCACAATTTCAAAAGTCTTCTCAAACAATTGTTCATAACCAAAAACCCAATGAAGGATGAAGAAATAATGTTCGCATTGATGTGAAACATGCCACCTTCTTATCAAAGTTTTTTTATTTCCATAAAAGGTCAAACCCTCACCTTACAAACATTGATCACCTATTTAATACAAGAAGAATTTTTGTTGAAAAGTTTAAAGCTGTACACAAGATAACACAAGCCACGCCCGCCTATTTTTTGACTGCTTTTGTGAGTATTTTTTGGGAAATATTCCTAAAATGTTTTTGGAATATTTTTGAAAAATATTTTAAATTTTTTTTCATACTATTTTATTAAGGTTTCCGTTAAAATTTTGATTTTAAAATGTCATTTTCAAAAAAATTCAAAACCATTTACAAGTATTTTTATTGCTTAAAAACAAGCACTATAGTGTTTAATGAATGTTTTTATTAATTTTTTATTCATTGGATTAATTTCAAATTAATTCACATGTTCCCATGATATATTAAAAATAAAACTATATAAACAAATCTTATAATTTCAACATTGCGTGAAAACACACTACAATGGCCAAAAAATGTTGTCATAAGTATTGTTTTTTCAAAATTGTGCAACTTTCAACTTCTACCAAGCCAATATTAAAAGACATTTCCATAAATTATGTTCAAAATAAGATAGTTCAATAATCAAATTAACAAAATTGTCAAAGCAAAATTACATTTTTTGATTAATATTAAATGATTAAAGAGTATATTTGTGAGAATTTAAATGTTGTCACGATATATTACAAAGTGTAAATATACGTTTAAAATGATTCAAATAATTGTTAATGAAGTACTTAATCATATATTGAATATGAATTGATTGTACCATTTCAATTACAATTTGAAAAGTTCAATTCATGTGATTTCACAAAAGACATCTAAACAAGTTTTTCATCCAAATGAGCATAAGTGTGTTGAAAAAAAACATTTTGTTGAAAAATTACTTTCATTTGAAAGATGATAAGAATTATGTTGGAGGCCTTTGTATTAAAATCCATTTTATGTGTTCATCAAAATGCTAGATGAAATCAAAGGAAAACTACCCCCAAAATATACCAAAATATACTTTAAAAGAATTTTTTTTTGCTTAAAGCAACCCCCTCGTAGTGTGCTTTCACCTCATCAAATTAAATTACGAATTTAAAACATGAAAGAACCAAGCAAGCATTACACTTGTTATGGTACATGTTATTGTGACTACACCTTTGGACAATAATGTTGAAGCAACGACAAGTGGTTCGTTAACCTTTGCATTCAAAAAGAAGCCTTGGTCCAACAATCAACAAGCCCCTTTTAATTCACATTTTTAAAGCCAAAATTTTTGCAACCCTACCAATTATCCAAGGGGATACATCTTCAAAACCTTATGTTTACAATTGGAGAAAAAATTCAAATCCACCTCCCAAAAAATGGTTTTATTATGGTAAAGATAACCACATTCTAAAGGATTGTCATAAACAATAACTAGATGAATCAAATGGGGTGTTCCATTGCAACAACCCCAATCAAAAACAAATGCTCTACATAGCAACATTGCAAGCTCAAACCAATTCCACAACCAATGATTGGATTGTTGAATTGGGTGCTACTTGGCATATGGCTCATACTCGAACCACATTTGCCACATATGCGGATTTGCTACAAGGGCAATTTGCTTATACGATCAATGGATCTACTCATGAAATCAAAGGCATTAAAGAAGAAAATGTCATACTTCAAGATGGCTCAATAAAAACCATTCCACAAGTACTTCATGTATCACAATTGAAATGTAATTTTTTTCCATTAAACAATTGGCATTGGCCAAAGGAGAATTTCAATTACATGGTACTCAAGCATATATGTATATTATAAAACATGAATTGATTGCTTCCAACTTGCACCCTTCAACATGACTTATACACCCTTGGTTGACCACAATCTTTCACTGACGATAATGCAAATCAAAAGGCAATGCCCATTTCATTTCACAACACCACATCTATTTGGCATAGATGTTTGAGTCACATAAGTGTTAAAAGATTACAAGACTTGGTTAACACCACATGGCCAAAGGTATTCATTTGTAAAATATACATGTAATTTTTTATGAATCATGTAATTTTGGGAAACATACAAAGTTGTCATTCCCAAACACTAGTAGAAAAAGGCCAAAATGTAATTAATTGATTTGCAACTACATGTAACTAATTGTCACTTGCAACTAACTTTGGTTATTTATGTAACTAAAAATCACATCACACATTTTTGGATCACATTTATGAGTATTTTGTGACTACTAGGTTTTTCATTCTTCCAATGGGATGACTTTTCACACTACTTTCATCCTGGAAGGTCGTCATATGACCCATTAGTTGAAAAAATGATCAAAAAATGGTAATTAGTACTTATATCTATACATTAAATTATATATATAATTAATTTTATATAGGGTAAGTTATGTGTTTTGTGTTATGGTAACTAAGTATAGTAGGCCTTATGTATACATTATGTACTCCACATCCATTAAGGTATATACATGTGTTGATTTCATGGATTGGTTAATCACAATTTGAAAAATTATTAATTATTATTAGCTTAATGTTAGGATATATGTAAGGGTGGCAATATGTCAATCATCCATAGGTGTATATATGTATATTTTAATATTATTAAAATTAAATTGGAACATAAAAATAATATTTTAAATTTATAGTTAAAATCAAATTTTAATTTTTTTCAAAAATTCTTAATATTTATAAAAAAAATTTTAAAAATGCAATAATTATCATGAAATTATTTTAATTGAAGTGATTATTGCAACCAAATAAAAAATTATTCAATTAATTATTTTAATTAATATATAATTTCTTAAACCATTATATTTTTAAAAAATATAAAAAATATATAAATAAAGTCATAAATAAATTAAATATTTATGCTTTTTAAAACTTATAATTTATAACTAAAATTCATATATAGTTTTTGACACTAATTATAATGTAATATGAGTAAGAATGTAATTATTTTCATTACTATAAACTAATATATCTATTACTTATAACTACTAATTTACAATAAATAATTATTGTTCCAACATAAACTTGTACACTAATTATTAGTTTTTCTATAGTGCTAAACATTAATTATAGAATTTTTAATTAAATATTTTAATCATTATTTATGATTTATAATTAAAATTAAAATTAAACTTTAAAAGTCTTACAATAATTTTACTAATATTAAGGAAGCTAATGTAATACTTATTACTTTAATTACATGCAATATACATAGTTTATAATTGAAATTAATATTTCTAATTTTTACAATAAGTTTACTGTAATTTGAGTAATTAATGTACTTACTGTAATTAAAGTAATTCAATTATAGTAAATTACTATATGTAAAAGGTCACATAATATTTTACTTACAATAAATATTTTTTATTACAACATAAATTAATTATTGTAAAAAAATTATATTTATAGTAATTATAATTTAATTAAAATATTATTATTATAAATTATTATTCAATAAATAGATATTTATACATTGTAAATTATATTTTGATTAGGATATAGGTTTTTAACAAAAATTATATGATGTATAATTGAACTTAGTTATTATTAACCATTAGTTTAAATTAATAATGAAAATTAAAATTTTATGATAATTTTACTACTGTGGAATTAATTTCCATAATTACTGTGATTAAATTAATTAAACATGTATTACAATAGTTGCATAATTTAGAATTGAAATTATTATTCATAATTATAACTTGTATTTCCAAATTGAAACCAATATTTACAATTTATAGTAAATATTTATTAATGAATAAATTATATTGGATTTTTTTAAATTTATTTATGTATTATGTATTGAAAACTTGTAAGTAATTAGTTAGTTGGTTGCATATTTATAAGTTATTAGTAATTTAAATGGATGATAATGAATAGTTAATATTTGTTATACATAGTTAAATTTTTTATGGATATAAATTGATTATTAATTACATCATTAGTTAATTAATTAGTTATTTTGATCAGAAATTCAAAAATGATAACAAAAGATATGGGGAAAGTTTTCTAATTTTAAACTAGTTTGTAATTCAATTACAAGTTCAAAACTTATCCCATATTGTTTGTTTTTCACTCCCATTTTTAAAATTATATAAAAAAGGTCTGTAATTTAACACTATCAAAGTAAAAAATTTGTGCCATTTGGGATGAACAAATGAAAAAACTTAACCCAAAATGAAAATGAAAAATGTTTATGCATCATTATAGCTTACGTATTACCTTAACTTACTTATTCTCCTATCTACCTATGTAGGTAAGTAGATACATACGTATTACCTTAACTTACTTATTCACCTATCTACCTATGTAGGTAAGTAGGTACATAGTTCAACCTACTCACCTAGGTGGGTAGGTCAAACTAAGTACCAACCTCTTTAAGTTTGACTTACCTACTTACTTTTACCTACCTAAATATTAATTTAAATTTATTTGGTGTATATTTACATTGTGCCACGTGTCACAATCTAAGAAGGTGAAAATCTCTTAAAGTGTACCACATAGGATGAAAAGGACCTAGTCCTTATTGTAGTCCTTTTTAACCTTATATTTTGATCCCCATAAAAAATAATGAATCAAAAGTTGTTAAATATTTCAAAAGGATTATATTTAAAATCATTACAATTATAAATTCCATCATAATCATCCATAAATGTGTCTTTACATGGTAAAAAATCTATCTTGTGTCTTGAGTCTTAAGTCCTGAGGCCAAATCATGTTTTAATATGTGAAACAATGAAAGGATGCCATGTATGTTTGATCATTCAACTAAAAAATGTTGCAAAATTTGAAAACAATTAATTAAACAAATTTTGACTGTCATGTTGAAACATAAACCATAAAGGAATGCAGGACTCCAAGACATTTCTAGAATGACAATCTTTCATTTGGAGTGCCAAAGTCTTAATAAAAACATTAAAAAATGTCATTTTTTAAAAATCCACGTCTCTTATACTTCCCCCTAACCCTTTGGAATGTAAAATATTTATTAATATAATTAATATAATTTTCCTTATTAATGTAGCCCTTTTGATGAAGAAAATTCAAGATTCTAGTATCAATTCCAAAAAATCTGGTTTTCTACATTACCAAAATTTTATACCATCATGTAGATACTTTATTTTATTTGTGGTTAAATATGAATCAATTGGAATAAATATTGTTTTCTTGTTGATTCTTTTTCAATAAAATTGCATAGTGGGACAACATTCCTAAAATGTGTTCCAAGACATTTAAGGACATGTTTAAATCATCCAAATCATAAATAATTACAAAGAATATGAATATTAAATGAAAAAATAATTTAACCAAAATAAATGAATTGGTAAACATTGTGGTCATTCAAAGTAATGTTCTATGAATGATTTTGAGATGAGACATTCCTTTTGTGTACCCCAATCGTGATTGTACTTTGTAAGGAAAACCAAACCCCTTGGAGCACATTAGGCCTTAGTGCCAACATTATAAAATATTTTGCTCTTTATCTAGATGATCCCACCACTTATAACCAAGCTTTAAATAGTCCCACATCCACATAATGGAAGCTTGTTATTGAAAAGGAATTGATTTCTTTAATGAAGAATAATACTTGGACACTTATGCCTTTACTATCCAACTATAATTTAGTTAATTGTAAATGGGTTTTGAAACAAAATATGGCAATAATAATAAAATCCTTAATTAAAAAATTTATCTAGTAATTAAAGGTTTTTCTCAACAAGAAGGGGTTGATTATGATGACAAATATTCCCCTATTTTCAAAACATTTTCAATGTAGGTCTTCCTTGCTTATATGACACATTTCAACCTTGATATTCATCAAATGGATGTCCAAACTACTTTCTTAAATGGAAATTAAAAGAAAAAATCTTTATGGAAGTACCTTAAAGGCTATAAGTACCTGAGAATTCCAATTTTGTGTCAAACTCAATAAACCTTTATATATATGAAAACAATCATCTTGTACATGGTACCAACATTTGGATTCATTTCTTTCGTCCATTGGATTTATTCCACGTGTTGTTGATATTAATGTTTACATACATAAATAAGGTGATAACTTCATCATTATTACACTTTATGTTGATGACATACTTCTGATCACTAATGATGGCCTCCATTTGCTCTGGAAAATCAAACATGCTTTGAGCTCAAATTTTGACATGATTGATATGGGGCTTATCACCCATAATAAAATTTTGGGCCTCAAAGTGATTTATAATCGTGCTCAAGGTTTTAGTCAAATCTTTCAACAAAGATATGTCCAATCCATCCTCTTCAAACTTAAAATGGAGTCTTGTCACCTAGTCTCCATTCCTTTGCAACCCAATACTAAATTAAGCAAAGCAAATTGTCCAACAACTCCACAAGAAAAAAAAACACACCATGTTCTTTATAAAGCCATTGTTGGGTCCCTCATGTACCTTTCCATATAGATTCAGCCCAACATATCTTATTTCGCAAGTATGGTTGCCTAATACATAGCTCATCTCACTGAAAAACATTTGATTTTTGTTAAATGGATTTTGCGATACCTCAAAGGCATTTTCACACTTGGTTTAATTTATATTCTCTCCCAAGATGACTTCATTCTACAAGGTTTTTTCAACATAGATTGAACTCACTTAACTTGGATAGTTGCTGGTTGACTTTTGGCTATTGTTTCATGTTGGGTCGTTGCGTTGTTGATTCGGTTAGCTGCAAACAATGTTTTGTTGCCCTATCTTCCACTAAAAGTGAATACATGGCATTTTCTTGTGCATGTACTAAAGCAATTTGGTTACATTGATTACTTGATTCCTTGTATTGCTCACAAAGTACCGCTAACATTATATTTTCTAATAATCAAAGTGCTGCTCAATCAACCAAAAATCCCAAGTTTCATGAATGGAGTAAACACATTGACATTCAAGTCCATTTCATTTGTGGACAAATGCAAGCCAACATAGTTAAGCTAATATTTTGTGCAACCTTTGACATGACTACAAGCATCCTCACCAAGAGTTTGTCTAAAGATAAACATTTACATTGTGTATGCTTAATGGGTTTAAGAACTATCTAATAAGGGGGCGTGTTAAGATTTTATATCAAATAGTTTATATATTCATCGAGTACATTCATACATTGATGGAATGTTGTGGCTTTTCCCTTCTCATGTCTCTTGGCTCCTTCTTTAAGATCCTTGTACTCTAATTATTACAAATTCAACAATGTAAGAGTTTAGTTCTCCTCTTTCACTCAAAGTTGCCTTCTAGATCTTAGTCTTTGCTTTACTTAACATGGGTTTTATGAAAGAGCTGGTGGTTTTATAAATGGTTCTTTGATTTTTAAAAGCATGATTATGAATCCTAAGAACTGCTGTGGGTATGCTTCTGTTACAAATCACCCAAAATGTGTACATTGCAATATTAGGTACTATCTCTCCAAGTTGTTTTCACTCAATGACTATACCAAGTTATCAAAATTCAGGTCAATAAAAATTGTCCACCTATTGTACACCTCTAGTGCCAGGGATCAAGGTGCTAGGAAAGATCAGCATTACATGGAAAAGAGGAACAGTAGACTTCCAAATCTCAAGTCAATCCTTGTCAGCTGTTTTTTGGAAGGAGCATAAATAAAAAGCTTGACAAGTCCTTGATTCCCCAGCTCATTTGCAAAACTTTTGCCTCGTATTCAAGGATCAACCCAAGATTGAACCAAATTTCTAAGTGAAAACATCATAATTCACCAGCAATTATATCTTCACCAGCATGATTGCAGATTCATCCCCAGAGGATATAAAAACAGTAAAATTGACACCTTGACACACCCGCACTCATGGCAATGCAGGTTGTGTTGATACATATTTGGTTACGTGTATTTTACTGCACCTTTTCTGCTAACAATCTGATCTGCTAAAGTGGAACAATCTGATTGGCATGCTTTAGCAGGTTTTTTAGGGTTTAGGCAAACCCTAAATCCCAAACCCTAATTCTTAAAGCCTTTGTGCAGCTGGCTTTACCCTACACATAGAAAGCAAATGAGGAGGAATTCAGTGTATTATGGTGAAATTTTTTGCATCCTTGGTTATGCTCAGCCAATTTCCATCAGCACCCAATTTTCAATTCCACATGAATTCCCAACAATTTAATGCATGAAATTAGATGTTTGCAAATTTTCAAATGTATTCACTGTTTGGCTATGGAGCATGTGTAGCATCAGAAATTCAAGCTGGCATTTGGAGCAGTGATTGTTTGTTCAATTTTCTAGTGTTGCATCTTTGGCTTAGCACCCCAAGAAGGATTTAGCATTAAATGGCAATAGGACATGTAGAACAGTAAACAAACAATTTGTAATCCTATTGTTGTTTGGCAACTTGCAAGAGGAAGTGCTCTAAATTTGGCCAACTAACGCAGTCCAAAACCTTTACTCTTTTGGTAAAATATTGCTCAGAAATGGCCCAACACAGGAGGGTGCAGGAGACAATTACTCCAATCCAAACCACACATGTATACAGTGGTGGGTTAACAGCCAGAGGTGCTTCCTTCAGCAGACACCTCAATCTGGGCCACAATGAACCAGCACCCACCAGTGCACCATCCAATGGATGCCCATTATTACTCAGTTGCAGATGAACCTCCTCAACTGAGTTAATATTTGGTTTCACCTCAGTAACCAATTTTGTAAGAAAAATCTCTCATACATAGGTAGGTAGGAAAATAGGTACATACACATTTAAGGGCTGTTTTTACTACCTATCTAATAACAACATGCTTGTGGGGGTTGTTAGTATGTAGATGGTAAAAAAAAGCAACTGAGCTAACCACCATGGTTAGCTAATGAACTGGAACACAATGGAAAACTGTTTTCAGACCATTTATCATCCATCTTTCACGGTGCACTGGTGGGTGTTGGTTCACTGTGGCCAGGCTCAATCTGTTCTTCTTCCAGGTGCCCATAGATATGCCTCTGTTGTAGCCGAAGAACAAAGGACATGATGTACAAACTTAAGACCAATGATTCATTTTTAGCTCACCCTGTCCTTATTTCAGTTCCTTCCCCATTTTGTGACAATTGTTATTTTACTTCCCATTTCCATCAATTTTGCTCTCTTTTCAAGTGTTTCTCAGCATTTTTTCATCATGCAAACTTACTTCATTCTCAACATTGCTGAGAATTGGGATACATTCTTTGGCAATCTGGATTTTGATTTTGGAATTTTAATGACATCCAGATTTTGTTTGCTGGAATATTTCGACCTGATTACAGTGATGATAATTTTTTCGAATCAGATCAAAATGGTTTGGACACAATCTATGCAAGATGCAATATCTCCAAAGGAGAAGGAGAATCAAAAAACACAAAATTGCAATCAAAACCCACAAATAGAATTACAAAACCCAAACCTAGTTAGTTAGAGTTACTGAATTATTTCCCATCCTAAGGTGCTGTGTAAACCAGAGTTGGATGGTTATCTGATTTTTTAAATAACCTTCAGTTCCAAAATGTCAGGAATCAAAGAACCTCCAGGTCCAGTTTTTTCAAAAAAAATCAGAGTCAAAGAACCTCAGGTTCTGGTTTTTTGAAAATATTAATAGTGAAAAGAAACCCCAGTTCCAGTTTTTCTTTCAACCTCAAAGAACCAACTTCTTTCTTGAAATACCCGGATAAGAACCAGAAATTTTACAGAAAGTAGTTTATTCTTAGATTTTTTTCAGAACTGCGGTTATATGTCAAAGTCAGTTCTCAGATTTTCGAGAACCATGGTTATATATCTGTGAGAACCATCCAACACTGGTGGAGATATCTAATGTAATTATTTTTTAAAGCTACCCAAAAGACATGCAAGAGTGATGTCAAGCACCATGGGCAAGAGTAAAACAAAGTTTTAAACTCCACAAGATCACTGTAACAAAGCCTTCCAATGCACAACATAATCCAAATTTAGGAAGTGATTTGATTCCTAATAATATGTCCATTATTTCACATTATACAAATGACTTAATTGAACTCTCAACTCATGCCCTTTAATCTTCAAGAACAAGTTCTCATTATTATGTACCACTCATGTGTAAACATAAGGATTACATGGCACCTGTTTCGGAGGGAAATCAATTGGTTCAGACCAAAAAAAACAGTGCTAAAAGGAGAGCTCCTGATTTGGAGAACCAAGAATCAGGCTAGGGACCAAGGTACTGTTGAACTCAAGGATTCAATTTGCTTCAAATCAGTCCAAATTGGTTCCTATGAAATTGGACCCTCGTCTAAAGTGGGCCTAAGATCAGTATGAGCTTTTCAACAAGATGACCAAACTTTACCTTGTAGTTCCCTGAATTAGCTAGTTCTTCTAAAACATGTAACTACAACCCACTCAATGCCATCCCCAGCTGCTCACATAGAAGGCTGGTTGATTTCCTCATAATCCTCATTGTGAGGCCAAAGGGGATATGTCCATCACAGACGGGTATCAGAGATTGCACCAAAACCCCATCAGTGGTAAAGCTGTTTCTCAAGTTTCATAACCGCGATTCTCAAAGAATCAGTTCTGCTGTATAACCAGGGTTCTCAATTGGTTGAAAAAGTCAAAAATTGGCCCAAAAATTTGCTGGTTCTTTATACTTCCTTCATGCAAATTGTTGGCTCCTTGAGTGTTTTGAAATAAATGGAACCAGCATTTATTTGATTTTGATATTCTAAAAATATCAATAACCCAACAGTTCTATTGTTTTTAAATATTTAAAAAACTGAAACGGTTATCAAATTTATCAAATACCTACCCAACAACAGTGCTGTCCACCTCTGGACCTCCAACTTAATACAATCCAGATTCCAAGTTCTTGCCTACTACAACACACACACACACACACACACACACACACATACAAATCCAACTCCACCTAATTTGGTCTTATCACTCTCCTCTATCTCAACCCCCCTCTAATCCACCCACTATTGACCTCTCAACACATACTAATTTTCCCTCCCTACTCCCCCTGACTTTGGCGCAACCTCTTTACACCTTGTGCTACCCCATGTAAACCAATTCGTTAATTTATGTGACATGAACACAAATAAGGGCCACCCTCAACAAGAACACTAGCCACAAGGCAAAGGAGCTCTCATTCACTAGTGCCTTTCTGTCTCCCCTCCCTTTTAAGCCTTTTTTTTTTGTTACCAGTCAACATGTTGCTAGGAATGCTCGATCTAGCTTTGGTTGAGTAAAACCTTTCATCCTTAGGGAACAGGCCATTCTAGAAATGGTCATTGGGGTCAATGCAATTAACCACTAAGAAAAACTCATTTTTAATGTTTGTTGGTCAAGCCTTGGGAAAAGGTTGGGCAACCATGTTGTCTTAAATTGGTTAAGTACGTTATATAAAATTGATAGAATTTTTCTAGCTTAAGTGGAGGCGAGCATACCCTAGTAATAAATAGTTCTGTCTCAACAAAAGATAACCCTTTATGCAAAAGGTATCTCCTCTCCTCTCAAATGAATTATAATCATTTACTCATAAGAGGAATTTTTTACTAGTGCTTTACACCAGTGTTGGGTGATTCTCAGCCTGGATGTATGAGAAAACACATGATTGTTTTTATTGTTAAACAATACATGCATTCAATCTTTAAATAAAAATTGCATGTGTTCAAACAATGTTATTCAACAATATTGTCTCTACAAATACCTAGATCATGACAAAGGTTCCAGTTCTAATTCTTCACAAAAATTCAAAGCTGAGTCCTGCTCACATTTGGGTGTCTCCAGATTGTCTTGCCAATCCCAAATCTGGTTCTGCTATAGAAATTCAAAATGGGTTACCCCTTTGGAACTGGGTTCTTTTATTGTTGGTTTCAGATTGATGGGGTAGTTGCAATTTCTGTTCATTGCACTAGAACTATTTGACCAGGTTTGGTCCAATTAATTCTAGTTCTTGTGCACCTCTGCTCAAGAAACCAATTCATCTCACAAACACACTGCAATGGAATGTTACATGATATCCACCATCCCACATTACCCAGCTGCCAGGTACCAAGTTATGGAATGTTACATGATATCCACCATCTCACATTACCCACCTGCCGTGTACCAAGTTATGGAATGTTACATGATATCCACCATCCCACAATACCCAGCTGCTGTGTACCAAGTTCTGGAATGTCACATGATATCCACCATCCCACATTACCCAGTTGCCCAGTACCCAGCTCCCATCACTAGGTGAAGCAACCAAAATCAATAAAGCATCTCAAACCACAGGCTTTCAGTACATTGAGAAAGACTCAGATAACTCAGTTGTCAGCTTTACAAAAGGGTGTTAGAGGAAAGGTCCAATGATGACAGGAGAGTAGTACTAACATAGATCAGGAAGCACGACTACTAAGGAGCCACACTTGGACACAGCAGCATATATCTAGGTATACATCATGATGAGGCATGTAAAATCTAGAATCACAAAAGGGCTTCTTCCGTGCTAGCTAGAAGTTGAGCATTTTGGGAGTTGGAAAATTATCTGACACTTAGCATTTTGTGTTGCTCGTGTGGGCCAAAGCTTTACTACTGATGCCAGGACTAGTGTGCGTGTAGGCTGGCACTTGTGAGTGAGTGAGATTGGAGAACAATTTACAGTCACCCTGATGAACCCAAAAGCTACAAACATGGGACTTCTAAAATACTCCCTCCTTGACCCACCCCACACATGCATTCAGGGCTGAGTAAGAAAAATGGACAACCAGTTTTCAAAATCCGAAGCAATTTTGACACAATTCTTTGAACAAAAAAAAATTCCAGTTTTGTCCACAGAAACAATCTAACATAAGAACCCCAAATCCTGAACAAATCCTTTTTTGGTGAGAAAACTATTCCCTGCACAAAGGGGATAGGATTGACTTGTGAAACATCTTACCCCAAAAATCCTTCTTCTACTGCCTGATGTACTTGTACTTATCGCAAAGCTGTATTCACCCACCCCCCAAAAAAAATACACATATTTGTGAATATCCAGGAACAAACATTAGTTAGTTAGTGTCACAATAATTCAACCTGGATAATTAATGGAATCCATTCCATGCTTTCTAATACCTAGCTTTCTCCTGGGGAGACAGTTTTGACTGACTACTTCACAAGGCATCACTGCACTTGTAATCAATATCACCAAAGCCCGTTGGCTGTGGCAAATAGCATGAAGAAAATGTGGGTAGTATCTCCCAACTCCCACCAGCTCCTCATGAGACACAGCATCCCCGAATGAACTAGCCAAGTAACTCCCCAGTTTTTTACATTTTTCTGCATCTTGGACTTCACCTTTTATAGAAGAGTTCAAAACATTCACAGATAGACAAAAGCTTACAAAAATTGTTATTGCAATTGTAAAAAAGTCAGTGGCTGACCTCCCAACAGTGCGCTGCCAGAAACATACAAAGTTGAAGGGTCGATCAGGGCTGAGGACGATGGCATGCCACCTCGGTTCCCACCAAGCTGCAATTCCCCTAGTGATGGCACAGCAGCTTGGCCATTGTCAACACCTTGATCATATAACACACCTTTGAAAATATGGCCCCCAATTTTGACAGTTGCCTGATATGCAAACTCATTCTCACCATCTTCCACACCCATTAATCTCACACACTTGAATAGCGCCTGTGCTCTCACTTCCGGAGGAAGCCCACCTTTTGATGATGCTGGTGTGTAGATGACAAAAAAAGATGGATACTGTTAGATCACCAATGAACCCTAAACCCCTAAACCCCTAAATGACACAAGTACCATTCAACAATTTACTTTCATTTCTTGCACAACTCTCATCATCTGACAGAATCCAATCACAAAAATTGTGGACACATAACACTGCCCTAAATAACAACGTAGTGCATGACATCACGTTTTCATGCAGCCAAGTCCAAAAAGTGTGGCTCGATAAAAGAACACCCACAAGTGACTGGAAGATCAAAGAAATATGACCCATGACAAAGGAACCACCACCACAAAAGAAAAGAGTTCTGAAACCACAGAAATGAACATCCAGTTTCACAGCATGTATTTATGCACACACAGGTAGAAGTGGTGAGTCATGCATCAGAGATTTGATATAAAGCATTATCTACCTGGTTGTGACGGATGAGTTGCAGTGAGATGAGCAGAGTTTAGATCAGAACCCCTCGGAGATGTTGCAGAGGTTGTGGTGAGAGAATTTGCAACATTGGCTACTAGTGTTCGAGCGCGCTTCGACTTGGAGCGAAGAAGCCCTGAGGAGGCAGCTGCAGCTGATTCAGCTGCTTGTCGTTCCCGACGCTTGGCAGCAGGAACCCAAGTACTTTTCAAATGGGTGCTACATTCAAAGCCTCGACTCTTACAACATGTTCGACATCGCTGGTAGGAGCAATCTTTCTTTGCTTGGTTTCCACATTCTTGACATGCAGTTGATCCTGTTCCTGTCACTACAGTACCTGCTCCCCCTGCTACTACTAATTGCTGCTGCTGCTGCTGCTGCCCCCCAATTTCCTTAGCCTTCCCACCTCCTGCTCCCCACAGCTCTTCAGCATGTGGTTCTTGATATAACCCCCGTCCCCCCACAGAAATACACAATCAGACCTGAATCCCCTTTGTGGATATAAAATCCGCATAAGACCACAGGAAAAAAATTCAGACCTAAAAAGCTGCCTGCAAAGAAACAGGAGAAGAACACATACAAGTCGGGATCATGGACGTCCACAACAAAGATGGGAGGAGCATTTGCAATTCACATATCAGCAAAATTCAGCAAGGGCTGGAAACAAAAGGAGTACCCACCTCCTCTGCATTCAAGGAAGAATCAGATGCAGTCAAGCAAAGCTCTAAGACTGTATCTCACATGCCCACACACACATACATACAAGAAAGGGGAAAAGCATCTCTGGGTACTTTGCTGGAACCTCCACAAGGTTGCAAGGCAGAGAATTGCAGCAGGAGAAAATATGGAAGGTGGGGGCAAGGCAAAGAAGAGGATGCTGATGAAACCATCATCAGTAGTGCAGGAATTGGGGAAAAGGAAGCTTGGTGCACAACCTCCTGAAGAGCAAGAGAAATTGTGAGAGAAAAGAAAAAAGCAAATGGGAGAGAGGGAGATGCAATCAATGGGCAAGAGAGTGTGGAGTTCATACCATGGAGATGCAGATGGTTGTCAGGTTCAGATGGACCCACGTGCACAGAGGCGGTGCCAGGGTTATGCTGCTGCAGGCTCTGCACATTCATGCCCTGTGTTGCACCTTCATCCACCTCCCGCACAGCTAAAGCCCAACTCTGCTGCTGCTGCACTACTGACGATGATGGATGGTTGCCTCTAGTCCCCTTCCCAACACTACCACTATTGCTACTCCCTTCCTCCTCCTCCTCCTGCTGTTGGTCAAAATTGGTACCCCTAAGACCTGCTGCTGCTGCTGCGGGGTCCTCACTGCTCCTGTGAACCTCTCTCTTCAAGCCTTCATAGCTAGCAGCTTGATGCAGTTGAGCTCCATGGAGTGATGATCTATGGTGAAAATCTACATGAGGAGGAGCAGCATGCTGCTGAGCTCCTCCTCCTCCTCCTCCATACTCTTCCTCGCGGCTCAAGATGTTGTGGTACACTTCGCGGTGCGTGCCATAGACTCCTACTGGGGTTGGTCGACCCCAGGAGGAGCCTGGGATGGCGCCAGGGTTGTTGTTGGTAAGAGCAACAGTGGGAGGGAGAGTGCGCGCGTACGCGTAGCCAAGCGACAGATCTCCGTCCTTCAACGCTGTTGGGTCGTCTCTGGGGTCGCCTCCTCCTCCCCCTTCCCCAGCCCGCGCCACAATGCCTCTCCTCGAGGTCTCCACCTTGAACTCTCCCTTTCTTCAATCCGCCCGCACAAATCTCCTCCTCCTCCTCGTTCTCGATCCAGGGGATTTCCTTCTGTCCCTCTCTCCACTGTCTTCTTCTCTGGAAGGGGAGGAGATATTATTCTTTAGCCTCCTCCCCCCCTTCTTTCTTCTCCCTGTTCACTCTTCCTCCTGTCCCGTCAGTGGTGCGCGCACGCCAACGCTCTCTCCTCTTCCTCCTGCTGCTGTTCCTCCACGCAAAAGAACACGTTCTACACCTTCCTTCCAATCGCACAGGACCTGCACACAAGTCTCACATCTATGCGCGACTCCGGCGAATTGGAGTCTGTCACAGGAAACAGTCCGCGTGTAGTAATCCCTCCCTCCCCACTCGCCTTCTCACAGTCTCAGGAGCCTCTGCAAATCACAAGACTAACTCGAATGCAAGCAAACACACCTTCTCTTCCGAAACGCTTTTTTCCTCACAACTCGACAACACAAACAAAACTCTCATACCGAGCCCAGAAACACCCACCTCTCACCCGCCCGCCCACTGAATTACGCACTACAGCGCAAAACCAAAGCCCCTCGTCGTCAGTCACAAACCAAAATTCGGTTCCTGCTCACACAACACGAAGAAGATGGACTCTCTCTCTCTCTCTCTCTCACACACACACACACACACAGCTGCTTCCAGCAACTCCCCCCAAAGCTCCCAGCTCGTCTATAGCTCACAGCAGCAAGTTGTAAGAACTCCGTCGCCTTCTGCGCTGTTCGGAGACAAGGGAGTGCGTTCTCAAGGGCTGCGAGAGGTGAGCGAGTGTGGTCGTAGGGCAAGGCGCGCTCCACAGACAGAAGAGGAAGTGTGCGAGCGAGCGACGGGCAGCACAAAACGCCGCAGACGAAGGCTGGGTGCAGCCGGGCGAGCGCAGGAAGGAAGGAAGGAAGACGACCGAGAACCGCACAGTCAGCCAGCACCAAACCGCGCGGTGACCAAATTTCGTTTGAACTTTCTACCTATCTCGATACGCTTTACCAATAAACCACTCCTCGTTTTTAACCTTTAAAATGTACTCACCTTTTTCTTTCAATTGGGTTACTTAGGCATGTTTGTTATGGTCAATTTTGTAGTGACCAATTTTGAATTTAAAATTTTGTAAATTTCTCCCCCACAAAATAAAATTCTAGTTCAATTTACCCTAGAAAAAAAAATTCCTAATCTTTTTAAGGAAAAAAATACAATTTATCATTCCTTTCTTTTTCCCTAACAAAACAATTGGTGAATGTTTTTTTCAAAGAATGTGCTAAGTGTGGGTGGGGATGAGGCTACCTTCAAAGACTATGTATGTGTGTGTGTATGTGTGTTTTGGGGGGTGGGAGGGGATCTTTTGGGGGTGGGTAGCGGTGGTGGGTCTCTCTATCTGTCTCTCTTTCTCTCTTTATCTTGTCCTGCTCTTCATGGACCTATGGAGGATAGGAAAATCCCTAGCTTGTGTTGTGGACCACCCATCAGGTGGGTTGCAGATGGGTGAGGGGAACAATAAATAAATAAACAAATAAATAAAAGTGGCGGAGAGAGATTGATTAAGAAGAGGACATCATTTGCACTCCAAACAACATGTGAGCTTCACACACCCCCATTATTACAAATTGCAATTAAGTCTAAGGCAAAGCACAAGGGGAAGGGCATTATCGCAATAAGGGCCCATGAGAGGCGGCAGCCTGAATGAATGCTGCCCAATTTTGATATTGCCCTTTGCCCATGTCCTTTGCCGAGCGTAAAGAGTAAAGAAAGACGATGTCACATTTTGTTTTTTTCCTCCCATGATACCCTGATGGGTATCTAGTGGGTATCATGGGAAACAAACCAACACCAGGCCTTATCCATAATTTACAAATTTTGGTGATAATTTATGTAGGTGTGAGCAATGCATTTTGTGAACCATACACCAAATCAAAAATTGAAGGAAAATAACTCTTTTTTTTCTTTTTTCATCTCAAAGGAGTTGATGAGGCCGGAACAAGCGGTGGAGCATGTGGTTTAATTTGATATAATGTGCAAAACTTTACCAGCTTGGAGGGTTAAGGGGGGTGGGTTGGAATTAAAATATGGAAATTGTTCTTTGCGTTGTGAAATGCTGATGGAAGGGCCTTTTTCTATCAAGTGATGAGCCTGTCGTTCCCACGTGATATTGTTTGTGGATGTCTACAAATGGCATCATTTTTTTCTTTTTAGTAAAAAGAGGCAGCAAGTGGACATTGTTGGACCAATGGAGTTCTTGGGGAATCCTAGTAAGTACAACATTGTGTATCATCAAATTGAATAGAGAAGTCAAATTTTGATGGGATGTTGAACCAAAGTATCTTATTGTCTATGGACAAGCAAAATTGATATTGTCTATGGACTTTATATATGCATTCTGGGTCGAGTTGTGGATGTAGGAAAATTTTGTGTTGCATGACATGCCACCTGTTCCCTTCCGAAAGAAATTTCACACTAATTATGCAATTTTTTTAAATAAAGAAGGAAAAGGCATATTTTTGTGTTGTCATAGGGGAATCCATGTGCAAGGTTGTAATACAAAGAGATTTATGGGTTGCATTAGTATGCATTCTGGCAATATTAACTTGTCTATGTTCAAATTTTTTGTTGTTTTCACAAAATTTATCTATTTACCCATTGGTTTGGTGCCCAAATTTCTGCCTAAAACCCATTATTAGTTCTAGGACAATTAATTTTTAAATCTATCAATATGAAGAAGTTCCTCAAAATTAGAGGAACAGCAAATAATAACCACGCACAACACCAATAATACTGAGATTCTAGATGGTGAGGGTTATTTGTTATTTCCAAAGTTTTGGGGTGTGGGGGGGGGATTTACATTAATGAACTTGATCCGTTTTAGGTTTCCATAAATTGTTGAGCTACTACTGCAACTGAAGAGTTTGATATGATTCAAGAATTCCCTTTTTAAGAAAACTGGCGGTATAATAATGTCATAAAGCAAAATTAAAATTTGAAAACTAAGAGGTTTGGGAGGCTTTCAGTCGCTAGAAGTGAATGGGAAAAAAATCCCCAAATTCATACATGTGATCTTGAAAAGAGATTAAGGTTCTTAAGGTAAGCACATTGAAGTTTTTTTTTTTTGGAAAATTTAATAATTAGACCAAAATTTTTAATAGATTTTTATTTTTATTTTTTTATAAAATTAAATAATTTCATAATTTTCAGTTTTTCTTGGGCACAAACGGATGAATTCATTGCAGAACTCAGGACGCAATTTTCAGTTTTAAGTTTTCTGTAAAACTTTATAACTGTAAAATTTCCAGCAGTGTAGTGTAGTGTTGTGTGCATGGAATTGGACACTGTTTTCTTCCACATGAGCTAGAAGCTTACAGAATTTGAAAAAATTTGTTGACTAGAATTATACATAGGTTTAGCAATTTGAAGCACCGCCCTCAAACCCGCACCCAGAGAACAACAAGCCAAAAACTTTTTTAAATACCAAAATCAAAACGAAGACCCAAGATTCTTTTGAAAAGGAAGAACCAAATAACACCCGTTTTAACAGGAATCATCGTATTCCTTCAAGTTGTATCAAATATGACCCCCAAATGGACTTTGAAAACCCAGCAGTCATTCGGGAATACCAGCCTTGGGTGAAGCAAACCCTACACGGTCACCTTTGTGAGAACTGACAACCCCAAACAGATTTAGGGCACTCATAAACATTATATAAATATCATTATGTCCCATGTGCAGAATAACGAGCGAGAAGGAGGTCGTTCTGGGAATGAGGGCTAAGGAAGGGGGACTGGAATTCCCATGAGAACTGCCCCAATTGAGGCCTTTATAGAGAAAAAAGAGCTTGTAGGACTTTAATGACTCTGATCTTGTTTGAGGAGGCCAGGCACCTTTCGCATAAAGTTTGTCCGTATGTGTAACACTCAAACCTTACGCCCAATTTCTGTTTGACAAGACGAGCGCTCTTTTCACACAAAGTCCATCTTTAAGTGTAACGCTGAAACTTTACGCCCATGGTGCCTCCTCTCCATTAGGAGAAATATTAACCCCGGCCATGGGACCACACAAAAAACCTACCCTTCTTCTGTGTTTTCAGGTTCAATTTTAACGTTTCCTTCCCCAGATTTATATAGCCACTGACTCACAAGAGGACTTGCTCACAAAGGGGAAGATACTAAGTGTTGGATCACCCTGGCCAATACCAGGGCACCCCCGTTCCGTCAAAGGTGGCTGGCTGTCCATGCATATAATAATGTCGTAGCATTCAATGGACTTGAGCGAACACGAGAAAAAAGGAAAAATATACATATATTGTGTTCTTAAAAAAAGCCTTGAAAGTAGGAAGGTGATTCAGGCTTTTTTCCTTGACTTTCCTCAATGCCACCAAGAAAAAGGTATGGTAGCCCACGTGCATATTTTGCATGAAGGGCTGTGTTCATGTCCAGTTTCCGATGGAGCCTCCGCCAATTGCTACCCGAGAGATTATGAAACAATTTGTTAACTTACAAAATGTAGGTTGAACAACTTGCTTGAGGGATGGATTACTTTTGGCCGACGGGTAATGATTGGTAAGAGATGACAGACAGACTCCCCCGGCCAGCCGGCCACAGAAGACTTTATTTTTTCTTTCAATTTGAACTTTTCAAAAAACACTTCCGTGCAGTGCATTCAAGTTCCGAATTCCAATTATCAAAGCTGGCTGCTTCGGTCACACTGCTCCTTCTCAATTGTCCAATGTCCAAAATGGCCTGCCTGCCAAGCGGACCGGATGAGATAGCCGTGTCAAGTTATTTTGATAAGCAAATCAACTTGAGTCCTCGGCTAGCTACCCATCCCTTTGATTATCAGATTGTCATAAGACTTCAGTTTTTTTGCAGTTCTGAAATTCTTTTAACTCATCATGTCTTACTGGCGTGGACAGAGCTGCTGGCTCAAGTGTGAATAGGACCTTGATGACAGAGCCCACATTGTGAAAAATAAATATTTTTAATATTAAATTAATTTCCCCAATGACAAAAATTACTCAAAACTCAATATCTTACTCAAAATCATCTTTCAGAAATCCCACTCATCAAAGCTTTTCCTACAGTTTCAAGAAGTCACCCCCAATTTCTCTAAATATGTTTAGTTTTCATTTTCTTAAATTTCCTTTGACAAAATTATTCGATATTCAAAAGCTCTTGCATTATAGGTCTAAATGTTACCAACATTATCAAATCACCATGGTGCACCCCTTCTCTATCAAGGGCTTTTCAAGGTAAAACATTGAATACCCCCCCCCCCCCAAAAAAACCAATAAAAGGCGTGTTAAAAAAAGGGAAAAAACATCCAGGTGTCTCCCCTTCCTTTTAAGGGGTTTTTAAAGGTAAAAAATTAAAACCCCCCCCCCCCCAATATGACCAATGTAAGGAGTGTTAGAAAAAGGGCTAAAACATCATGCACAATTTTGTCACAAGGTTTGATTAAAATCTTCAAAAGCCAAAAACAAATCAAAAAATGGAATTCAATCATTTCAAGCAATTGGAAGTGGGTTGATGATAATACCTAGATTCAACTTCCTTGTGGTGGTGGTGATGGGTTTGAAACTCACTAGGAACTTGCATAACATGTTAAACTATTTGTTCTATACAAAACATCAAGAGCACAATTCAAAACATGAACCATGCAAGACACAAAACGACAAGCCCCCTGAAATTCTCTCTTTCCAAGGGTACCAAGTGCACAAGATAAGGGGGGGGGGATGCCTTGGTTTGAGACTTCTCAAAGTGACCAATAAAACAAAACAAACTCCCTTCCTTAATTAATAGCTAGATTCTCGAGTCTTGTTATGAACTGAGAATTAATTAACATATTCCCCACATTTTATAAACGGAAGTCCCCTGAGTTATGGGTCCCATTCTCACCTGGGTGGTTCACGTAGACCGCCCCTTTGTGAAATACCTTACCTGAGGGTCGGTTTTCGCATTAAATAATCCCTTTACATCGTCACCTGTTTCACATGGACGGCCCCGTTGTGGAACACCTTACCTAGAGAGTCAGTTTCATCATTAAATTCTCTTTCCAAATGTGAAAGGAATTTTTTGGTGAAAAAACTATCATAACTCTTCTTGCAGGCTACAAGATGATCTGAATAACTTCATTACTCATTTGACAATATCATAGTAGACTACTGTGGATCATAAGAGAATAGCTACTAATTTTTTTTCAAAATTCAAATTCTGATTTTTTTCAATAAAATAAAATGGGTTTTGTCAATGTGAAAACTCATCATACTAGTACAGTAAGTAAGAAAAAGGACCATTTACCACTGGTCATTAATTGTGGTATAATTCAATATTCACTGAGCCCCTGCTCATGAGAATATTCAGTTGATCAGGGGTCAAGAACTAGGGTTTTGGAGAATGCTTGTGATAACAATCAGTGGTCAGGAGTCAGGACAGGGATTTTCAAAGAATATTTCTCATATTCATACATCCAGGCAACGAGGTTTCTGAGAATATTCCCCGTAACCAGGAGTCATAACCCATTATGACTCAGTTGTGAATGAACCAGCGTTTCTTTTAATGATTTTGTGAAATGAAACTAGGGTGAAGGCCAGTGTTGGGCGGTTATTAAAAACAGGAACAGTTCCTATGGTTATCCGAGTGCCTCTTAGGATTCATAACCACAGTTCCCCAGAAAATGAAAGGCCCAATCCTGGTAGAATGCCACGGTTCTCAAAATTTTGGAAAAACTCGAAGAACCGGCCATAAACCAACAAGTTCATTGCCAGTTATTTCATGAAAAACACCATGTTCTCCAAGGTTTTTGAAATAACCGGCCCCAGAGGTTCTTTGATTCTTTTTTGTTGGCAAGGAACCAGAACTGGCGGTTCTGAAGTAATCTCAAAAGTGGAGCAAGCAGTTCGTTATAAATGCAATTAACCACCAAAGTTCAGCCATCCAAAGTTCACACATGTTAAAAGAAGTAGACAATGAGGCCACCACTACAGTGTTTTTCATTTCAATTTTTTGTAATTTTGTGGTGTAGCCTCAAAGACAAATGATCCATAAGATGATTTAGCCAAATGTAGCCATAAACCAAACATGTAAACATCCTTCTATATTGTTGGCCACATGTGTTTGTCTTTTAGCCCTTTTATAATCAATTATTGTGTGTTCATTACAAAATACTGATTGGCAATGAAAGTTTATCAACAAGAGTGTCTTAACTTATGGTGCATATTGTTGGGAAGAAATTGTCAGCAACCAAAGTTTTCTATTTTTTTCTGAATGCAGGGCTTGATTGCAGAGTTTCCTGCAATCTAAAGGTTTTAAAATTTTCAACAACAGCGCTGAAAAAAAATTCAGAAACTTCGACAAAATAAAAAAATAATTTAATTTATGCCAAATTCGCCCATGTAGTGCAGTATCCACTTGCATTGTCTAGAATATACAATCAGAGACCAGTTAGAATGCCACCACAATAACCAATCAAACATAATTATTTCCTTACTGACCCTTTTGAAAAAGCCCTATATGCAGGCTGTGTAGGTATATAATATGCATCCTAAGTACAAGTCCAAACTCAATTTCAACATATTTAATGACTGCTATGCATCATCCACATTACAGTTTTGTATTATCTAGTACAGTGGGAGTGCAAATGCTCCAAAACTCAACAAGGTGAAGGTACCACCACCCAGTGTGTGTAGCTAGCTACTGGTTCACTTTAACAAAGCTCCAAAGGCCTCCAAAAGGTACCATCATCCTCAAGCAAAAAGTTGTGTGTGAAGTGAGCAGCTTTTCTGAGCAGCTTTTCTGTGGCCATTAGAGTTATCCGTAAAGTCATGTCATTAGGGGGCGAGAACTGGCAGTTTGGGGGCATGACAGGGCATCAAACGCGTAACTGGGAATGAAAATTTTACAAAACCAAATATAGTTTGGGACCCAAACTAGATTTTCCACCAATTTTGGTGGTAAAGAGAGTTCCATCCTGTCTTTTCCTTTGCCTGAGCGCCTCCACTGCTGCTACATATATATTCACTGCTCCTGCCTAGACAACTACTTTACTTACCCTCGAACCTTGTGCATTAAATGCTGAGTTTCAGCATTTCATACTTAGTTTGCGGAAACCACTGAAAGAGGGTATACCAGGTGAAAGCAGAAGGAATAGGGGGTGAAAGGGAGGATAAGTTTAAGGAAAACTTTATTGCCTTTGTCCATTTTGCATATAATGAAGAAAAATATTTTTCATGTTGGGTGATAGTAGGGTTAGCAAAAAAAATTGTCAGTTGGATAGCAGGCTAATAACTCAATTTAGTACTGCAGGCCTGATGCATTGTGGACTCTAGCTAGTGTCTGGATTCCTCTCCCATCGTCTTTTCCTTTGATCTGTTGACTTTCGCATATCCATCCAATTTTGAAAATCTTTTCCTTTGCTTGCTCTCAGTATACGGCCTCTCTCTCTTGGCATTGCCTCTCAAGTCAGTGTTTTTTTGAAGGAACTTTTGTTTGTAGCCAAAGTGGTGATCATCCCTAGGAAGGTTTAGCCAATTCTGGCTATAAGTCACAAATAAAGTACAAACTTTTAATCACCCTTCTGTGTTTTTGGCTACACAATGAAAACCAAGCATATGAATGTGATGATTTTAACTTCTGTTTTTCCCCCTCACTTCAGGTGTCTAAAAACCTCCAAAATCTCTCCTTTTTTAATTTTTTTAAATTAGTGTTTTTAACAAATTTTCGTGGGTAAAGAAAACACTGTCTCAAGTGCATATTGGGTGTTTGAAAATTTTGGACCCCATCAACTGTTTTTTATTGGCAAAATTTCACCCAAAAAAGAATTTCATAATTCAGAAATGAAATGATTTTGGAGGTTTTCAATGGCCAGAAGTCACCAGTTTTCTATATTTGGTTTTCAGTCTGTAGCCAAAAGTATATAAGGATTATTAAAGATTTGAAAAAACCTTCTTAGGGATGATTACCATTGTTCCTACATCTTCTTATGGATGATCATCACTTACGCTACACTAAAAAAACTGGGCAGCAACATGTGTTCTCAAGCCTGATAACAACATAGGTAAACCCCCAATGCTACCTGCCCTTCCTCAGCATAAAACTCCTAACTAGAATCTGTATCCTGGCCACACTTTTAAGGCCTAAAAAGGTGCCTCAAAAGGCTAGGAGGAAGATTCTGCTTTGTAGCTAGTATGGTATTTTTTCATGTTTTTCATTATTGAAATGTTGGATAATATTCCCTCAAAAAAAAACAATCCAATTTTTTTTCAAAAATTGACAGAATTTATGAAAAAAAAGCACTGCTTGGTAGATTCTACTTGGATTGCACAGTTCAAAAAGGGGGGCGGGGGGGGGGGGGGAGGTGGAAGGGTTTGGGGAAAACCCCAAGAAAGGGTTTTTTTTAAAATTTAAAAACCCCAACACACCCCCCCCCA
>Ga0116227_10004864_pt1:0-27500 | contig 28813 bp, 23 predicted proteins | sample S1TSphgellanicum_FD_89693 | JGI IMG/M metagenome (GOLD analysis project Ga0116227, IMG submission 89693) | Host-associated microbial communities from peat moss isolated from Minnesota, USA - S1T2_Fb - Sphagnum magellanicum MG | ecosystem: Host-associated > Plants > Peat moss >...
ATGCCGTTATGCCCTCGCTTGATCCAACGACGTTGGATCGGTTGTTGACCATGATGTACAATATCAATCCCTATGTCGAAGTGTTCAAAATGGCAAGGGATATGATGGCAATAGAAAGTGCTCCCATGGATCTGAAATTGTGTTTCATTGCCTCTTGAACAAAGGATGCCCGCCAATACAATGTGCCGACGGCCGATGAAGTCGCTGCATTGATGGTAGGAGATGGTTCTGAGGCTGTAAACAAACGTGACGTCGTTCTTGCTTAGCAAGCTGGCCCGTTTCAGCACATTTCTGAACTACATGTGGGATACATGGCTCTACATTATCCGTTGTTATTTCCTTACGGTGAGGATGGATGGCATCCGAATATTCCGCTCAATGGTGTTGTTGCTGATATAGATTTAAATGACGACCATGCGGAAGAATCTGAGCTTCAAAAAAAGCATTACAATGTGACAATGGCAGAATTTTACGGTTATCGACTTCAACATCAAGACACTGATGGCATTGCATTGCTTTGGGGTGACCGATTGCTGCATTAATACATTGTGGATGCTTATGCAGCTATCGAACAAAATCGGTTGAAGTATCTGCGCCTGAATAAAAAAAACTTCGCGCGGATCTTTATCAAGGCCTTCAGGATGCCATCACTGTAGGTGACGATAATGCTGTTGCCATCAGACAGAGGATCATTTGCCATCTTCTTTCATAGTAGGTCCACGTCACATGGTTCAGAATTATCAAGATGCCATGGCAATCTGCAGATGGGCAAGCTACCCGGATGCGTTTGTTACATTCACTTGCAATCCCTAGTGGTTTGAAATCAAGAGAGCGTTGCTGCTCGAATAGCAACTTTAGGATCGATCGGATTTGGTAACCCGAGTGTTCAAAATCAAGCTGAAGGAGTTGATCAATGACATTCACAAGAGGCATATTCTGGGACGCACGATTGAGGGAATCTATGTCGTTGAATTGCAAAAGCGTGGGCTGCCGCATGCACACATTCTCATCTTCTTTACCAAAGACTACAAGCCACACACGGTCAAGGATATAGACCGCATGATTAGTGCTAAACTTCCAAATTCAGAAACAAACAAGTTGGCCCACAAGACAGTTGTCAGATGCACGATGCATGGTCCATGTGGAGCTACGTTCCCAAATGCCCCGTGCATGGAAGAAGGCAAATGCAAAAAAAAGGATCCACGCAAATTCCAATCCGAGACGGTGACAGATGTAAACGGATACCCTATTTATCGGCGTAGAGATACGGGGCACACAGTTGTGGTTCATGGCATTGAATTAAACAATCGTTGGGTGGTACCGCGCAATGTCTATTTATTGACCAAATACGATGCGCACATCAACGTTGAGGTCTACAACAATATTCGTGCAGTCAAGTATCTATTCAAGTATGTATATAAAGGACATGATCGTGCGACTGTTGAGACCTTGCACCAAAGCGACAATGCCACCGAAGGAAATGTGGTCGATACTGATGAAATTAAAAAATATCTCGACTATCGCTATGTATCTACATCAGAAGCAATGTGGTGCATCTTCAAGTTTGATATGCATGAACGGTTTCCTACCATTGAGCGTCTGTAATACCATTTGCCCAATCAACAAATAGTGTTGTTTCGCAATGATGATGATGTGCAAGAAGTGGCAACACGGTCAGCCATTTCCAGAACGATGTTGATAGAATGGTTCAAAACAAACCAAGAATCAGAAGTTGCACAAAGCCTTACATTTTATCAATTCCCTCAGCAATGGGTGTGGAATTGGAAGTTGAAGCGATGGACACTGCGCAAAAGAGGTTTTGCCATTGGTTGCATGTATTATGCACACCCGACATCGGGTGAACATTACTATTTACGAATGCTGTTGAACTGCGTCAAAGGTGCCACATCCTACGAACATTTGCAGACAGTGGATGGCAAAGTGCACGACACATTCAAAGATGCATGCATTGCGATGGGTTTGCTTGCAAACGACAATGAATGGGATCAAGCCTGGGAAAAAGCCGGTGTTTGGGCCTCAGGACGACAGCTACGTGACATGTTTGCCTCCATGTTGATGTTTTGTGAAGTCATGAATCCCAGATAGCTATGGGATGCACATTGGGAGTCTTTGAGTGATGACATTGAAGCAATGACATGCTACAAGCGTGCTGATCCAACTGTTACCCTTCCTGAAGATGCGTTAAAGGATAGTGCATTATATGAGATCGATTAGGTTCTCATGCGCAATGGACACCGCCTGGAAGATTTTCCAACGCTTCCCAAATCTAATTACATCCCTTCTGTTCATGGAGGAAACTGATTGGTCCAAAAAGAATTGGCTTATGATCAACATTCATTGACCACAGATGCAGACAATGCAGAAGATAGGCTCAATGATGATCAACGCAACGCATACGAAACTATTTTGAATGTCGTGACAAACAAAGAGGGCAAATTATTCTTTGTGTATGGCAATGGTGGAACCAGTAAAACATTTGTTTGGACAACACTTCTGTCTCGTCTACGAGGGCAAGGCAAAATCGTGCTTGCAGTTGCCTCATCAGGAATTGCATCTTTGTTGCTTCCGGGCGGCAGAATCGCCCATTCAAGATTCAACATTCCGATTGATCTGCACGATGAGTCAACTTGCAACATCACAAAACAGATGAAAGTGGCTGAGTTGGTGCATAAAGCTGATCTGATCATTTGGGATGAGGCACCGATGATGCATCGTCGAGCTTTCGAAGTTGTTGATCGCACCTTGCGTGATTTGATGCAATTGGATGACGCACAGGCAACCGAGAAAATCTTCGATGGGAAAACCGTGGTCCTTGGTGGAGCTTTTGCATTGGTGGAGAGAATTGGCACATCCAGTCAATACGAAGGAAGACAGAGTTGGATGTCCTTTAATAACCTGTTGATCTCAGACGCAGCCACGTTGGGTCCCAACGAGAAACCTCACACATCTTGCTGCAGCCATGGCGACGATCAAGGGCCAATCCAGCAACAGCTTTGTCATCACAATAGAGTTAAGGTTCTGCCTCGCGCAACTATAAGAGAGAGAGGACCTCCTCTATCGATCTACAATGTTCTTAGTTTCGTCATTAGCTATATGCAATCTCTCTCAATATAGTTATGTAATTTCTCCTTCTGGAAGTCAGCTTGTAGTCTGTCAGCTCATGCAAATCCTTTTTCAAGTTTTGTTTTGCTGGGTCTCTCCAGAATTTTTGTATGTTAATTTGTCCTTCTCAAAGTACCCATTAGGCTTGAGAGTTGGAGGTCATTGTAGAACCAAGTGTCGCTGTTCATGCGCAGTGTTATTTAAGGAGGTATATGTGTTATTTGGAGCTGGTACAAATGTTGCGGACATCAAAAGCTGTCATCGGAATGTCGCCGAAGAAGGAATCCAAGAACACTTGTGTGAAAGAGACTAAAGAGGAGCAGGGGCCAATGTCTGAGGATGCACAGATGCGTCTGAAGACGGGAGCTACTAAGGGAGAAGTCACCAAGAGCGACGGATCCAAGCCGGAACCGTCTGAGGAGGACATCAAGTCACACCCTTGCTATATTTAGCTACTGTCCGTAGCCACTGTCCGTCTGGAGTCAGGGGAAGGAACTTTCTTCCTTTACAACTGTAAACAAGAGGGGGCACATACCATATTGAGAAACAAAAGCCCAGATTCTGGGTGGGTCGGTGCAGGATGGTGGTGTTGGAAGAACTAAAAGCTCGGTATGAACCAAGCTCGTGTATTTTGGACACTATTTATTAAAGTGAAAAATCGTGGCCGGGAGTGCAATCCACAGCTTTTTTTTAAAAAGAAAAAAGTGGGATACCCCATTTTCCCCAGTATCCTTAATAAATTTCAATAATGGAAATGGTAGAAACATATTATTATTTTCAATATTTAGCCTGATGGGGTTGTGTGTAAGCCTGAATTTTTTTTTTAATTTTTTTTTTGCAGGCCAATGGGATTGGTGGATTTGGTGGTGGTCTAAATTTGTTTTCTTAATTATCTTAAGCAAATTAAGTCAAAGTGTAAGATCGTAATACATAGCCTGGTTAGGCACTAATTGATTTTTGGATTTTGCCAAAAATTCTGAAAAAATTTAGGTACGTGTCATGCCCAAAATCTCAAAGACACTCTCACACACACTTAGGTGCCTAATTGTAAAATATTATTATTTTTACTATCAAAAGAAAGTAAGTGACAACACAAAATAAATATTATTATTAGGCACCTTGCCCCCCCCAGGTACTACTACTACTATGATAGCTATTTAAAGCCAAGGTTCGAACACATTACTTGTGCACTTTGTTAAATATAAAAGAATGGCCGGGTCCCATAAAATAGAATTCGAGGATTCAAAGAAATTCAGGATTCTTTTTTCACTTTTTATTTTTCTTGAAAAAACAATTTCAACATTTTTTTCAAGAAAATTTCAAGAGAGGAGCGTTTGGGTGGGGGGGGTGGCGTTATGTGCCGGTACTCGGTCAGACTCCACTGGTTCGTCCGGTCGTCTCGCAGGTTCTGCCTTTCTTTGTTCCCACAGCTATTTGTTCTTTTGTTCCTTTCTTTGTTCGCGTGCGTTCTTCTTCGTCCTCTTCCTCGATTCTCCTCCCCCTGCCACTTCGCGCCCCCAATTCTCCAAGCTCGCATCGCCCGACTTCCGAGTTTTGAGGCTCTTTAGATGCGCATTGAAGTTGCGCATCCTGCCATGTAAAATTAGAAACGGTTTGATATCTTATACCGAGCTATTACTTTGCACCAAGGAGGATGGGTTGCAGTCGAAGCGGCCGCGGCCCAGGGATCATGACGTCGTCTTTTGTTGTGTGCTTCTTGCTCTTACAATTTTTGTCGTCGTCTTCGTCTCTGCCGTTTCATTTCGCAATTGAAAATGAGAATAGTCCCAATTTTTCCAGTGATGGTGAAATTGATGGAGCTTCTTCAAATTCCATGATGAATTCCTTGAGGGGGACAGGATCTCTCAGGGCTGTCGCCAAGAATTGGAGAGTACGTAGCGACGTAACAAGTTCTGATGCTGCTGCTGCACAAGGAGAACATCAAGAGGCCGAGCACTCGGATACAACTGGTGGTGCAGCGGTTGTGCACCGTCTTTGGAGTTTCGAACCTGCAAGCTGCTGGAAAACGGTACTGCAGACCTCAAGCTTGATCAAGGAGAGATTGAATGAGAAGATTTTCTTCTTGGAGAGACTCTTCCACCGCGTTGCTTCCTTCTTTTCCAACTTCTTCTTTGGTCACGAGTCGAAGCGCCACCTGCAGGTCGAGCTTCTTCATGCAGAGCAGTCGCAGAAGAAGGAGAAGAAGCAGCAGCAGCACGCGGCGGTGGTGCATGATGATTTCATGATCAAGCACCTGCAGCAGGACGGCCGCATAATATCTCATGATCATCACGTTCCTGCAGGTCCTGCATGCACTACACTGCGACAGAAGCTAGCTTCTATTGTGACCAAGATCGTCTTGGAGGGAATGATGGAGTCTACTCATAAGACACAAAGCATTCATGCCTTGAAGAAGAATCTCAAATACATGGTGGGGGATTTGATGGAGATGGAAATCGTGAAGCAACTGTGCGACGCTCCTCAGGCCGGTTCAGATTCAATGTCTTCTTCTTCTTTTTCTTCACCTTGTGAACAGAAATTTGTGAGTAGTACTACCAGTTCCTGTTGCAGCAATAGGATGTCTCAAGTCTTCTTCTACATGATATTCTTCCCACGCCATGCATGCATCTGTTTGATTCTTCTTTCAATTCTGCAGGCAAAGATAGAGAACATAATACTGTCTAGAGAGGTGTGGAGATTTCCATCATCATGATCATCCATGCTATTTGTGGTGCTGTTGCCTGCAAGTGCAGTGTGATGTTTTTCTGAGTGATCCAAAGATTGGCATCCTGATGGCATTCTCAGCACTGAAGATCAACCCTGTGAAAGCGGCTATGGATCCACAGGCAGTTGTCAACAGCTTACGAACTCCACCATCTCCACTGCATTACCACAACTATTTCCACAAACGTCGGGTTCCATCGCAAGCTGACAGGAAATGGCTCTTCAAACTTGCACAGGTGCGTCGTGCGAATTAGGTTTTTTCCCAATGGACATAGAGCTGTCAGGCCTTCCTGCAGAAGGCCGAAAGCAGTTTTGTTTCCAGACAGGTCTGTAGAAAATTTGTTGAATATTAGTAGTCGAGTGCATAGTGTCTGGATGTTTTGAGCTGATTGTCGGGTTTACTGCCTTGGATCATCAATTACAGACCAAGAAGCAGCTGAGCCACATTATCATACAAGGGGTGGAAAGACTCATAACAAAACAGAATATTGTCGAGGCTCAGAAACATGCATCACTATCATCATCATCAGCAACATCTGCAAAACACAATCGCAACTTCTTGAACTACCTCTTCACCGATGCTCGGAGTTTTGATGGAGAGCTGAACCCTTGCAAAGGTATATTTGAATCTCCCTGAGTCCCAGCCAAATTTTCTTGTGCTAAATTTCATATCTACGCAACAGTCTTCTTTTTTTTTTGGTCATTTTTCTGTTTTTTTGGCTGTAGCAAGATTTCTTTTAGATGCTTTTTAGTTCATCACATTCTGAGGAGAAAAACATGAAAGTTGCCATATTTAGACACTGCATTCTGGGAGGTCGCCAAAACATAGCAGGACTCTAGAAAATATCTACTGTCCTCTTGTACGACCTGTAGCCAGATTTGACTCTTTCCTCTTGTGCATATGGTCAACACTGTGGCTACATCACAAAATCCAAAACAAAAACCCTGCTCAGGTCTACTTCAAGCTCTCAGCTTCTTATGTGCAGCACAGCAAACTTTTTTGGCATTTCCCTGTAGGGAAAATAGTGGAAACCTCTAACAAATTGGAGTTGAATTAACAAACACAAGGAAAACTCTCCAAGTGAATTGTGGGTCCAATATTTCAATGTTTTATTCGAATTTTCTCATTGTGAAATATGGTATTTTCCTGTTGTTGTCAAACAAGCCATTTCGTGTTTGCATAAGGGAAATTCAAGTTTTTCTTGATGGTCCCACAGGGAATCCTAAAAAAGTTTGTTGTGCGGCAGTATGAGATCTCACTGGGCATGCCGTAACTAATGTTTTTTAGGCTCAGACCTGTTCCTCGCATTTTGTTTGTTCAGCCTGGTGCTTGTTTTTCAATGGCGGTTTGTGGGGTTTTTGTCGTTGTCATGATTGCAGCCTGCTTACGACAAGAAATTTTTCGCTGGAAACGACTGACACCCAAGGTGTTGGCCGTCACGTGCAGCAGCGAATCATCTGCAACCCATCCTTCCTTGACTGCTGCGGTGAGTGTGTGCAAGTTTTTTCTTGATAGATCTTGAGATTGTTGTAATCACAAATGAGACTCATGAACACCCACCCACTGAAAACCTTTCTTTAAGTATTTTCTATATTTTTCCGAAGTTGGATGGGTCCAGAAAATTGAAAATGTGACGTTCCTAGTTGGTCCACCCAATCATACTTTCACCCATGATGCATTGACCTGAGCAATCATTGAAGAACGTATACATGTGGTTGTAACTATGACGATTTCATGATTTCAAAACAGTGCGAGTTCGTAAAGGAGAACAAGCTTGTTGCAACCACAATGTTTGCATACAACTTGAAAATCTGGGAGAGAGCTGCTGAAGCCTGCAAGTATAGAGTTCTCAACTCTTGTGACTTCCCAAGGGGCCTCTTTCGGGATCATCAGCATCTGTTGAAGCAACAACAACAACAACAACAACCAGTGCATCATACAAGAGGAGGAGGTAAAACTATTACTACTACTCATCAGCAGCAGCAGCAGCAGCATCCTATAACAATGCAGGTTCACAACAGAAACAACACAGGCAGAGCTCCAGGAGTTCTTCATCATGTGCTGCAGCCGCACACTAAAGCCCTGAATTCCTTGACAACTGAGTCTGTGATCAAACTTGCTACAGCTACAGAAATGTTGTCATGGCATGATGAGCATACCAGAGAGCAACCCGGGACTCCTTCTCCTCAGATGCATAAGCTGCTCTTCATCAGATCCATCAGGTATCATCATCAACATCATCCTGCCATCACAAATTGTGCTTCTTCTGAACTTGCATCTTTTCCAGAAGGAACTGCTACTGCTGCTGGCAGTGGCAGTGGGGTGTCATTGAAGGATCAATTTCTTCTGCTGGGTGACTTGTTCAAGCAACGAGAGCAACAAGAGGTTGAAGCAGTGAGAAGTTCTGTTGCAAAGTTCTTGCCCAAAGGAGGCAACAAGACTCTCAGAATAGTGGGCAAATTCTCAAGGAATTTTGAGCTTGTCCATAAGCACAGAGATTCAAGCCAATTTGACACAACTGTACTATAAAGAATTTGCATTGAAATTATAAAATTGTGCACTTTGTTGCAAAGGAGAAAGAACTTGAAGGGAAGAAATTATTATTATTATGATGATCATATTGATCTCTGGATTTATCCACAGTCCATGGTTTCAAGTGGCCCACACACACACACACACATATATATAGATGTGAAGTTATATATGAAAGTTATATATGGGAGATTGTTATGTTTGCTTTTTTCACTTGTTAATTCTTGCTATGGTCAAGATACAAGTTCAACAAAAGAGAATTTGAAGATTTTGAATCATCAAGAGACTCATGTTGCTTCAATTTTTTTTTTTTGGCTCTATCCTAAACTCAGGATAGATCATAGAGGCATTGTTAGAACTTTTTCAAGGATGAGTATAGAGTGTGGAGGATGGAGGTAGTATGTGTTCAGGAGCAATTTGTTGTGCCTTTAAATACTGGACACAATGACACATTAAAACCCTTTAGTAATTATATTAATTATTTCTAGGGCTGTGAGAAAATTAAAAATCTCCAGATGGGCCTTTTTGGGAAGACCTTTTGTGAGAAAATAACAAAATAATATCTCACCACCATGCACTAAAGTTTTCAGTGGAGCAATTCTCATGGATTAATATTTTTTTAAGTTTTGATTCATTATTTTTCCTTTGAGAAAAGAAAGCTGTGATTAATAGATTAGCCCGTCGGTTACATTTGAAAAGGCAAAAGGAATTTATATGGGAAGTTTTTAGGCTCAGTAATATGGGCTCATGAATGCATCACTCTTAAGGGGATGTTGTAAGCAGTAGGAGCAGCAACCTGCATGTCTCTCTCTATGTGAAGAATTTGGATAAACAAGAAGCTTGGGTATGAACAAACCTGTACCAAAAACATGTATCAAGCTCACCTCTAAAAGAAACTACTTGCGTGATGAATGTGAACAGATGAGGCCTTTAATCACAAAAAGCTTCAATTGACATCAAAATTTCTCTTATTATTGTTGCCTCTCTCTCTCTCTCTCTCTCTCTCTCTCTCTCTCTCTCTCAGAGAGAATCCCAACCATGTCCCTTAGAAAATAATAAATTTGCTCCCATTTGTGTCACAAACATTCTTTGTGGATCTTGTGTACTATTACAAAGCTTGGTTTTCCTGCCTGTTTTTTATTTTTTTCCTCATCTTCAAGTTGATTATAGAGTCATTGACGGCACCTCAATAAATAGTTTATCACATAATGGTACGTGGTAAGTCATCTATCTATGAAGGAAGGTAGTTTGTTTGTATTGTTTTGTTTGGTTTGGTTTGTACTTATGAGATCCATCAAACTGGGATGCTTCAGATCGTGTTCTTGGTCTCTTTGGAAAGCTCTCAAGAAGGAGGGGTGCATTGGCTTGGTTTCATGGCGTTTGGACTTGCAGTGCAAAAGTTCTTGAATGTTGAATGATTTCTTCACTGAAAATTAAATTAAATTGTAGCTGAAAAATTCTGAGGAATTGGAATGTGCCTTTGGTGTTGTTGGAAGGCTCTTGATGAGCAGGATTTAATGAAATCTATTTGGTAAGATTTGGATTCAGAATGTGGGAGATATTGATTTTGAAATGATTTCTGCCACTGAAAATTCAAATAAATTCCAAAAAACCAGGTTTTGGAAGGAAAAATCAGTTGAGGATGTGGTAACACTTTGGCTAACAGCACTGGCCAAACTAGTTGTAGTGGTATAGAAGTCTCCAAGAAACATTAGTGTTGAAATGCTAAATCTAGTACTAGACAAAAGAGGACTCTGCAAAAGGGAGAAGATCATGCATTGTAGTCATGTGGAATAATTCAGGGCCTGGTGGTTGTGAAGGAGAGCACAAGTGACAGGAGAGGAAAATGTAGTTTGGAAACCATATAGAAACTAGAAGATCCTCACCAAAACATCCTTCCTCCAATTTTGTGTCCCTTGTTGAAGTTCTTTGGGGTATGTAAAGTTTTCCTTCATAGTTCTTTGTATTTGACCAAATTTTATGCTTCCTTTTTCAGATCATTGTACATGCAAGTTTCAGTTGGAAAAAGATCAGAGTTATATTCCAAAAAAAAAATCAGTTTATTGCACATGCATGTTCTAGCTTGAAATGATCAGAGTTATTGTGCAGTTGTTTGTGTAGGGTGGTGAACTACCAGCAACTCGCAATGTGTTTTTGGAGGTATGCAACATCATCATCCATTGTCACTGTTGTAAGCTTCCCAGCAGGATATGTCAAAAGATGACTTTCCAATGTGCGCTTGCTTCTCAACATAGGCTTTTGAGTAACAATTGGAAATGTATACTGAACATGGGTATAGACTGGATACCAAATTGGAGCTTGCTTGATGGGTTTAGAACCCAAATGCAAGCTCCAAGAATGAATCTTTATTGGGAGTAGATTTTGTGTGAACTGACGTAGTAAAAGCTGTGATCTCTGAGCCATGTTTGTCACAGTGATCATTTCTGTATGTCCTCTAGACTGCAAAAAGGGGTGTTTCTACATTGCCATGGAGCTCTCAAGTGCTTCCAGTCTAAGTAATAGCAAGACTGTGCAGAAAGAGGACAACCTCCACAACTCTTCCAGCTCTAGGAATTCAGTAATATTTAGATTGGGGAGACCTAATCTATCTACTCATATTGTGTTGCAATACTTTGATTAGCTTGCTAAATGTGTGAAAATTGTATGCAGAATTTTGAGGGAGATTTTCTTTTAGGGTTATTTTGATGGTCCGAGCTATATACACTAGACTTTGTGCAGAGTTATGTAAATTATGAACAGAATTAGGTCTTTGTTGTCTGTAATGTATTCTACACTTGTTCATGTGGTTTACTGCAAACGACCTCTCAAGTTGTCATTGTGCCAACTTTTGTGACCTTGATCTTGGATTGCTTTTCATTTGCTTTCTTGTGAAATGGGTTAACACATTTTAATGCAGCAGCATGTCTGAGTGAATCATGCTGCACTTTCATGAAATATTCACATTTTCACCTTGAAATCGGTGCCACAATTGTTCCTATTCAAAAGCTGAAACTGGGCTCCCACTAACCCCGAAATGCAGGTTGTTATAAGGATCAAAAAACCATTGAACCTGGAACTGTTGATCAAGAAAATTCAAGCCTACCCTGAAATTGGTGGGTTTTGTTTGTTGAAAATATTGAATAGAACCAGACCAAACCAAACCAAACCAAACGGTTCTCCTTAATATTGAAAATGGCAAAACCTGAGAACCTCTGGTTCCCTGTAAAATACGAGAACTGGCCAACATTGGTTAGTACATGGAGGAAGTGAATGTTAGGGTTTGTGCACCCCTCTGTAAAATTAGAGAAGCATGTGTTAAAAGCTCCAAAAATCTTGTTAAAAGTTCCGAGCAAAAGATAGGCAATTTTTGGCATCAGGGGTCACATGCAAAAAAATATGCAACATTTGAATAATAGTTCAGTAAGGCAACTGATCTTCAAAGCAATTCAAGGCACCAATTTCAACAATTTCATTGACCACAATTTTTTTTTGTCTTCACACCCAGGCTATTACAACATGAAGCTATTATTAGGTGTACAACATTTAAATGCCAGCTGAAGAGAACTCCTCAAGACAATCCAACCCTCCAATTGTAACAATCTCATTAGACACATAGGTTTTTTTTTTTGTGTGTTTTTCACCCCTGGTACACAATGGGTACCCTTTCCACACAACCCTCTATGTTTGTGTTAATTTTCTAACTAAATAGTACTAGATCCTTGTCTGTATATGGACAAGGTTTTTAAAAAGATGCCCATCCAAGAGCAAGAGCAGCATTCCTGTAAAGCTTCAACCTTATTACTAGGGGGGTCCAACCCATTTTCCAACAACCCCACAAGCACATTTTTCACCTGCCACATGATGGATTCATGATGGATTCAATTGAATCTCCAGCCTGCTCTGCAATTGAATTTTCCCTTCTAATGATGTGCATGCTAACTTCGAAGAGAACCAACCTTAAGCATCTTTTTTTGTGTTATATACAAGACTCTGCACACATTCAAATCTAGACTCTCTACTTTTTTTTTTTATACTTCCATGATTTTAAATCTTTGTGAGCTTTGAAGTTTTGCATTTGATCACCAAGGTGAAAAGTTCCTCTTGAGCTCCTCTTGTTTTTTCCATGGAAGCAAATGCTTTTTACTAGGGTTCCTAGCCGACATGTCCCTATGGGATGTCCCAGACCAGGATTTGGACCTCCCAAGCATTCGGATCCTAGCATCCTTGATTGAATTTCAGCTCCCAATGGGGATGGGAGGTTTGGGGATGTCCTAGTTTGGCTTGGACAACATTGAGAAAATGTCATGACAACTATAAGGAGGATGAGATTGGCGATGAGACGATGGGGATGGTGACAAGGGACAACAAGCACACACTAGGGACCATGCGACAAGACAAAGGGGACAAGAGCGATACGGCAAGCGCTAATGTGGCATTGGTGTGCACCAAGAAGTGCTAAGAACCATTGGGAAAGTGATGAACAACAATAGGAATCATTGGGAACGTAAAGACAAGCCAAAAGATATTGGGTGCTACCGGGTCTTGGGAGGACATGCCAAGGGCATTGGGATTAACAATGAGATTTACAATGGGGAAAGCAAGGTGGATGATGGGGGCATCAATTCATGGTGGTAGATGCCAAGAAAGATGACACAAGGCAACAAGGCAGTATATTCATTAGATTTCTTACAAACTTATTGTAATGTTTTCATATACATATATATATTGACTTAACATTTTCAATATTAACTTAAGATAACACTTAGAAGCATGTATAATTAAACATTGGTTACACCTTAGATGGGTTTTTTTTTTTGTGTTTACACCCAAAATCTTTTACACATAACAAGACCTTTCAATTTGAAACCAATAGACAATGAAAATATTGATATATCATCCACCATGTGCACTTGCAAATACATTCATGACTAAATTAAAAAACAAAAAAGAGTTCTATGGCATCAACCCATTAGTTTGTACAACTCACGAAGATCTTCAACCTCTTCCTTCAACATTTGTTTTGGAGCCAAAGATAAGACATCAATAGTACACACCTACTTCCTACACCTTAGCACCATCACTCGTTTGCTATGACCATGGCTCAAGAAAATTGGCATCAATTGGAGGACAAAGGTGAAAAATGGAATGAGTCAAATATGTGAGTGGAGTAGAATGAAGATTTAGGTCTTGGTAGACCCCAATTGGGAGAGTTGGAGAGATTCATTTGAAGGTTGAAGTGAAAAACCAACACAAACTTAGACTAGGAACAACATAAACCTTTTTGAAATGCATGTTTTTAGACCCATTAAAACCTAAAATCTTGCAAACTACAAAGTTGTTCTATATTGTCCATCATGCCGTAACTTTTATTTCAAGTCTTGATACTATAGAGAGGTGGTGTTGTTATTAGGTGCCAAACACTTGCACAACATGTTCAAACATCTCTTGTTTGTACTTTACACTTGAAATTGCAAATGTGAAGTATATTACATGAACACTTTTTGTGCAACACAAGTTCTACATGCAAGCAACTAAGTTGAAAAATAAGTTTAACAAGTTTGATTATTAAGAAGAATCCACACATTAATCAACCCATCCTACTAAGGTCTCTAATAAGATGGTTCTATCAACAACTTTGAAAAAGTTAAATCTAATTCAAAATGAGTTCAAAAATTGAGTTGTAAAGTGCAAATTGTTTGTTATGTTTTATTCTCTTTTACATATTGTTTTCTATACATTTTACAATTAATGTGTAAATAAAATAAGAAAACATCCTTATCCACATGAAAATAAGGCAAGATACCTTAGTCTGCAGGTGCAATATTTTATAATGTTTAAATGCAACCCAAAAACGGTTTTGGGTTTTACCATGGTGGTTAGCTTATTCACCCAAGGTGGGTTAACCAACACCAAGAATGGTACCATGGAAAAAACCCAAAACAAATTTGGTTGCTTCTAGACATTATAAATGTCCCCTCCTATAAAAGCTTACCCAATGTTGGGCGATTATTAGAAATTTGACCAAATCACTCATTGGGTATCAAGGTGGTTCTTAGGGTTCATACTCACAATTCTCAAAAATCAAATACCCAATTTTGGTATATAATCACATTTATCAAAAAACCAAATACACGGCTCTGATATATAAAAAGAATTTTAATTTTTTGAAAAAATATAAAATTATCACTCAAAGGACCAAGGGGGTTGTTTGCTGATTCTAACCTGCAATTATTAAGAAAACTAAAGAAAATAAATTAGCGAGAAAATGCCATATTCTGCATCAAGTTCCAATAGGGTAGCCCAACAAAAATATATAAGGATGCTGAATTTTTTTTACTTTTATGTGTTTGTAAAACCAAATATGGCTAAATTTTCTTATGGATTATAGCACCTCATACAACATTAGAACTTCAGATATATAATATTCAAAATGTCACACACACATTAGGTCAAGTTTGAGGCAAAATTGTATGCCCAAAATCCAAATCTTACGCCAATGGGTAGGTCCAATCTCTTATCTATTTCCAATGGGCAGAACGAAAAAAATTTAGGCTTCCTTTTGTTGGATATCAACTCCCTCCCAACTTATTTAAGTTATTTTTACCAAGTTATATAATTATTTGAAACATTTGTGCTACATGCACATATTTTTGGGACTATGAGATATGATAAGTAAGTTTATTTAAATATTTCTAGTTAAGTTTTAATATGAAATATTTCAATGCATGAGATGATGACCTTGTCCATGTGGTTTTCTAAGGTAGATAACATCTACATGAAATGTTTCACCTCCTATTTAGAGTAGGAGGCAAGAGCTTGGGATTGGATCGAAGGTTTTGTTATTGTAACAACAACATTTGTGTGCTCCTAAGGTTGAGTGGAGAGCTCATAAATAATAAAAGATTGAGTGTTTTTATCATCTCTATTCTCTCATTGATTTGCTATCAATTTCCAACACTTTTCCCTCCATTTCCAAACCCCTCCCACCTCCATTTCTTCTGAAACCAAGCACTCCATGTTTCTAAAGCCAGTGTAATGCAAGCACTTGATTGTTTGTGGGGATGGTGCAGTAGTGTCCATACTAATACAAGGCATGGGCCAAAGCAAAGGGACAGAATCAACCAAAATCCAGGGGAAGCTGGATTGATGATTTCCTGACTCAAACCCACCAAAAGTGGGTCCCCAACACATTTAGGGTTAGGGGTCTGGTCTAAATGTGGCTATGGTCTGGAGAGGAAGGAAGAAAGGAAGGAAGGAAGGGATGTTGGAAGGGATGTTGGATTGAAAGTGCTTTGCTTTGCAAAAGCTTGTGAGAGAGGGTTTGGAGGAGCTTTTGTCCTTAACCTTTTTTTACAAGCTACTAGAGTGGGACCACCCACCCACTATGAAGTTTTATATATGCACCCTACCAAATTTGGGTACCCTTTGCTTTTGGACCCATAGTCATCATTCATTCATTCCTTTGGGATGTTTGGAACTGGGTTTATGTCTTACCTCCTCCTTTCTTTGTCATTTGTGAAAGAGGAATGAATACCTAATAGAAGGAATGCTGTCTGTCTGTCTGGCCCCCCATTCATTGGGTTTACATTGAAAATACAATTGTGTGTGTAGGCTTCAAGTTTTTTTTTTTTTTTCAGGCCAATGGGATTGTTGGATTTGGTGGTGGGTTTAAATTTTAATTTTCCTAGTTATTTTTGAGTGAACTAACTCTCCAAGACAAGAGGTTCTTGCACATAACTTTTACATTTTTAAAATTTTATTTCTAGGGAATTTTGTGATATAGCCAAAGTGACAATCATTCATAGGAAGATTTAGCCAAATCTAGCTATAAAATCAGATATGAAGTTACAAAAGTTGAATGAATTCTTTTTATATTTTTTGGCTACTTACTTACTTACTTACTTACTTACTAACTACAACCAAAATAAACAAATCTAGCTACATTTTAAAAAAATTTGACTTCTAGGTATTTTTCATTTTTAATAATGTCAGTTGAAAATTATTATTATTATTATTATTATTATTATTATTATTTTATTTTAATTATGATTTTGTCTTCATGAGTGCATCTAGGAGGACATTTGATTGATGGATATGTCAGTAGAGTGCAGGTTGCTAAAAAAAGGCAGACAAGTATGTATGGCCTCCTCCTCCTCCTCCTCCTCCAGCAAATTCATAATCAAGCAATCAAAAGCACATCTTCAAAAAAGCTGTGTAAGAGTTATTATGTACATAGTTGGGAAGAAAACAAAAATCTCCCTAAGGGAGTGAGGGAGGCAGGCAGACCTAGTAGCTAGCTAGAAAGCAAACACTCTCCCCCACCCCACAACAACCTCCATAGTTAGTTGTTGGGTGGGACTTTGCCAGTTAGTTCTTTTGATTCATCAAGCCCCTGCCATCACATGCTAACTAGGTGTGGGGGCAAGCAAGCAAGGTTGGTGTGGGTGGGACAAATCCCAGACCTAGCATCTACATGCATCTACTCACCTAATATAGCCACCAAGCTACTTTTATTACCTACCTACTCACAACCCACTAGCCTTTTACCTATGTAATACCCATCTACATACACCTACCTATCTAATTGCTACCTATTTTTTTAACCTACCTACTAACCACCCATTAGGCCATTCCTTGTTACTAAACATCTATATGGATCTACTTACCTAGTACCCACCTGCCTTAATAATTACATTTTTTTATTACCTACCTACTAACAACCCATTAGCCATTACCTTGTACTAAACATCTACATGGATCTACCTACCTAATACACACCTATTTTTCTACTTAACAGCCACATATTTGTTACCTACCTACTAACAACCCATTACCCCTTACCTTGTACTAAACATCTATATGCATCTACTTACCAAGTACACACCTATTTTTCTACTTAATAGCCACATATTTTTGTTACCTACCTACTAACAACCCATTACCCATTACCCCTTACCTTGTACTAAAAACATCTATATGCATCTACTTACCTAGTACACACCTATTTTTTTACCTACCTACCTACCTACCTACCCACCTACATACAAGACCTATTTTTGACAGGATAGGTTACCAAGGTAAGATTTGAAGTCAACTGGGTTAGATGCTGCTGCACTGGTGGGTATTGGTTCACACTCTGGCCCATGGTATTTTGCATCATAAGATTTGGGCTTCAGAGAGGGCAGCAGCTGCCACCACCAACAAGAACAAGAGAAAGGAGCATCTTCTACCACCAACAGCAACAACAAGAGAAAGGAGCATCTTCTACCTACCTGCCAACTACTGTCAACCTCCAAAAAAATTTTACAAACATTTGATTGACAACATAATTCAACACAGCCAGAAGATCTGGTTAAAGAGTCAGCAAAAGCTTGCAGACTTGGTGCCCTGTAACAAAGGGACAAAAATGGAATTCAGAGCTCTCAGAGTTTTCGTTGAGGATGTTGTTCGCGAATCTTTGAGAAACAAAACAAATGAAGTCGCAGAAAGCAAAAATAAATGAAAATGCCACCCACCCAAAACCATCACAAGAATTGATAAGTGTAGTACAATAATCGCTAGAGTCAAACTCTGTTATTGTATTTGTTATGAGATCTACTTACCTACTTCGTACTTTCCTTGGCTGGTACATAAAAACCCCTCATGCATAGAGACAGAGATTTATACACACACCATTTTGTATTATATTTTCGGGTATTGATCTATACAGCACAACAGAGGCCAGCCTTGACATTGCCTTTTACGACCTGTAGATAATGATTGTTACCAAAATTGCATTTGTTCTGTTTTTCAAAATCATGATAAAAACAACCCAAGGTATTCGAGAACCTCTTCCTCTGCAAAAAAAACCCATCTCAGGTCTGATCTCAGGTTCCGGAAATGATTGACATAATCTCAATCACTGTGTCAAATCTATTGAAAAAACAAAGGGGGAAAAAAACTGCAACAAGCTAGATTCATATCTCAACTGATTCACATTGTGCCTTATTATCAATTCATTGAAACAAGCAGCGACCAGATTTCATCCTCCTGCCCACCAAATAAAAATAATTTAATTTTTGAGAACTCTTGGAAGATGGCGAAGAGGAGGAACATCATCCACCCTCAGAAGACAAATAAAGCCAAAAGAAAGTGTGACATTTGATGATGGTTTACCCAAGAGAGAGTAAGAAGATGGATACCAGGTTTGGTATAGATTACAGAGGCTTGAGGATGATGAGGAAGCCAATCTTATCTTGTCAATGGAAGGAAAAGAGGAAATAAGTTCTGATCTCCTCCTCCTCCTCCTCCTCCTCCCAAGCTGCAGACTCTCAATTCATGGCAATGCAACACATTCCTTTGATTGCCCTACAGCTGATCTCCAAAGTACATAGAACTTTTGGAGTTCCCAACTCTAAAGAACAACCTTTCACTTTTTTGCTGTGCTAATAAACTTGAGCACCTACTAAAAATGGCAACCAAAAATAAAATTTAGAACCCAAGGAGGAAGAGGCCAGGTAGTGTACAATTTTTTAGAACTCAAAAGATGGCATACAACAACACCATGACCCTCTGGGAGAAGAAGGGGTGAGACCCAGTTGCTCAACTCAAAAATTTGGCATTGCAAAACTCTTTTACAGCCCGAGGAGTATGTAGTAGAGAAGGGTAATCGGCAAAGCAATTAGCATCCCAAATATCACCCTGTTTCATTTCAACCCCACCAACACAGCTTCCCTCAGTTCATTGTTCCCATCATTCCAGAATGTCAAAATCCTGAGCTGCCAAATCTGAAAAAGAGTCAAGAAATATTGTTTTTGGTCTGTCCTTTATCACCTCTCTTATCATCAGTGTTTTACTCCATATCTAAGGAGTATGGAGGAGTGAAAAGAGAGTTCTTACGCTGTGCTGAGGATGTCCGGATGTACATTGTACTCCCTCGCAAACACAAATGGAACAATGCCTTGAGGTAATGCAGCCTGTTTGAGACCACCCAATTTCACCAACTTAGAGACAAACACCGCCCTCAAAGTTTATGTTACAGACAAGTTTATGTTACACATGCAAAGTAAGTCTCGGACATTGGCTGAAATGAGAAAGATGATGTGCTGATATTTGAAAGAAATGTAGCATGTATGTAAGGCCTAAAACTTCAGCAGGTTTTTCTCACATCATAGACTTAACAACTAGAGAGGTAAATGTATTGAGGTTGCAGTACCTGCACAATGGCAACACGCAGACTGACTCCTCGGAGGCCCACCAAGGCAGATGCAGCTGCAAACAAAGCAGGGCCAAGAAGGAACCGAAGCACCATCCCTACAACAGCCAAGTAGGTCCCACACACAAGAATCCGCTCTTGCAATCCCATGAACAGACCTACATCATCAAGCATTTAAAAAGCAGCAAGAAATCCATCAACACAAAATCCGATTAATGTTTTGACCACCTTCTGCAGCATGATCCCTAAGCACCAAGAGCAGACAATCTGTCAACTACAGTTGATCATATGATCCCCAAGAAGATCCTTAAGAAGATAAATTGTCATCAATCAAAAGCTTTTCTTGTACATTTCTCAGAAAACGCAAAATGCTTACCAAGACTGAACATTGCCATTCCAAGACCTGCATCCGACAAGATGTGCACAGACTTGTACAGTATCACTGGCATTTGGAAATGCCATCTGCACATGGAAGGGAAGAACAACAACAACAGTACAGAGGTCAGACACACCCAAAACCTTCTTCAGTTGCGCAGATGCCAGACTCTCTTCTTCAGCAAAATCCTAGAAACAAATGAACAAATTGAGGTTAAATCTTTTTTCCAAGCACAAAAGTACCTGAAGGCAATCAGGGACCAAATGACTCCAATGAGGCTGGAGTATGTATTAGGGTTGCGAATGAGCTTGCGAAATGTCATAACAGAGATGAGCTTCACCATCACAACAGTGGGAGGCATGCTTTTCTTCATGTCATCATCTTCCTGTGGGAGTTTAGGTCTAAGTTCAGCTGTAGATGTGGAGCCAAACTTATCCAAGCGAGGACCACCTTCATCCTCTTCATCTATATTCTCAACCTTGAAATTCCCCCTGTTTCCAAAGCTGAAGTCTTCACGTGAGTAATCATTATATGCTTGTGCCGCCGCCCTCGCTTGTGCCAAACCTATCAAAACCCAACATACACATCCATTGTGGCTCAAGAATTAGAAACTCCTTGAAGAAGGAATTCTCAGAACAAGAATTCTGAAGATCCTTAAAGGAATGAAGTTCAGGAGCTTGTGCTTCAGCTTCATGAACAAGTCTTGGTAATTTGCATGCAAAGATTGCATGGCTCTGGAAACCAGACTGGACCAGACCAGACAGACAGACAGACATGTAGAGAGAGGGATTGAGAGGAGGGACACGTTTCAGCAAGATGGTCAGAAGATGTTTCTTGCTTATTTTGTGGCAACAAAGGTTTGCTCACCTGCAGCAGCATCAGAAGCATGCTCGGATTGTGGGTGCACGAGCATTCGCACCTCCTTGGGATCAAATTCATTCCGTCCAGGGCTGTTTCCCCCAAAGACATGCAATCCAGCTTCCGATACCGGAGATGCATTTGCACTCCATACGAACATGTGAAGCTCCCTGGCATCCTCGTCCACTTTAGGTGATGCTACTCTAGTCTCACATCTGGGGGACGGTCTTGAGTTCATGGCAACAATCCTTGAGCTGTGAGACACAATTGGAGGAGACTGCTGCTGCTGCAGAGGAGGGGCAACAGGGTTGCTGTTGTTGTTGTTGCCATGGCTGTTGCCTGCTGCATCACCATTGCTTGTGGCATGCGATCCTCCTCCATCAACAATGACTCCAACACCTCCCATTCCTGCCTCATGTCCCCCTTTGATGTGCATACGAGCTCCAGCAGCTCCTCCTCCCCTGAATACAGACGAAGGCACAAATCGGGGCGAGTTGATGTTCATGGTCCCCTTGGGATAAGCATGGACCTCCTTGGAGCTTTCTTCATTGAAATTGGAGGTTCTGGGTGTGGGTCCCCTGGAAGAATGCAGTGAGTAGATATCGGAGGATGTGAAGTTGGACTGCCGATGTGGGCTCCTAGCTGCTGAACCTGCTGACAGCATCATCATACTGTAGAACTCATTGTGGTTGAAGCTCGAGTCTCGAGGGGTGAGGTTCCTAGAGGATTGCAGACTGTAAATTTCAGCTCCAGTCAAGTTGCTGGGTCGTGGTGTCAAGGCCTTGGAGCTGGTAGTAGTGATGACACCCATGGATCTACTAGAATGTACGTTACTTCCAACAGCACCAGCATTGGACTGCGTCATCATCATGTTTGGGGAGCGAGCAGACACAGACCTACGCACTGTGACATGAAGCTTGCCATCATCTCCAAACTCAGCTTCTGTGAGCACAGGTTCTCTCCCATCCAGTGACATGACATCCGACTCCACCTTGAAGCTCACAATTGAGGCAGCAGTATCCGGGAACTGCTCCATGATTAGGATCTTTGCAGCTCTGTACTCATACATCACAAGCAGGAGAGTGTACCAGATGATACATTGCAGTACCACTGCTTGCACCGTGAGACTACCAGGACCTTCACCATACATAGCAGCCAGGAGTGGCGTCCCCATGACCAGGGTGTTGGGGAGAGTTCCCAGCATGAAGATGGTGATCATCCAATCCAGTGACCCAGCCTTGGAGTACCTCGCCCAGATTGCGAGTGCCAGGAGTAGACCCACTTTGGACACAGCATCTGCCGCGATGAAGCGGAAGTTCATAGCATATGGATCGTTGTCAGAGATGAACTGGAAGGAGAGCAGCGGCACAGCAAAGATGGACACGAATCGGTTCACACCCATGCATTGCTGTTCCGTCAAGATGCCCCACCATTTTACAGAGCCGTAGGCGAGCATCATGGCAACATACAGAGGTACTACTGCACTGAGCACACTGTAGAGGTCACCTCCGGTAATCATCTTCTTCAAGGCAATGGATGGGAGAGCAGCTTCAGTCACAAGAAGACTCTTCTGTCCAAGACTCACTCTCAGTGCAAGCCTGAAAAGCTCAAGCTTAGATCAACAAAACTACAACAAGCAACAGACTCTCTGCAATGCTCTCCAGTTCCTCTGCTCCTCCTCCTCACCTCTGCTCTAGGTAGAGCCAACGCTCAAGCTCTGGAGCTTCAAGAGGCGATCTGATGAACTGGGTATGCCCAATCTTCTGCTGCTGCAGGAGGCTCAGCTATCAGCAGGACAGTCATCGTCCTGCTGGACTGAAGGCATCTACAAGCTGCTGGTGCCGGTGCAACGCATCTTCTTGTTCTTCTCTTCTTCATGCAAAAGCTGCAGGGCTCTGAAGGCGGCCCTCAGACAAGCAAGCTGCCACTGCAGCCTCAGTCAAGATCAAAACCCAACACGTCAGAGAATCGCACAAAACACATTCCATTCCGAGGTTGGATCACATGAATGTGAGAAGGAATCTCAGGAATCTGGGATTGGATGGGTGCTAGAATCTGCAGGAATCTGGGATTGGGTGTCTTTGAATCCAGGCTTGTGTGCAAGATCCGCATGTACAAGGCAAGAACAAGAACGAAAGAAAGAGCAGCAATTGCTGCTGTAAATGTTGTTGTTGAAGAAGGAGATGAAGAGAAAAACCCACTTCGTCAATTTCGTCGCAACCGCTGCTTGAAGGAGATTGCGCAAGCCTGCTGCTGATGATGAGGGAGCTGATGCTGGTAAGCGACATTCTTGCTGAGGGATCATCGATTCCCAGCACTCACCCTGCAATCTCTTGCACCGGAACTCCAAATTTCACCAAATCAAGATGCCCGGCAAAAAGTCCACAGACGACGACAACAACACCACCACCAACAACACAATAAAAAGAAAAAAAATTCAACAAGAAGAAGAAGGAGCGGTGAAGGACAGTTATGTCTGCTACAACAAATTGGAGCTTCTCCTCCAGCTGCTTTTTCCTTCCAGCTCTTCTTTCCTCCCCCCGCCCACTCCCCCCAACTTACACAAATTCTCTTCACAAAATTCCGAACCCAATCAAGCGCATTTTGGCAACGTAACAAAAATCCTCCGTAAAAAACAAAATCGAGTCTCTACTACTGCCACAGAGCACTCGCTTAGTGTTTACTCGGATGCTTTGAGATGGTACTTGCACAGCTCAAAGCACCAAATCAGATCACATCAAAATGCAACAAAGAGAAAAACTAAAAAAAACAAAAGCTCCAACAAGATCAACCCATTTTATTTTATTTTCCTGAGAACTCCGAGCACTACAAAAAGAGAAGAAGAGCACGAGCCAGAGCTCGCAGCAGCAGCAGCAGCAGCAGCGTCGTCGTGGTGCTGGAGTCAGAGCTCGCAGCAACCGCGCACCCAGGCACAAGAGAGACTGAGCGCGCGCGCAAGCCGAGGAAGACACCCACAGTACCTAGTACCCTACGGAATAGGTAACCGGCGGTTATTTACTGCGTACCTAGTACCTTCTTGCTAGGTAGGTAGGTAGGTAGGTTAGCGAGAGAGTGGGGGTGGGTGTTGTTTAGTGAGTTAGTGAGTACGTTCTTCCTACTCTACCTCACTACCTAGTCTATTAAACTCTACCTGGGCTTAGACTAGGTTGAGGCTAGTCTAGGGGGACATAAGCGAACAACACGGCGGGTAAAAGGGCAGATAGATCCGCCGTTTTTTTATGTGTCGCCGGGTCGCCCTTCGTTTCCGCGGGTTTTTCGTTTCCTTTAATTTCCCTGGATGCAGCGTTACTGATTATCCATCCCCAGTGTGTTGGGCGGTTATCAGAAAAAAGGGAGGGTGGTGAGGAAATGATGACCGGCGGTTCTCATGGCGTCCGTCTGTGGTCTGTAACCGTGTGGTTTTGGCCAAACTAAAATAACCGCCGGCTCCTTTATATGAGGACTGCTGCGGATCTCAAAAATCTGAGATCCGTTTCCGACATACAGTCAGTAACTGCCACTGACAATGCCGGTTCCCTCACCCCCCCTGGCCCTGGCCCTTTTCGAGAACCGCCGGTTCTTTTGGAACTTCTTCCAAAGAACCCAAAACCAGAGGAGGTTCTTTTGATTTCCAAATAATGTGAGTACAAAGTGAGCCAAGAAGTATATAGCATAAAAACAAGCATAGCTTTTTTCTTTTTTCTTTTTTTTTCTTTTTTCATTCAATTTTGCCATAAATTTATGAAATATAACCTCAAAAATGCAGGCACAAATTAAGCATCAATTTTAGCCCATATTCCCTTTTTTCCACTTCTCCAAATTCTCGGATACATAATGCAGCAACAAGAGCCAAGAAATGAAGACACAAACAAGAGTAAGAAAGAGAAAAAGAGAGATAGAAGAAAGAAACATCAATTAAGACAGGTTTTATTTTAATTTTTTATAATTTTTATTTTATTTTATTTTATTTTATAAATTTTAATAATAAATTTCTTGACCATTCCAATATAGAATTGCTATTGAACAAGAATGCAATTCTATGTGGGAAATGTTTTTTCTTTTTCTTTTTTTTCTTTTTTTTTTTTAAATCGTCAACTTGGATGATCCTAGATTCCTAGGATGTAATTGAACCCTTTATATGTCTCACCAATACCATCTTCAATGTAACCATTATTATTGGAATTTATTTATTTCTTAACATAGTTGTTTAATTTTGAATTTTTGAAAAAGAAAATTATTTGTAAATGTATCGGGAATCAACATGTGAAATTTTGAAATTGTAATTTTTTAGTTCTCATTTTTATTTTATTTTTCATTTTTCATTTTTTAAATCCAATTCATGGTTTTTTTTGTTTTGGGTACGTATTAGGGTGCGCACCCTTGTGTAACTTAGTATCATTCTCTCATCTTCAACTACTTGTGAAGTCTTAACAAAAACATCAATCATTTTTAAAGATAATTATAGATCTCTTAGTGTGTCACATTGCATGTATGATTTCATTTTCATCATGTGATGATGCCCATGATCACTTTCAAGTTTCAAACCTTGCAAAAAATTTACATGAAAGACGACCAAATGGATGAAATTAACAACATCATCATCCTTCTTATGAACTACAACTTGGATGAAATTGAAACACACAAATGACATTTGTCACTACATGTGAAACTAGCAAACACCAAAGGCATTAAAAGATATGGATGAAATGTGGATGTCATTGACAAATATTTCACAACAAATGAAACTAAACCGCATACACATCCAAATTAACCATATGCACAAAAGGATGGTTTAAAAGGGGTTTAAAAAGGAGGGAGAGGATACCAATTTGACTCACTTGTGGTTCATCCACACAACTCTAAGTGATAATGGGTTTGCAATGGATGGACTATGGACACCGGTGGGGGTGATAATGGATGAATGGATGGATGGATGGATGGAAGGGTCACATTATCTTGATGAAACTAGATTTGGAACAAATCAAAGGAAAAGGTAGTTTTTTGTTTCTCAAAATTATAAGTTAGAATGCATCTAATTTTTTTTAAATCTAGAAATATTTCTAAAACTAGGCAAAAAAACAATTGAAAATATTTTTTGCATTAAAAATTGATCTAATGGGTTTTCAAATATTGTCCAAATGTCCAATGTCCAAACCACCATCAAAAACAACAAAGTGTGAAAGTATCACTCCTATTGGGTCTAGGGTTGTGTGTGCCCAACCAAAAATGGGTGCTATCAAAAGCATGAAGGAATGGCATATGATTCCATTGCCAGTGTTTGGGCCCACTATGGGGATCACTAGATGGGTGAAGCAGCACCTACAAATGGGTTTAGGGTTTTAGGGTACCATAATAAAAATCCCAAAGTTTTGAAGTTCCTTCCAAACATTGTAAATATATAGGGTTCTTAGTCATAACATTAAGGAGCCAATTTTTGGTGGCAATGCAAATCTTTAGGGGGAATAGCATAGGGAAGTGTAGGGGAACACTCGTGGAGGAGGAGTGAGTTGTTCCCAATATAAGTGCCCCCTTAGCTTGCCTTGAGTTAGCACTTATTTTGAGAATGCCTTGCTCCAAAGGTGTTATCATATGTAAAGCATTGGCTTTTTTTTTTTCATATTTTCTCATGACATCATGTTTATTTCAACAAGTATCTCATGAAAAAAAGGGGAAAAAAATAGGCGATCATCAAAATAAATTTTGTGCAATTTTGATATGTTTCATTGGTCAATAAATGCTTTTTGGAACAAGTGTTTCATTTTTCAAAATGCAAGGTTTTTGTGGGCACTATAGCACCAAGCCATCATTGTGAACATATGGAGAGCTTGAATAAACAAGGACATAGCAATTGCCAACCCCATGTGTGATTTGGTAGTTGCAAATACACTCATACATAGATTCTACAAATGTCCCATAACTTTGATTATAGTCAAACGGTTTTACAAGTTATTGAAAATATGGTTAGATGTAGTGTTAACATTGGCTAACTCCCAATGGCAAGGTGACTATGTATTGAATCCAAATGTTTTTCATACTTGAAAAGTTCACTCTCAAATACTTCATGTTCTAAAATTTGTCATCAAAGTAACAAAAAAGATAAGTAAAACATGGACTTCTTGTAAACAATAAGATCTATGTAGCCAATCACTCCCGTGTCATATTTTGTCAAAACAAGATCCAGTTCCATGTTGGTGTTTGATGGCAATTTTATTAGATAAAACTTTCTCTTTCAACTTAAGAAACAACATTATTAGCTTGTCAATAATCAAGCACAACTAATTTTGACTAACTAGCAAAATAGTAAACCAAACATCATAAAACTTTCATCACTTTAGTTTAGATCACAAAAACATAGATTATGGCCCCAACTTACCAAAAAACTAATCATTAGTGTGTCACCTTGCTAATTCCTTAAAAATGGCAATAACATCAAGAATTGAACAATCAATAGTAAGTTGATGCAACTTAGCAAAACATCTTGTGATGTCAATGTGTCAATTTTTGGAAATAGCCTTCTAGAATCTAAACATCAAACACATAAAAAGCTACGTAACACAAGTATATCAAATCCACATTCTTGAACTCTTGGCAACCCCTAGTGAAAAAGTTATGTGTGTAAAAATAACCAAATCAAATATTTAAGCCAATTGGTCATGTTAGGTGACAAATTTTCTACCTCAACATTCAACATT
>Ga0116227_10004865_pt1 | contig 28806 bp, 30 predicted proteins | sample S1TSphgellanicum_FD_89693 | JGI IMG/M metagenome (GOLD analysis project Ga0116227, IMG submission 89693) | Host-associated microbial communities from peat moss isolated from Minnesota, USA - S1T2_Fb - Sphagnum magellanicum MG | ecosystem: Host-associated > Plants > Peat moss > Unclassified...
ACGCCATCCTGCGCCGCGGTAGCTAGATTTGGTCCTCGCGCCAAAGGGTTAGCGTGAGGACCATGAGTGTCAAACTATCGATCTGATGACGTTTATAATCGTGGTGATGATCGGGGGAACAGGCGGAGGATTGCAGCCGCCGGTGCCATTCCCTGCGCCGGTGCCAGGTCCGCTGCCGTCATGATTGCCCGAGCAGCCTGCGGCGACGGCGAGAATCTCGGCATCCGTCAAAGGGCGAAGCTGTTTGCCAGCTTTATCATTCATCATTGGTCTTCTCCTTCATCGATTAGGACAGGCGACATTGCCTGCCGATGTGAAGTCGGTTTTGGAGAAGTTTCGGTTTGCGCGTTTGCGCACGCCGCGCGCTTGGCAGCTATGCCGCCGCCTCTATCCGTGGGAGCGCGCCAGCAGGCGCGCCATGGTCTCGGTCTCGATCTGGCGTAGCTCCGCGGCGCTGAAAATATTCGTCGCAGGCAGGCTTTTCGTATGCTCCTGCATGCTTCGGAACGGATAGTCGGTGCCGAAGACGATCTGCTGTGGCGGCACGAGCTGCTTCAAGGCCGACATCGCGACGGCGTTCGAGACTTGCGCGGTATCGTAATAGAAGCTTTTGATCTGCTCGCGGAAGCTCACTGCCAGCTTGCCTTTATATTGCGGCGTGCCTTCCAGAAAATCGAACCGCTCGATCAGGAAGGGCATCGTGCCGCCGGCATGGCTCCAGATGATCCGGATATCGGGATAACGCGCCGCCGCGCCGCTGAACACCCAACGGGCGATCGCGCGCGTCGTATCCGTGCCGAACTCGATGGCGCTTGCAGGGACGCCTGGCTCGGTGATGCGGCAGCAATCGGCCTCAGTCGGATGCGTGTAGACGATCGCCTTGCGCCGGTTCAATTCGGCGAAGACCGGATCGAAGGCGGGATCGCCGAGCCACTTGTCGCCATAGCTCGTGAGAAGGCCGATGCCATCGGCCTTCAGAATATCGAGGCCATAGGCGATCTCGGCGAGGCTGCCTTCTATGTCGGGGAGCGGCAGGGCGACGAACATGCCGATTTTCTTCGGATGGCCTTGCACGAGGCCGGCATTATAGTCGTTGACCATGCGGGCGATACGGCGCCCGCTCGCGGCCTCGCCGAACCAGACGCCGGGCGTCGTGATCGACAGGATCGAGGTGGCGATGCCAGCCTTGTCCATCTCCTCGAGATGCTTCTCGATACTCCATTTGGCGGTGGGCGGCGTGATCTCGCCTTTCGGCGCGAACTCCGCGAGATAAGCGGGCGGCGTCGAATGGGCATGGACGTCGATGATCGAAGCGCTGGCCTGCGCGCGCGCGTCGGAGAGCGGTTGCAGAGCGGCCGCGCCCAGCGTGGCGAGGCCGGCGGCGAGAAAGCCGCGGCGCGGCAGGCAGCAGTCGCAGGCGCCGCTCGTCGATACCGCGGCGTTGGCGCTGAATCGGCTGCGCAGCGTCGGCACACCCGCTCTTATCCGCATGCGGTCTCTCCACCTTTCACGCGAGCGCCCTTTCAGGCGTCAAAACCGCGCCTTCAGAAAATCGTCGATCGCGGCTTGGAACGCGTCCGGCTTTTCGACATGCGAGACATGGCCGGCGCCCTCGATCTCGACAAGCTTCCCGTCCGGCAGGTCTTTGGCCGCCTGCCGGCCGAGCAGCGGCCAATTGCCGAGCGGCTTCACCGCTTCGGGCGAAGCATAGCGGCGAAAAAATACGCTGCGGTCGCTCTGTCCGATGATCAGAAGCACGGGCATTTTCAGCAAGGGATATTCGTGCCGGATCGGCTCGTCGAACATCATTTGATAAGTCAGCGCCGAGGCCATCGCATAGCGCGGATATTCCGGACTTTTCAGCACGCGCGAGAAAATCTCTGCGGTGCGTTCCGCGGCCGGCGGCCAGCCGACGAAAAACACCTTCAGAAAGCTGCGGAAGCTCTCCGGAGTCTGGTCCATCTCGGTCTTGAACAAGGTTTCGAGCGGCTGCGGCGGGATCGAGCTGCGATAATCCTCGAGTCCGATCGGATTCTCGAGGATCAGCACACGCGTCAGCTCGGGATAGTCGCGGGCGAAATAAACCGCGAGCATGCCGCCGAAGGAATGGCCGAGGATCGCGGCCTGTGCGATGCCGAGATGATCGAGCAGCGTCTTGGTGGTGCGGGCGAGAAGATCGAAGGAATAGCGCAGATCCGGCTTCGACGATTTGCCGAAGCCGATCTGGTCCGGCACCACGACGCGATAGCCGAGGCTCGCGAGCTTGGCGATCGTCGGGCCCCAGTAATCGCCGGAAAAACTCTTGCCGTGCAGAAGCACGATGGCCTTGCCGTTCGGTGCGGCGCTCGGCGCGACATCCATATAGGCCATGCGCAGCTTCTGGCCCTCGAGCGTGAGATCGAGCCATTGGACGGGATAGGCGTAGTCGACGCCTTCGAGCCCGATGCCAAGCGCCTGCGGCAGAACGGATTGGCTAGGCGGCAGGGCGGATTGCGCCGGCGCGGAGCGGGCGGCGCAAAGCAAGCTGGCAAGCAAAAAGGCGCCGCAAAACACAGGACGGCGAAACCGCGCGCCGAAGATCCGCATCGCCATGCTCAGACGATGCGGATGGACAGATCGGGGAAGCCGTCGATCTTGCCGACGAGCACGTCGCCCTTGACCACGGGTCCGACATTTGCCGGCGTGCCGGAATAAACCATGTCGCCGGCTTTCAGCTCGAACGCTTCGGAGAGCTTCGAGATTTGCTCCGCGACGCTCCAGATCATGTCGGAGAGGTCGGCCTGCTGGCGCACCTTGCCGTTGATGGCGAGCGAGATCGCGCCCTTGGTCGGATGACCGATTTTGTCGGCGCGGTGAATCGGGCCCATTGGCGCGGCGTGGTCGAAGCTCTTGCCGATCTCCCAGGGCTTCTTCTCATTGCCCATCTCGCGTTGCAGGTCGCGTCGCGTCATATCGAGCCCGACCGTATAGCCGTAGACATGCGACAGCGCCTGATCGATGGGAATATTCGCGCCGCCCGATTTCAGGAAGGCGACGAGCTCGATCTCGTGATGGTAATTATGGGTCAAGCTGGGATAGGCGTGGTCGCCGACAGTCCCGGGCTGCACGAACTCGACCGCGTCGGCCGGCTTCTGGAAGAAAAAGGGCGGCTCGCGCGTCGGGTCCGAGCCCATCTCGCGCGAATGCTCGGGATAGTTACGCCCGATGCAATAGATCCGTCGCACCGGGAAAACCTCGTCAGTATCGACCACGGGAACCGTGGTGACAGGCAGAGTGAAAACGAATTTTGCTTCGGGGGCCGCCGCCTTGGCCTTCGCACCGGCCGTGCCGGCCAGGGTCAAAGCAGCGCCGGCGCCGATGAGGCCGCGGCGGGAGTGCAGCATGTCTCTCTCCCTGATCTTCATCCAACTGCGGAGCATTCAGCGCGACCGCGTTCGTTGCAGCATGCACCGCGCCACGCGGCGCGGCAAGGCGCGGCCGCCCTGCCGCAAATCGCCTCAGCCTTGACAGGGAATGCATATTTCGATTACCGCAAGGCACTCGGGAGCTTTAGTCCTCCGAGTTGATACGACGGTGACCCGTCGTGACGCACCCGCGGCTGTTCCCTGCACCGATATCTGCACGCGAACCGCCTGTCGGCTCGGCTCAATGGCCGGGCAGAGGAGGGCGCGTTCCTCCGCCACCAGCCGGCGGATGACGCGAGCTTGACGGGCGCCTCGGTGCGCCGCGTGACGATCGCGTTTGCCTCCGGCGCTTTTTCGAGGACGCGATGACGAAGCGCGCAGAAGCGAAGTACAAGATCGACCGCCGCATGGGCCAGAATATCTGGGGGCGGCCCAAAAGTCCGGTCAACCGGCGTGAATATGGCCCTGGCCAGCACGGTCAACGGCGCAAGGGCAAGCTTTCCGATTTCGGGACGCAGCTCAAAGCCAAGCAGAAGCTCAAAGGCTATTACGGCAATATTTCGGAAAAGCAGTTCCGCAAATATTACGCCGAGGCGATCCGCATGAAGGGCGACTCCGGCGACAACCTCATCGGCCTTTTGGAGCGCCGGCTCGATGCCGTCGTCTATCGGGCGAAGTTCGTGCCGACCGTTTTCGCGGCGCGTCAGTTCGTCAATCACGGCCACGTCAAGGTCAACGGCCGGCGCGTCAACATCCCTTCCTATCTCGTTAAGATCGGCGACTTGATCGAGGTGAAGGACGCGTCGCGGCAAATGATCATGGTGCTCGAAGCGACCGGCCTCGCCGAGCGCGACGTGCCGGATTATTACGAGGTCGACCACGGTAAGATGAGCGCGAAGCTGACGCGCATCCCGTTGCCGACCGAAGTGCCTTATCCGGTCCTGATGGAGCCCAATCTCGTCATCGAGTTCTATTCGCGTTGACGAACCTGCCATTGCGGGGCGCATGACGACGACGCAAACCCGGCAAGCGGCGCATCCTGGTGGATCGCGCCGCTCTGCAATTAGAGGATGCCCGGATCCCGAGTGACATTGTCGAATAAGGCCGCCATTCGGCCCTCGGCAGGCATCTCCTCAATTTGGCCGTGAGCCGGTATGATGACGGAGACGCGGTCTATCGCTTCGGTCGCGCCGGAGAGGTCTGCGAGGACGGTCGATTGGGGATTCCTCAAGCCATAGGCGAGCATCTGGCCGGACTCAAGGCCGAGATCAAGCGTGCCAGCTTCGAGGATTATACGCCCTTGATCGTCGCCGCGCGCCACACCGCCGAGACGTGCCGCCGCTATATGGCGGTGAGTGGAGACCTGAGCGTGGCGATCGATGCCGTCATCGCGAAATCCTCCATTCTCGTCGAGGCGATCAAGAAGGATGCGCGGGGCGAAGATCCGAATATTCGATCGCTGCGCTATGACGCGATCTACGCGGTCGAGGATCTCGGCCGCGCCGTTGCCGAGACCGGGCCGAACGAGCAAGCGACGATCCTGCATCTGCCGCGGCGGTAAACGGATACGAGCCGACCGCCGCCTTCCTGTTCCAGAGAGCCATAGCCGCCGGAAAAGAAAGGACGCTCTCCTGAACGGAAAGGCGGCCGGCTTCGACGTCGCGTCGCGGGTGCTTCAGGCGACCTGCAAGGGGATCAGCGTCATCATCATGATTGTGGTGAAGCTGTGCTGAACAGTGTCGACCGCGAGCATGATGAACGGCACGTTGCCGCTCTTATTCGCGAGATCGTCGAGCTCGTCGACCGCCGCTTCCTCGATCTTGCCGGCGTCGAGGATCTTTTGGAGCGCCTTCGATTCCGGATGATCGGCGCCGAGCCGCTCGATGATGGGCGCCGCGCGCTCCTTGTACCAATCGGGAATGCTGAGCTCCGGCCAGTCGGGGCCTTTCAGAGTGAACTTCAATTTGGTCGACATGACGCGCTTCCTTCTCCTCTCCGCAGATGCCTTTGCCGAAGAGACTAGACGAGGTATTTCCGCGCTAGCTTTAAGAGGGCGAGACCGAGATGACAAGAGAGGATCCGCGCGCCTGGATCGGGCGCTGCGAGGAGGTGGCAGACCGGATCGAGCCGGGTCCGATCGCGCGTCTTTTTGCCCTGCTCGACAAGCCACGGGACGTCCGGCTCGGCGATCTTGTGCCGCCCGGCGGCCATTGGCTCTATTTTCTGCCGCTTGCGCCGCAAGCCGATCTCGCCGAGGACGGGCATCCACGCCGTGGCGGCTTCCTGCCGCCGGTCGATCTGCCGCGGCGCATGTGGGCGGGCGGGCGTCTCGCCTTCCATGAGCCGCTCCGGATCGGCGATGCCCTGGTGCGGATCTCGACGATCAAGGACGTGACGCTGAAGGAGGGCCGATCCGGCCGCCTGTGCTTCGTCACGGTCGAGCACGCAATCGCGGGTCCGCGCGGCGTTTCGATCGTCGAGGCGCACGATATCGTCTATCGAGAAGCCCCCCGGCCCGGCGTGCCGGCCTCCGTGCCGAAGCCGGCACCGCAAGGCGACTGGCGGCGGCAGATCACGCCCACCGCCGTGCTGCTCTTTCGCTATTCGGCGCTGACCTTCAACGGCCACCGCATCCATTACGATCGCAGCTACGTGACGGAGGTAGAAGGCTATCCCGGCCTCGTCGTGCACGGGCCGTTGCAAGCGACTCTCTTGCTCGACCTCATCGGCGAACAAGCCGGCGCGCCGCTCAAGAGCTTCTCGTTCCGGGCGCTCCATCCGGTCTTCGACCTCATGCCGTTTGCGATCCATGGCCGGAACAACGGGGGTTCGGCGGCTCTTTGGGTTGCCGATCATCAGGGGGCGCTCTGCATGGAAGCCGAGGCCTCCTGGTGACAAGCTCTCGTCCTGATGCCGGCGTTAAGCTTCACGCGCTTTTCCCGCGCAGCGGGACGCAAATGCTTTAAGCTGGGTCGGCCCGGATTTTGGGCGGTGCCTTATCCAAGCCATGAGCTTTCAGTCGATCTATCGTCACGGATTCGTTCGCGCCGGCGTTGCGACCATGGTCTGCGCCATCGCCGATCCGGCGACCAATGCGGAACGGGTGCTCGCAGCCGCCGCGCGCTGCCATGAGGACGGCGCCGGGCTCGTCCTCTTCCCGGAGCTCGCGCTCTGCGGCTATGCCATCGACGACTTGCTTTTGCAGGATCCGCTGCTCGACGGCGTGGCCCGCGCGCTCGACACTCTCGTCGCGGCGAGCGAAAAGCTGCTGCCTCTGATGCTGGTCGGCGCGCCGGTGCGCCATGGCGCGCGGCTCTATAATGCCGCGCTTGCGATCCATCGCGGCCGGCTTCTCGGCGTCGTGCCGAAAATCCATCTGCCGAATTATCGCGAATTCTATGAGCACCGCCATTTCGCTTCGGGCATGGGCAGCGAGGGTTCTGAAATCGCCATCGGCGCGCATCGCGCGCCCTTCGGTCCCGATCTTCTGTTCGCCGCGGAGGACGTGTCCGGCCTCGTCGTCCATGCCGAGATCTGCGAGGATTTCTGGGTGCCGCTGCCGCCGAGCACCGCGGCGGCGCTTGCCGGCGCGAGCGTGCTCGCCAATCTTTCGGCGAGCAACATCACGATCGGCAAGGCCGATACGCGCAAGCTTCTCTGCCAGTCTCAATCGGCACGTTGCATCGCCGCGTATCTCTACTCGGCGGGCGGTGCCGGCGAGTCGACGACCGATCTTGCCTGGGACGGGCAGACCTCGATCTACGAGAATGGCGTGCTGCTCGCCGAATCCGCGCGTTTTTCGAAAGACGAGGAGATTATCCTCGCCGATATCGATCTCGACCTCCTTCGGCAGGAGCGAATGCGGCAGGGCACGTTCGACGATAACCGACGCTATGCCGATATCTTTTCGGACAGCTTCAGGACGATCGGCTTTCGTCTCGCGCCACCATCGACGGATATCGGCTTCTTGCGCAAGGTCGAGCGCTTTCCTTTCGTGCCGGCCCGGCCCGAACAGCTCGCGCAGGATTGTTACGAGGCCTACAATATTCAAGTCGTCGGCCTTGCCCAGCGGCTCGGCGCGATCGGATGCCAGCATCCGGTCATCGGCATTTCCGGCGGCCTCGATTCGACGCATGCCCTGATCGTCGTCGCCAAGGCGATGCAACGCCTCGGCAAGCCGGCACACGATATTCTCGCCTTCACGATGCCGGGCTTTGCGACCAGCGATGCGACGAAAGGCAATGCCTGGAAGCTCATGCAGGCGCTCGGCGTCACCGCCCGCGAGATCGACATCCGCCCCGCCTGCCGCCAGATGCTCGCGGACATGCAGCATCCTTTCGCGCAGGGCGAGCCGGTCTACGACATCACGTTCGAGAACGTGCAAGCGGGGCTGCGCACCGACTATCTCTTCCGCCTCGCCAACCAGGCGAACGGCATCGTGATCGGCACCGGCGACCTCTCCGAGCTCGCGCTCGGCTGGTGCACCTATGGCGTCGGCGATCAAATGTCGCATTATGCGGTCAATGCCGGCGTGCCGAAGACCTTGATCCAGCATCTGATCCGCTGGGTGGTCTCGTCCGGTGAATGTGATGCCGCCGTCGGCGAGATTCTCTTGGCGATCCTTGCGACTGAAATCTCACCCGAGCTCATTCCCGTCGAAGCCGGGCAGGCTCCGCAGAGCACGGAAGCGAAGGTCGGACCCTACGAGCTGCAGGATTTCAACCTCTACTATACGCTGCGCTATGGCTTCCGGCCTTCGAAGATTGCTTTCCTCGCCCAAGCCGCCTGGAGGGATGATCAAGCCGGCGACTGGCCGCCTGGCTTCCCGCCCGAGCGCCGGCATCGCTACGAGCTCGCCGAGATCCGCCGTTGGCTGGAGGTCTTCGTGCATCGCTTTTTCGGATTCGCCCAGTTCAAGCGCTCGGCCTTGCCGAACGGACCGAAGGTCGTGGCCGGCGGCTCGTTGTCGCCGCGCGGGGACTGGCGGGCGCCCTCCGACGGCAATGCCCGCGCCTGGCTCGAAGATATCGAGCGCAATGTACCAGAAGGATGAGCAACGCATGAGCGGTCATCGCGGCGAAACCCGCATGGACATTCCGCCGCGTGAGCGTTGACGGACACTCGGTCGAAGGGTATCTATCATTAGTAGATATCATCAAAAAAGAGCGTATGATCGAGCCTCGTCCGAAATCCATCGCGAAACTTTTCATGCATGGCCGCAGTCAGGCCGTACGCCTGCCGAAGGAATTCCGCTTCGAGGGTACCGAAGTGCGCGTCAGCAAGATCGGCGACAAGGTTATTTTGGAGCCGATGGAGAAACCGCCCTTCGATGTGAAGGCGTGGCGGGTAAAGCTCCGAGCCCTAGGCGCCGAGGATTTTCTGCCCGAAGGTCGCCCGGAACAGCCACCTATGCCGGATGTCGATATGACGTTCGAGTGAGACCTCTTTCGTGTTCTACCTCGATACGAATGCCGTCATCGCCGCACTCAACGAACGGACACCATATGTCGCGGAACGGCTCGACGCCGAGCTCGGACGCGGGACGACGATCGTCCTGTCGACTATAGTTTTGCATGAATTGCGCTATGGCATAGCCAAGAGTAGCCGGCGGGAAAGAAGTGAGGCAATCCTCGAAAATTTCCTCGAATTGCCTGTGATCATAGCCGCATTCGACGCGGAAGATGCCAGCCACGCGGGCGATATTCGTGCAGGACTGGCCAAGCTCGGCACGCCGATTGGCCCTTTCGACATTCTCATCGCCGCGCAAGCGAGGCGACGTGGCGCAGCCCTCGTCACGACCAATATCCGCGAATTTTCCCGCGTGCCGGGGCTGATCGTCACCGATTGGACGGCATGAGCGGCGGGGGCTTTTCCCCAGGCCGCTTCGCGGCAGTGAAAGCCTTGCAGGCCTTCATCGCTCAGTAGCGCAACCTCGGATCTTTGGCCGTGGCAAACCGCGCCGTCGCAGCAAATGCGGCAAGGCGTAAGCATCCGTCGGCTTGCTCTCGTCTATTCGCTCGCCCATAGGCAAACGCGTCTGCAAAATCTTCAGCTTGCCGATGATCGGTTTTCTCGACCACAATAGTGCATATGCACCTTTTCCAGGGAGAACATTATGCGTCTTCTCGTGGTCGGCGCCGGTGCGACCGGCGGATATTTCGGCGGTCGCTTGGCGCAAGCCGGGCGCGACGTGACGTTTCTGGTGCGGCCGCAGCGGGCCGCATTGATTGCCGCGCAAGGCCTTCAAATCATAAGCCCGCATGGTGACGTCACCCTGCAGCCGCAGCTTGCGGTGACGGGCTCGATCGCTGCGCCTTATGATGCCGTCCTTCTTGCTGTCAAAGCCTATTCGCTCGAGGCCGCACTCGAAGATTTCGCGCCGGCCGTCGGCCCCGATACGATGATCATTCCCGTGCTCAACGGAATGCGGCACATGGATGTGCTCACCGCGCGCTTCGGCGCACAGGCCGTCGTCGGCGGTGTCTGCAAGGTCGCGGCGACGATCGACGGTGAAGGGCGCATCCTGCAGCTTGCCGGCTTTCAGGAGCTGATCTATGGCGAGCGCGATGGCACCGCATCCTCACGTATGCAGGCGCTCGATACGTTCATGAAGAATGCCGGCTTCACCGCACTGCTGTCGCCCGATGTCGAGCGCGAGATGTGGGAGAAATGGATTTTGCTTGCGAGCATGGGCGGTGTGACTTGCCTCATGCGCGGCACGATCGGCGACATCGTAGCCGCACCCGGCGGCCTCGATTTTACGCATCGCTTCATCAATGAAGTGGTGACGGTCGCCTCGCATGTCGGCAAGGCACCGAGCCCGGGCTTTCTCAAAGCGGCGACCGCCATGCTGACCGAAAAAGGTTCGCCGCAAGCCTCGTCCATGTATCGCGACTTGCAGAATGGTGCGCCGATAGAGGCCGATCAGATCATCGGCGACCTCTTGGCGCGCGCGCAAAGCACCGGGATTGCGACGCCTCTACTCGCTGCGGCCTATGCGAGCCTCGCGATCTACCAGAGCCGTCAAAAAGCCGCATGAGGCTTCGTCGCCGCCCTCTTCTTCTCGAGAGAGGGCGGCAAGTCTGTCGATTATTTCTTCACCAGCGGGCACGTCGAATCGGCGAGCTTGCCGTAAGCTTCTTCGCCCGACATTTTCTGGACGAGCTTATAATAATCCCACGGCGCTTTCGACTCGGACGGCTTCTTCACCTGCATGACGTACATGGAATGCTCCATCAGGCCGTCGGGGCGGATCCAGCCGTCGGAGGTGAACATGTCGTCGATCTTGGCCTTGTGCAGCTCGGCCATCACCTTATCGGAATCGGTCGTGCCTGCCGCCTTGACGGCGTTGAGATAGGTGAGCGTCGCGGAATAATAGGCCGCCTGGGTCATTGTCGGTTCGACTTTTGTCTTCTCCAGGAACCGCTTGCCGAAGGCCCGCGTCTTGTCGTTCAGATCCCAGTACCAGGCCGTGGTCAGATAGAGGCCCTGGGCGATCTCGAGTCCGAGCCCGTGAATATCGCTGATAAAGGCAAGCAAAGCGGCGGGCTTCATCGTCTTTGTGATGCCGAATTCATTCGCAGCCTTCAGGGAATTTGAAAAATCGGCGCCGGCATTGGCGAGCCCGAGCACTTGCGCGCCCGAGGCCTGCGCCTGCAGAAGGTAGGACGAGAAGTCGGACGTCGAAAGCGGGACGCGCACCGCGCCGAGGACCTTGCCGCCATTCGCAGTCACGACATCCGACGCTGCCTGTTGAAGCTGCGTGCCGAAGGCGTAATCGGCGGTGAGGAAGAACCAGGTCTTGCCGCCTTCCTTCAGAATGGCGCCCGCGGTTCCGTTGCCAAGCGATGTCGTGTCATAGGCATAGTGCACCATATAGGCGTTGCAGTCCTTGCCGGTCATCGAGGCGCCTGCCGCCCCGATCGCGATAAAAGGAATTTTCTTTTCTTTTGCAGCCGCCGCCATCGCGAGGCTGACGCCCGTATTCGAGCCGCCGAGCACCATGGTCAGCCCATCGCGATCGGCCCATTCGCGAAATTTCTGACCGCCGATATCGGGCTTGTTTTGGTGGTCGACGGTGAGCACCCCGATCTTCTGACCGAGAACGGAGCCGCCGAAATCGTCGATCGCCATCTTGATGGCTTCGACGCCGGCTGGCCCGACCAAGTCCGCGTAAACACCGGACATGTCGTCTATGTCGCCGATCACGACCTTGTCGGATGCGGCCTGCGCCGAAAAGACGGGCAGCGCGGCGGCGAGCATACAGGCCGCTCGCCAAGTACCAAATGTTTTGGTGCGAAATGTCTTGCTCATCATATCCTCCCTCGAGTGCGGCACATAGGGCTTGCCGACGCCGCTTTGCGCCATGCTTAGATGAAGCCAAACGAAAGTCGATAGGTTTTTTGGATCGTGCTCAGGCGCGCGCGGCTCTTTGAACTTTCGTCGCATGGACTTTCAGTGCCGCATGAAGCCTTAGCAGAAATCCTTGACGTCTTGGACGGCATATCTCCTCGGGCGGCTTCACGCCGAAACGAGGCGAGCCACCCACGTCAGCCCATATCGGTCCAGAAATGATCCGCGGCGGCAAGGCGGTGGCAGATTTTCACGACCTCCTCGCGCAGGCAAGGATCTTCGGCAGCCTCGAAAAGCGACCGCGCGGTTTCCGCCGCGCTGCGCAGATCGGGCTGTATCTTCTCCTCTCCCTCTTCGTGAAAGGTCTTGAAAAGCCGCATCGCCGTCACTTTGTCCTGATGATCGCCGAGGCGTGCCTGAAGCGCTTTCAATTGCTTGAGGAAATTGGAATATCTTTTGCGCTTCGACTTGCCCTTGACGAGACCGTCGCAGAATTCGACGGCATAACGTAGATTCTTCGCGGCGATGCGAATCCGATGCAGCCCATCGGTATCGTCTTTGGGAAGGCGCTTCACCTGCCGGGCGAGCCGCCGCCAGGCTGCCTCCAGCCGGCGCGCCATGAAGGGCACGATGCGCTTATCGGCTTTGGCCTTGCGACCAGCCGCGCGATCCGTCGTTTCAAAGGCGCTGGTCGCGATCCATGCCACAAGGTCGAGATGGAAGCTGCGATAATGCGGCGCGACGAGCTGCGCGATGAGCTTGTCATACGCAGCTTCGCGTCGACGTTCGATCTCGCGCACGAGAGCTTCACAGGCGTGACCCTGTGCCATGTGCAGTAGCGGACCGGTCGCGAGCACGTCGAGATCGCGGCCGCGGCCGAGGCCGGCACCGAGCTCTTTGAGATCGCGCCCGATGCCATCCGCTGTCGCTGCATCGAGAACGTGCTTGAAAACCTGCAGCGCGCTGCGCAGGCGCCGCACCGCGATCCGCGCTTGATGGACGGCCTGCGCGTCGCGCCGCAACCGTATGACCGGTTCGTTGGCAAGGAACTGTCCGAGACATTCGCGCACGATGGCTTCGAAAGCCTCGCGCACGCTCATCTCAGGCACAAGTTTCGGCGCGGCTGCTGCGGCCCCCGGCGATGCCGTCGGCCCTACCAGAAGGTAGCCGCGTGCCGCCAAGCCGTCGCCTGCGAGCGGCAAGGCGAAGGGATGGGCAAGCTCATGCGCGATACGAAGCACGTCTTCGGTTGTGCCTGCTTCGAGCACAAGGCAGAACAAGCCGACCTCGTGGGCTTTCTCGTCGACCGTGATGAGGTTTTGATCGAGCATCAAACGCAGACGCATGCGGCCGTTGTCGTAAGTCCAGCATTGCCGCCGCGTGGTGACACGAAATATACCGCATAAGCCGCCTTCGCGCCGTCCCTGTTTCAGAAGCTGCTTCAGCTTTTTCTTAGCGGCTCCCTTTTCCGCCCCGCCAATTTCCTCGAAGAAGGGCACGAAGGCGACGCGAGATCCTGTCTTGCCTTTGGCTTTGCGCCCCGCTTCCCCGACATGCCGAAATCCATAGGCGAGTCCTGCCGCGTGGATCTCGTTTTCCAGGGTGTCGAGATAGACACTGCGCAGATGCGAGACGACGGGCGGCGCCCCGGTGAGCGCATTCAGTTTTTCCGTCAGCGCCTCACGCTCGTTCGGGTTGAACTCGAACTGAAATTTCAAGGCCGACGTTTTTGCCAAAGCCAATCCGTGTTTCGATAGGCGCTGACGGCCAGCTAGAGCATCCCGCCGTCAAATGGAATCATTTGAAGGCGGAAAGATGCTCACGATTCAAAAAGAGAGAGCATCGGATTACCCCAAAACCGGTATCCACTTTTGGGTCCGATGCTCGACACGCCCAACCAGGCGACTTATTCGGCGACGAGGCGCAAGATCTCGTCATCGGCGACATGGCCGCTCTGCGCCTCGGCGACGGCGAGCGCGGTCATATTGACGATGCCGCGCGCCGTGACGGATGGAGTCAGGATATGGGCCGGCGCCGCCGCACCCATGAGTATCGGCCCGACAGGCAGGGCGTCCGCCATGATTTTCGTGATCTGATACGCCGTATTCGCGGCATCGAGATTAGGCATCACCAGCACGTTGGCTTCGCCCTTCAGGCGCGATGTCGGCATCACGAGATCGCGTATTGCCTGCGACAAGGCGGAGTCCGCCTGCATCTCGCCGTCGACCTCGAGCCCGGGCGAGCTTCTCTGCAGAATATGCAGCGCGTCGCGCATTTTGACGGCGGACGGCGAATCGTCGGAGCCGAAATCGGAATGCGAGACCAACGCAATCTTCGGCTCGAGACCGAAGCGTTTGACATGGCCGGCGCACATGAGCGCCGTCTCGGCGATCTGGGAGGCGGTGGGGTCGTGGCGCACATGCGTGTCCGTAAGAAAGAACGAACCCTTGTTCGTCACCATCAGCGTCATCGCGGCGAAATCCGTCGCGCCGGGGATCAGGCCGATGATGTCGCGGATATGACGCAGCCGCGAGGCATAGCGTCCCTCGAGACCGCAGAGCATCGCATCGGCATCGCCGCGTTTCACGGCAATGGCGGCGATCACGGTCGAGTTGGTTCGCACGAGGGTACGCGCCGCGTCGGGCGTGATGCCGTGGCGGCCGGCCGCTTCGAGATAGGTCGCAACGTAATCGCGATAACGCGGATCTTCATTCGGATTGACGAGCTCGAAATGCTTGCCGGCCTCGATCGAGAGACCAAATCGCTTGATACGCGTCTCGACCACCTCGGGACGCCCAATCAGAATGGGCTTGGCGATATGCTCCTCGACGACCGATTGCACGGCGCGCAGCACGCGCTCGTCTTCGCCTTCCGCATAGATGACGCGTTTCGGATTAGCTTTGGCCGCCTGGACCAGAGGCTTCATCACGAAGCCGGAGCGGAAGACGAAGCGCGACAATTGCTCGTCATAGACGTCGAAATCGGTGATCGGCTTTTTGGCGACGCCGGTTTCCATCGCGGCTCGCGCCACGGCGGGCGCGATGCGCAGAATCAGACGCGGATCGAAGGGGGAGGGGATGAGATTGTCCTTGCCGTAAAGGCGCGTCTCGCCGCCATAGGCCTTGGCGACGACGTCGGAGGGCGCCTCATGCGCCAATTGCGCGATCGCCTTCACCGCCGCGATCTTCATCTCCTCGTTGATGGTCGAAGCCGAGACGTCGAGCGCACCGCGGAAAATATAGGGAAAGCATAAGACATTGTTGACTTGGTTCGGATAGTCCGACCGTCCCGTGCAGATCATCGCATCCGGGCGCGCCGCATAGGCGTCGGCCGGCTCGATCTCGGGGTTCGGATTGGCAAGCGCCATGATCAGCGGCTTGTCGCCCATTTCCTTCAGCATGTCCTGCTTCAGAACCCCGCCGGCCGAGAGGCCGAGAAAGACATCCGCCTGGCCGATCACGTCGCCGAGCGTGCGGGCATTGGTATCCTTCGCATAGACGTCCTTCCAAGGGTCCATCAGCTCGGTGCGGCCCTTGTAGACGACGCCTTTAATGTCGGTGACGAAGATATTGTCGCGATTGGCGCCGAGCTGCACGATCATATCGAGACAGGCGAGCGCCGCGGCCCCCGCGCCGGATGTCACGATTTTCGCGTTGGCGATCGACTTGCCGGCGAATTCGAGCCCGTTCAGGATCGCGGCGGCGACGATGATCGCCGTGCCGTGCTGATCGTCATGGAAAACCGGGATCGACATGCGCTCGCGCAGCTTGCGCTCGACCTCGAAACATTCGGGCGCCTTGATGTCCTCGAGATTGATGCCGCCGAAGGTCGGCTCGAGCGCGGCCACGATATCGACGAGCTTGTCTATATCGGTCTCGGCGATCTCGATGTCGAAGACATCGATTCCGGCAAACTTCTTGAAAAGGACGGCCTTGCCTTCCATCACAGGCTTCGCCGCCAGCGGCCCGATATTGCCGAGCCCGAGGACGGCGGTGCCGTTGGTCACCACCGCCACGAGATTTTGGCGGATCGTGAGCTCCGCCGCTTCGGCCGGATTCTCGGCGATCGCAAGACAGGCGGAGGCGACGCCGGGCGTATAGGCGAGCGCGAGGTCGCGTTGATTGCCGAGCGGCTTCGTCGCCTGAATCTCGAACTTACCGGGGCGCGGAAAGCGGTGATAGTAAAGCGCGTTCGATTTCAGATCCGAAGAAATGGAGCTCGACATGTCACACGCCTCATTTTCGCGCCCGAGAGCGGTCGATGCGTAAAGCCTAACGCACTTGGTCCGACTTGTCTTGCGGGCACATCTGCGGCGCGCCCATCCGGCAGCTGGCCGCCGCATGCTCGCCATAACGCGGGGCGGTGGCCCAAGTCTACCTGGAGAGAAGTCTACCTGGAGAGAAGTCTACCTGGAGAGAAGTCTACCTGGAGAAAGGGGAGAACGGCTCCCCTCTTGCGGCGCTGCCGCAGACGTAGCCGGCGATTTCACGTCAATTGCGTTCCTTGTCGACGAGCTTGTTGGCACCGATCCAGGGCATCATGGCCCGCAGCTTCGCGCCGACCTCCTCGATTTGGTGTGAGGCAGCCTTGCTGCGCATCGCCTTGAAGGAGGTCTGGTTGACCTTGTTTTCGAGCATCCAGCCGCGGGTGAAAGCTCCGGACTGGATATCGTTCAGAACCCGCTTCATTTCGGCTTTCGTCTCGGGCGTCACGATGCGCGGCCCGCTGACATATTCACCGTATTCGGCCGTGTTCGAGATCGAATAATTCATGTTGGCGATGCCGCCCTCGTAAATGAGATCGACGATCAGCTTCACCTCGTGCAGGCATTCGAAATAGGCCATCTCCGGCGCATAGCCTGCCTCGACCAGGGTCTCGAAGCCGCCGCGGATAAGCTCGACGAGGCCGCCGCAGAGCACCACCTGCTCTCCAAAAAGATCCGTCTCGCATTCCTCCCGGAAGGTCGTCTCGATGATGCCGGCGCGGCCGCCGCCGATCGCCGACGCATAGGAAAGGCCGAGATCATGCGCGTTGCCCGAGGCATCCTGGGCAATTGCGACGAGGCAGGGCACCCCGCCGCCACGCTTATATTCGGAGCGCACCGTGTGGCCGGGCCCTTTCGGCGCGATCATCAGCACGTCGATACCGGGGCGGGGCTCGATGAGGTTGAAATGGATGTTGAGACCGTGCGCGAACAAAAGCGCGGCGCCCTGCTTGAGGTTGCCGGCAAGATGATCGCGATAGATGTCGCCCTGCAATTCGTCGGGCGTGAGAAGCATGACGACGTCCGCCCATTTTGCGGCATCCGCGACGGACTTCACCTCGAGCCCTTCGGCCGCGGCCTTCTTCGCGGTCGCAGATCCTTCGCGCAACGCCACAGCAACGTCCTTGACACCGGAATCGCGCAAGTTCAGCGCGTGCGCATGACCCTGACTGCCATAGCCCACAATGGCGACTTTCTTGCCCTTGATGAGATTGATGTCGGCATCCCGATCGTAATAGACGCGCATGTTTCTAGGTTTCCTCTTTGATTGAGCGCCGCCGCCCGCTTCATCGCGAAGGCGGCGCCGTTCTAGGACCAAGTCCGGGAAAAGGCGAACCGCATTTCCCCTTATTTGCCGCCTCGCTTCGCATGCGTTAAGCCCAAAAGCTGAGCCAAAATCTCCCGGACGCGTGACATAAGGCCGTCATCGATCTTGGCGATCGCCGGAGATACGATGCGCCTGCTGTCGACGGATTTGATCTGATCGACGAGGATCTGGCCTTCGACAGGAAGATCGTCCGAAAGACGAAGCTTGAACGGCCAAGGATTTTGACTGCGGGTGATCGGACAGACAAGCACGAATGACGAGGCCGTATTATAGGTCTTGTCCGAGATGACCAGCGCGGGACGCCGGCCGGCTTGCTCGTGGCCGAAAGCTGGATCGAAATCGATCCAGACGAGCTCACCTGCGGCAGGCATACCGATGTCCTCCCGCATTCAAAGGCAGATTTTGAATCACTTGTTCTTCTTCTCGGGCGCATCCGGCCAAGGCGCTTCTACGGCGCTCCAATCTTCATAAGGCGGCTCATGTCCAGGGCCGAGCCTTTTCATCTCGGCCACCATGTCCTCGAGCCTGTACAACGGCACCTCGGGTATGGGCCGCAGCCGCGCCTCGCCGCCTTCGACGACAAGATCCATCTCTTGCCCAGGCTTGAGGCCAAATTCCTGGACCACCGCCTTGGGCAGGCGGAGCCCGGTGGAATTGCCCCATTTCGCGATCTTAACCCGCATAGCCACGCCTTATGTTGGATATACAATGTATATCCCGACCCGATGCTTGTCGATTCTCAGATAGGGTCCTTGCCGCGCGACATGGCGGCGACGCCGGTGCGCGACACCTCGACGAGACCGAGCGGGCGCATCAGCTCGACGAACTGATCGATCTTGCTGACATTGCCGGTGAGCTCGAAGATGAAGCTTTCGATCGAGGCGTCGATGACGCGGGCGCGAAACGCTTCGGCGAGGCGCAGCGCCTCGACGCGGGCCTCGCCCGTGCCTGCGACCTTGATCATCGCCAGCTCGCGCTCGAGCGCCGCGCCGCGCAAGGTGAGATCGGTCACCTTATGAATCGGCACGAGCCGCTCGAGCTGATGGCCGACCTGCTCGATCGCCTCGGGCGTGCCCGTCGTGACGATGGTGATGCGCGAGAGATGTTCGGCATGCGCCACTTCGGCCACGGTCAGGCTCTCGATATTGTAGCCGCGCCCCGAAAAGAGCCCGACGACGCGCGCCAGCACGCCCGGCTCGTTGTCGACCAGCACTGAGAGCGTATGGGTCTCGATGTTCGACTTGCCGAGCGCCGAGGAATAAGGCGAAAGCGGTGCGGCGGGCGCATTCATGGTCACACCAGCATCTTTCCGGCGGCATCGATCGCGCTTTGAAGATCTTCCTCCATGTCGGGCAGGATCATCTCGTTATGCGCCTTGCCGGAGGGGATCATCGGCAGGCAATTTTCCGACTTGTCGACGCGACAGTCGAAGACCACCACGTTCGGCGTCTCGATCATTTCCATGATCGCCGCATCGAGATCGGCCGGATCCGAACAGCGGATGCCATGCGCGCCATAGGCGTCCGCCAGCTTGACGAAATCCGGGAGCGCCGCCGAATAGCTCTCCGAATAGCGCCCGCCGTGCAAAAGCTCCTGCCATTGCCGCACCATGCCGAGATATTCATTGTTCAGAATGAACACCTTTACCGGTAGCCGATATTGCACGGCCGTCGACAGCTCCTGGATGTTCATCAGGATCGAGCCTTCTCCGGCAATATCGACGACGAGGGAATCCGGATGCGCCATCTGCACGCCGATGGCGGCCGGCAAGCCGTAGCCCATGGTGCCGAGGCCGCCCGACGTCATCCAGCGGTTCGGCGCCTCGAAATGGTAATGCTGAGCCGCCCACATCTGATGCTGGCCAACTTCCGTCGTGATGTAGGTGTCCCGGCCCCGGGTCAGCTCATAGAGCCGCTGCACGGCGAGCTGCGGCTTGATGATCTGGCTCGACGTTTTGAACGCCAGAGATTTGCGCGCCCGCCAGCGTTTGATCGTCTCCCACCAAAGCGCGAGCGCCGCGGCATCGGCTTTGAGCCGCCGCGCCCGCCAGAGTTCCAGCATGTCGGCCAGCACATGCGCGCAATCGCCGATAATGCCGAGATCGATCTTGACGTTCTTGTTGATCGAGGACGGATCGATATCGATATGGATCTTCTTCGAGCCGGGCGAGAAAGCGTCGAGCCGGCCGGTAATGCGATCGTCGAAGCGCGACCCGACGGCGATCATCAGGTCGCAATCATGCATCGCGTTGTTCGCCTCGTATGTGCCGTGCATGCCGAGCATGCCGAGCCAGCTTTCGCCGGAGGCCGGATAGGCGCCGAGCCCCATCAAGGTCGAGGTGATGGGAAAGCCCGTCGCGGCGACGAGCTCGCGCAAGAGACGCGAGGCTTCTGGCCCCGAATTGATGACGCCGCCGCCCGTATAGAAGATGGGGCGCTGCGCCGAAGCCATCAGCCTCACGGCCTGCTCGATCTTGGCGGCATCGCCCTTGAGCTGCGGCTTATAGGTCTTGTGCTCGATATTTTCCGGCCCCGTATAGGTGCCCAAGGCGAATTGCACATCCTTCGGGATATCGATGACGACTGGTCCCGGGCGTCCGTGCTGGGCCACATAGAAAGCTTCATGTAGCACGCGCGGCAGATCCTCGATCGAGCGCACGAGATAATTATGCTTGGTGCAGTGGCGCGTGATGCCGACCGTGTCGCATTCCTGGAAGGCGTCCGAGCCGATGAGATGCGTCGGCACCTGCCCGGTGATGCAGACGAGCGGGATCGAGTCCATGAGCGCGTCGGTGAGGCCGGTGATCGCATTGGTGGCGCCCGGTCCGGACGTCACGAGCAGCACGCCGACCTTGCCGCTCGAGCGGGCATAGCCTTCCGCCGCATGCGCTGCGCCTTGCTCGTGCCGGACGAGGACGTGGCGGACATGGTTCTGCTGAAAGATCGCGTCATAGATCGGCAGAACCGCACCGCCAGGATAGCCGAACAAGGTGTCGACGCCCTGGTCCTTCAAGGCCGTCACCACCATTTCGGCGCCGCTCATCTGCATCTCGTCTCTCCGTGCTCGGTCTCGTTCGAATTTCGGGCAACAAAAAAGGCCCCAGAGGGCCTCGGATACGCGCCAGTCTCGGGAGAAGCGGAGCCTAGCTCCGTCCCGTCTCTGGCGCGTGCGGTACAATAAGAAGAGTGATCAAGGGAGAAATCCCAAACTGCGTCTCCAAATTATCTAACGGATAGATACGGCAAGGTCAACATCGGTAAGATCGCCAATATTGACGTTTCGCCAAAATAAACTAGCATCTGGACAGAATGAGGTGCGCCATGACGACCGTCGGAATTTTCGAAGCCAAAGCCAAGCTCTCGGAGCTTCTCGAACGTGTTGCAAAGGGAGAGCGGGTGACCATCACCAAGCATAATCAACCGATCGCGGATTTGGTGCCGCATCGCCCTATCGATCGAGAGCGGGCACAGCGCGCCGCGCAAGAGCTGCGCGAATTCGCCAAGGACAACCGACTCAAAGGATTGAAAATCAAAGATCTCGTCGACCGAGGTCGGCCCGGATGCGATTGATTCTCGATACGTCAATTGCCATCTCCTGGTGCTTCTCCGACGAGACATCAGCACTTTCGCAAGCGGCATTGACTGCCGTTTCCGGCGGCAGCGCTCTGGTTCCCTCGCATTTCAGGCTCGAGCTCGCCAATGTCATTGCGACCTGCGAACGAACCAAGCGTCTTATTGGTTCACAGGCGGAACATTATATACGCCTGATTGATGAGCTTCCTTTCGAGGTCGACGAGGCAACCGATCGCAATGCCTTGCGTAGCACTCTCACGCTTGCGAGAAAGCATAGATTAACGAGCTATGATGCTGCGTATCTCGAACTCGCAATTCGAACCAGATTGCCTTTGGCGACGACCGATAAAGCGCTTGCAAAAGCGGCCGTCGCGGCCGGCACAATGGTTTTTTCTGCCGCCGACATAGGCTGAGGCGCCATCTGATCCTGGATCGGAAGGGAGGTCCGGTAATAGAGGGCGCACGCGGAGCTCCTCGCAACGATAGCATTGCAGGCCGACAACATGTCGCTAGACTCGGCCTGCAAGAGGATCAAAGCTCCTGCCTTGCCGGGATCATCCGCCGGAGCGACAAGGTGCCGATGCTATCCCCCATCAAAGCCATCTTTTTCGACGTCTTCGGCACGCTTGTCGACTGGCGCGGCAGCGTCGCGCGCGAGGCCGCGCGGCTTTTGTCCGCGCGCGGTCATCCTATCGATTGGGAGGCCTTTGCCGATGCATGGCGCGGCGAATATCAAGCCGGCATGGAAGAGGTCCGCTCCGGCCGTCTGCCCTTCTCCAAGCTCGATGTGATTCATCGCCGCAATCTCGATCGCATTCTGCCGCGCTTCGCTCTGAGCGAGCTTGCCGAAGCCGATCGCGTCGCGCTGAATTTCGCCTGGCACAGGCTCGATGCATGGCCCGACGTGCCTGCCGCTCTGCTGCGGCTGCGCGCCAAATTTCTGATCGCGCCGGTTTCGAACGGCAATATCTCGCTGTCCGTCGCGCTCGCCCGCCGCAACGGATTCCTATGGGACGCAATTCTCGGCGCAGAGATCGCCGGCGACTATAAGCCCCAGCCGAAGGTTTATCTCGCTGCCGCTGCGGCGCTCGATCTGCCGCCTGAGGCCTGCATGATGGCGGCTGCCCATAGCAGCGATCTCGCAGCCGCCGCGGCCTGCGGGCTGCGCACCGCGCATATTGCGCGACCGAACGAGGCAGGTCCCGGCAAAGGCGAGAGCGCACCGACTATCGCGGTCGACTATGCGGCGGCCGATCTCGCCGCGCTCGCCGGCATGCTCGGCTGCTGAGCCGGCATCAAATCTGCGGCTGGTGCCGTTGAGATGTTTCGTTCCGCCGGGACCAGCACCAACGACGTCGAGGATCGCCGCGCGGCGCTTTCAAAGCCAGGACCCGAAAACGAATTTGAAAATCTCCTTGGCCATCTGATCACCCGGCGACCCGAACAAGAGCTGCAATGTCTCGGCATCGAGAGCGATGCGACCTTCGCACGTATGAAGAGCGGCGGCTTTGGCGCGCAAACCGGTCAATCCATGGATGGGGAGACCGAGGATCTGAGCGAAAAGATCGTTCCATTCCGCCGAAGCATCTCGCCAGGCGTCAAAGTCGGAATGTCGTGCCGCAAGGTTCTCGCGCTTGTAAATTTCGACGATGCGTTTGCTTAACGCCTCGAGCTCTGCATCCGGATCATTTTGCTCTGTGCTCGAAGTCTCGCAAAAATCCTCGTTGGGACTTGAAGGAGCAGCATCCGCGCATGCCTGACAAAATGCGTCGTCTTTATTCAAACACATCATGTGCTCCTCCCTCGGAGTACATTTTCTAATTTATCTTTAGAAAAGCGCAGGTTATTCGGATTCTATGCTAAAAAACAGCACGTTCCATGGTTACGCAATTAGAGCAAAAGCAGATCATCGCGACAATATAAAAAATATAAAAATGCCGTGAGCCGGCGTTTGGTCGGAGCGCCACTGCTATGGTCAAGCTACTTATCCCGGATACGACCGCAACGAGCGAGGACATGCGCTTCGGCGTCTTCCGGCGCGACCCACATGAAATCCGGCAATTGATGCCGCGCGAAGGTGAGCTGCCGCTTCGCATAGTGGCGCGTGTCGCGCTTGCCGAGCGCTGCGGCCTCGGCGAAATCCATCTCGCCGCGAAGATGGCGCAGGAGATGCGGCACGCCATGGGCGCGCATCACCGGCAGAGCCGGATCGAGGTTTTTCGCGCGGAGAGCTTCGACCTCGACCAAGGCCCCCTTGGCCAGCATGGAGTCGAAGCGGGCATCGATCTGCGCGTGGAGCGCGGAGCGGTCGGGCGCCAGAAAAATCCCGAGGCAGCAGCTCATATCGAGGAGTGGCGCCGCGCGCGCGGCCTGGAAGAAGCTGAGGCTCCGGCCCGTTGCGGCCAACACTTCGAGCGCCCGTAGGATGCGCTGCGGATCGCTGGGGCGCAGGCGTGCCGCCATCGCGGGATCGCTGGCCGCGAGCCGGGCATGCAGATCGGCCACCGCGACACCTGCAGCCTCGGCGCGAATTTTGGTGCGGATCGAAGCCGGCACCGGAGGAATGCTCGAGAGCCCCTGCGTGAGCGCCTTGAAATAAAGACCTGTGCCGCCAACGAAGATCGGCAACTGTCCCGCATCTTGCGCCTTGTGCAAGCTCTCTTGCGCATCGGCGAGCCAGAGGCCGACGGAATAGTTCACGGCACCGTCTATATGACCGAAGAGAAGATGCGGCGCCTTGCGTTCCTCGGCCGCGCTCGGCCGCGCGGTCAGGATGCGCAGGTCGGCATAGACCTGCATGGAATCGGCATTGATCAGGAGGCCGACGATACGCTCCGGCAAGGCAAAGGCGACGGCCGATTTGCCGCTCGCCGTCGGACCGGCGATGAGGATGGCGGAAGGGGGTGGCATCGCAGCCTTATTCATTCGAAGCGATGTTCGTGCAATAAGCAGCCGTGCTCAACCTCATCACGGATCTGCCGGGCCTCCTGGTTGGCCATGCGCAAGACGAAAGCCTCGCCTCGGGCGTGACCGCTTTGGTCTTCGAAGCGCCCGCCACCGCTTCCATCGCCGTGCAGGGCGGCGCGCCGGGCTTGCGCGACACGGCAATGCTCGAGCCGGACATGACAGTCGGGGCCGTCGATGCCTTGGTCCTGTCCGGCGGCTCCGCCTATGGGCTCGACGCCATGGGCGGCGTCGCCGCTTTCCTGCGTGAACAGGGCCGCGGCTTTCGCGTGCGCGATATCAGCGTGCCGATCGTGCCGGGCGCCATCCTGTTCGATCTGCTGAATGGCGGCGACAAGAATTTCGGTGCCGAGCCGATCTATTGGCATCTCGGCTATCGCGCCGCGGCTGCTGCCTGCGATGGACCCTTTCCGCTCGGCACGATCGGCGCGGGTTTCGGCGCGACGACGGCCAATCTCAAAGGCGGCCTCGGCTCGGCGAGCGCTCAAACGGCAACGGGCTTTCGCGTCGGCGCGCTGGTCGCGGTCAACGCGCTCGGTCGTGCGACCATCGACGATGGCCCGCATTTTTGGGCGGCGCCCTATGAGCAGGGGAGCGAATTCGGCGGTCTCGGCTGGCCGAACCCGCTGCCCGAGCGCGCGCTCGCGATGCGGATCAAGGGCGACGGCCTCGAGAATACGACGATTGCCATCGTCGCGACGGATGCGGCCTTGACGAAAGCGCAAGCAAAGCGCTTGGCGGTGATGGCGCATGATGGATTTGCCCGTGCGTTGCGCCCGACGCATGCCCCGCTCGACGGCGACACGATCTTCGCTGCGGCGACCGGCACATCCGGCAAGAGTCCGGATGTGCGGGCGCAGACGGAGATCGGCCTCGCCGCGGGCGATTGCCTCGCCCGCGCTATTGCGCGGGCGATCTATGAGGCGCAGGCGCTCCCCTTTGCCGGCGCGCTCCCCTCCTGGCGTGGCCTCTACAAGAGTTAATTGGCTTCTATAAATTATCGGCTGCCCCGCTTAAGCTTTGCATAACATGTTCAAAGCGAGGTGGAGGCGACATGTACCCGAAAACCCGGCTCGATGCTTTGACCGACGGCATATTTGCCGTCGCAATGACGCTGTTGATCCTCGACGTGCGTCTGCCGGAGGAGTTCCACGCTCATAATGCGAGCGAGCTGGTGGAAGGGTTGCGCGCTCTGACACCGAAATTCGTTCCTTATGCTTTGAGCTTCGTCGTCTTGGGTCTTCGTTGGTTGTCGAGTGTCCAAGTCCGTACGCGAACCGAGCATTTCGACAGCTCGTACACGATTTGGTGGCTTTTCTATCTGCTGCTCATCACATGCGTCCCCTTCACCACGATGGTGGTCGGCCGCTTCGTCGATCTGGCGCCGTCGATCTGGCTCTATGCCGGCAACACCGCGCTCATCGGCCTCGTTTCCTTTCATCTCATGGCGCGGACCCCCGGGCTCGAACGCGACGCGTCGTTGCGCGATCGGCAGATTTCGCTGACGATCCTCGTGATGTCGTCGCTGCTGGCGATCGCGGCGGCCTTTTTTGATCCGCGCCACGCCCTGTGGGCGTTCGGGTTTAATCTGATGGCTCCTGTCGCCATTCACTGGTGGGGCGGCGGTTTCGCGCGATCGCGATGAGGCGAGGCTTGATCCGCGATCTCGTAACGGCGCTACCATCGCCCGATGGCGAGGATCTTCGCCGCGGCACATCGGTTAAATACCCGTCCCGGCACGGCCGGACTGCGAGGCGAAGGCTTTGGCTTTTGCCGATGCGCTGCCCGCTTGGCGGGACGGTTTCGGGAGCACGGCGCGCTGATCAGGCGGCGTGGCTCTGACGATCGCCGCGCCCGACATCGAGGAGAAAGGCATCAATTTCGGTCCGCAGCCGATCCCCTGCCGAGAGAACCTGGCTCGCCGATCGGTCAACGACTTGCGCGGAAGTCGAGGTGCATCCAACCGAGCGGCTCGTCGCTTCGACATGGTCTGCCAGCCGCTGCGACTGCAAGGCGAAACGCGACACGATTTCCGAAATCTCGTTGGTTGCGGATTGCTGCTGCCGCACGGCAGCGGCGATCTGGCAGGCATGCGCGTTCACGTCGCTCATGATCTCGGCGATTTCGCTCACGGATTGCACCGTCGAATGACCGATATCCTTGATGTCGGAGACATTCTTCTCGATCTCGGCTGCTGCTTCAGCGGTCGCGGTTGCAAGCGCCTTCACCGCAGCCGCAACGACAGTGAAGCCGCGGCCGGTTTCGCCGGCGCGCGCCGCCTCGATCGTGGCGTTCAACGCCAGCATGTTCGTCTGGCTGGCGATATGCTGAATCATACCGACAAATTTCTCGACGCGTGCCATCGTCTCGGCGAGGACGAAGGCGCGTTCGTTGGTCTCGTGCGTCTTCGCGGCTCCGGTGCGCACGATGCTCGCGGTCTGCTCCATCCGGCGATGGATCTCTTCGATCGAGGCGGCGAGCTCTTGCGTCGAAGAGGCCATCATCGCGACGCCGCTCATCGATTGGCTCGACACAGTCTCGGCATCCGCCGCGGCATCCGCCGACTTGCTTGCCGTCTCGAGAAGCACACGGCTCGTATCTTTCATATTGGAGCCGGATTCGCGGATCGCTTCGAGCGCCTGGCCGACTTGCGCGCGAAAAGCGTCATGCATCATGAGAAGATGATTATGCGCTTCGCTTTCGGCATTGGCGATCCGCTCCTGATCCTGCGCGAGCCTGAGCGCCGTTCGACGCGCGTCTGCGGCTTCGGCTACGGCCTGAGCTGCATTGTCGAAGGCGCGGACGATTTGGTTGATCAAAACCGACAGAGCCCCGACCTGGACGATGACGATCATTATATGCAGCAGCACGCGGCTGAGATTCGAAGCTTCGGGAAAGACTGCAGCCGGATAGGCATAGTTCAAGATCAAATGATGCAGCGCGACGAACACCGCCGCGACGACCAGCGAACGCCAGCAGCACCACCCGGCGCTGATCGCGAGCATGGCGAAGAAATACATATGCAGGTCGACCATGATGGGCGTGCCATGCCCGAATGCCAGAAAAAGAGCGGCGAATGTGACGCAGCTCAAGGTCGAGACGAGCCGCGTGGGGAAGCCGGTCGGATCGCGTAGCCAAAACGCGGTCGAAACGATGCTGGCTCCAAGGGCCAAGATGAGCATGCCGAGATTCAGCCGTGCCGGAATGCACCAGCAGAGGCCGAAGAAGAGCGCGCAATTCGCCCATAGGAAAACGGTGAGGAGCTTCCCGGCGCGAAGCCTATAGCGATCAAGGGCTGTCATTGGGATTGCTCAGCTCGGCAACGCACGTGCCGAGCCCGATCGGGGCGAGGACGAGCCAGGCGCCCGCCGCTTTCAACCGGCTATGGAAATCGGCGCTCTGCATATCGTCTGCAATCGCGACCCAGCGCCAGGGGCCTAGACGCAGGATACGGCCGTCGGCGGCGGCGACGACGTCATAAGCCGGATGGCCGCTCCAAGGATTGGTGATGACCGCGACGGGTCCTGCCGTCGACGGCGCTATTTCCACCGAGACGGCCGCCACGAGAAATACGAGCATCATTCCACATGAAATACTGAAATTACGCATACTCAATTGATCCCTTCTCCTCTCCATAAGGTGGGTGCATTAACGAACCATTGTCGACATTGAATCTTGTGACGAATCTTAGCCCCGCAGGGCCCTCGGAGAGGCCTCGATCCAAGCCCAAGCGAAGGCCCGCTCGAACCGGCCGAGCCAGTCGCGATCCTGCGGCCGGCCGACAAGGCCAGGCTCACGCCGGATGGCGCACCAAGGCGGCGGCGGCGCGTGATCGGGGCGGGTCGCAGCTTGCGTGTCCTCGTGGATCATTTGCCAGAGCTTGTCGGCTCCGACCTCCTGATCGGCGACGGCGATCGTGCAGAGCGGCGTTTGCGCCCAAACCGTGCCGAGCAGAAGCCGACCCGAGCGTGTGACCCAGAGCGTGCGCGCATCCATGTCCGGGATTTTATGTTCGCCGTCAGCGGCGATGAGCGGACGCAACGCCTCCATCAAGACCGGATCGGCTTCCTCCCGATGCGAGCGATAGGTCTCGCCCGATTGCAGGGCGATATGCAGAATGGATGGCCGACGATCGACTTTATCGAGCATGCGCCAGCAAAGCGCGGATGCGAGGCGAACGCAACTGGTCGCGCCCCTGGGATTGCGGGGGGCTCTCGCCGCCTGGACGCCCGAGCGCCCTCATGCTACTCGCCACGGCATGCGTCCGCTTTGCATTCTTCCTTCGATTCTCGCCGGCGATTTCGGTCGCATGGGCGCCGAGGTCGAGGCGGTGATGGAGGCGGGCGGCGATCTCGTCCATGTCGACGTGATGGACGGGCATTTCGTGCCGAACATCACCTTCGGCCCGGATATGGTGAAGGCAATCCGCAGGGCGACCGCAAAACCGCTCGACGTGCATCTGATGATCGCGCCGGCCGATCCGTTTCTCGAAGCCTTTGCCGAGGCCGGCGCCGACACGATCACCATCCACCCGGAAGCCGGGCCGCATCTGCAACGCTCGCTTCAGGTCATCCGCGGCCTCGGCAAGAAAGCCGGCGTCGCGCTCGATCCCGCAACCCACGAAAACGTCATCGAATATGTCCTCGCCGATATCGATCTCGTGCTGGTCATGAGCGTCAATCCCGGTTTCGGCGGCCAGAAATTCATCCCCGCCGTCGTCGATAAGATTGCGCGCATCCGTGCCATGGTACAGGGCTACGACATCGATATAGAGGTCGACGGCGGCATCACGGCGGAGAATGCGGGCATCGTCGCCGCCGCCGGCGCCAACCATCTCGTCGCGGGCTCCGCGGTATTTGCCGGCGGCGCCGCGCATTATGCCGAAAACATCGCCGCGATCCGCCAAGCGGCGCAGGTGGCGCG